>Ga0307306_10000129_pt1 | contig 16530 bp, 25 predicted proteins | sample ER_DNA_193_FD_194507 | JGI IMG/M metagenome (GOLD analysis project Ga0307306, IMG submission 194507) | Bulk soil microbial communities from the East River watershed near Crested Butte, Colorado, United States - ER_DNA_193 | ecosystem: Environmental > Terrestrial > Soil > Floodplain | place...
GCGATCGAGCCCGTGCATCTCTACACCCAACGTGATCTTGCCCGCGTTCACCATCAGACCACCACCCCGCCCGGCGCGTAGAAGTGCGCCACTTCGATTCGACATCCGTTGGTTGCGTGCGGGCCCGGTAACTTCGACACGACGAGCAGGACCACCCGGCAGTCATCGTCGAACACGCGGGCACCCTTCTTGCGACTGCCGCCGAGCGCGTCGAGCACGGCCCGCGCGAGCTTGTCGACGTCGGGCGCGTCGTCGAACGCGGTGGCGAGGCGGAACCGTAGGTCTACCGTGACCGGCCCGCCGAAGAGCGGGAGCGTCTCCGGCGCGATGCCGGCCGCCCGGTACGCCTCGTAACAGGCGCGCTTGACCGCGGCCCGCCATGCGGGAAGGTAGGCGCTCGCCTCCCTCATCGCCCCGTTGCCGGAGATCAGCTTCGACCCTTGCGGCGCCGGCCGCCCGAGCACGTCCATCGTGAAGATCATGCGTCGTCACCGCCGCAACACTCCGCGAGGTAGGTGCCGGCGCCATCGGCCCGGATCGGATCACCCTCGTCGAACCACTCCCCGCATCCCCCGCACCGCCCCGAGTAACGCGCTTCGAACCAATGCCCCGTTGTGGCGGTCGGCGTGACGAAGTCATCGAACCGGGTCACGATGTGCACGTTGCCATCCCGGTCCGTCGACGAGCTCTCCACCGTGCCGATCCGCTGGACGCTCGCCCCGCCATCCATGCTCATGCTGACCGGCGTCCCGGGCGCGACCCGGTAGTCGACGCACTGCTCGCGCACGAGCTCATGCTTGCACCGGTCGTCGTTCACGGCGTCGCCTCCGGCTTGTTGTCGCGATACCAGCGCATCGCGTCGCCCATCGCGCCAGCGTGGGCCAGTCGCGCGGCGTGCGCCGCCGCACCGGTAGCGCGCTTGCGCGCTTCGAAGGTGTTATTGATGTTGTTACGCAGCACGGCCGGCAGGCGCCACCAGCATGGCCGACAGGCGAACAGCGCCCGCGGCACCAAGGACAGCGGCGTGCACAGCCCGGGGCAGCGATGATGCGTTGGCGTACCGGTTAAGTCCGACATGTGTTCCGTGTCCCCTTAGTCCACAGTGCTCGGTCAGTACGTGTGATAGGTGTTGCCGGTCAGGGTGCAACTGACCTGTGAGCGCTGAGTGATGATCGCGATGTCCTGGGCCAGGATCCCGCCGTCGATCTTCAATTTGCACCCCAGCGCGAACGGCGGCGTGGTCTGCGCGTCCTTCTCGGGCACGTATCTCGCCTCCATTGTGATCTTGTACGAGGGTGGCCGCTGTGCGAACCGCTCCTCCCGCGGGTCGTACTGGAGGAAGATGAAACGCCCGATCCAGGGCGTCTGCACCGGGAAGTCAAACGGTCCGACGTCCATCGAGTTGACCCCGTAGGCCTGGACATCGGCGTCTCCGGGCTGCGCGTACACGTGGACGTCAGCGGGTACGCAGTAGTCAAACCCGCTGCCTTCGCCCGCCGTGGGTGGCAGGGCACGGAGCTCATACTCGATCACGATCCACGAATTCCCCTCCCGGACGGCCTTGGGGCGCTGGTGCACCGAGGGATTGAGCAGGATCTCGGGTGCGGGCGCGGGCCCGGACGGCACCACGCAGTGCTGAGGATCGCTGGCGCTGATGGGATTCCCCCAAAAGTCCTTGGCCGGGTCCGGCCCCGGGTCGGTCGGAGCGCACGCGCTCAACGTCAGAGTGGCTAGCGTGCAAGCGATGATCTTACGGACGTTCATGGCGATCGGTGTCCCCTTCGATCGTGATTTGTTGACCGGTCAATCTTGACCGGAGGCGCGCGCCCAGCGTCCCTTCCGTCGCGCGCCTCCGGGGTCATGCTACCGCGCTAGCGGGGGTCGAACGGATCGACGTTGCGCAGGTAGTGTCGCGCAATCGCCTTCTCTTCCTCGGTCGGGATCGACAGCAGGTAGGGCGGGTTGGAATCGCTGTCGCGAGCCTCCCCCGTACCGAGCCGCCCGAGCACGATGGCGCCGGGCTTGCCCGCCTTGCGACGGGCAAGCGCGTCCTCGCACTGCGAGACCACGCCGACCGCCGAGATGAACATTTTGGACACTCGCATCGGGACCTGCGCGGTCATCGTGTGCGGTGTCGGATTGACCGCCTCCGGCCGCCCGCCGTAGTGGATGATCCCGCCGTCGAGGATCACGACGTCGGCCGTCATCCGCTCCTGAGTCGCCCCCGGCAGCGGCGACTTTTTGTTCGGTACGGTCTGCACGAGTAGCGGCGTGATCAGCAACAGCCGACCATTCATCTCGCGCATGCGTGGGCCCCGTGGACGCTGCGGAGCGGGACCACTGAACGGATCTTCCTCGTCGGTCGAGCTCGGAACCGTGGTCGGCGCCGCGGTAGCCTTCTGCGCGAGGTACGCCGCATAGTCGGGGTCGACCGTTGCGGGCGGGGCGGTCGGCGCGGGCGGAGCCACGAAGGTGGCCGGCGGCACGGGTGTCACGGTTGCGGGCGCGGTGACCGTCGAGTTGGGCATTGCGAATGGGTTACTCACGTGAAGCATTCCCTTCAGGGTGTAGTTGCGTGCGTGTTGATTCGGGTGAAGGCTTCGTGTGCGGCGTTGGCGACCTCCTGGGTCCATCGTGACGTGGGTGCGAGCTCGTCATACAGGGCGGCGAGCTCTCGGGCATCAGTGGCGGTGAGGGCGCGGATGAGGTCGTATCTGGCCAGAGAGTACGCCTGCAATTCGTCGTCGAACAGACCCATTCTGACCGCCTCGCCGACCGCGGTGGTCACCTCGTCGACAGTGGCGGAGCGGCCGATCCGGAAGCGCACGGCCTCCGCGGGAGTGCCTGGCGAGTAGACCCACATCCATCCGCCGTCGCGAGCATCTTTGCGATCTTGGCGGACGGCGATCGAGCGACGCGCGGTGCGCCACCCCTTGATAATGTCGATCCCGTAGATGATCGCGGTGCCGGTGCCCAACGGCATATGCAGGATGAAGGCCTTGCTGAGGTCGAGCGTGGGCATCGCCTCGTACCCCGTGAAGTCGGGCGTGGTCATGTGGGTGCCGTGGGCGTACATCGCCTGTTGCGCGGCGTTCTCCATCCCGGCGTACTCCAACACGTCAGCGCCGCTCTTCAGGTCGAGCACGTAGCGCCGGCCGAGCTCGTCTTCGACGACGCGGTCCCACCGCCCCGCATACCCTTCGTCGGCGTTGACGATCACGCGCTCAGAGAGCTCCGGGACCACCCGGAGGCGCGCCTTGCGCAGGATCGCGGCGTACGCGGCGATGTCCTCGCGTAGCTCGGCCGGCACGCCCATGCCCTCGATACTCTCGCCATCGTCGAGGCGCTCGGCGAACTTGTGGACCGCGGTGCCGTAGTTCGCCTTCGCCATCGCGCGGGCCCGGTCCAGCGCCGACTGAGCAAGATCGTTAAAGTGACTCTTGTCGTCATCGGGGTCGCCCGCTATCGCGCTAGCGATGATGTCCGGCGACGTGGCAACGCCCTTGACGACGAGGCGCTTTTCCCACCGCTCGATGCCGTACCGATCGGCGAGCGTGCTCTTGATCGTCGACACCCGCGGCCAGAGGTAGCCAACCTCGCCCGTGACCGGGTGCGGGAGTTTGTACCAGCCCCATTGACCCTTCGGTGCTTCCGGCCGGGACTTCGGCGCCGGCCCCGGCATCGCGAACGGGTCGACCGACGCGAGCATCGTGCCAACCGACTCTACCGACTCTCCGGTAGACGCGGCCTCCGTCGCGATCCACAGGGCGACACACTCGGGACGGTGACACGCGCATTGCGGTGGGTGCACGTCGGATGCGCCCGGAGCGTCTTCTGGCGTGGATCCCGCCGGTACGTCGAGGCCGCACGCGGTGCAGTGCGTCACGCCGGAGCGGAGCACGCTCAGGCCTCCGGCCGGGTGTGCGCAGTCGGGTAGTTCGACATGGATCTCCGTGATGGTCATGCTCGGTTCCTCCGTCATCGTCTCGGTCACGAACAGCGCCTCCGGGAATCCCTCGAAGATCGCGCCGGCCGCGCTGGCCACCGTGCGGTGGTCGGCGGCCGAGATCACGGGCGCATCGTCGGCCAGTTGGCGCTCGATCTCGATGCGGCGCTCACCGCGGCTCACGACGAACCGCGCCGCCTCGACGCCCGAGCCGAGCCACTTCGTGCTCGCGTGGCGCTCGCAGACGACCCACGTACCGCCGTCGGCGCCGCGCACCGTGTCCCCCACGTGGATCTGTCCCCAGATCATGCCGCGCGCGCCGGTGCAGTCAATGCTGGCCGCTCAACCTCTGAAGCGAGCCATTCGAGCAGCACCAGGCATCGCTCATACTCGGCGCACCCCTCCTCGTCATCGGCAAAGGCGTAACTGCCGTGCCTATTGATGTGGCGCGCCAGTTGCTCGATGATCTGCCGATCGGTAATCAATTCGAGTCGTCCTCTCCGACCATCACCCGTGCGACGAGCCCAGGCGATACGTGAATCTCCCTCATGCTCTCCACTCCCCCCGGTCCGAGCCCGTTTAGCAGCGGGCTCGGACCGATCTCATGCTAGCGCACTAGCGGTCAGAACCGACAGGCGGATATGCCTGTGCAGGTCTCCCACCTGAAGGACCACACTTGGTTGTCCATCAGGCCGAGATTGGCGCTCGCGCCGTAGTAGTACCACGTGGTGACGACGCCCGAGCCCGGCAGCCAGCAACCGGAGTGGCTCCAGAACTTCACTCGCGTGCCGGAGCCCCGGTTGGTGAAGGAGCTCGTGGTGGTCGCGCGCCCGTTGTTCGTGCAGTGATTGAGGTTGAGCGAGTTGAACCGGTACATCGGGAAGCCACCGTTAACGCCGTCGAAGATGCACAACTCGCCGTTGGGGCAGTCGCCGTACGCCGCCGCAGCCGGCGCCGCGGTTGCCGCGACGAGCCCGGTTGCCGCGATGAGCGCGACCGCCAGCATCGCCAGCGCGCGCTTGATCTTTGCCATCATGAGCCATTCCTCCCTTGTGATCCGGCCCGGGGGTCCCGGTCGGAAACCTCGATGCACTCCGTGCACACATCCATCCCGCGCCTTGCGCGGCTCTCGTCGCGCGGGTCGCCACGCGGGATCCGGAGCCACCGACACCACCGCGCGTGGGCCCGCGCGCCGCGTCCCGTATCGAACCAGACCTTGGACGTACCCGAGCCGAACTCAACGCCCGGCGTCGAACGTCCACATCGGTCGCACGCCACGGTGTACCGCATCATGATCATGAGCCGATCACCCACCGCCCCGGTCCTGGGCCGGGCACAATCGCCAGTCCAGCGGAGACCTCGGCTGAGCCCGGAAACCACCACAAGAGCTCGACCGAGGTCGCGGTCCCGTTTGCGATCGTCAGGCCGTTGGGCAGTGTGCTTTCGTGGCCTGGCTGGATAGTCCAGCTCCGTGCAGTCTCGCGAGAGTACGGGATGTTGAAATCGCTCATGGTTGCGTCACCACCGGAAGTAGGGCGCGCCACCCGAAGCGCTCGGGTCCGATGACTGCGACGTCAAAGAGGTACCCGCCCTTGCGATCGCTGGCGTTGCACCATATCGCGTAGCCCGCCTGCACCGCGCCATCCTGACCGCGGCGCTGGAACCGAACAGCGACGGTCTCCACCACGTGCGCGACGCGCCCAGGGTTGCCATTGAGGAACGTGTGCGCGCCCACGCGGGCCCGAGCGTACGTCGTGGCGGTCCGCCAGCCTCCGCCCACGCCGCAGGCCTGCACGAGCTTGCCCCAGGGTCCGCGCAGTTCGGCCGGCATCGCCCACGCGTCGCGGCTCGACACCTCGATCGTCGGCACGGGTTCCGGCTCGACGACGTCGCTAGCCCACTTGCGACCGGGCATCGTGACGCCGACCGGATCGGAGTTTCCGGTCTGTGCCTCGTCAACAAAATCTTGAGTTTCGTGTACGTGCCTCGTCAACTAACTCGCCCCCAACCGCTCGCGACCGCGAGCGAGGCGTACGCACGACTGAGCGCGTCGGCGCGCATGGCGTCCAGCCTCGCCGGCAGCAGCGCCTGTCGGGCCCGCATTGACGCGAGGTAGGGCTCCCGCCATGAGCGGTCCGCAAGCGCGCCAGCGATCATCCGCCGGACGTGGCGCTCGATCGGAGTGCGCGGCCGGCGCCGGACCCACCACAGCCACGCTCCGACCAACATCGTCGCAAGCATCACGACACCTCCGGGTACGCGCCCGTGTAGTCCAACTGACTCCAGCTCGACCCGTCGGCCGGCGACTGCGCCCATCGCTCGTCGACGCCGGGCGCCGCGTACGGCTCTAGGTCGAGTGCATAGTTGGCCCACGCATCGCGGTCCTCACGGGTGCTCACGAGCTCGTCGCTCACGGTTCGCAGCGTCTTCGCCAGGATCACGAGCCCGCCCGCGAGCACCGCGACCACGAACAGGAGCACGGCCTCCGCGGTCATCGCCACGGCTCGCTCTCGCTCGAGCAGAGCGAGCCGCACACGTGCCTTCGGGGGTAGGTGTCGCCCGTCGTCGCCCACGTCGGCGGGTCGGGGAGCGACTCATGCCGGGCGACCTCGGCTTGCTGCTCCGGCGTGAGGATGTGCGAACCGCATGACGGGCAACCGGCCACTAGCTGCTGTCCGACGTGCTGCGCGTCATCGCAGCGCGGTGGGCAGGGTCCGACGCCACTATGAATGACGTTGCAACCTGCGTCGTGCACGCCGATCGGCGGGCGGAGGTAAGGCACGGTGCAGCGGATGGACCATTGCCAGCCCCACACCTCGCCGGAATACCAGACACCGCACGTCGGGTGCACGGAGCGCGAGCCCCCGATGCCGAAGTATCGCGCCCACTGCTCGGCGCCATCGTGAGTGGCGAGCCCGATCACGACGATGAGCCCCGATCGCAAGATCATGATGTCAGCGGGGGCAGGGCAGGGTGGGTTGCGTTCAGCGATGATCCGTCGCCAAATGTACTCAGCCGACTCGGGTGCGGTCATCGAGTGATCCTCTCAGGTGTGTGGGTGTGTGGTGGTGAAGAGAACGGCGTAGCTGAGGCCCAGCCCCCGGATCGCGGCATCGATGAAGGGTGCCGATACCGGCTTGCCGGCACGGGCCCGGCTAACGGTGGCCTGCGAAACGCCGAGCCGGCGGGCGATCGCGGAGTTGTTGACGAGCACCCTGCCGCGGTGCAGCCGCCAACACTGAAGCTCGATCGCACGCCGATCGAACGGGTGGATGATCAGGGTGGTCTGTGCAGCCATGCACAGACGGTAGCACCCGTCGCGCACGTGTCAAACACCATCGCTGTAATTACAAAAGCACCCAGCAATGTCGGTTACACGGCTGTAGTTCATCCCGTGTAATTACACGCTTGTGTTTCGCTACCGCGCTAGCCGTGCTAGCCTCCGCCGCATGACACGACTCACGCTCCGGTACCCGGTCAGCGCCGCGGCGAGTGACCCAGCAACAGGGATCCGCCCACTGACCGGAGGCGGACCTGTCCAGTTCGAAGTCAACGGCGTCGCCTTCCCCGCCGAGCTCATCTCGGCCGAGCTCGCAGAGGAAGGCATGGCCGTCATGGTCACGCTCGACATCGACGACGGCACCAATCCGCCCGTTCCGCCTGCCAGGCCGGCCTGCCGCTACTGCGGTGAGCCGCTCGCGGCCGGCGAATGGCACACGTGCGTCGAGATCGAGCCGACCACCGCGATGCTCGTCGACGACGCTGGACGCGTTTTCGGGCGGCACCTCGCTGCCAACTGGCACGGTGCCTGGCGATTCTCGGAGGAGGTCACGCCGCCGAACATCGAGGCCGCTGACGATTACGTGGTCGTGGTGCAGGTCCGCACCGGAATCGAACGGGTCAGCGACGGCAGGCATGCCACCCTTGTCGGCACCGCGGTATACGAGAAGTTTTACGACGGTCACGGGTCGACAAAGCGGGTGGCGAAAATGCGACTGAAGAATGTCACGTGCGCTATCAAGTCACCCGGCCCCTGAGCGTGTACCGTGTGCAGCTATGCACAATCAGCAGGACGGGCCGCCCGTGACGACTAGTCTCCGCGGGCGGCCCACGACGTCCGCGACCATCGACCTCGACGCGATCGGGCGCCGCCCGGCTCCCCGGCCGCGACGGCGTGGCCGCGCACTGGCGATGACCCTCGCGCTGACCACCGTCGCCTACTGGTGGGGTTACACCGCCGGCTCGGTGCCCGCGGCCCCTGAGCGCCACGCTGAGCGCCTCGTCGAGCTACGCCTGGGCGGCGATGGCGTCGGCCAGGTAGCGCGCGTCGACGAGCTCGACGTGGCGCCATGGGGATGGACCGGGACCGCGCTCGACCCGCGCTCGGTCGTGTACGTGGTGCAGGCGGGCGTCGAGGCGCCCGCGGAGTGCTCGATCCTCGTCGACGGCCACGAGGTAGCGCACGCGGTGGCCGAGCCGCTGGACACGGCTACGTGTTGGTGGGCTGCCTGAGCGCCGAGAGGATCCGCCACACCTCAGCCTGCTCCGCTTTGCTCAACCCCAGCCAGAGCTTGACGATCCGTCGCGCCGCTGCAGCGGCACCGTTCGCCCCCGCGGCGCCCTTGCGCCGCGCGTCCAGCGCCTCGCCCGGATCCGCCGTGGTCCACCGCGCCCGGCCAGCGGTGCGCGCGGCCTCGGTTCGAACGCTTGCATCATTAGCAGCCATGCAGGCACCCTAGCACGGCTAGCGCGGTAGCGCACCGTATACGAATCGGCATCGGCCCATGTCCGCTATGGGCGATGTGGCAGGGCAGTTTGCTAGCGCGCCAGCAATGCCCGGATTTGGACGTCAGCCTTTCGGTCGAACCTCGTCGCTCCCGAGCCCGTTTGTCAATCCACATTGACCAGCTCCACAAGGGACGATTGCACAGCGTGAGAATGACCCTCGCCGGAGCACGATACGGGATCCCCGTAACGCGTAAGCCGTATCGCCTTACGCGTCACCGCAGGTCAGCGGCCATAGACGAAACGCTAGCGCGCTAGCTACACTGAAGACAAGCGGCGCGGAAGCGCCGCCCACCTTGACAAATGGATCCGTCGCAGTAAGACGGTAGACCCGCCCGCTGGAGCCGCTCTTCCGAGCGCCCCGGGCAAGCCGCGAGAGCTACTCCCACGCTGCCTTCACTGGCGCCGCGGCACTCCCGCCCTCATCCGAGGGCCGTGGGATGGGAGCCCACATGAACGTCAAGATCGCTGACCGCGTCAAGTTCGCGGTCGCAACGGTAGTCAGCCTGATCATGGTGCTCGCGCTCTACGTGAGCCGGGATCACATCACCGATGTAGCGCATCGGATCGGGCTGGTCGGTTACCAGGCAGAGACGCTGTTCCTGCTCGTCGACGTCGTGGCTCTAATCGGAAAGGTGTTGCAGCTGAAGTACTTCGCGGCGAGCACCCGGAAGGTTGGACGGCGACTGATGATCGCGGCAGGCATCATCTCCCTCACGTGCAACGTGGCGTCCGGTTGGTTGTCGGGCGGGTACGGACCAGCCGGTTACGGTGTCTTCGTCGTGATCCTGTTCCTGGTTCTGGAGAACGTGCTCACCAAGATCAAGCCGGCCGCCGCGGTGACCCGGGCGAAGAACGCGAGCAACGCCGAGACGCTCGACGCACCACTGACCGCCCGCCAGATCTCCGCCCGCAAGGGCGCCGAGACCCGGCGCCGCAACGCCGCCGCTCCGGTTTCCCCGGGCGTCGGACCGGTTGGCACCTACGCTGGCCGGAAGGCGTAACACTTCGATCACGCGGACGCCTACCGGCCCCGCTGATCGGTAGGCACCACGAAGGGCCCGACTCTCTCAGCGGGGAGTCGGGCCCCTTTCGTTGCGCTCCGCTAGCGCACTAGCGTGCTACCCTCACGCCATGGCGATCACCGTCGGCTCACTGTGCACCGGCTACGGCGGGCTCGAGATAGGGCTGCGCCTGGCGGGCCTAGACTTTGACACGCGGTGGCTGGCGGAGATCGAGCCCGCGCTCAACCCGCTGCACGGCGACCGGCAACGGAGTGTGCCCGCCACAGGCGGCGGCGGCGTGGGCGCTACTTGCGCAGTGCTAGCGCGCTAGCTATGCTCTGTCCATGCCTCTCACCGAATGCCCCGACTGCGGAGTCCAGCTCAACGCCGACGGAACGGTGGACGCCCTGCCCGACGAGCCGGCCGAGCACTACAGCGGATGCAAGATCGCAAGCTGACCGAACAGCGAAAGGGCCCGCCTCGGAGCATGGGCGAGGCGGGCCCTTCTGCGCGTGTGGGCTAGAGCGGCGGGCGCCCGACACGCGATACCGGGGGTGGCTCGCTACCGCCCGGCAGACCCTCGTTGCGGGTCGCGTACGTGAGCCCACCGACGAGCACGGCGGAGGCGATGGCGCCCCACTCGACCGCCGTGATCTCACCATCACTGATTGAGGCCACGAAGATCGCGACCCCGGCGGCGACCGCGGCAACGATCGCCTTGCGCGCTTTGCTCCAGTTCATCTGCTTTCCTCCAATTCGCTCTGCTCCGCCGCACGTCGATCCTCTCGGCGAGCGAGGCGGAGTCGGAACAGGCGATAGCTAAACGCCGCATCCTGCGAGGCGAGCACAAGGGCCACGCCCCACGCTGGCGTCGCGACCCCGAACAGTGCCAGCAGAACTACTAGATCGAAAGCTACCGCAACGCTGACCACGATGGTCTGCAACCACGCGATCGACGGGAGCTCGGAGCGCCACGGTCGCCCGAGCGCCACCACGAACCAGAGGCCCAGCAGGACGGATGCACCGACGAGCACGACGTACACGACGCGCTCAGTGCTCACGTGATCCTCCGCTGATGTAGCGATCGCTCTACTTCTCGTACAAATCTATCTGTTCGACGGGTCACATTGCGAGCCCCGGTCACCGCGCGGGACACCTCGCCCGATACCCCCTCCGCGGCCCTGAGCGCGTCGCTGGCGCCCTGGCGTGTCTCCGTGGCCGTCCGGCCGTTGTCAGGCCGTTCGCCCCGTAGGCGCAGCCACAGGGGCCGCAATGACCACATCACGCGGCACCCGTCCCGTCGCCCACTTGCAGCACGGTCGGGATCATGGTCACAGCGTCGCGGGTGCGCCCGAGCCGCTCGGCTTGGATGGCTTGCAGGATGGCGAGCGACTCACGCTGGGCCGCGGCGAGTTGGTTGACCGCGGTCACGAGCTCGCGCACGTGGTCACCCTGTCGCTCCGCCGCGGAGGTAGCGGTGCGGGCGATCTCACGCCAGTCGTTCGCGCGGTCCGAGGCAGCGCCGACCGCGATCTTGACGAGCGCCACCAGACCGCCACCCCCGACGAGGGTGGCAGCAGCGGTGACGATCGTCGCGGTGTCCACGGTCAGTCGGCGGACCGGGCGTGGTCCTCGTCGGCCACCGCGTCCGCGATCGCCGGAATCTGTGCCGCGACCGCCGCGGACACCGCGGCCTCAAGCGCCTCGGGGTCGATGCCGGTCGCCATCGCCAACGCGTCGATCTTGGCTCCGAGCGCCAGGATCGCGATCACGCCCTTGTGCGGCGTGCCGGCATACGGGCCGCCCGTGATCGTGGTGCTCATCGCCGCGAACGTGTCGTCGCGGAAGGCCAGCGCTTCAAGCAGCTCATGCTCGTACGGGGTCACGTCGAGATCCTCTCCTGGGTCGATCGGCCACTGGCCGAAGTCTGGGCGCATCGACCGACACAGGTCGACCTGTCCGCCGGCCATCATCACACCGTTGCGGTACTGCTCGACGTGATTGCCGGAATACCACGCACCGCCTGACCATGCGAACGTCTGAAAAAACCACGATGCCACGCCGTCGCGGGCGGCCCACATCATCACGTCCCGCTCGCCGTACACGCCGACCGCGGCCAGCCCGAGCACAGAGCAGGCGCCACGCAGGTACTCCCGCGCCGCCGGCCACGTGGTCACGCTGACGTCCCGGTCGACCGCAAAATAGATCACGCGGGTCGGGAAGCCTCGCGTGACCGCCATCGCGACGGCCTGCTGCGCATGAAGACGGCCCACGTCGTAACCGCTGGCGCCCACCGTGCCCTCCGCGAGCAGGACCGTTGCGATCCCGTGCGCGTGAAGATCGGCAACCTCGGCCGTGGTGAAGTGCTTGCCGGCCGAGCCCGGCCCGACGTAGGCCATCGCGAACCGCTTGCCTGCGGCGGCGAGCCCGGCCGCGGTTGGCTTGCTGAACGAGTAGTCGACACCTTCCATGCTCTGCCTCCCTGATCGGTCAGTCGCCCGCGTGCTCCGTGTCTGCGGTGGACTCCGCGAGCTCGACGCCGGGCAACGTCACCACGGTAGCCGCGGCGGCGCCCTCGGCCGCCTCGTCGACGAGCTCGCCATCGACGGTGACCCAGCCGCGCGCCACGATCCCATTCTCGCGAGCGGCGAAGATCTGCCACTGGTCGGCGCCTTCCTCGCGCTCCAGATGAGCAGCGACGACGTCGAGCGCGACGGCGTCGGGGAGCTCGTGCCCGGGCAGGAACACGGTCAGAACCTCCGGCCCTTCGTCTTCGTTCGGTCGTAGGACAACGGGCTGCATTGTGATCTTCCTTTCCTCGACGTGCGTGATGTCTTACGCGATGTAGTACCGGCCCTCGACGGAGAGAACGTCCGGCGCTGCCCATGTCCACGGCGCGGTCGCCGTGATCGACGCCGAACCGCCAGTGTTGTCCATCGCGTTGATTTGCATGGTAGATCCGGCACTCACGAAGACCCGTGCGTCCCGGATCGTGCCTGCGCTGGCGTCCCGGATAAGCCCCATCCCGATCAGTGCGGCGAACGCACCGTATGACGAGTGTGGGGCGACCGGCAGGGTGAACTGTGGGCCGGTGCCGACCGCCGAGCCCGCGCCGTAGGTGAACTGAAAACGGTACTCGATCGTCTTGCCGAGCCGGCGGTAGACCGACACCAACGTTCCCGAGCCAAGCGTGAGGTTGGTCAGCGTCGGCGTCCACGTAGTCCAGGCGTCCGTTAGCGCCGTCATGAGGTTGGTGATCTCCAGCAACTTCGTGGCGCTGGCGATCTCGCCGGCCAGGAAGCTCGGCGGGGTGCCTGTGTAGATGCTCGACATGGACTACCTCACTGACCGATGACCGGAGTCTTGAAGAGCTCGACGATCGAGCCGCTGGCGTGCGTCTTGACGACACCGTTGACCGAGCGCGTCACGGTCATGGTCTGGGTCAGGATAGTGCCCGTGATCGCGGTCACGGTCATCCGCTCACCATTGATCATCACGTCGAACGGGAACATGGAACCGAACGTGGCAGAGTCAATGAACCGCACCGTGGTGGAGATGATGTCGACGCCGGTCTCCGTGGCGTCCAGCGCTTCGTTGACGGTGGTCTCGCCGTAGGCGGGCGGGATGCGGCCACGGTTGGCGCCGCCCTCCACTGACCACACTTCGTAGGGTAGGGCGGGCAGCGTGTTCGCCTCGATGGTCCAGTGGTGGGACTCGATCGTCTCGACGAAGCTCGACGCCAATTGCTCGATCGTCTCGGGCGGGAGCCATGCCGGAGGATGTGCGATCGTCAGGAGGTCACCGACGTCGTACGCCGCGGCGGCCGTCGCCAACGTGGTGTTGCCAGCCGAGCGCATGGCGCTCACGTCCATCACGACGCGCGGGAACCTCGCTTGATCGGTGGTCCCGATGTGAAGCTTCCACGAGGCAATCTGAGCGGCACCGTCATCGTCCTCGACGACAAGGACGTAATCGCGCTCGTACCGCCCAACCCCCTGTGGGCTGGCCGTGGGCTCCTGGACGTTCATGGGCCCGGTCTCCTGCACCGCGCGCCGAGCGCCGCCCTGGTACCGCGTCACCGTGACGTCGTTCTCGATCGCCGAAGCGTCCTCGATCGCCTCAAGCGGCGGAGCAACCTGATCGCCGATCCGATAGTCCAGCGCCACCACAGCCGTCTGATTGTAGAGATCGCTGGTCGCGCGAAAGTTCACGCCGAGCGAGTCGCGCGGCTCGTAGAGCATCCCGCCGTCGACGTCCACGCAGTCCTGAAGGAGCGATAGCGTGCTAGCGATGCGCTGCACTCCCATGGCGGGCGAGCCCGCGGCCCCGACGTCGACCGTGTTCGGGATCCCATCCTCGGTCAGGAGACGCTCGATGCGATCCGCCGCCGACTCTCCGATGTGACCGGTCGCGACGTCGTGAAGTTGAGGCAGAGCGGAGTTGTCGCTGAAGGCGAGTTGACCCCATCCGAGCGTCGACTCGATGTTATCGATCGTGGTTCCGCCGAGTGAGCCGACCGAGCCCAGCGGCCCGATGAAACTCGCCGCGGTGCCGAGCGTCTTCGTCGTCGACGTCGCGTCATCGGCCAGCACGCCATCGATGTAGAGCTGACCGAGCACGTCGGCGCCCACCTGAGTCATGCGGATCTGTACGTCATGTGGGTTGCCGTCATACACATTGAAGGTGCCCACGCCGCCGATCACCGAGCCGAAGGAGGTCCCGCCCGTGAGGATGACGTCGATGCCAACGTTGGTGGCATCGAACGCGGTACCGGTCCATTTGCAGTAGGCGACCACGAGCGCACGGGTGATCGAGCCCGTGCCGAACGTCACGTCGATCACGTTGTACTCGACGGCCTTTGCCGTGGTGGGCCGCGGAAGGCTGCCCTCGATAACGAACCCCATCGAGAGGAATCCGGCCGAGCTCGTCGGCAGCGTGAACGAATCCGGCACCAGCATCCGGGCGCCGTCGGCGACGAGCGGGTACGCCGACGAGCCCACCTGTGTCCGCTCGACTCCGGCCGGCTCGACCGCGGCAGTGTAGATCAGCGGGCCCACGCCGTCGACGAAACTCTCCGCCTGAGTCGCCTCCGGGCCTTCCTCCATGGCCCAGTAGGCGAAGAGCCCCGGGCGGAGCACGCCGAGCGTGTATGCGCGCGTCAGCGCCGACTTGGACGGGGCAGTGCGCCCCGGAGCGTTGATCCGGCGCAGCATGCCGTACGCGGTGACCGGCGCCCAGATGTCGTTACCCTTGACGTTCCACTTTTGGGGCCAGGACTCGACCTCACCGTGGAACCGGACACCACCCTCGATGGTGATCCGGATCGGAGTGTTGCGCCCGGCCAGCCCGTACAGCGGGCTCGTAGCCACGCGTGGCGAGTAGGTGCCGACCGCATCATTCTTGATCGACACCATGACCTGAGCGGGTGCACCGATCTTGCCCGTGCCTGCGCCCTGACGTCTCGTGATCCGTAGGACGTCGCGGGTGTAGATCGGTACCTCGTGCCACGCGGCCGAGTAGAAAACCTCGGCCTTGGTTGCGATCTTGGTTGTGGTCATCATCGCCTCGCAAAGGCAAGCTGGACGTCGCCACCGCGGCGGTCGACAACTCGCTCGATGATCATGGCGATCAGATCGTCAACGTCGCTCCCGCTTGACCGGACCTCGATAACGGTCTTGTCGGACGCGCCCCGCGGTGACACCCGCTCGCCCGCCTGGAGCACCGCCAGCATCTCCGCGCCGGGCGGGCCCGGGACCGGGCCCGCGCTGCCCGCGTGGAAGCGACGGGGGTTGGTCTGCTGCCCCGTCGAGCCCGACGATGGGGCAGTGCTTTTCATTTGACCCACGCCACCCGCGACGGGCGCCCCGCCGCTGATCATCCCGAGCGTGTGCGCCAGGTCGAGCACCCGCTTGTACCACTCGACCAGCTTCGCAATGGCATTAATCAAGATCACGATATCGTCCAGCGCCTCGCCGAGTAGCCACCCGACGCCCTGAAGAGTCTTCTTCAGCCCGGGGCCGATGATCTCGATAAGGTCGGCCAGATTCTTGCCAGCCTCGCGCCACTCGTCGCTGTTCTCCCCGACCTTGATCTTGATTTCTTCGAACCCGGCAGCCACGCCGCCGAGCACGTTGTCTTTGAGGTCGGTCAGCGCGCTACCGAGTCCGGCGAGCTCGGTCTCAGCGAAGCTCTTCACCTTCGGTGCGAGCTCGTCGACCTTGCTGTTGAGCTTGTCGACGAAATCTCCAGCCGCGACGGCAGCGGCGTTGAACGCTGGCGTGAGTAGGGTCGCGATCTTCTCTTTCAGGGTGTCGACCGCGGACCCCAGGGCGCCCTGGGCCTCGGCCGCGACCTTGCCACCCTCCGCCCATGCCTTCTGCGCGTCGGCGCTCTTTTCGAAGATGAGCTCCTGGGTGGCAACGGCCGTCGCCTGCGCCTCGGCCGCCCCGGTCAGATCCTGCTGACCCTTCGCCAAGAGCCGTGCCTTGACGTCGGCCTCAGAGATCGAGATACCGAGACCCTTCAGCATGTCGCGCTCGCCGAGCATGGCCTTGGTGAGGATGTCCGATACCTCGGCCGCCGTCTTCGTGCCGCCCGACCACTTCGCTAGCGCGCCAGCAAGACCGAGCGTCTTCATGCTCATGTCGGTGGCTTGCTTCGCCGTAAAGCCCATCGGCTTCAGGAGGTCTGCCATCGACGAGGCGAGGTTGACCACCTCGCGCGTCGAGGTACCGAAGGACTTGCGGTTGAGCTCGGCCCACTTCGTGATCGCCGGTAGCTGGGTCTCGAATACCG
>Ga0307306_10000131_pt1 | contig 16416 bp, 14 predicted proteins | sample ER_DNA_193_FD_194507 | JGI IMG/M metagenome (GOLD analysis project Ga0307306, IMG submission 194507) | Bulk soil microbial communities from the East River watershed near Crested Butte, Colorado, United States - ER_DNA_193 | ecosystem: Environmental > Terrestrial > Soil > Floodplain | place...
AGCGAGCCGATCAGGGCAGAAAAGTCCCTTTACGAGCTCGCGACCTGGACTCGCAGTCATCAAGAGCTGGCAGCGTCGCTGCTCGCCCTGCCGCCGCAGCAATTCCTGAACCAAGCTGCCACATCGGACGATCCGGTCTGGCATGAGTGGCACACCCGATTCGAGGCCCATCTCGCGGCGTACGGGCACACGGTCTACAACCTCGACTTCATGAATCCCGTGCCAGCCGATCAGCCGGTGCCGCTACTGGAGACGATGCGGTTCTTCGTGAGCGGCAAGGGTGCTGATCCTTACGAGCGACAGCGGCGCCTCGCGCGCCGCCGCGACGAGGCCACAGCGACTGTTCTGGCCCGACTGGATCCGGCACGCGCCAAAGTCTTCCGCCGGCTCGTTCATTGGGCGCAACGCGTGGCACCGATGCGGGAGGATGCGCTCGCCGATGTCGGATTGGCCTGGCCTGAGCTGCGCCGCATGCTGGCAGAGGTCGGGCAGCGACTCCAGCGAGCCGGTGTGATCAATAAACCCGACGATGTCTTCTGGCTGCAACGCTCGGAGATCAACGAAGGCTTGGGCAGCCTCGCTGATCAAGTCGAGCAGCGAAAGGAGTTGTGGCGCGGGCGGCGGCGTGCCACGCCGCCACAGCTGTTGCCTAAGGGCGGCTGGGGCGACATGTGGAGTAAGTGGATGCCCGCAGCATCTGAGGATCAGACCGGCGACGTGATTAAGGGCATCGCGGGAAGCGCCGGAACCATCACCGCACCGGCTCGAGTACTCGGCGGGCCGCAAGATTTCGGGCAGATGCAACCCGGCGACGTGTTGGTTACCAGCATCACTACGCCCGCGTGGACGTCGCTGTTTGCGATGGCCTCGGGTGTCGTCACCGACATCGGGGGCCCGCTCAGCCACAGCTCGATCGTGGCGCGGGAGTACGGGATTCCGGCCGTGCTCGGCACCGCCGTTGCGACCCGGCGGATTCGCAGCGGCCAGCTGATCCGAGTCGACGGCGACGCAGGGACCGTCAGTCTCCTTGATGGCACCGAGAAGTCGGAGATCGAACCCGCAGCACAGAGCTCGCCACGTCGCACGATCATTGCTGCGGCCGCCGGCGGTGCCGCTGCCGTTGGACTCACCGCGTGGCTGGTGCGACGCCGCAAGTCACACAGATGAGCTGCGGCTCACCTGGGAGATGACCAACGCTTTTCGTCGAGGTCGCCTCCAGGTTCGAAATGTCCGCACTGGTCGGAAATTCGTGCGTATTTGCAGGATTCTGTGTCGAAAAGTCCGCACTGGTCGGAAATTTGAGCAAGCGGAAGAGGTCGCTCTTGATCAAGTCAATGCTTGAGTTCAGGAAAGGCTTCCGATCTCGGCTACTTCCAGCTCGTTGGCAATGCGCTTGGCGATCTCCAGCGAGGCCGTGGCCGCCGGGGACGGGGCGTTGAGTACGTGGACTTGGCGTGCTTTTCGCTCGTAGTAGAAGTCGTCGACCAACTGCCCGTTACGCCTCAGCGCCTGCGCGCGTACGCCGGCGTGGGTCGGCACCAGACAGTCGTCGGGAAGGTCGGGAACGAGCTCACGAAGGCTCGCGAGAAACCGCTTCCTGGAGAGCGATCGTGCCGCCTCGTCGAACCCGGTCCGCCAATATCGCTTGCCCAATCGCCATAGGCCGGGCCAACGGAGGCTGTCGGCTACGTCGCGGGGATTGATCTTGAGCTTCGTATAACCTTCCCGTGCCAACGCGAGAATCGCATTCGGACCAGCATGGACTGAGTTGTTGATCATGCGAGTGAGGTGCACACCTAGGAAGGGAAACGCTGGATCAGGCACCGGGTAGATCAGACCCCTGACAAGCAAGGAGGCCTCCGGGGTCAGCTCGTAGTACTCGCCCCGGAAGGGAATGATTCGGACATCAGGCGTCAGTCCCGCCAGTCGCGCCAGCCGATCGCTATGCAGGCCGGCGCAGTTCACGAACTGGTCGCCACGAAACTCCTCGGTCGCGGTCGTCACAGTGACTGCGTCTAGACGCGATGTGATGCCGACGATCTTGTGGCCCAATCGGATTTCGCCGCCAGTCTGCTCGATCTGTTGTCGAAGTGCCTCACAGACGCCCCGAAAGTCGACGATCCCCGTCGAGGAGACCCGCAACGCCGCTACGGAGGAGACGTGCGGCTCGTACGCCTTGGCTTTCTCGGAACTGATCATCCGACATGGCACGCCGTTGGACTGGCCGCGCCGGTGCAGCTCCTGGAGGGCCGGCACTTGCGACAGTTCCGTTGCCACGACGAGCTTGCCGCAGATCTCGACAGGGACTCCGTTCTCTTCGGCGAAGCGTCGCATCGACGTCGCTCCGGCCGTGCCAAGCTTCGCCTTGAGGCTGCCGGGCTTGTAGTACAACCCCGAATGGATAACGCCGGAGTTGTTGCCGGTCTGGTGCTGGGCGATGCCCGATTCCTTCTCCAGCACGGTGACCGTGTGTCCGCGCCTGATCAACTCGGTGGCGGTTGCCAGCCCTAAGATTCCTGCCCCAGCGACAATGACGTGACTTCGCATTGGCTTATGTCTACCAGCACTGCGCGGTACCCGGGGACGATTCACCCTTGGGGAGTGATGTGGGGCGGGTGGTCGCAAACAATACTCAGGCCAGTCCCACTCGACACGGAGGTTGACATGGGCTTTTCGAGCTTCTTTTGGCTGTTGGTGTGGGCGTTTGTTTTCGCCTGCTATCTCATCGTGCTATTCCAGATCGTCTCCGATCTCTTCCGAGATCGGGACTTGAGCGGCTGGTGGAAGGCGATCTGGATCGTCTTCCTGATCATCGCGCCCTTCTTGAGCGCATTGATCTATGTGATCGCGCGGGGCAGGGGTATGGCCGAGCGGCACCAGGCTGCGATGGGTGGTGGTCGCGACACTGACACCTATGTGCCGCCGCCGATCATGAGCATCCCCAATCCGGCTGATCAGATTGCGTCAGCGCAGAAACTGCTGGATCAGGGTGCGATCAACCAGGCTGAGTTTGATCAGCTGAAGCAGAAAGCGCTTGCAGGATCCTCATGAGCACCTCAAGCGACGGCGGCACCGTCATCAAGCGCAGGACCTCGGCTCGGGCCCATCGCGGCACCAAACGGCGCTTCTCGCGACCGTCGTCTCGGCTGGCGGAGCGGTGGACGACGATCGATGACGTCGATGTCTTCTACCGCGAGTCGCCCCACCCGCCCGATGGGCCGGTCATGATGCATCTGCACGGGTTCGGGCTTTCGGGCCGCTACCTCCTGCCGACCGCCGAGGTGCTGGCTGATGAGTTCCATACCCTCGTGCCCGATCTGCCCGGATTCGGGAGAAGCGGTAACGCGATCGAGCCCATGACTGTCGAGGAACTCGCGCACGCGGCGGCCGCATTCCTCGACACCCAAGGCATTGACAAGGTCACCTTGGTCGGAAACTCCATGGGTTGTCCGGTGATCTGTGAGTTTGCCTACTCCTATCCTCATCGGCTGGAGCGGGCCATTCTGGTCTCACCGGCCGGCGGCATCAACAATCAGCCGCTGCCACGTGCAGTGCGGCAGCTCAGCCACGACGGCCTCCGCGAACCAGTCCGGATGTTGCGCGTCGCCGTGCCGGACTATCTGCGTTTCGGCGTTCCCAGCACGTTCCGGATGTTCCGGGCGCTCATGCGGTATCCATCGTTGGACCGGCTGCTTGCTTTGGATGTGCCAACGCTGGTGGTTGCCGGCAGCCGCGACCCGCTGATGCCGGGTCCAGCACGCATCGAGGAAGTCGCGAAACAGGTAGAACACCGCGTCGTCTTCGTCGCCATTGACGGAGCGGCCCATGCAATCAATTTCTCGCACCCCGGAGAGCTGGCCAACGTCATTCGACAATTCATGGCCGACAAGCCCATCGTGGATGATCCAAATTCGCCCGGAAACGCCCGCGCCTACGAGATCCATCGCGGGATCCACGCTCCAAAGCTCCGTTACGACACTGATTCTTAGCCTCGTGGAGTCCGCGGAACTTGGACTCCACGACACGACATCAGGAGCCGCTCAGTCCTGCCGTCAGCGCGGCGAGCTCGTACGTCGCCCCGAGCGCCAGCTGTGCCGCCTCCATCGTCAGGTCACGATCAGCTCGCTCAGCCGCCGGGACAGCCGCTTGGATGTCCGCTCTCAGCCCATCCGCCGACGCGAGCTGGCGCGCGGCTTCTGCCGGGTCCCCGCGAAGCATCGCGAGCGCGCCCAGCTCGTCGCGTACGCTCGCCTCCCGCCAGCGGTCGCCCAGCTTGTGATGTTCGGTGAGGCTCGCCAGCTGCATTCCGAGGGCGCGTTGGGTTTCGCCGCGCAGCCGGGCTACGACACCGAGCTGGTTGAGCGTCCAGGCGATCCCCTCCCGAAAGGACAGCTCCTCGCACAGGTCAAGGCACTGACTGAGCAGCAACCGGGCGCCGATCAGGTCACCCCGGTAGCGCGCCGTGGTACCTAAGTTGATCAACGCCCAGATGACGCCTTCCTGGTCGCCGAGCTCGTTCATCCGGCGGAGCACATCGGGGCCTAGCGTTTCCGCCGTGTCCAGGTCGCCGCTGAGCCACGCCAGGAAGCACAGATAGTTGAGCTGAACTGCGGCTTCATGATCATCTCCGGCCTCTTGGGCGAGCCGCAGCGCTTCGCGATGCAACTCTGCCGACTGCTCGTACCTGCCAAGCTCTCGAGCAATTGAGCCCAGCCTGCCGATCGACCACACCAGGCCGGCCCGATCGCCCATTGCCGCGAAGAGCGCCTGCGCCTTCTCGACCAAGGGTCTGGCTTCGGCGTAGTCGCATTGCAGAAACGCCAAGGTGCCGGCGAGTACCAGGACTGGTGCTCGAAGCGCACTGGGGGCATCCGCCCACGCTCGTAGTGCGCTCGAAGCCCAACGCCGGCCGTCGGTGTAGCGGCCCCGCAAGTAACACCAGCGCCCCAAGGCGGCGACGGTGCGCATGGCGATCTCAGGCTTGTGCTGAATCGACCACGTAATGGCCGGGCGGAGGTTGCCGACCTCGCGGTCGATGATCGACAGCCATTCGTGTTGATCACGACCGGTGAGCTGCGGCGCCGCTCGCTCAGCAAGATCACGGTAGTACTCGGCGTGCCGACGCTGGGTGGCAGCCCGGTCGGTGTGTAGCGCAAACCTGCTCCGCGCGTACTGCCTGATGAGTTGAAGCAGCCGGAAGCGCGCCTGGGTGCTGCCCTCATCCTCGCGTACCACCAGTGACTTGGACACCAATGAGGACAGCACATCGACGACCTCGATCTCGCTCAGGCCGGCCCCGCACACCTCGGTAACCGCTGTCCGGCTGAAGCTGCCCCCGAACACCGAGAGCCGTTCGAAGATCAATTGCTCGGTGCGGCTCAACCGCTGATAGGTCCAGCCGACCATGGCGTCCACGAGCTGCTGCGCACCCCCAGGGCCTGGCGCCTGCAGGATGCTGAGTTCGCTCTCCAGGGTGTCAGCCAGCTCGTGAACGGTGAGCACATTGGTTCGAGCCGCGGCCAGTTCCAGAGCCAGGGGCAGTCCATCCAGGCGATGGCAGATCCGGATGACAGCCTCGGCAGCTGGCTGGTTGAGTCGGTTGTTGATCAACGATCGGGCCAGGAACAGCTGGCAGGACGGAATCGTGCCGAGCTGGTCAGCGGGCATCCCCGGAGGAGGTAGCTGCAGCGGAACGATGGGAAAGGCCTGCTCGCCCGGCACACCGGTGAGATGGCGGCTGGTGATCAAGATAGTGAGCTTGGGGGCACCGGCCAGAATAGCGCGGCAGAGCTTCGCACAGGTCGTCAGATGATGTTCAGCGTTGTCGATCACCAACAGGCTCGACAGCGGGCGTACGTGGTCGATGATCTCCTCAACGGTTGCGTTCGGGGTGCTGCGTACGCCGAGGGCTCCAGCCAGCGCGCTGAGCACCGTCGATGGATCGTTGAGTGTCCCGATCGGAAACCAGTGGACTCCGTCCGGGAAGCGCGCCGGCTGGGTGGCGGCGTACCCGACAGCGATTCGGGTCTTGCCGACTCCGGCTGGTCCAAGCAGCGTCAACAGCCGGGTGTCGTCGCGTTCGATGAGCTCGGCCACCTCGCGGAGTTCCTTATCGCGGCCGACCGGCTGGTCGGCAAACACCGGAAGCGACGGGGTCGCGGGCTCGTTCAGGTTGGCCGCGGCAAACAGCGCGGCGCGGTCAGGTTCGGCGAGACGCAATCCCTCGGCCAACAAGCGCATGGTGGTCATTCGTGGTGAGCGGCGACCGCGTTCCAGCAGCGATACAGCCTCCGGGCTGAGCCCGGCACGAGCAGCGAGGGTTTCCTGGGAGAGACCAGAGCGCTTCCGAAGCCGCCGCAGCTCCTCACCAAATAGGGTCATCTTTTCCTTGCTAGCTTGAAAAAGCGCATTGCCAGACCCTCGGATCTGGGCTACCTCAGCGGCCTGAATGCGTACCGATTGTTCGTCTGCTGTTCGTGGTCGCGCAACTGCCGCACTGTTCAAGATATGTGAGGCGGGTCTGAGGGGGATAGACCGGCTGTCGGGGAATCCAGTCGATCTCGCGCCTCTGGGACGGGCGCGTTAGCGGCGTGGAGCGTGGAGGGTGTTGGTCAATCGGGGGCCCGCGTGGCGTAGCGGGATGACCTGCACCCTCCAGTTTTTTTGGCGCTTCTCGCGCACGTCGCGCTGGAAGCTGACGTCGTCGTCGCTCTTCGCAACGCGCGACTGTCGATGCTGGGTTCGACAGTTTGCGTATCGCGCGTTGCTCATCGTTCCTCCGATCGTCAGCGGCGCGACTCCGACGCTCGAAGCGCGTGACAGTTAGCTTTAGGGCGTGACTAGCCCGTTCGCGCCTGAGTTGTGGCATACGGTGGATGGCTTTGACTTCACCGACATCACCTATCACCGTGCTAATGACGCCCCTGTCGTGCGGGTCGCTTTTGATCGGCCCAAGGTACGCAACGCGTTCCGTCCGCACACCGTTGATGAGCTCTATGCGGCGCTGGACCATGCTCGGATGTCCTCCGACGTCGGCGCGGTGTTGATCACCGGCAATGGTCCGTCGTCCAAGGATGGGGGATGGGCGTTCTGCAGCGGCGGCGACCAGCGGATCCGCGGGCGCGCTGGGTATCAGTACGACTCGGCGGCGGAGGGCGGCGCCGCCACCCCGGGACGACTCCACATTCTTGAAGTGCAGCGGCTGATCCGTTTTATGCCCAAGGTGGTGATCGCGCTCGTCAACGGCTGGGCTGCCGGCGGCGGACACAGTCTTCATGTGGTCTGCGATCTCAGCCTGGCTAGTTCCGAACATGCCCGTTTCAAGCAGACCGACGCCGATGTCGGTTCGTTTGACGGAGGCTTCGGCTCGGCGTACCTGGCACGTCAGGTCGGCCAGAAAGTGGCGCGGGAGATCTTCTTCCTCGGCGAGACTTACTCGGCCGAGGACGCGTACCGGATGGGCATGGTCAATCGCGTCGTGCCACACGCTGAGCTGGAGACCGTCGGCTTGGAGTGGGCGAAGATCATTTGCGCTAAGAGCCCGACTGCGCAGCGGATGCTCAAGTTCGCCTTCAATGCGATCGACGACGGGCTGATCGGGCAGCAAGTCTTCGCCGGAGAGTCGACCCGGCTGGCGTACATGACCGAGGAGGCCGTCGAAGGCCGCGACGCCTTCCTCGACAAGCGCCCGCCTGACTGGTCACGCTTCCCCTACTACTACTGACTCGCCTACATCACCGACTTGTCAGAATCTCAGCACCACATAGGGTGCTGAGATCCTGACAACTCGGCGTTAGACGACGCCGTATAAGCGATCGCCCGCGTCGCCGAGGCCGGGCAGGATGTAGCCGACATCGTTGAGCTTCTCGTCCAGACCGGCAAGCACGAGGGTGCAGGGTACGTGGAGTTGGTCCACCACGTCCTCGAGCCGGGCGATGCCCTCGGGTGCGGCGATCAGACAGATGCACGTGATGTGGTCGGCGCCGCGCCTGACGAGGAATTCCACGGCCGATGCGAGGGTGCCGCCAGTCGCGAGCATGGGATCCAGGATGTAGCACTGACGTCCGGTCACATCGCTCGGCAGCCGTTCGGCGTAGGTGGTCGCGACGAGGGTTTCCTCGTTGCGGGCCATGCCGAGGAATCCAACCTCAGCCGTCGGAATCAGGCGGGTCATGCCTTCGAGCATGCCCAGACCAGCTCGCAAGATCGGCACCACAAGCGGGCGTGGTGGTGACAGCTTTACTCCGACCGCAGCCTGCAGCGGCGTGTGAACCGTGCGCGACACGACGCGGACATTGCGGGTTGCCTCGTACGCGAGGAGAGTCACGAGCTCTTCGGTGAGCCGCCGGAAGGTGGGTGAATCGGTGGTCTCATCCCGCAACACGGTGAGCTTGTGAGCGACAAGGGGATGGTCGACGATGCGTAGTTCCACGCTGGAACCGTAGCGAGGCAAAGGCCTTCAGATTGGGATTGGCCTCGTATCCGGTCAAGGCGTCTGACACGATGGTGCGGGTTCGCGATGCTGCGGAGGAGGGGAGTCATGTCAGAGTTCGACGACGAGGAGTACGAGTCGTTCGAGCTGGATGGCGCGGGCAGGAGCGCTGAACCGGTGAAGAAGACGGCTGGCAGCGGCGCGGGAGTCGACGACGATCTAGAGGACGACGACGATTTCGACGACGAGTCTGATCTTGAGGACGCCGCCGACGACGAGATCGATTTCGTACTCGCCGCCTATCGCGAGGACGGCCAGCCGTACGTGCAGTCGCTCGGTAAGGATCTCGCCAACGACCTAGACGAGCTGATCATCCAGCTACGCCGATTGCCCGGCGATGCCGGTGCGCTCGGTTTCGTCAGCTTGGTCGAAGAGGTATTCGTGATCACCCGAGTGCGCGGTCAGCACGTCCAGGTACTGCTCTCCGACGCTGCGGCGGCCGCTGACTGGCCGATCGCGCGAGACGTGGTGGACTATCTCGGCGAAGAGCCTATTGATGAGGACGAGGAAGAAGGCGAGCCGATCGGTGATCTTGGCATCGTCGCTGATCTTGGACTCAGTGACTTTGACATGGGCGCCATCATCGACAACCTCGACCTGAGTAGCGTCGAGATGTTGGTTGAGGTGGCCGACAAGATCAAGCTCAATCCGCAATTCCGCAAGGCCGTTGAAGCAGCCGTTGGGTGAGCGAATACAGCGGGCTGAGCCAGTGGGAAGATCCGATGCGGCTGGCCCTCGATCAGGCGCGAATGGCGGCGAGGCACGGCGATGTGCCCGTCGGTGCGGTCATTGTTGATCAAGCCGGCAGCGTGTTGGCGGCGGCCGGCAACGAGCGGGAGATCAGGCATGATCCAACCGCGCATGCGGAGATCTTGGTGCTGCGCGAGACGTCTAGGCGGTTGCGATCCTGGCGCCTGACTGGCCTCACCCTCGTCGTTACCCTCGAGCCATGCACGATGTGCGCCGGCGCACTGGTCCTGGCTCGGGTCGCCAGACTCGTTTTCGGTGCGTTTGATCCCAAGGCCGGGGCGGTCAGTTCACTGTTTGACGTAGTACGCGATCCCGGCCTGAACCATCGCGTCGACGTACGCAGCGGCATCCTCGAGGATGAATGCGGCGCATTGTTGAAGGAGTTCTTCGCCAGCCGCTGACCCCCTGTACAAAGATCGTGCGCGTTTCGAGTATTTGATCTTAGGTGTGTCCTTTCTCCCAACTTCGGGCGAAAGGACACACGGTGTCCAGGGAGTTCGGCCCGGCACTGATAAACTAAGTCCCATGACTAAGTCTGTAGGCGTACACCAAGCCAAGACGCATCTCTCCCGGCTGCTTGACGACGTGGCCAAGGGCGAGGATGTAGAGATTACGAATCGCGGCCGGGTGGTTGCGCGGCTAGTCCCAGCTGAGCATCGGATGCCTCATTACGGATTTGATGTTGACCGGGTATGGATCGCTGAGGACTTCGATGCGTCGCTACCCGACGATGTGCTAGCTGCCTTCGAGCGATGAGAGTCCTGCTTGACACTCAGGTTGTGCTTTGGGCAGGGGCCGCACCCAACCGTCTTGGTGATGCGCGGACGCTCATAAATGAGGCTGAGGAACGGCTCATCTCCACCGCAACAACCTGGGAGGTGGTGATCAAGTCAGCTCTGGGCAAGGTTTGCCTGGGCGTGCCGATCGGAGACTGGATCCAACGAAGTCTCAGCGAGCTGGCTGCGCATTCACTGCCGATCACCAACGATCACGCGGCCGCCGTTGCGAAGCTGGAACCGATTCATCGAGATCCGTTCGACCGTATATTGATCGCCCAGGCACTTCACGAGTCCGCGTTGCTGTTGACCGCCGACAAAACGCTCGAGCAGTACGGCGCAGCTGTTCACATCATCAGGTGAAAGGAAATCTGACAGGTCGGCGGTCTTGGTAGTCTCTCCGGCGGTGGCGTGTCTGAGCGGCCTAAAGAGCGCGCCTCGAAAGCGCGTGAGGGGCAACCCTCCGCGGGTTCAAATCCCGCCGCCACCGCCAACTGACAAGACATCCCACGACCGGAAGTGTCAAGTGTTGATCTTCTGGCCGGCAAGTGATTAGCAGAGGCGGGATTCCTCTGACTTCGATGGTGTGCCGGTGCTCGCCGCGGTCAAGCCTGGGCAGCATCGTGCGGTGGGCGTAAGGGTTGACCGCGGCTGCGCTCCGGCAGGAGCGGGCTAGTCATGGAGAATCCCGCCCAGTGAGGCTCCCATCAGACGGGGCCCGGCCGCTAATGCTGGCGGTCCTCGGGCTGGCAGTCAGGCGGCGATGGTGAGCTTGTCGTCGGGGGTGTGCCAGGCCTGGTTCTCGTCGTAGAGGGTGTGGTGGCTGAGACAGCCGTGGAGGATGCCGACGAGCCGGTTCGCGAGGGTGCGAAGGGCTTGGTAGTGGCTGGCCCCACGGGCCCGCTGACGGTCGTAGCAGGCGCGGGCGCCGGGTGAGGCTCGAAGCGCACTGTAGGCCTGCCGGAACAACGCGTCGCCGAGGCGCCGGTTGCGGGCGTAGCGGGCCAGCACGACCCGTTTGGTGCCGGACGCTCTCGTGATCGGTGACATGCCGGAGTAGTTCTTCCGAGCCTTGGCGTCGGCGTAACGGTCCGAGTCGTCGCCGAACTCGGCCAGCACCCGGGCGCCGAGGATCACACCGAGGCCGGGTTGGCTGCGGTAAATCTCAACGTCCGGGTGCCGGCCAAAACCCTGCTCCACCTGCCCGGCCAACACTTCAGTCTGGGTGACCATGGTGGTCAACACGGCCACCGATGCCGAGGCGCTGGCGGCATAGGCGGGGACCACTCCCGGCCGGGCGGTCAGCTGGTCGGAGCCCAGCGCGGTCTTGATCCTCGCGGCAGTCGCGGCGATGTTGCGTTGCCGGCCCGCTTTGCGGAGCAGCGTTTCGATCCTGGCCTGGGACAACCGGCGGCCCAGCTCGGGGGTCGGCGCGGCGGCCAGCACAGCCAGCGCGTCCGGGCTGGCCAGGTCGGTGCCGAACACGGCCAACGCGGCCGGGTAGTACTCCCGCAGCAACGACCGCAGCGTGTTGACCTGCCGCACCCGCGACCAAATCATGGTTTGGTGCGCCCGGGTGGCGACCTTGACGTGCTCGGCGATCTCGGAGTCACCAGCGATCCGGCGGTGATGGGCCCGGTCCAGCCGAACAATCTCGGCCAGCAGATGCGCATCGCCCGGATCCGACTTCGCCCCCGAGGTGGAGTGCCGCTCCCGATAGCGCGCCACCTGCAACGGGTTGATCGCATAGACCAGATAGCCGGTCGCCAGCAGTGCCTGCACCCACGGGCCGCGGTCGGTCTCGATCCCCACCAACACCTGATCCGGCTCACCTGAAGGATCCAGATGCTCAGCGATCAGCTCGTGAAGCAGCGTGACCCCGGCCAGACCCTCAGGCAACCGCTTCCGGACCAGCAGCCTTCCGGCTTCGTCTTCGATCTCAATGTCGTGATGGGCCTCAGCCCAATCGTCGCCGATGAACAGCATCCGGTCTCCTCCCTCATGATCACCATGAACCAAGCCACGGAGAAGACCTGCTACGACCTAATGGATCAGTGCTCACCGGCACGACATCCCACCAGCACTACCGGCCTCCTCACCACCTGCCGGGCGCACGATCTTGTCATAGACCTCAACAAGGCCGGGGAAAACGGAGTGCTGCCCGGCAGCCAGCTCGGACAACAGCATGCCCCTAGAAGCAGCTGTTGCAGTCCCATTAGGTGAAACGCTGGCCCCGCCAAAGCGTGGGCGCCAGCGTCGAGGTCTTGGTCTCATCTTTGGTCTCATCTGGCTATATTTCGGTCGTTCAGTGCGCTGTTTGGGCCCGACCAGAGGAGCACGTCGGAGCCGACTCGCCACATCGCTGTGAATCGGAGCAATGACGTGTGCGTAGCGGCTGACCATCGCCGTCGTTGACCATCCCAGAACGCTCATGATCGTGCGCTCGTGCACTCCGAGGGGCAGGAGCACCGTCGCAGCGGTATAGCGCGCGTCGTGGGTCGGCCGTCCCGCTCGTCACGGATACTCATGCCGCTGTCCGACCTTGGACGCCTCCGCCACTTCGATAAGGCGACCACTGCTGACCTTATAGATGTAGCCGTAGCACGCTGGACGGCGGGCTGGTCGACACCCAGACCTGCGGATCAACGAGTCGAAGTTTGTCGAAGCTGAGGCAATGCAAGCGAGACGTTGTTGCATGCTTCGCAAGTCTCCGGAGGGATCACACCGAGTCGCATCAAACCGGCGAAGATCCGGCAGCCTATACAAAACGCGAAGATCGACTCCAGACCCGCGGCCACGATCATGAGCCCGAGCAAGGCCTCGGTCGCCATCGGAAACCCGAGCGCCAAGACTCCCACGGCGGCAGTCGTCACGACCGACCCAATCCCCTGCGCAAAACGCTTCGGCGGACCAGGCACCAGCTTGGGCATGCCGAGGCGCGGCGCGACCAGCCTGGTGGCCACCTGCCCGAGCGGGCTCAGTCGGGGACCTGTGAGCACCCGCGCCACAAACCCCAGTGCGATCGGCACCGTGAGCCAGAGCCATCGGTCGCTGACAGTGAGACTCAGCACCAAAGTGACCGAACACAACAGCAAGACACCGCCGGCGACGGTGCGAGCCGCCTTCTCGTTGACCGGGTTCGGGAACCCGATGATCTTCCGTCCAGCATCACGTAATGCGTCGACGCCGACCGACATTGTCTGCCTTCCCTGTAGGAATAGTTGCCACGATATCGCCCACGGCCGGCTCCATTCCCGTGGTGTCGTATGCGAAGACAATCACCAGGCTCACTCGCAGCTCACCGGGTGACACGCCATCGGATCGGGCTGGTTGGTTGTTCTGAGCCGATCAAGACTGCGGGCTGCATTCCCGGCTCTCTTGGTCTCATTTGTGGTCTCATTCGCGTAAGTTCAGGGCCGTCCGCAGCGGGCTGCCGAGCCTCGGCTCAGGCGGGACCAGACCCAACCGAACGGGTCTGAATCACCAGCCGCAGAACTCGGAAGCGCGTGCGGGGCAACCCTCCGCGGGTTCAAATCCCGCCACCGCCAACTGACTAGGCCAAATTCGCCGTTGCGAACCACGCACGCCGGTGGTCGAATGAAGGCTGGAAGCTACGGCTCCCCTTCCCCCGACCCTTCAGGCGCGAGCGAGGCAGACGATGAGCGACAATCTTTCCCTGGATCCCAAGACCACGGCTGTCGTCCTGATCGAGTACCAGAACGACTTCACCTCCGACGGTGGCGCCCTCCACGGAGCCGTCGCTGACGTGATGGATTCGACCGGCATGCTGGACAACACGGTCCGGCTCGTGGCAGCGGCTCGAGCTGCCGGCGCGACGATTATGCACGCCCCCATCACCTTCGCTACTGGCTACAACGAGATCTCCGCCCACCCGTACGGGATTCTCAAGGGCGTCGTTGACGGCAACGCCTTCGTGAAAGACAGCTGGGGTGCCGCGATCGTTGACGTGCTCGCTCCGCAAACCGGCGACATTGTCGTCGAGGGGAAACGCGGCCTCGACACGTTCGCGAGCACCAACCTCGACTTCATTCTTCGCAGCAAAGGGATCACCACAATCGTGCTCGGCGGTTTCCTCACCAACTGCTGCGTCGAGTCGACCATGCGCACCGGGTACGAGAACGGATACCGCGTTTTCACTGTGAAAGACTGCGTCGCCGCCACGTCGCAGGCTGAGCACGACAACGCCATCAGCTACGACTTCCCCATGTTCTCAATGCCCGTCTCGGCCGAGACAGTCATCGCAGCGCTGTCCCCGTCCGCCAGTGACGCAGCCTGAAAACTTGCGACTTTGGACTGGGCCCACAGGAAGCTAGTCAGCCGGCTCGCGACAACGTTTAAGAATCGGCGCGATCACCTGCTCGTAGCTCAGAGATCGGCAAGGGCTTCGCGTGCGGCGCGGCGTCCGGCCTCGACGGCGCCCTCCATGTAGCCGCTCCAGGCATTCGCCGTCTCGGTCGCCGCCCACTTGATCGGACCGATCGGCTTGCTGAGCGCCTCCCCGAAGTGGATCAGGCCACACGGTCCGGTGTTGGCGTTGTAGCACCCGCGGGTCCACTGGCGGTCGGCCCAACCACCCTCGACGATCCGGCTCGGCTTGGCGGCGCGCGGCCCGAAGTGCCGGCTGAGCTCCGCGCTGAGGGCCTCCGCCCGTTGCGCGGCCGGCCATCGGCCCGCCACTCGAGCCGACTCACCCTCCAGGAACGCGAGGATGATGCCTGGGCCGCCGGTTTCGTCCGGCATGCAGCTGTCGTTCGACATCCGTGCCGGGCCCACTTCCGAGATGAGCTGCGCGTTCAGCCCCTCGGCCCGCCAGAAGGGTTCGTCGTACAGCACGAACATCTTGTGCGCTGACGCCTGCGGCATCCGCTGGGTCAGCTGATCGCGTATCCCGGGCAGCGGAGGGTCGTACATGATCCGGCCGGCGAGTGTTGGCGCCAGAGCCATGATGACCTGCCGGCCGGTGGCGGTCAGTCCCCCTCGGCATGTGACCGTGACGCGATCATCGGAATGATCGATGGTCAGCACCGGTGAGTTCAGCTCGATCCGATCGCCGAGGGTGGCGGCCAGCCCGAGCGGAATCTGCGAGGTGCCGCCAACGAAGCGCTTGGTCTGGGCTCCGCCCTCGGACTCGGCAAGCAGCTCGGCCGTCACCCCGCAGACGGCCACGTTCTGCAGCAGGCACAGCAGTGAGACCTCGACCGTCGGCATCGCCAAGATGCCGACCGTGCAGATCTCGAGCAGAGTGCGCGCGACGGGGGACAGACCCTGACTGTCGTACCACTGGCCGACGGTGATGCGATCCCACTCGTCGGCCCGGGGCGCGGTCCACGGAGCCTCGACGGGCACAGTGTCGGCCATCCGATCGATCTCGCGGAGCACCCGTTCGAGGCCGGTCAGTTCGGCAGCGTACTTGTCGTGGAAGGTGTCGCCGCGGAGCACCTCCCCGGCGAACTCGTACGTGGTCTCGCCGTCCTCGAACTGGTCGTAGATCTTGACACCGAGCTCGTCGGCGAGAGCCTCCATCCGGTGGTGGGTGTCACCGATCCATTGCGCTCCCAGCTCGAGCGGGACACCATCCACCTCCTCGGTCAGGATTCGTCCGCCGATCCGCTCGTCCGCCTCCAGGACGAGCGGCTCCCGTCCGGCGTCGAGAACCTCGCGGGCCGCGACCAGCCCCGACAGTCCTGCGCCGACGATGATCACATCAGCTTCGCGTGCCATCCCGACCTCCAGACTGCGTTGTTTGGTTCCCGATCACTAGGATTCGAAACCCAGCCCCACCTTGTCGAGGCTGCGCAGCCACAGGTTTCGGTTCCCTCCGTTACGGTCGGCATGATCGATCGACCATCGGGTCAGCTGGATCCCGCCGTAGCGGAAGGGCTCGGGTGGGAAGGGGATTGGCTTGGTCCGCACCATGGTCAGCCTCGTGCGCTCATTGTCAGTACCGTCCAGAAGGTCGAGCATGACTCGGGCCCCGAACCGGCTGGCGCCGACGCCGAGGCCGGTGTAACCGACGGCATAGGCCAGTCGATCACGGTATGCACGGCCCCAGAATGTCGTGAACCTGCTGCAGGTGTCGATGACTCCGCCCCACCTGTGAGTGAAACGCAGTCCCTCGAGCTGAGGGAACGTGGTGAAGAACTGCTCAGCCAGTGCGGCGTGTGTGGCCAGCCGCTGATCCTGCTCGGCACGGATCCGGTTGCCGAAGTGGTAGATGACGTCGTATCCGCCCCACAGGATCCGGTTGTCGGCAGTGAGCCGGTAATAGTGGAACTGATTACCAAGATCAGCTAGGCCCTGCCGGCCCTCCCAGCCGACGGCGTCCTGCTGCTCCGGCGAGAGGGGTTCGGTGACCAGGACATAGTCATAGACCGGCAC
>Ga0307306_10000132_pt1 | contig 16306 bp, 18 predicted proteins | sample ER_DNA_193_FD_194507 | JGI IMG/M metagenome (GOLD analysis project Ga0307306, IMG submission 194507) | Bulk soil microbial communities from the East River watershed near Crested Butte, Colorado, United States - ER_DNA_193 | ecosystem: Environmental > Terrestrial > Soil > Floodplain | place...
GGAAAGCGAGCTCGCCGCGACGGGCGCCAGGCCGAGGCGCCTTGTGGTCAGCGGCATGGAGTCGCTGACCCCGAGCGAGCGACGGGTTGCCGAGCTGGCGGCGGGAAACATGACGGACAGGGACATCGCCCAGGCGCTCGTGGTGACGACGAAGACCGTCGAGGAGCACCTGGGCAGCGCCTACCGCAAGCTCGGGGTCGGTTCACGCGACCAGCTCGAAGAGGCGCTCGGCGCGCCCGCATAACGCTCAAAATGGCCACGGCAGAAAGTCCGTGGCACAGTGTGAGCAAGATGCTCCGCCTCGAGCGACATCCGTTCGGGCCGCGGGTCTACGTCCTCCGCCGTCGGATTCACGAGTACCACCTCGGCCTCGCGATCCTCTCCGCCCTGGCGGTGGGGTCGCTGTCAGGCTTGGTCGAGCTCGACTTCGCGACCGTCCTGGCGACGCTCGCCGGTCTGTGGCTGGTCGTCAAGGACTGGCGCGACATTACCCCTTCGAGTCGCGACTCGGCAACCTGGCAGCTCGGCCTGCACCGGCGGGCGGCGCCCCTGCGCGGTCTGCGCCGCTCGGATTCGTTGCCCGCGCTTGCCGCCGTAGCGGCCTTGACTGCCGGAATCGTCAATCTCGTTTCCGCGGCGACTCCGAACTCGGGCTGGCGGCACCGGGCTCTTCTGAACGTCGAGTCGCTCGAGGAGATTCGCGTCTTCCATGCGCTCGCTCTGCCCGCCGCCGCCGGCTTGATCGTGACCGCCTTCTACCTCTATCGCCGGCGGCGCGGCGCGCTCAACGTCGCAGTGGGCCTGCTGGTCGCGCTGGGCGTCTTGAACCTCGCCAAGGGCCTCGACTTCGAGGAGGCGATGTGGAGCTTCGGGGCTGCCGGGCTCCTTTGGTGGGGCCGGGCCGCGTTTCACGTCCGTCACGATCCCGTCAACCTTCGCTCGGCTCTCTACCGCGTGCCATTGGTAGTCGCCGGAGCGGCCGGGTTGATCGTCGCGTCGGTTGCGATTGCCGCGCCCGACTACGCCTCCTCGGGTCAGATCCTCCGCGCGGCCGGCGACGCCGTCATCTGGCAGCCGGGGCCGTTCGCCTTCCACGACGAGGTGAGCAGGCTGCCGCTGGCCGTCGCGCTACTCGCGCTGTCGGCCCTGCTGGCGGTGGCGTACCTCGTCTTCAGGCCGCTGGCAGCTCCCCGGAGCCTGCCCGATGCCGAGGCTCGCAGAGCCGCCAGGCGACTCGTGCGCGAGCACGGCACCGACACGCTCGCCTTCTTCAAGCTCCGGCGCGACAAGCAGTACCTGTTCGGTAACGACGGGGCCGCGTTTCTCGCCTACCGGATCGAGAACGGCGTCTTCCTCTGCTCCGGCGACCCGATCGGGTCGCCCACAGCCCTGCCGGAAATCGTCTCGAAAGCGGTCGCCTACGCCGAGCGGCGCGGGTTGAAGCTCGCGGCGAGCGGCGTCAGCGAGGCCCTCGTCCCGCTGTGGCAGCAGGCGGGTCTGCGCGCGCTCTACATCGGCGACGAGGCTGTCGTCGAGACTGCTCGGTTCTCGCTCGAAGGCCGGGCGATCCGGAAGGTGCGTCAATCCGTGGCCCGGCTTGAGAAGACGGGGTACTCGGCCGAGCTGGCCGAGCTCTCGGAGCTCGACGAAACCACCCTCGCCGAGCTGGAGGCGGTTGCCGAGCGCTGGCGGGCGGGAGCGGCCGAACGCGGGTTCTCGATGGCGATGGATTCGCTCCGGACGGAGCGGGATGCTGAGGGAAGCGTCGCCCTGCTGGCACGCGATGCCGACGGCCGAATCAGAGGCTTCCTCCACTTCGTGCCTTCGTACGGCCGCCCGGCGATGTCACTTTCGTCGATGCGGCGTGATCGCGACACCCCGAACGGGCTGATGGAGTTCCTGGTCGTGCGCGCGATCGAGGCTCTGGGCGAGCAGGGGGTCGAAGAGATCTCCCTCAACTTCGCTGCGTTCGCCCGCGTGATGCACGGGCCGCGGGGGCGTCTCGACCGCGCCTTCGGGCGACTGGTCGCGCTGGCGAATCCCCTGTTCCAGATCGAGAGCCTCTACCGCTTCAATGCCAAGTTCTTCCCGCGCTGGGAACCGCGGTACCTGCTCTACGAGGGGGCGCTAGGCCTGCCGCGGGCCGCCCTCGCGGTGATGTGGGCCGAAGGGCAGCTCCCCAAGCCCGGCCGGCGCGCTCCGGCGGGAGCAGCGCGCTGAGCTCGCAGGCTGACCCGGACCGCGCGCTCCTGCGGCTTCGGCACTGGGCGTTCGTGATCATGGGTGGCGTCGCGATCGCGCTCCTGCCGTGGACGGTGTACCTGAGCGTGACGTTGCCCTCCCGTCACGAGTCCGCCCACTGGGACATCGTCTGGCCCGGCTTCGACGTCGGGATCGCGTTGGCGATCGGCGCGACCATCATCGCGCTCGTTCGCTCCTCCGACTATGTCCCGATTGTCGCGTCGGTTGCGGGCACCTTGCTCGTCTGTGACGCCTGGTTCGACACGCTCACCTCCCAGCCGGGTAGCGAGCTTGCCTGGGCAACCGTGGAGGCGCTGGTTGCCGAGCTGCCCCTCGCCGCCTTCTGCTTCTGGGTCGCCCTCGACTCGGAGTCGGTCGCAGTCGCGCGCCGATTCGTCACCCCCGATTCGTCCGGCGAACCCGAGGCGACGGGCTAGAATCGCCTCGATGGCCGAGCTGGGAACCATGCGCGTCAAGGGCGGCCTCGCCGAGATGCTGAAAGGCGGGGTGATCATGGACGTCACTACCGCCGAGCAGGCGCGGATCGCCGAGGAGGCCGGCGCGGTCGCCGTCATGGCGCTCGAGCGCGTCCCGGCCGACATCCGGGCCGAGGGCGGTGTCGCCCGGATGGCCGACCCGGACAAGATCCGGGAGATCCAGGAGACCGTGACGATTCCGGTGATGGCGAAGGCCCGCATCGGCCATTTCGTCGAGGCGCAGATCCTCGAGTCGCTCGAGGTCGACTACATCGACGAGAGCGAGGTGCTGACGCCCGCGGACACCGCCAACCACATCGACAAGTGGAAGTTCACAGTCCCCTTCGTCTGCGGCTGCGTGAACCTCGGCGAAGCGCTCCGACGGATCTCCGAGGGTGCCGCGATGATCCGCACCAAGGGCGAGGCGGGCACCGGCGACATCGTCAACGCTGTCACGCACATGCGAGCCGTCTTCGGCGGCATCAGGCGGCTCGGTGCGCTGCGTGAGGACGAGCTGTATTCAGAGGCGAAGAACCTGCAGGCGCCGGTCGAGCTCGTGCAGTGGGTCGCCGAACACGGACGGCTCCCGGTGGTCACCTTCACTGCCGGCGGGATCGCCACGCCTGCCGACGCAGCCCTGTGCATGCAGCTCGGGGCCGACGGCGTCTTCGTCGGCTCGGGCATCTTCAAGTCGTCCGATCCGGCGACGCGCGCGAAGGCGATCGTCGAGGCGACGACGCACTACCGCGACGCCGAGGTTCTGGCTCGCGTCTCGCAGGGCCTGGGCGACGCGATGAGCGGCCTCTCTGCTGCGGCGCTCGCGCCCGAAGATCTGCTCGAGACTCGCGGCTGGTAAGCCGGCACGTGCCGTTGGCAGCCGGCTAGCCGAGGATCGGCCGCAGGCGGGCCTCGAGCTCGGCCCGCCGCTCAGCGTCGTCGAACGCGTGCAGCGGGTGGGGATCGAGCAGGTGCTCGTCCACGCGTCCGTCCTGCCTGACGTAGACCACCGGCACGATTCGGCCCCCCGCGTCGACCTCGACAGCCACGGCTGCAGCCGGAGGCCCCGAGGCGTCGACGAAATGGGCGAGCGGGACGATCCCCTCGTCCCGAATCCCGTCGCCTGGATCGGCTGAGATCGCTCGAGCGAGATATCCCTTCTGGATCCAGAGCTCCGGCGCGCGCGCCAGCTCGTCGAGCAGGAACTCGATCGCCTCGTCACGCCCCAGCCCCCGCCGCACGGGCTCGATCCCGAAGCGCGTTTCCAGATGGCGGACCAGCACTCGCGCGTTGTAGCGAAAACCATTCACCGAGGTCGAGCTCGCCGCCGCGCCGTGCTTCCCCATTCCGGGCGAGCCCTGCGTGACGTTCCCGGCGAAGAAGACCCCGGGCGACGAGACGCTTTCCCAGAACGGCGTCTGCGCGGGGATCCGCCCGTCGGCTACCGTCGCGAGCCCGAGCTCGGCCAGCGGCTCGAGCGGCGTCCTGAAGCCGGTGGCGACGATCACTTCGTCCCCGTCCAGCTCGAGGTTCCCGCTCCAGGTCGTTCCCTGCGCGTGAACGCGAAGCCCGTCGTCACGCCGCTCGATCCGCTCGATTGCCGCATCGACGACCGCCGTCCCGGAGCCGCCGCGGACGTACTCGTCGTATGGCTGCAGGTAGCGCACCCGCAGCGCCGACAAGGCGAGCACAGCCGTCTGAACCGGGCGCGGCGAGACGAGGGCGAGCTCTCGCGCCCATGGCAGCAGTCCCTGCGCAATCTCGAACCCGGAGTTCCGCTTGCCGATGATCACGACCCGTTTACCGTCGTAGTCGGAAGGCCGGCCCGTGTCGACGTAGTGGCGCGCGTGCTCGATACCGGGGAGCGGCGGCAGCCATGGCTCGGTCACGCCGAGGGCGAAGACGGCGGCCCGGCAGCGGTATTCGCCGTCGGTCGTCTCGAGCACGAGCTCGTCGCCGTCGCGCCAGGCGCGCTCGAGCGCGCAGCCGTAGCGGATTGCGATCCCCGCCCGCTCGACGAAGGCATCGAGCGCCGCGTGCATCTCTTCCCGAGCCGGGACGTCGAAGCTCCGATCCATGAAGTCGCGCACGAGCACCCGGTGCGAGGGCTTGTCCGCGAGTAACAGGTTGTGGTCGTACCACTCGTACTCGCGCGAGCCCGGGTCCACCGGCGCCTGCGGCTTCGTCCAGCTGATCAGACGCTGGAAGACGGGGAAGCGCTGGAACATGCCACCCGGGGCCTCGTCGCGCGAGATCACCGCATGCCGGCCGATCCCCGAGCGCCCAAGGCAGTACGCCGTCTGCAGCCCCGCGGGGCCGCTGCCGACGACGACCACGTCGTACGTGCCGGGCGGGAAGGGGCGCTCTAGCGTTGCCACTCGTTTGCCGTGCGCAGCCGCCGCGCCTCGGCCTGGAGCATCCGGAACATCACCGACGGGTGCTTGAGGAGGAAGCCCTCCAGCTCGACACCCGGCACTGAGAGGCAGCGGAGCATCGTCGCGGCGACGACATCGGCGGTGGGGGCGTCGCCGGTGAGCGCCGCGACCTCGCCGAAGAACTCACCCCGGCCCAGGTGGGCACGCTCGGCACCGTCGATCAGGATTCGTGCCTCGCCCTCGAGGATGACGAAGAAATGGCCGCCGCTCATTCCCTGCCGAAGGACTCGCTGCCCCTCGCCGAAAACCTCCTCCTCCAGCGTGTGGGCGATCTCCTCGAGCTGGGGCGAGCTCAGGTCGGCGAACAGGCTCAGCTGCGCGAGCGTCTCGACGACGGTCTGGGGTTGGGCGCTCACCGGAGCGAAAGCCTAAGCCGTCGCGCCTAAAATGGCTGCATGAGCACGAGCCCGAAAATCGGCGTTCTCGCCCTGCAGGGCAACTTTCGCGAGCACGCGGCGATGCTCCGGCGCCTGGGCGCGGACGTCATCGAGGTTCGGAAGGCGGAGCAGCTCGAGGGCCTCGACGGCCTCGTGATCCCGGGCGGGGAATCGACCACCTTCATGCGACTGATGCGCCTCTACGGCTTGGATGCGGCGATCGGGGCGTTCGTCGGCCCGGTCTTCGGCACCTGCGCGGGAATGATCGTGCTCGACCGCAATCACCTCGGCGCGATCGACCTCGAGGTCGACAGGAACGCCTTCGGCCGCCAGGTCGCGAGCTTCGAGTCCGATCTCGAGCTCGCCGGCGACAGCCGGCCGCTGAGAGGCGTCTTCATCCGCGCACCTCGGGTGCGCGAGGTAGGCGACGAGGTCGAGGTTCTGGCCGAGTTGGACGGCGAGCCCGTGCTCGTCCGCGACGGTCGTTTTCTGGCGGCTTCCTTTCACCCGGAGCTGACCGAGGACACCCGCGTGCACGAGCTCTTCCTCGCCGCGGTAGAAGAGGAGCGCAGTGTCAGGGCATAGCAAGTGGTCTTCGATCAAGCACAAGAAGGGCGCCGCGGATGCCAAGCGGGGCAAGCTCTTCTCCAAGCTTGCACGCGCGATCATCGTCGCGGCGCGTGAGGGCGGAGCGGATCCGGCCAACAACCTCGCATTGCAAAACGCGATCGAGAAGGCGCGCTCGTACTCGATGCCGAAGGACAACATCGAGCGGGCGATCGCGCGCGGCTCGGGAGCCGGAGCCGACACCGAGGCCTTCGAGCAGATCACCTACGAGGGCTACGGCCCGAACGGCGTAGCCGTGATCGTCGAGGCTCTGACCGACAACCGCAACCGCACCGCCTCGGACATCCGCCACGTCTTCACGAAGAACGACGGCAACCTGGGCACCTCGGGCGCCGTCGCCTGGTTGTTCGAGCGCCGCGGCATCATCGTGGTCGACGCGGATCGAGCCGACGAGGACAGCGTCATGCTCGCGGCGGCGGAAGGTGGAGCTGAAGACGTCGTCCAGGACGGCTCGAGCTTCGAGGTGACGACCTCTCCCGAAGCGCTCAGCTCCGTGCGTGAGGCGCTGGAGCAAGCCGGGATCGAGGTGGAGTCGGCCGAGACCGCAATGGTCCCCAAGACGACCGTCGAACTGGGCGACGAGGCGGCGGCGAGGAAGACACTCCGGCTCGTGGACGAGCTCGAAGAGCTGGACGACGTCAACGAAGTCCACGCGAACTTCGACATCCCCGAGCAGTTGCTCGAGGCCGTCGCCGGCTAGCGCTTACCGCGGCTCAGCGTCAGGCTGACGCGCGCACCGCGCGCGCGCTTCACGCCGGCTATCGGGCGCTGCGAAATGACGAGGCCGGCACGCATCGACGCTGAATAGGCGCGCACAACCTTGCCGAGGCCGCAATGGCGAGCGGCGAGGCTCGCCCGCGCCCGTGGGAGGGTCTTGCCGCGAAGGGCCGGGACGACACACCTGACTGCGCGGGTGGTTCGACTTGGCCCGGGTGGTGGCGGCGGCGGAGGCGGCGCCGGCGGTGAAGGCGGCCCCGGTGGGGGAGGTGGCGGCGGTGGAACTGGCGGCGGTGGTGGCGGCGGAGGCGGTGGAGGCGGTGGCGGTGGCGGCGGTGGCGGAGGTGGCGGTGGAGGCGGCGGCGACCCCGATCCGGCCGTGACCGTCCCGGTCATGGACGGGTGGATCATGCAGTGGTAGCCGAACGTGACGTTGGTCGAGAAAGTGACGCTGTAGGTCTCTCCGGGAGCAATGCTCCCCGAGGTCGGAGTGCCATTGTTGGAGGTGACCGTGTGGGCGACCGCCCCGGTGTTGGTCCAGCAAACGGTCGTGCCGACCGGGACGCTGACCTTGGCGGGCATGAATCCGAAGTCGAAGATGGTGATCTTGGTGTCGCCGGACCCGCAGGGAGTCGTTGCTGCCGGCGCCGACCGGGTACCACCGGGCAGAGCGAGGAGGATGCCCGCGGCAGACAGCGCGATCAGCGCCTGAGGCGGTCTCACGCCACGACAATACGCGTATGCGTGGAAAGCGGTTTTCGGCCGGCTCACGACGACGCAGGAACGTCCGATCCGGTCCGTAACCTCGTATCGTGAAAGTTCTCGGTATCGACCCGGGCACTGCTGCATGCGGATGGGGAATCGTCCACGAAAGAGGCGGCCGCCTCCGGGCGGTGGAGTGGGACTGCTGGCGAACGCCGTCGGGTCGCCGCCCCGAGCTGCGCCTGAAGACGATCTTCGACGGCGTGCAGGAGCTCGTAGCGGAGTTTGCGCCGGACGCCGTCGTGCTCGAGGAGTCCTTCGTCGGCGCCGACGCCCGCACCGCGCTCTCCGTCGGACAGGCGCGAGGTGCGGTCATGGTCGCGGCCGCGGACGCCGGCGTCGAGTGCGCTGAGTACGCGCCCGCGCGCGTGAAGCAGACCGTGTGCGGCTACGGGCGGGCCGAGAAGGCGCAGGTACAGCGGATGGTGATGGCGATCCTCGGGCTCAAGCAGCCGCCCACGCCCCATCACGCCGCCGATGCGCTGGCGGTCGCGATCTGCCACGCGCTCGCGCCGCCGCTGCTCAAGATCGCGTAGGGGATCGTCCGGCGCCCCGCCTAACCTGACCCCATGATCTCGCGCCTTCGCGGGGAGGTCGTCTCGCGCTCGCCGAACGGCGTCGTCATCGACGTTGGCGGCGTCGGCTACCTCGTCAATCCGACCGCGAGCGCTCACAAGCTCGCGCAGCCCGGAGAGGAGGCTGCGATCGAGACGTATCTCCACGTGCGCGAGGATGTGCTGCAGTTGTTCGGCTTCGCAGAGGTGGCGGAGCGGGAACTGTTCGAGTTGCTGCTCTCCGTCCAGGGGGTCGGCCCGAAGGTCGCGCTGGCGATCGTCTCCGGCTCGTCGCCGGCGGAGCTGCGTCGGGCGATCGCGCTCGAGGACACCGACCGCTTCCAGGCGATTCCCGGCATCGGCAAGAAGACGGCCCAGCGGGTGGTGATGGAGCTGAAGGAGAAGCTTGGCTCGCTCGGCGAGACGGCAGAGGCGACGCCGCTTTCCGCCAAGCCACACCTGGTCGCGCGTGACGCGCTGGTCGAGCTTGGCTACTCGCTCGTCGAGGCGGAGGAGGCACTCGCCGGCACCGATCCGGAGGCGCCGCCGGAGGAACGCGTGCGCGAGGCGTTGAAGAAAGCGGCATGAGCCAGGCCGCCGCCGAAGAGACCCAGTTCCTCGCACCGAAGATCCGACCGGACGAGGACGAGCTGGAACGCTCGTTACGCCCCCGGAGCCTGGACGAGTTCGTCGGCCAGGAGCGGGTCAAGGAGCAGCTCTCGATCACCCTCGACGCGGCCAAAGCGCGCAAGGAAGCGCTCGACCACCTGCTTTTGATCGGGCCACCCGGGCTGGGGAAGACGAGCCTCGCCTACATTGTCCGCGAGGAGCTCGGTGTCGGGCTGCGCTCGGTGGCAGGGCCTGCCCTCGAACGCAAGGGCGACGTCGCCGCGATCCTGACCGGCCTGGAGGAGCGCGACGTGCTTTTCGTCGACGAGATCCACCGGCTCTCGCGCGCGGTCGAGGAGATCCTCTATCCGGCGCTCGAGGACTTCCGGCTCGACATCGTCGTCGGCCAGGGCCCGGCCGCGCGCACGCTGACGCTCGATCTGCCGCCGTTCACGCTGATCGGCGCCACGACCCGCACCGGGCTGTTGACGACGCCGCTCCGTGACCGCTTCGGGATGACCTTCCGGCTCGAGCACTACGAGCCGGACGAGCTGGGGCTGATCGTCCGACGCTCCGCGCGGATCCTCGGCGTCGAGATCTCGGACGACGCCGCCATGGAGATCGCGTCGCGCGCGAGGGGCACCCCGCGGATCGCGAACCGGATCCTGCGCCGCGTCCGCGACGTCGCCGAGGTTCGCCACGAGGGCAAGATCACGCTCGCGATCGCGCAGGAGGCGCTGACGCTGATGGAGGTCGACGCGGACGGGCTCGAGCGCTCCGACCGCGCGCTCCTGCACGCGATCGTCGAGAAGTTCGACGGCGGCCCCGTCGGGCTGTCGACGCTGGCCGTGGCGCTCGGCGAGGAGCCAGACACGATCGAGGACGTCTACGAGCCCTACCTGCTCCAGCTCGGCTTCATCCAGCGGACCCCTCGCGGGCGGATCGTGACGAAGCTCGGGCGTGCTCACGTCGGCGCTACCGAGGCGCCCCCAGCCAGCCTCTTCTAGCCTGATGTCCGAGCTCTGGGTGCCAGGCACGCCGTCCGCGGACGACTTCGTCACGCGCATCCACCAGCAGATCGCGCGCTTCGGCGAGACGCATGGCCTCGAGCAGGTGATGGTGGAAGTTGAGCTGCGCGACGGCCGGCGCTACGTGCTCGACACGCTCTCCCCGGAGCCCGGCTACGGCTTCGTGACGCTGCGACCGCATCCCGAGGACGAGGGCGAGCGGGAGGAGCTGATCGTGCCGCTGGCGCTCGTCGCTCAGATTCGGATCTCGCCTGCCGAACAGGAGCCGCAGTTCGGGTTCGCGCTGCCTAGCGCCTAGCGCCGGAACTGCAGCTCGTGCCAGGAAGGCACCGGCGCGACCTCGAGCAGGGCTCGGTCGCCGCGCGGGTCGACGTACGCGAACTCGCCGGTCTCGTCTTCCCAGGACACCTCCAGGCGCCCGTCCTTGACCCAATGGTCGAGCCAGGCTCCGCGGAAGACGAGTTTGCGCAGCCAGTAGACGAGCGACTCGCCACCGACCAGCGAGAGCTGCTCCCAGTGGCGGACGAGGTAGATCCCCAGCCCGCTGCGCGGGTCCGCGATCCGTCCGTCCGCGGTCAGCTCGACCAGATCCGCCGCCTCGTCGTCGTCGAGGTCGTTCCCCTCGACGAGCCCGAGCTTCACCGCTGCCGCGGTGACGCGCTGCTCGAAGTCGAAGGCATTGAAGCTGAAGCGATACCCGAGGAACTCGACGACGTATTCGTCGCCCGAGGAATAGCTCGGCTCCTGCATCGACGAGAGGATAGCCAGGGCTAGAGTCAGGCCTGTGAGCGCCAGGGCAGCAGCGATTTCGGGGCTCGCCGTCGGCGTCCTCGTGCTCGCGACCGCCTGGCTCTTCGACGTCTCGGTCGGCCATGTCATGCTGTTGGCGCCCGTCGTCGTGCTGGTCGCGGCTGCGATCGCGGGACTCGGCGTTTTCTGGGCGCGAGCCGCGGCCGATTCGATTCGAGGCTCCAGGCACCCGCGCCTGATCCTCGGCGCAATCGCCGCTGTCCTGGTCGTCGGCGTGGTACTGACGGTGCTCGGCGTCGAGCTTCCGCGCGAGTAGGCGCTGCCTCTGTGACGATTGTGCGCCGGTGGTGGGCCGAGCCCCCGGTTCCGCCGACAGGATGAGAATCCCGCCCTCGTTCCGTCCGGCGCCCTCCCTAGCGTGGACTGCCCATGAACGAGGGCAGCTGGACAATCGAATCTTGCGCGCGCGAGCGGGTCGCGGAGCTCGCACGTGAGCTCGAGATCAGCCCGACGACGGCCGCCGTGCTCGTTCGCCGCGGCTACGGCGAGGTCGATCGCGCGCGTCTCTTCCTCGAGGGAGCGCTGCCCGGCCACGACCCACTGGCGTTCGGAGACATGGCCGCCGCTTGCGAGGCGATTCGCGCTGCGATCGCGGCAGGCCGAAAGATCTGTGTGCACGGGGACTACGACGCCGACGGGATTTGCGCGACCGCGCTCGCGGTTCTGATCCTGCGAGAGCTCGGCGCCGAGGTCGAGTCTCACCTGCCCAGCCGTTTCGACGAGGGCTACGGCGTCCGTGACGAGACGCTCAGCCGGCTGGCCGAGAACGGCTGCGGGCTCGTGCTCACGGTCGACTGCGGGATCACGGCGACCGGCGAAGTGGCCGCCGCCAAGCTGCTCGGCCTCGAGGTCGTCGTCACCGACCACCACCGCCCCGCGGACGAGCTGCCCGACTGCCCACTGGTCGGCCCATATCGCGGGTCGACCTACCCCTTCGGCGAGCTCTGCGGAACGGGAGTCGTCTACAAGCTCGGGCAAGCGCTTCTGGGTGCCGAGTCGGAGGTGTTGCAGCGCCACCTCGACCTGGTCGCGGTGGCGACGATCGCCGACGTCGTCCCGCTCGTGGACGAGAACCGCGGGCTTGCGATCGCCGGCCTGCGGACGCTGGCGAGCACCCAGAAGCCCGGGCTCCGGGCCCTGATGAAGGTTGCCCATGTCGACCCGGCTGCGATCGACGCTGCCGCGGTCGGCTTCCGCCTCGCTCCGAGGCTGAATGCCGCAGGCCGCCTCGGGCATCCCGAGGCGGCGCTCGAGCTGCTGCTGACGGACGATTCCGACAAGGCCGCCCGCCTGGCTCACCGTCTGGACGAGCTCAACCGGGACCGACAGGCCGTCGAGGAGCGCATTCTCCGCGAGGCGGTCGAGGAGATCGACTCGTGGCCGGAAGCCAAGCAGCGTCATCGCGGTTACGTGCTCGCACGAGAGGAGTGGCATGAGGGCGTGATCGGGATCGTCGCCTCGCGGCTCGTCGAGCGGTATCACCGGCCGGTCGTCCTGATCGCGGGCAACGACCGGGGATGGAAGGGGTCAGGACGCTCGACCGGGAGCTTCGACCTCCACGGAGGGCTTGCCGCCTGCTCGGAGCACCTGACCCGCTTCGGCGGTCACAGGGCAGCCGCCGGCCTCTCGATCGAGCCCACGAAGGTCGAGGCGTTCACGGCCGCCTTCGCCGAGCACGCGGACGCGAATCTCGCGGAGGAGCAGCTGCGGCCGGTGACGCGCATCGACGCCCTCGTCCATGGGTCCGAGCTGACGCTCGACCTCTGCGCCGAGCTCGCCAAGCTGGCTCCGTTCGGGCTAGGCAACCCCGGCGTGACGCTGCTCGTCGCCGGCTGTGAGGTGAGTGACGTCTCGCCTGTCGGGGACGGCAAGCACCTTCGCTTCCGGGTCAAAGACGGCGCTCGCGATGCCGGCAGCGCGATCGCATTTGGGTTCGGGCGCCAGCTCGACCGCTTCCGGCAAGACGGGCGCTTCGACGTCGCTTTCCGGCTCGAGGAGAACCGCTGGAACGGCACCGTAGCCCCGCAGTTGGTCGTCAAGCGCGTCTTCGACGGCGAGCCGCGCTACCGCGAGCTTCGTGACTGGCTCGGCCGCCTCTGGCGCGAAGGTGACGCCGCCTGGCCGCCGGAAGCGGCGACGATCTTCGCCGAGCTCGACCTCGGCGAGGGCGCCGAAGGGCGCCGGCATCTACTCGAATCGGCGACCTTCCGCGGCCTGCTCGAGCAACCACCGGGGCTCGCAACGGCCGCGTAAAGCGGGGAAGGTGGCGACGAAGGCCGAAGGCATCGCTTGCGATGCCGGATAAGAGGCCGCGCGATTCACTCGCGCGGGCGCTTAACCCGGCTCAAGGAACACCTAAGTTTCGGACGAAGGTGACGGCTTAGGCCCGGAGTACACTTTTTGTATGACGGTCCTCGAAACCAGCGAGAAGCATCAAGAGCTGCTCGATGAGCTGATTTCGGACGTCGAGAGCTACAACCCAGACGTCGACCGCGAGCTGCTGGCGAAGGCGTTTCGCTTTGCAGCAGAGGCCCACGAAGGCCAGCAGCGCCGTTCGGGGGAGGCGTTCATCCGCCACCCATGGGGCGCCGCGAAGATCCTCGCCGACCTACGGCAGGACGAGCAGACAATCGCCGCGGCGCTTCTGCACGACGTCGTCGAGGACACCGATACGGAGATCGACGAGGTGCGCTCCGAGTTCGGCGACGAGATCGCCCAGCTCGTCGAAGGCGTTACCAAGCTGACCCGGATTCACTTCCAGAGCCGGGAGCAGGCGGAAGCCGAGAACTACCGGAAGATGATCGCCGCGATGGTCGGCGACGAGCGGGTGATTCTGATCAAGCTCGCGGACCGCCTGCACAACATGCGGACGATCGAGTACCTCGGCAAGCAGAAGCAGCTTCAGAAGGCGCGGGAGACCCTCGAGGTCTACGCCCCGCTCGCTCATCGCCTCGGTATCCACAAGCTCAAGTGGGAGCTGGAGGACCTCGCCTTCGAGACGCTGCACCCGCGCAAGTACGAAGAGATCAAGCAGATGGTCGCCGAACGGCGGACCGACCGCGAGGGCCACGTGTCCGAGGCCTCGCGGATCCTGCAGCTCGAGCTCGACAAGGTCGACATCCCCGCCGATATCTCAGGACGCGCGAAGCACTTCTACTCGATCTACGACAAGATGGCCAAGAAGGGCCGCGAGTTCAACGAGATCTACGACCTGACCGCAATGCGCGTAATTGTCGAGCGGTCCGGAGACGAAGGAACACGCGACTGCTACGGCGCGCTCGGGCTGATCCATTCGCTCTGGAAGCCGATGCCGGGTCGCTTCAAGGACTACATCGCGATGCCGAAGTTCAACGCGTACCGGTCGCTGCACACGACCGTGATCGGCCCCGAGGGCCGGCCGCTCGAGATCCAGGTGCGGACGCGCGAGATGCATGAGATCGCCGAGCTCGGGGTCGCCGCGCATTGGCTCTACAAGCGCGGCAAGCGCGACCCGCAGTGGACGGCCTGGGCCAAGCAGCTGATGGAGTCGCAGGCCGACGAGGCCGATCCGCGCGAGTTCATGAAGACCTTCCGTACGGACCTCTTCGACGAGGAGGTCTACGTCTTCACGCCTCAGGGCGAGGTCAAGTCGCTGCCGGCCGAGTCGACGCCGATCGACTTCGCCTACGCGGTGCATACCGACCTCGGCCACCGCACGGTCGGCGCCAAGATCAACGGCCGGATCGTGCCGCTCCACTACCGCCTGAAGAGCGGCGACGTTGTCGAGATCCTGACCACGAAGACCGGACGCGGCCCGTCGCGTGACTGGATGTCGCTCGCTGCCTCCTCTCGTGCGCGCAACAAGATCCGCCAGTGGTTCTCGCGCGAGACCCGAGAGGAGACGGAGCGCAAAGGGCGCGAGGCGCTCGAGCAGTCGCTGAAGAAGCAGAGCCTCCCGTACAAGAAATTGGTCGGATCCGCTGTGCTGGCGCAGGTGATCCGGGAGACCGGCTTCAAGAAGGCGGAGGACTTCTACGTTGCCCTCGGCTCCGGCAAGGTGCCGGTCGGCCAGATCGTCAACAAGGTCCTGAACCGCCTCAAGACGGAGGAGGTGGCGCAGGAGGAAGCCGTTCCGCTGAAGGCGCCGAAGGCGCGCCGCGCGATCGCCGGCGACGACCTCGGAATCAAGGTCAAAGGCGTCGAGGACGTGCTGGTCCGCCTGGCCAAGTGCTGCACACCGGTGCCCGGAGACGAGATCGTCGGCTACATCTCGATGGGCAAGGGGATCACGATCCATCGCGAGGACTGCTCGAACGTGAAAGCGCTCCGCCGCAACCCCGAGCGCTTCACCCCGGTGGACTGGGACGGCGGGGCAACGCACAGCTTCCTCGTCCAGATCGCCGTCGACTCATGGGATCGGCCGCGCCTGCTCGAGGACGTGGCGCGCACGTTCGCCGAGCACGGAGCGAACATCGTCGAGTACGGCGGCCATGTCGAGGATCAGCTGGCGAAGAACTGGTACACGGTCGAAGTCGGCGACGTGAAGGCGCTGCGAGGCCTCCTGACCGCCCTCCGCAACGTCGACGCGGTCTTCGACGCGTATCGCGTCACGCCCTCGTAGTTCCGTCCGCGCGACGAACATGGGGGAGAGACGCCCCTGAAACGAGTGACTTGTTCGCAACGGCCACTCTCCTGGGGCACCCCTAACCCACCACCCAGCCGCAATCGTAACGCGGAAAATATGCCCAATTTGCAGCGACAACGTGACGAGTTAGCGCTCAAATCCGAATCCCTCGAATGAGGGATCGTCCCTCGAATGCGCGGGGTACCTCGATCTAGGGATAGCGCCTTTCGCAAGGCGGACTTACAACGTGACTGGGGAGAGGGTCAGCGCAAAGCTGTGGCGCCCGCCCGCTTCGAGGACGGCGGGTGGGTGCCCGGCTTTGCGACGCAGCCCCCGGGGGTGGCGCCGCTCAGGACGGAGCTTGCTCGCAGTCGTCGCCTTCGAGGGCGCCGATCGCCTCGCGGTACCAGCCGGGAATCGGCCGCGCCTTTCGCTCTTCGAGATCGACGAGCACGAGCGTCTGCGTGGCGGTCACCATCAGCACGTTGTCCTCGACTCTGTAGGCCGCGCATTCGTAGGTGGCGCTCGTGCGGCCAAGCTTGCGCATGCGGATGAAGATCTCGATCAGGTCGTCGAACTGTGCGGGCGCGAAGTACTCGACCGTCGAGGCGCGCATCACGAACTGCTCCTCGCCCATGGCCTCGCCGAGCAGGTCGAGGTGCCGGTGGTACTCCACCCTCGCCAGGTCGAAATAGGGCAGGTAGCGCCCGTAGTAGACGATTCCCTGCGCGTCGGTGTCGGAGAAGCCCACGCGGGTGAAGGCGGAGTACTTGAAGGGCGGCTTTCGGTTGGTTGCGTGGCCGAGCTCGATGCTCACGAGCGGATCGCCGCCAGCACCTCGTCGCGCTTCCGCTCCATCAGCTCCGGGGTGCGGGCCTCGAGGTTGAGCCGCAACAAGGGCTCGGTGTTCGACGGCCGGACGTTCATGTGCCAGTCCTCCGCGTCGACCGAGACGCCGTCGAGATGGCTCACCTCACCTTCGCCGCCGAAGCGCTCTTGCAGCTCCCGCAGCTTCGACTCGACGTCCGCTACCGGGGTGTTCAGCTCACCTGTGAGGAAGTACCGGCTGC
>Ga0307306_10000133_pt1 | contig 16259 bp, 14 predicted proteins | sample ER_DNA_193_FD_194507 | JGI IMG/M metagenome (GOLD analysis project Ga0307306, IMG submission 194507) | Bulk soil microbial communities from the East River watershed near Crested Butte, Colorado, United States - ER_DNA_193 | ecosystem: Environmental > Terrestrial > Soil > Floodplain | place...
CCAGCGGTTCTGGTGGAACTCGTTGAAGGCGTGGTCGAGCTGGGCGGAGACGCGGCCGACCACCCGCTCGCCGCGCAGGGCGATGAAGTATTCGGCCTCGCCGTGCTTGAAGTAGGGGTTGAGGCGGCGGCTGAGGAAGAGCCGGCGCTCCAGTTTCAGCGGCGGGATCCAGGGCGTGCCCGCGTGGAGGCGGTAGGGCAGGTCGACGAACCGCTTCAGGTCGCGCCGGTTGCGCACCGGCCGAATCGTCAGGCTTGCCATGGGGCCCGCAACCTACACTCTCGTCAGATGAGCGAGACCGCCAAGGCTCCCGTCGACGTCTTCGAGAAGGCGCGCAGCCACGACCGCCTCGAGCAGCTCGAAGCCGCCAAGGAGCACGACCTCCTCCCCTACTTTCGCCTGCTGACCTCGCAGGCCGGCCCCGTCGTCGAGATGGAGGGCCGCGAGACGATCATGCTCGGCTCCAACAACTACCTCGGGCTGACCGGCGACGAACGGGTGAAGGACGCGGCGCGGGAGGCGCTGGAGACCTACGGCACCGGCGTCACCGGCTCGCGCCTCTTGAACGGGACGACGCCGCTGCACCTCGACCTCGAGCGCGAGCTGGCGGAGTGGATGGGGACCGAGGACGCGATCGTCTACACGACCGGCTACCAGTCGAACGTCGGCTGCATCGGCACGATCCTCGGCCCCGGCGACACCGTGATCTGCGACTCCGGCGACCACGCCTCGATCCTCGACGGCTGCCGACTAGCCGGCGCGAAGCTGCGCCCGTTCCGCCACAACCGCATGGACAAGCTGGAGAAGATGCTCCAGCGCGCCGCCGGGGACGGCGGCGGCGTCCTCGTCATCGTCGACGGCGTCTTCTCGATGGAGGGCGACGTCTGCGACCTTCCCGAGATAGTCCGTCTTTGCAGGGAGTACGGCGCCCGCCTGATGGTCGACGAGGCACACGGGGCCGGAGTCCTCGGCGCCCGCGGCGCCGGCGCCAGCGAGCTCTTCGGCCTCGAGGACGAGGTCGACCTGCGGATGGGGACCTTCTCCAAGAGCCTCGCCTCCTGCGGCGGCTTCATCGCCGGACCGCGGGACGTGATCGAGTACCTGCGGATCTCCTCGCGCTCCTTCATCTTCAGCGCCTCGGCCGTGCCGGCGGCGGTCGGAGCCGCCCTCGCCGCCCTGCGGGTGATCCGCAGCGACGGGCCCGAGCTCTTCGAGCGGCTGCTCGCCAACGCCGAGTACCTGCGCGAGGGGTTGCGCCACCTGGGGCTGAAAGTGATCGAGCCCGGCACCCTCCCCGACGGAACCGTCGCCACCACCCCGGTGGTGCCGGTGATGGTCGGCGACGACTGGCAGGCGGTGCTGCTGTGGAAGGCGCTCTTCGACAACGGCGTCTACACCAACGTCGCCATCCACCCGGCGGTCCCCCCCGGCGGGGCGCTGCTGCGGACCAGCCTGATGGCGACGCACGAGCGCGAGCATCTCGACGGTGCTTTGGGGACGATCGCCCGGGTGATCGAGAATTTCCCCGAGCTTCCGAAGGCCTAGTTATTGGTCACAGATTCTTGACATCCCCCAGCCGGGGTAGTTTCGGCCCTGTTCATTTCCGAACAGGTATTCGATCGGCCCGAAATTGTTGCTCTTAGCGAATGGGTCGGATGGAAAAGCGGTGAGGCCGGGTTGACGGCAACTACCCCGAAGACGTAGCTTGGCCCCCTCGCCGAATGACCCGGGCGGGACGTTCGGAAAGACGAAGTCGGTCCGCTAGGACCAGGGCCTCGGGAGGCCCGGGACTCAGTCGGACACGACATACCCCAGTTCATCGATTCCTTGAAGGGAGGAGTCCCAGTGGAAGCTGCCTCAACGGCACCACCATCGAACATCGCCTCAGGTGAGGCTCCGCAGCACATGAGGGCACTCGAGAGGGCCAACATGGTGCGGCTGGCAAGAGCCGAGCTGAAGCGCGCGATCGCGCGAGGCGACATGGATGCCGCGGAGGTGGTTCGCGATTGCCCGTGGGAGACCGAGAGCATGACCATCGCCGAGCTGCTGACGAGCCAGCGGCGTTGGGGACGGACCCGCGCCCGCAAGTTCCTGATGCCGCTCTCGCTGAACGAGAACAAGCAGCTGGGAACGCTGACCGAGCGGCAGCGACGGATGCTGGCGCAGGAGCTGGCGACCCGCTCGACGGCGCGCGAGGCCGAAGCGGTCTCCGTCTAGGAGGCCGCCCCCCGGGTTCAGCCGCGCATTCCACCGATCCGGTAGCTGAGGCCGCCGGAGGCCCGCTGGAATGCGCGGCGAGCCAGGAAGAAGACGATCGCGAAGGCGAGGGCGCCGCAGCCCAGCGCCACCGCGAGGATCTGACCGGCGACGTAGAAGACGAGGCCGGTGACGAGGACGAAGGCGGCTCCCGCCAGCAGGGTGGTGTGGGAGCGGTAGCCGGCGAAGTGCTCGCGGGCCGCCACCTCGAGCCCACCCAGCCCCGCCAGCGCGACGCCCACCCCGATCGCGGTCGGGTGGCCGCCGATCACTCCGATCACCAGCGAGACGATGCCGGCGAGGATGACCAGCTCGGCCAGGGGCGCGTTCCCCCAGGGGGCCGGCGGTCTCTCGTCAGGGGCGGAAACCCGCTTCGCGGGCCTCTGGGCATCCCGCTTGGCGGGTTTGGATTTGGTCGTCAACGGCCGCGAGCCGCCCGGGTAACGGACATCCGGAGGAGACCTTGACCCGCCACCAGCCCATCAGCATCCCGATCGGGCCGAGACGGGGGCGTGAGTGCCAGTGGCCGCAACCCTCGAGGCCGAGGTCCTGCCGCGAGACCCGCACCCACTTGAAGTCCTGGGGAGCGGCGAGCATCCGCTCGACCAGCTCGCGGTTCTCGTCCTCCTCGCGCTGCCGCTCGACCAGCGCCTGCCGCGCCTCGCCGATGCGATCGGCGAGCCGGTCGCGAATCGCCTCCAGCTCACCGAGGTCGAGGATCCGCGGCGTCGCGGCGATGGCGTCGATCCGGTGCGGCACCTCCGCGTGGCCGAACGCCTCGCCGAACAGCTGACTCAGCTCCGCCTCGAGGCGGCCGATCTGGCGCCGCAGCTCGAGCCGCGCCTGGCGCTCGTCGACTCCGGCGCCGAGCCCGGCGAGATCGTCGCGTTTCAGCAGAGCGGGCATCTCCAAAAGTGTAGTCATGCCGCCTCCAGAGTCGACGCGGCCATCCACAACGCCTCCTCGACGGCGATCTGCGGGACCCCCTTGACCTGGACGGCGGCGACGGCGAGGCGCCGCGTCGTCTGCTCGACCTCGCAACCCGCCCCGGTGGCGCCGAAGAGCAGGGCGATCGGCTGCTCGCCGTCGGCGATCGTCAGCGTCCCGCTCGCCAGCTCGCCGGGTGCCCCCGGCAGGCTCTCGCCGGGGGCGGAATCGCGGATGCAGAGCGGGCCGGCGAGGCGGTCGGCGTCGAAGGCGCGCAGCGCCACCCCGGTCTCGACGATCGCGATGTCGAGCGCGTCGGCCGGCAGCCCGCGGGTGCGGAAGCCGCCGTCGTGTAGGCGGTCGAGGCTCAACTGCTCGACCGGGGTGCGGGTGCGGTCGGGGTCGAGCCCGATCTGGCGGTAGAAGACGCGGTAGGCCCAGGGGATCGGCCGTTCGCGCAGGCGGATCGCCTGCGAGCCGTAGGTGCGGTCGGAGAGATCGCGCAGCCGGCTGCGGACCGGCTCCGGGCTGCGGCCCAGCTTGGCGTCGACTTCGACCCAGGCGATCCCGAGGCCGGGGAACTCGGAGGCGATGTGCGGCGCGACCCAGCCCTGCCGCGGCGCCGGGTCCCAGCCCATCCGGGGCACGGCCGCATCGGCCATCTCAGCCGCGCTCCGCCGCTCTCGTCGCGGCGAGCAGCCGGTCGACCCGCTGGCTCAGCTGCGGCGCGGTGAGGTCGCCGATGCTGGCGCTCTGCAGAGTGCCGCCGGGGTAGACGTAGGCGAAGGTCGGGCAGCCGCCGACTCCGTAGAGGCTGGCGACGGCGCCGTCGCGGTCGTAGCCGACCGGCATCCTCCAGCCCTGCTGGCTGATCAGATCGCGCAAGCGGTCCCGGTCGTCGCGGATGTCCAGGGAGAGGAAACCCACCCGCCCACGGTAGCGCTCGTAGACGTTCTCGACCACGTCCTGCTGCTCGGCGCAGCCGTCGCCTTTGGAGAACCAGAACGAGATCACCAACGGTTGGCCGAAGAACTCGCAGACGCGGATCGCCCCGGCGGTTTCGATCCGGCAGGCTGGGGTGCGGCGGGCGTCGTCGGGACACGGGATCGTGGCGGTTTCGCAGTCGTCCTGGGCGACGTTCGCGTCGCCTTCGAGCTGGCCGGCCGCGGCGGGGACGGCGAACTCCGGCAGCGGCCAGCGGTCCGGGAAGGGGTCGAGCCCCAGCGTCGACCCCACGCCGCCGCCCTCGAGGGTGTTGACGGTGGCGACGACGATCACCGCGAGGAAGAGGAGCCCGACCAGGAGCGAGTAGCGATCCCTCATTCCCGCTCCAGCCAGAGCAGGACCGCCGGCAGGACGAGGAGGACCCCGGCGAGGGCGGCGCCGAGGTCGACCACGGTGACCAGGCCGAAGTCCCGCAGCATCCGCACGTCGCTGGCGACCAGCACCGCGAAGCCGGCGACTGCCGTCACACCCGAGGCGAGGACAGCGGCGCCGGTGCGGGAGTAGGCGCGGCGCAAGGCCTCCTCCGCGCCGGCGCCGGCTCCGCGCTCCTCGTGGAAGCGCCCGACCAGCAGAACGCCGAACTCGGTCGCAATCGCGATCGTCAGCGCCCCCAGCGCCGCCGACATCGGGTTCAGCGGGATGCCGGTGATCCAGAGCAGCAGCGAGGCCCAGCCGGTGGCGAGCACGGTCGGGACGAGCGGGATCAGCGCCCGCCGCCAGGAGCGGTAGACGAGAAGCAGCGCCGCCGCGACGGCCGCCAGCCCGGCCAGCGTCAGCCAGTACCTGCTGTTGGAGAGGTCGGAGGCGCTCTGCGCCGCGATCACCGGCAGCCCCGCCAGCTGGACCTCGACCCCGGGCGGCGGCTCGCCGATCTCCGAGCGGACCTTTTCGATCAGCGCCTGCTGGTCTTCCAGCGACTGCGCCCGGATCCCGAACGAGATCAGAGCCTCGTGGCCGACCTTTCCCGTGGCTGGATCGACTGGAGCGACCTGGCGAAGCGCGTATGGCGAGAGCGCCGTCAGCGTCGCTTCGATCCGCTTCTTCGTCGGCCTTTCTTCTCCCCGGACGAGGAAGTCGGAGAGGGCAGGACCTGGGCAGATCTCGGCGGTCAGACAGCTCGGGTCTTCCCCGTCGAAGCCGTTGCCGGCGAGCACCCTCTGCTTGAACCCCGCCATCCACGCGATCGTCGCCGGGTCGGTGAAGTCGGGGGCGTGGATGCTGACGTCCAGCTCTCCCGAGACACCCGTGGTGTCCTGCAGCTCGTTGAGGCCTTCCACGGCCTTGATGTTCTGCGGCGCCAGCGATCGAATGTCAGAGACGGTTTCGATCTGAGTTCCAGCTGCCCACCCCACTACCGCCAGCGCGATCCCCACGCTCAGAATCATCTCCGGATACGTGCGCGCCACCGCCAAGAGACGCTCCACGGGCGGGTGGCGCCGTAGGGTGCCCCTCCCCGAGGAGGCTTTAGCCACCGCAGGGGAGGGGAGGTCCCCTGCGGTGACAGGACCCGCCCGCCGCAGCGCCAACGTCCCTAAGCCGATCGTCAACGCCAGGCCGAAGGCGACGGCGATCCCCAGGATCAGCAACCAGCCGAAGCCGCGAACCATCGGAATCGGGGATAGCTGGAGCGCCAGGAACCCGGCCGCCGTCGCCAGGCAGGCGGTGCCGATGGTCGGGCCGCCAGCCGCGGCCGCCTCGCGGGCGGAGCCGAGCTCGTCGAAGCGGGCCTGGAACTGGATCGCGTAGTCGACCGCGAGGCCGATCAGGATCGGCAGCGCCGCGATCGAGGCCATCGTCAACGAGCCGCCGCCGAGCGCCAGCAGGCCGAAGGTGATCGCCACAGCCATCAGCGCCACCGCCAACGGCAGCAGCGGCCAGCGCGAGCGGAAGACGAGGAAGAGCACGGCGGCCATCACCGCAAGCGCGATCGCGAAGAGGACGAGCAGCGCGTCCTTCAGCGCCCCGGCCACGCCTTCGATCACCACCGGGGCCCCGGAGACGACGTAGCTGCCGCCGGCAAGGGTGAAGCACGGCGCCGGCTTGCCCCCTACGCCGCAGGCCTTGCGCGGGACCGTCTCCGCCACGGTCGCTTCGATCAGCTCGATCGCCCGCCGCCTTTCCCCGGTGCTCAGATCCGGCTTCAGCCGGATCACGATCTGGGCCGACCGCGCGTTGGGGAAGAGGTAGGAGAGCCGCGCCTTCGGCGTCCCTCGCGGCTGGGCGAGGTCGAAGACGACGGTGGCGACGAATTCTTCGTTGTCGATGCTGGGGGCGCTGGTGATCCCGTATTTCGTCGCCACCGCGAGCAGGTATTCGCGGAATTTTTCCGCCGGCACGTGTTCGGCCAGCCGCCGCAGCTGGTCTTCGATCTGCACCACCGACTCGTTGAGGAAGGTCGCCGGCCCGGTCAGGAACTCGACCGCGTGCATCGCGGCCAGTTCGGCGCAGGGCCCCGGGATCGGCTGCGCCCCCTTCGGGACCTTGCCGGAGAGGCACCCCTCCAGCCGCAGCAGCTTGAAGATGTTCTGGGTCAGTAGCAACTTCGGCAGTTCGCCCTTGACGAGGACGACGACCGGTTCTTCGCCGAAGTCGCGGCGGACTTCTTCGGTCGCCCGGTAAGTAGCCGAGTCGGAGTCGGCGAGGGTGCCGACGCCGGCGTCGGTGGGGATCTGGGTGGCGCCGACCGCGGCGCCGATGGCGACGACGAGCGTGACCGCGAGCAGGGGCCGCGCGTGCTCGGCCGCCCACGCCGCGACGCGCCCGAACCAGTTTCCCGAGCCCAACCTCTAGTCCATCGAGAGCGGCCCGCTGACGTCAGCGTTGAGGAACTGGCTGACGAACGGGTTGCTCGAGTCGAACAGCTCCTCTTTGGGGCCGGACTCGACGATCTTGCCGCTCCAGAGGACGGCGATGAAGTCGGCGATGCGGCGCGCGGTCCCGAGGTCGTGGCTGATCACCAGGTAGCAGCCGCCGTTCTCCGCGTGGACCTCGCGGATCAGCTCGCAGAGCAGCGCCGTGCGAACCGGGTCGAGGCCCGAGTCGGGCTCGTCGAACATGACGATCGCCGGTTCCAGCACCAGCGCCCGGGCGAAGCCGGCGCGCTTGCGCATTCCGCCCGAGAGCTCGTTCGGCATCTTGTAGGTCGCCTCGGTGAGGCCGACCTCTTTGAGGCGGCGGTTGACGATCTCGCCGATCTCTTCCTCGCCTTTGTCGGTGTGCTGCCGCAGCGGGAAGGCGACGTTGTCGTAGATGTTCATCGAGCCGAACAGCGCCCCGTCCTGGAACAGCAGGCCGAACTTTTTCCGCACGTCGAAGAGTTCGTCGTCGGTCATGTTCGGGATCGACTCGCCGTGCACGAGGACGTCGCCGGAGTCGGGGTAGAGCAGGCCGACGATGTGCTTGATCAGCACGCTCTTGCCGGTGCCCGACGGCCCCAGCACCATCGAGACCTGGTTCTCGGGGAGCCCGAGGTTGAGGCCGTTGAGGATGCGGGCGCGGCCGAACTGCTTGACCAGGTCGATGATCTCGATCGCGTCCTCGCCGCCGTGGTCGCGCTTGATCCCGGTGTGGAATTTGTACGGGTCGTGCTCGCGCGGGTTGACCCCGGGGATGACGAAGTCGCGGCCCATCGTGGCGCCGTCCTCGCTGACGTAGGGGCCGTCGGCGGTGGCGCTGCGCGGATGGTCGGGGTACGGCTCCGGGTCGGTCACGATCTCCGGCTGCGCTTCCGCGCTGGAAGTCGCTTCGTCCTGCAGCGCTTCTTCTTCGCTGCGGGCCTCGTCGGCTTCGACGGGGTCTCTGTCTCTGTCCTCGATCGACACTTCTTCAGCCTCCTATCGGCGCCCGGGGATTTGCTCCCCAGAAGACAAGGGTTCCAAGCATCCCGATGATGTGGACCAAGACGATGTTGAGGACCATCGACTTCGCCGTCGCGGTCCCCACTCCGACGGGCCCGCCGGAGGCCGTATATCCGTAATAGCAGCCAACCATCACGATCGCGGTCGCCATCGCCATGCCCTTGATCAAGCTGAAGATCAAGTCGGGCGGGTTCTGGAACATCCAGAAGATCAGGAAGTAACCGCCGGAGGAGACGTCGCCGATCTGCTGGACGACGGCGAGGTAGCTGGCCAGGTACATGATCCCGATCCCGACCAGGTACATGAACGGGAAGGCGATCCAGGCGGCGAGCAGGCGGGTCGCGCAGAGGAAGGTGACCGGTGGCACGCCCATCACCTCGAGCGCGTCGATCTCGTCGGAGATCCGCATCGCCCCGAGCTCGGCGACGATCCCGGTCCCGACCTTGGCCGCCAGCATGTAGCCGAAGGCGTAGGGCATCACCTCGCGCAGGTCGCACCAGGCGGAGAAGACGCCGGCGTAAGCGGGCGCGCCCTGGGCGCGCAGCAGGTAGGCCCCCTCGATCCCGCACTGCAGGCCGAGGGTGAAGACGAGCCCCCAGATGATCAGGGCGGAGCCGAGGATCAGGATCCCGGCCTGGCGCAGGGTCTCGCCGAAGAAGCGGAGAACCCGGCCCGAGTAGACGAGGCCCGCCAACCGGGAGCCGAAGCGGGCGATCTCGCCGAGCGAGTCGAGCCAGTTGCGGGGGACCGCGAGCCAGGCGTTCATCGGATGGTCTGCAGCTCCGGGTTGGTCGCCAGCATCGTCTGGGTGAAGACGTAGTTGAAGGCGAAGACGCCCATGAACGAGATCACCACCGCCTCGTTGACGGCGCGGCCAACGCCGGCGGCGCCGCCGGAGGCGGTCATCCCTTTGTAGGAGCAGACGACGGCGATCAGGGCGCCGAACAAGGTGCACTTGATCACCGAGCCGCCGAGGTCGGTGATCGAGGCGTTGGAGAAGAGCGTCGCGAAGAAGCCGCCCAAAGGCTGGTGGTAGAGCATCTCGGTGAGGATGCCGCCGCTGATCCCGAAGACCAGGGCGTAGATGTCGAGCAGGCCGGTGATCAGCATCAGCGCCAGGAAGCGCGGCACGACCAGGTTCTTGATCGGGTCGACGCCGAGCACCTGCAGTGCGTCGAGCTCCTCGCGGATCTTCCGGGCTCCCAAATCGGCGGTGATCGCGGTGCCGGCGACGCCGGCGACGACGACCGCGGTCACGAAGGGGGCGAACTCGCGGATCGAGGCGAGGACGAAGAAGCCGCCGAGCCGGTCGAGGGCGCCGAACAGCGAGAGGAAGTTCGCCGCCTGCAAGCCCGGCGCGCCGAAGCCGAAGGCGACGGTCGAGACCAGCAGCGGGAACCAGCAGAGCTGGAGAGCGAAGAGGAACTGGCCAATGAACTCCTCGCCGTAGGGGTAGGGCGGTTTGACCGCGGAGACGATCGTCCGCGCGGTGAGGATCATCATCTCCCCCACCGTCTCGAACAGCGACTTGGCGGGCAGGAATGCCCTGTTGACCGCGGATCCGACCATCTGCTCCTCCGTCCCGAGCCGGCGCCGCACGCGCGCGGAGCCCCGCTCGTTGGCCGGGAGTCTAGGGGATGGACCCCCCTCGTCCGTTAGCCGCATGTTGAGATCGCGCTAACCGCCCACCGCTGCCTGAAATCCCTGCGAAGGCGGCCAAACCCCGTGCTATGTTCGGGCCGCTTTGCGGGGGACCGGACGACATTCCCGGCACACCCGCCTCCTGGCCATCGCGATCGGGTTCGCCGCGCTGGCGGCGGCGGCGATGCTCGGCGGCTGCGGCGGCTCGGGCTCGTCGGCGGCGGACGACGAACCAACCGGAACCTTCCACGTCAAAGTCACCGAAGCGAGCTTCCCGACGGCGCAGAAACTCGGACAGACCTCGTTGCTGAAGCTCGCGATCCGCAACACCGGCAAGCGCGCCGTCCCGGCTTTGAACGTCAGCTTCACGATCGCCGGCAAGGGGGGCGTCAACTCCTCGCTCCCGTTCGGGGTCCGCGATCCCCAGCCCGAACTGGCGCAGCCGGAACGGCCGGTCTGGGTCCTGGCCCAGTCCTACCCTCGCCTGCACGGCTCCTCGAAGCCGGGCGGTGCCTCCACCTCGAGCCCGAAGACCTTCTCCTTCGGCGAACTGAAGCCGGGCAAGAGCACCACCGCGGTGTGGAAGCTGAGCGCGGTCCGCTCCGGCAAGTACACGCTGCTCTACAACGTCGCCGCCGGGATCGGCGGCGACGCGAAGGCGGAGACCGACAACGGCGTTCGCCCCGGCGGCTCGTTCGCGACCGAGATCAGCGAACGCCTGCCGGAAACCGAAGTCACGAACAACGGTGAAATCGTTGAAGTCGGGAAAGGCAAGTAGGGGCGCGACCGCAGCGGCGGTCCTCGCTTTCCTGCTTGCCCTGGCGCTGCCCGCCTGCGGCTCGGCCAGCGACACCACTTCTGGCTCGGGGGCGCCTGGGACCTCGAGGAGCGGGCGCGCGGCCGGGGGCGGCGTCGCCCTGAAGAAGGTCGGCTCCTTCGACGCTCCCGTCTACGTCACCGGCGCCCCCGGCTTTCCGCAGCTTCTCTTCGTCGTCGAGCAGCCCGGCCGGCTCGTCGTCCTCCGAAACGGCCGCCGCCTCTCCAAACCGTTTCTCGACCTGCGCGGCAAGGTCTCCTACGGCGGCGAGCGCGGCCTGCTCTCGGTCGCCTTTCCTCCGGACTACGCCCGCAGCAAGCGCTTCTACGTCTATTACACCGATCCCGACGGCAACATCCGGATCGACGAATTCAGGCGGGGGAGCGCGACGCGGGCGCGGCGGGGATCGCAGCGGAAGGTGATCGTCATCCCCCACCCCGTCAACTCCAACCACAACGGCGGCCAGCTGCAATTCCTCGGCAACCTCCTCTACTTCGGGACCGGCGACGGCGGCTCCGGCGGCGACCCGCCGAACAACGCCCAGAACAAGGACGTGCTGCTCGGCAAGCTGCTGCGCATCGACCCGAGGCCCGCCGGCGGCAAGCCCTACACCGTGCCCGCCGACAATCCCTTCGTCGGCAAGCCAGGGCGGGACGAGATCTACAGCTACGGCCTGCGCAATCCCTTCCGCTTCTCCTTCGACCAGACGACGAAGCAGCCGCGCCTCGCGATCGGCGACGTCGGCCAGAACGAGTTCGAGGAGCTCGACTACCTTCCAGTTGCCGCCGCCAACGGGGCCAACTTCGGTTGGGACGCCTTCGAGGGCTTCTCCAAGTACAGCGACGAAAACAGCGGCACCCCGAACCCCGGCGGCACCGTCAAACCGATCCTCGCCTACAGCCACGCCCGCGGCGGCGGCAGCTGCTCGATCATCGGCGGCTACGCCGTCCGCGATCCCCGCCTTAAGGGCCTGCGCGGCCGCTACGTCTACGCCGACCTCTGCGAGGGGCAGCTGCGGGCGCTCGTCCCGCACCTGAAACGCGCTTCCGACGACCACGAGCTCGGCCTCCACGTCGAAGCCCCGAGCTCCTTCGGCGAAGACGACCAGCACCGCCTCTACGTCGCGTCGGTCGAAGGTCCCGTTTACCGGCTTGTCCCCCGCTGAGTCACACAAATTTTTCACTTCCGCGCACCACTCGTTGCAACTTCCTGTCTACACTTGCAACTATGGCAGTCATGGCAAGGGAAACCTGGACCGACGAGCGCCTCGACGACCTCAAGGAGCACATGGACCAGGGGTTCCGCGAAGTAAAAGCGGAACTCAGGTCCACCCGCGAAGAGCTCAAAGAGGACATCCGGGATCTCAACCGTCGCTTTGACAGGTTGAACGTCACGCTCATCGCCGGACTCATCGGGCTCGTCGTCACGCACTACCTCGGCTGAGGGTTGCTTCCCGGTCCTGCCCGGGTACATTTGGCTGACCAGCCAAACGGCGACGAAGGGAGCATCGGGGTGGAGAGCGCGACTGCTGTGAGGACTGCCGAGGATTCGATCGAGGTCCGCAATCCGGCGACGGGAGCCGTGATTCAAAACGTCCCCGTCGATTCGCCCGAGCAGGTCGCCGAGACCGTGGGGCGGGTCCGCGCCAACCAGCCCGAGTGGGAGGCGATGGGGATCGAGGGGCGCTACCACTGGCTCGGCAGGCTGCGCGACTGGCTGCTCGACAACCGCGAGCGGGTGCTGGAGACGATGCAGCGCGAGACCGGCAAGGTGAGGCCGGACGCCGAGAACGAGCCGACCTACCTCGCCGACCTGATCAACTTCTACGGCACCCGGGCCGCCCGCTTCATCGGCGAGGAGAGCATCCGCCCCCACTCGCCGCTGCTGGCATCGAAGAAGCTGCGGATCCAGTACCGGCCCCACCCGGTCGTCGGCATCATCAGCCCCTGGAACTTCCCGTTGATCCTCTCGCTCGGCGACGCGATCCCCGCCCTGCAGGCCGGCTGCGCGGTCGTCGTCAAGCCCTCGGAGTTCACCCCGCTCGGCATCGCCGAGGTACTGGAGGCCTGGAAGAGCGAGATCGGCGGCCCCGACGTCTTCGACTGCGTCCAAGGAATCGGCGAGACCGGCGGCGCTTTGGTCGACGCGGTCGACTTCATCCAGTTCACCGGCTCCGACGCGACCGGCCGCAAGGTGATGGCGCGGGCGGCGGAGACGCTGACCCCGGTCAGCCTCGAGCTCGGCGGCAAGGACCCGATGATCGTCCTCTCCGACGCCGACCTCGACCGCGCCGCCAACGCGGCGGCCTGGGGCGGGATGATGAACTCGGGGCAGATCTGCATGTCGGTCGAGCGGATCTACGTCGAGGAGCCGGCCTACGACGAGTTCGTCAACAAGCTGACGGCGGAGGTCGGACGGCTGCGCCAGGGCGCCGACGATGGCGGCGAGCCGAAGGACGTCGGAGCGATGACCTCGCCGCGGCAGATCGAGATCGTCGCCGACCACGTCGACGACGCCCTCGCCTCCGGCGCCCGCGCCCTGACCGGCGGCAAGCGCGGCGCCGGCCCCGGAGACTTCTTCGAGCCGACGGTCCTGGTCGACGTCGACCACTCGATGAAGGTGATGCGCGACGAGACCTTCGGCCCGGTGGTCGGGGTGATGAAGGTGCGCGACGCCGAGGAGGCGGTGGCGATGGCCAACGACAGCCGCTACGGGCTCTCCGGCGCCGTCTTCGGCGAGCGCGAGCGGGCCGAGCAGGTGGCGCGCCGGGTCGAGTGCGGCGCGGTCAACGTCAACGACGTCCTCGTCAACTACTTCGCCACCGAGGTGCCGATGGGCGGCTGGAAGCAGTCGGGCATCGGCAGCCGCCACGGCGAAGGCGGGATCAAGAAGTACTGCCGCAGCGAGTCCCTGGTGATCACCCGCTTCGGCGGCAAGCGCGAGCTCACCTGGTACCCCTACACCAAGTCCCGCCGCCGCCTCCTCGCCCCGATCGTCCGCCTCTTCAACGCCCGCGACTGGAAGCGCCGGCTGGGTCTGCGGCGCTGAGCGGCGCCCAGACGCATGCCGCTCGGCGGTCGCCGAGCGGCACCTAGGTACCCTCGTAGGTTCATGCCTGAGCGGGATTACATAGCTGCGACCAGGGAGCGGGTTGTCGTCTTCGACGGCGGCATGGGCGCGACGCTGGAGCAGTTCGAGCTCTCGAGCGAGGACTACGGCGGGCTGGCCGGCAAGTGCCACGAGGTGCTGGTGCTGAACCGGCCCGACGTGATCGAGGGGGTTCACAACTCGATGCTGGAGGCCGGCGCCGAGGTGCTCGAGACCGACTCCTTCCAGGGCTCGCGGCTGAAGCTCGAAGAGTGGGGGCTCGGCGAGCAGACGCTGGAGATCAACCGCAAGGCGGCGGAGATCGCCCGGCGCGCTGCCGGCACCCACCGCTTCGTCGCCGGCTCGATCGGGCCGACCGGCTTCCTCCCCGCCTCCACCGACCCCACCCTCGGCAACATCTCCTTCGGCCGCCTGGTCGAGGTCTTCACCGAGCAGGCCCAGGGGCTGGTCGAAGGCGGCGCCGACCTGATCATGATCGAGACCGCGCAGGACATCCTCGAGGTGAAGGCGGCGATCTTCGGCGCCCGTGAGGCCTTCAAGCAGACCGGGCGCACCCTGCCGATCCAGTGCAGCGTCTCGCTGCTGCCGAATGGCGGCAAGATGCTGCTCGGGACCGACATCCAGTCGGTGCTGACGACCCTGACCGCGCTGGAGGTCGACGTGATCGGCCTCAACTGCTCGACCGGGCCCGAGGACATGCGCGACGCGATTCGCTTCCTCGGCGAGGCCTCCCCCCTGCCGGTGCACTGCATCCCCAACGCCGGTCTGCCCTTCCAGGGCCCCGACGGCGAGACGATCTTCCCCGAAAAGCCAGAGCCGCTGGCGGCGTCGCTCGGCGAGTTCGTCGAGCGCTTCGGCGTCGGCATCGTCGGTGGCTGCTGCGGCACCACCCCCGAGCACATCGCCGCGATCCACGAGCGGGTCGACGGCCGCGTCCCCGGCGAGCGTCCCGCGCCAGGGCCGATCGAGGTTTCCTCGATGATGACCTCGACGGCGCTGGTGCAGGAGCCGCGGCCGACCCTGGTCGGCGAGCGGGTCAACTCGCAGGGCTCGAAAAAGGCCAAGGAACTGCTGCTCGCCGACGACTACGACGGCCTCGTCCAGGTCGCCGAAGACCAGGTCGAAGGTGGCGCCCACGTGCTCGACACCTGCGTCGCCCTGACCGAGCGCCAGGACGAGGACGAGCAGATGAAGGCGGTGGTGAAGCGGATCTCGCTGACCCAGCCAGCCCCGATCCAGGTCGACTCGACCGAACCCGAGGTGATCAAGGCCGCCTTGGAGCAGATCCCGGGCCGGGCGATCGTCAACTCGATCAACCTCGAGGCCGGCCGCGACAAGGCCGACACCGTGATCCCGCTGGCGCGGGAACACGGCGCCGCGCTGATCGCCCTGACGATCGACGAGGTCGGGATGGCGAAGACCGCCCAGCGCAAGGTCGAGATCGCCGAACGCATCCGCGACATCGCCTGCACCGAGCACGGCCTCGACCCCGAGGCGCTGATCTTCGACGCCCTCACCTTCACCCTCACCACCGGCGACGAGGAGTGGCGGCCCTCGGCGGTGGAGACGATCGAGGGCATCCGCCGGATCAAGGCGGAGATCCCCGGCGTCAAGACCTCGCTCGGCGTCTCCAACGTCTCCTTCGGCGTCTCGCCGCGGCCGCGCGCGGTCCTCAACTCGGTCTTCCTCCACCACTGCGTCGAGGCCGGACTCGACCTGGCGATGGTCAACCCCAACCACATCACCCCCTACTCGGAGATCCCCGACGAGGAGCGGGAGCTGACCGACGACCTCGTCTTCAACCGGCGCGAGGACGCGCTCGAGCGCTTCATCTCCCACTTCGAGTCCCAGGGAGAAGAGGCGGAGGTCGAGGTCGCCGACCCGACCGCGGGAATGGAGCCCGAGGAGGCCCTGCACTGGCACATCCTCCGCCGCAAGAAGGACGGGGTCGAGGACCAGATCGAGCTCTCGGTCGAGAAGATCGGCGCCGTCCCGACCCTGAACGAGGTGCTGCTGCCGGCGATGAAGGAGGTCGGCGACAAATTCGGCGCCGGCGAACTGATCCTGCCCTTCGTCCTGCAGTCGGCCGAAGTGATGAAGCGCGCGGTCGCCCAGCTCGAGAACCACCTCGACCGGATCGACGGGCATACCAAGGGGAAAGTGGTGATCGCGACCGTCTTCGGCGATGTCCACGACATCGGCAAGTCGCTCGTCAACACGATCCTCACCAACAACGGCTACACCGTGATCGACCTCGGCAAGCAGGTCCCGGTCGACGCGATCATCGACGCCGCGGTCGAGAACGACGCCGACGCGATCGGCCTCTCCGCCCTGCTCGTCTCGACCTCGAAGCAGATGCCGACCTGCGTCGCCGAGCTGCACCAGCGCGGCCTCGAGTTCCCGGTCCTGATCGGCGGCGCCGCGATCAACCGCGACTTCGGTCGCCGCACGCTCTATCCGAAGGGGAAGGAGTCCGACGAGGTCTACGAGCCCGGCGTCTTCTACTGCAAGGACGCCTTCCAGGGCCTCGACACGATGGACGCGCTGGTCGACTCCGATGCCCGCTCCGCGCTGGTCGACCGAATCAAAGCCGAGGCGAAGCAGCTGCGCGAGAAGCCGGTCGTGGTCGACGACGCCCCGCCGACCAC
>Ga0307306_10000134_pt1 | contig 16236 bp, 11 predicted proteins | sample ER_DNA_193_FD_194507 | JGI IMG/M metagenome (GOLD analysis project Ga0307306, IMG submission 194507) | Bulk soil microbial communities from the East River watershed near Crested Butte, Colorado, United States - ER_DNA_193 | ecosystem: Environmental > Terrestrial > Soil > Floodplain | place...
CTCGGCCGCCGGGGGGTCCGCGATCGAGCCCAGCGAGGTCGTCGGCCCAGATGGGCGGGTGACCGTGGTCTGGACTCGGGTGTCCGGCTCGATCCAGGTCGTGCAAGCGCGCGGCATCGCCCCGGGCGGGAGCATTGAAGCGTCGACCTACGATCTCTCGGCCACCGGCGGCTCGGCAGTCGAACCCGACAGCGCGGCGGGCCCCGATGGCAACGTCACGGTGGTCTGGGACCGGTTGAACGCGGGCACCAGCAGCTTCGTCGTCCAGGCGCGCAAGGTCGCTCCCGGCGGCGCCCCGCTCGCGGCCGCCGTCAACCTGTCGGGGCCCGAACACGACGCGGTGGCGCCGCGGGTCGCGGTGGCGCCCGACGGGTCCGCGACCGCGGTCTGGTCTCGCTCCGACGGAGCCAACACGATCGTCCAGCGGGTCGGCCTCACGGCCGGGGGCGCCACGGTCGGGCCCGTCGCCAACGTCTCCAAGGGCGGACGCGCTGCCGGCGACCCCCAGCTGGCGCTGCGCTCGGACGGGACGCCGCTGATCGTCTGGCGCCGCTTCGACGGCGCCGAGGATCGCATCCAGGGATCGCCGCTTTCCGAAGCCTCTCCGGAACCGGAACCGGAACCCGGACCAGAACCCGGACCAGAACCTGAGCCGGAACCACCCGCCTCCACCCGCGCGTTGGGCTCGGGGACGACCGTGACGGCAGCGACGCCGCCCCCGCCCGCCGCGGTCGACAATCGGTTTTCGCTGGGCAAGACCGTGCTGAAGCCGAAACGCGGCCTGGCCCTGTTGCCCGTCTCCGTGCCGGGTCCCGGGGAAGTGACTCTCTCGGGAGGACGTGCCGATCCACTCCGGTTCGCCGGCGCGGGCTCCGCCAAGCTCCTACTGCGCGCCGGCGGCGCCAAGCAGCGGCGCCTTCTTCGCTCCGGTCGGGTGCGCCTCCGCGTGCGCGTGACCTTCAGGCCGGACTCGGGAGCACCGAGCTCCCTAATGCGCACGGTGCTTCTGAAGAAGTCTCGTAATCCCCGGGGTTAGTCCAGCGGTAGGCTCGCCCCGTGGACTTCGCCCTCTCCGACGAGCAGAAGGACTTCGTCGACGCGATTCGGGACTTCTGCGACCGTGAGTGCGGGACCGCGGACCAGCGCGAGCGGCTGACCGACGGCTACCGCGAGCACCACAACTTCGAGATCTACAACAAGATGGCCGAGCTCGGCTGGCTCGGGGTGACGATCGACGAGCGCTACGGCGGCTCCGGCGGGTCGATGCTCGATGCCTGCCTGTTCATGGAGGAGACCTCGCGCGGGCTGGCGCCGATCGGCGGTTACGCGACGACGCTGATCGTCGCCGGCGCCACGCAGCGCTTCGGCAGCGAGGCGCAGAAGGAAGAGATCCTCGGCGGCATCGCCTCCGGCTCGGTCGAGGCGATCGCGATGACCGAGCCGGAGGCCGGCTCCGACGTCGGTGCCCTCTCCTGCAAGGCCGAGCGCGCCGACGGCGGTTTCGTCCTCAACGGCCAGAAGGTCTTTTGCTCCAACGCCCACATCTCCGACCACGTCCTCGTCGTCTGCCGCACCACCCGCAGCGAGGACAAGCACGCCGGGCTGACGATGCTCTGGGTGCCGAAGGACGTCGAGGGGATGGAGGTGGTCCCGATCGAGACGATGGGCGGCACGGAGACCAACCACCTCTACTTCACCGACTGCTTCGCCCGCGAGGAGGACGTCCTCGGCGAGGTCGACCAGGGCTGGACGCAGCTGATGGCGGGACTCAACGTCGAGCGCCTGATCCTCGCCGCGACGATGCTGGGGATCGCCCAGCGGGCGATGGACGACCTCCTGCTCTACGTCAAGGAGCGGCGCCAGTTCGACCGCCCGATCGGCTCCTTCCAGGCGCTCCAGCACCGGATCGCCGACCTCGTCACCGATCTCCAGGCGGCCCGCCTGATGACCCACTGGGTCGCCTCGCTGGTCGACGAGGCGCCGGACCGGATGCTGCCCAAAGAGTCCTCGATGGTGAAGCTCTTCGTCACCGAGGTGACCAAGCGGGTGACCCTGGAAGGGATGCAGATGATGGGCGGCTACGGCTACTCCTCCGAGTACGACATGGAGCGGCTCGTCCGCACCTCGCTGGTCTCGACGATCTACGGCGGCACCTCCGAGATCCAGCGCACGATCATCGCCAAAACGCTGGGGCTCTAGGCCCGAAGCTCAGGCGGCGGTGGCGTAGCGGCCGCCCTCGACCAGCGCCGGCTTGCCGATGTGGAAGCCCTGCGCGTAGTCGATGTCGAACGCCCGCACCATCGCCAGCGTCTCCGCGTCCTCGATCCCCTCGGCGACGGTCTCCTGGCCGAAGGCTTTGGCGAATTGGACCAGGGCGTGGACGAGGCGCTGGTCGGTGGGGGAGCGGGGGAGTCCGCGGACGAACTCGACGTCGATCTTCAGGTGCTGGACCGGCAGTTCCTTCAGGTAGCTGAACGAGCTGAAGCCGGTGCCGAAGTCGTCGAGCCCGAGGCCGCAGCCCATCCCGGTCACGGCGTCGGCGAAGGCCCGGGCGTGGTCCATGTTGGAGATCGCCGCGGTCTCGGTGATCTCGAAGTCGAGCCAGGCCGGGTTGAGCCCGTCGTCGATCGCCGCGCGGACGTCGGCGATCAGCCGCGGGTCGGAGAGCGAGGCGCCGCTGACATTGACCGCGATCGGCTGCGAGCGGCCCGCCAGCTCGACCGCTTTCGCCAGCACCAGCCGGTCGATCTCGGTGATCAGCCCGAGCCGCTCGGCGGTCGGCAGGAAGGAGGAGGGAGGGATGACGTCGTCGTTCTCGTCGAGCATCCGCACCAGCAGCTCTTCCCGCGCCACGCACTCCTTGCGCAGGTTGAAGATCGGCTGCGCGTAGACGACGAACCGCCGCTGGTCGAGGGCCTCGCGGATGCGGTCGGCCCAGGTCAGTTTGAGGTTGGGGCCGCCGCCGGCTTCGACCGCTCGCCCGCCGCCGGCTTCCTTGGCTTCGCAGAGGGCGATGTCGGCGGCGATCATCAGCCCTTCGGCGCTGACTTCCTCGCCGGTGCCGCCGAAGCTCGCGATCCCGACGCTGGCGCCGACCGCCGGCTTGCCCCGCTCCCGCACCAGCGCGATCAGCCGCTCCGCGGTGGCCATCGCCTGCTGTGGGGTCGCACGCGGCAGCAGCAGGCCGAATTCGTCGGCGCAGATCCGGGCGGGCAGGTCGCCGGCGCGCGATTCCTCGCGCAGCGCCACCGCCACCGCCTCGAGCAGGCGGTCGCCGGCCTCGTGCCCGAGCGAGTCGTTGACGATGTGGAAGGAGTCGATGTCGAGCAGCAGCAGCGCCCCCGCCTGCTCGGCGTGGAGCGGGTCGAGGATCCGCTCTTCCACTGCTTCTACGAAGCTGTCGCGGTCGTAGAGACCGCTGTCGCTGCCGATTGCCGCTCGCATCTGGCCTCCGAAGTGCCCGCAAACTTTGGCTAGAAAACGACTTTACAAAGAATTAGGTAATACGTGGAGAACCTGTTTGGAGCGGGTGGCGGCTGCCAGTCATTGGGCGACGCCGGGCGCTATCCTTGGCCTCAGCCTCGAGCCTCGGCCCGGGGTTTGTTTTTTGTAACGGCTTCTGTAACGACTACCTCAGGCACGGAACGAGGGAGAAGATGGCTCGCGGAGATGTCCGCATTGCGGTGACGATGGCTTGCGAAGAGTGCAAGCGTCGCAACTACCAGACCAACAAGTCGCGGCGGAACACGCCGGACCGCATTGCGATGCGCAAGTTCTGCCGCTGGTGCGGGCGCCACACCCCTCACAAAGAGACTAGGTAGTTCGCGATGGCGAAAACCCGTGCACAGCGCAAGGCCGAGCGCCGGGCTCGGGAAGCCGAACAGCAGAAAGGTTCGCGCGGCCACGACACCCCGGGCCAGGCTCAGCACGACACCCAGGTTCCCGTCTCCGGTGAGGTAGCCGAGGCCGAGGCGGTGGAGATGGGGATCGCCGCCGGCGCTCCCGAGTCTCAGCTCGAGACGCCCGACGCCCCCAAGCCCCGCGCCTCCAAGCGCGCCGAGGCGAAGGCCGCCAAGGAGGCGGAAAAGCGCAAGCGCGACGAGCAGAAGCGGCGCGAGCGCCAGCAGCTGGACAAGAAACAGAAACAGGCGAAAGCCCAACGTCAGCGCAGCGGCTTCATCGGTTTCCTAATCTCTTGCTGGCAGGAGCTGAAGAAAGTCCAGTGGCCCGACCGGGAGACCCTGGTGCAGGCCACGGCCGTCACCATCCTCTTCGTGGTCGTCGCAGCTGCCTACTTGGGCGCGCTCGACGCGGCCTTCAACTGGCTCATCAAGCAGATCCTCTAGCGGGATCCCGAACAAAGGCTTCGAAAACGCGATGTATCGCTGGTACGTGATCAACACTTACTCCGGGCACGAGAACAAGGTCAAGCACAACCTCGAGCACCGGGTGCAGACGATGAGCCAGAACCGCAACGTTCGGCAGGTCGTGGTCCCCACCGAGCAGGTCTCGGAGATGAAGGACGGGCAGAAAATCCAGACCGAGAAACGGACCATGCCCGGCTACGTCCTCGTCAACATGGAGATGACCGACGACGCTTGGGGCCTGGTCAAAAACACCCCCGGCGTCACCGGCTTCGTCGGCTCCCGCAACAAACCGGTGCCGCTCTCCAAACCCGAGGTCGACCGCCTGCTCCACCGCGAGACCGCCGAGCGGCCGCGCACCCAGGCCCAGTTCGCGATCGGCGAATCGGTCAAAGTCATCTCCGGCCCGCTCTCCGACTTCTCCGGCGAGATCGCCGAGATCAACGAGGACGCCGCCAAACTCAAGGTGCTGGTCTCGATCTTCGGCCGTGAGACGCCGGTCGAGGTCGGCTACGACCAGGTCAAGAAGATCTAGGTCGCAAAGACCGCTACCCTCCGCAACCCCTTATGGCAAGAAAAGTCCTCACGGTCATCAAGCTGCAGATCCAGGCAGGCAACGCCAACCCGGCGCCGCCGGTCGGCCCGGCGCTGGGCCAGCACGGCGTCAACATCATGGACTTCTGCAAAGCCTTCAACGCCCAGACCCAGGGCGAAGGCGGGACGATCATCCCGGTTGAAATCACCGTCTTCGAGGACCGCTCCTTCACCTTCGTCACGAAGACGCCGCCGGCCGCCGTCCTGATCAAGGAAGCGATCAAAATCTCGAAGGGCTCGGGCGAGCCGCACGTGAACAAGGTCGGCACGATCTCCGAAGCCCAGATCCAGGAGATCGCCGAACGCAAGATGCCCGACCTCAACGCCAACGACATCGACGCGGCGAAGAAAATCATCGCCGGGACCGCCCGTTCGATGGGCGTCGACGTCGCCTAGGAGATTTCGAATGGCCCACGGCAAACGATTCCGCGCCCAGTACGACAAGGTCGACCGCGACCGCGCCTACCCGCCGGCCGAGGCGATCGCGCTGGTCAAAGAGACCGCCAGCACCAAATTTGACGAGACGGTCGAGCTGCACGTCCTCCTCGGCGTCAACGTCCGCCACGCCGACGAGCAGCTGCGCGGCACCCTGGCGCTCCCGCACGGACTCGGCAAAGACGTCACCGTCGCCGTCTTCGCGCAGGGCCAGCAGGCCCGCGACGCCGAGGCGGCCGGGGCCGACATCGTCGGCGCCCAGGACCTGGTCGAGAAAGTCCAGGAGGGCTGGACCGACTTCGACGTCGCGATCTCGACCCCGGAGATGATGAAAAGCGTCGGCCAGCTCGGCCGCGTGCTCGGTCCCCAGGGCCTGATGCCGAACCCGAAGGTCGGCACCGTCACCGACGACGTCGAGAAAGCCGTCAACGACTCGAAATCCGGCAAAGTCGAATACCGCACCGACCGCCAGGCGATCGTCCACATGGCGATCGGCAAGGCCAGCTTCGACGAAGACAAGCTGCTCGATAACTACCAGGCCGTGATCGAGGAGATCATCCGCGCCAAACCCTCCGCATCGAAGGGCAAATACATCGTTTCCGCCACCCTGGCGACGTCGATGGGCCCCGGCATCCGCGTCGACGCCGGCGCCAAAGCCGATCGCGACGGCGCCGCTGCGACCAGCTCCGCCGACGAGACCGCACCGGAGCCGGTGACCGCCTAAACTGCGTCGCCGCTAACCGGAGACCACCGGCGGAGCGCAAGCTCTAGAAGCCCGGTGCAGGTGAGACCATGAACCGCGAAGAAAAGTCCGCAGCCATACAAGAGATCGCCGCCCAGATCGAGGAATCTGAGGCGATCTTCGCTGTCGATTACCGCGGCATCAGCGTTCCCCAGGCCGCCGAGCTGCGCTCGAAACTGCGCGAAGCCGACGCCAGCTTTCGCATCGTCAAAAACCGGCTGACGAAAATCGCCGCCGACCAGGTGGGCGAGGAGCGACTGCCGGAGCTGCTGCAGGGCCCGACCGCGCTGACCTTCGTCCGCGGCGACACCGCTCAGGCCGCGAAAGCGATCACGACCTTCAACAAAGAGCACGACGTCCTCACTTACAAGGGCGGCTTCATGGACGGCACCTCGCTCGACGAGGGCGCCTTCAAATCGATCGCCAAACTGCCCGGCCGCGACGTCCTCAACGGCCAGCTGGCCGGCGTCGTCGCCAGCCCGCTCACCGGTCTGGTCCGCGGTCTCGGCGGCATGATCCAGGGCCTGGCCCTGCAGCTCGGGCAGATCGCCGAGAAAGGCCTGGTCAGCGGCGAGGCTCCGGCCGCCGAGCCCGCAGCCGAGGAGGCGCCGGCCGCCGAGGAGGCTCCGGCCGCCGAGGAGCCGAAAGCCGAAGAGACTTCTGAGGAGCCGGAGGCCGAGAAGGCCGAAGACGCTCCCACCGAGGAGGCGCCGACGGAGGCAGCCAGCGGCAACGAGCCGCCTGCCGATCAGGCGGAGGCACCGGAGGAAGAGCCGGAGGCCAAAGACGAGAGCTCAGATCAAGAGACTTCGAATGAGGATTCAAACGAGGAAGAGGGGTAGGCAACGAGCATGGCAACCAAGACTTCAACCGAGGACTGGATCGAGGAGCTGAAAAGCATCTCGGTCCTCGAGCTCTCCGAGCGGATCAAAGCGCTCGAGGAGGAGTTCGGTGTCTCCGCGACGGCCGTAGCGGCCGCGGCTCCGGCCGCCGCCGGTGGCGGCGGTGGCGAAGAAGGCGGCGGGGCGGAAGAGTCCTCGACCGTCGACGTCGTCCTCAAAGAGGTGGGCGGGCAGAAAGTCCCGGTCATCAAGGTGGTGCGTTCCGCAACCGGGCTCGGCCTCAAAGAGGCCAAGGCGCTGGTCGACGAGGCCCCGAAAGCAATCAAAGAGGGCGTCGAACGCGACGAGGCCGACAAACTCAAAGCTGAACTCGAGGAGGCCGGGGCCACCGTCGAGCTCGCGTAGCGACTCGGTGGGGCTCCCGAGGCCGCTCGGAGAGCCAAACTTGAAGGCGCCGTCGGCGGTGTGTTATTTTCCGCCGTCGCGCGCCATTTGAGTGCCCCTGCCCTTATTTGCGCTGTATCCACGTCCCTCTGACCGTCCGAGGAGTCGCCGACTTTGGCACGTTCCAACGCTGCCCCCGTAACCCGTAGGAGCTTTTCCCGCCTAGACAACCCTCTCGAGGTCCCACACCTGATCGACATCCAGCGACGTTCCTTCGAGGAACTGACGGATCCGAAGAGCGGTGGGCTGCGGGAGACTATTAACGACATATCCCCGATCGAGGACTACACGGGGAACCTGCAGATCGTCTTCGGCGAGTTCAAATTCGAGGACCCGCCGCACTCGATCGAGGAGTGCCGTGAGAAGGACATGACCTACTCGCGGCCGCTGACGGCGACCGTCGCCTTCCAGAACAAGGAGACCGGCGAGATCCGTGAGCAGGCTGTCTTCATGGGTGACTTCCCGTGGATGACCGAGCGCGGGACCTTCATCATCAACGGCACCGAGCGCGTCGTCGTGACGCAGCTGGTCCGTTCCCCGGGCGCCTACGTGATGGCGCCGAAGGACCCCGAAAAGCAGGTTTTCATCGCCAACCTGATGCCGGCCCGCGGCTCCTGGCTGGAGCTCGAAGTCGACAAAAAAGGAAAAGTTTTCGTCCGCATCGACCGCAAGCGCAAACTTCCGGTCACCGTCCTGCTGCGCGCGATGGGCTATGTCGAGGACCAGCAGCTCCTCGACATGTTCGACAACTCGGTCTACATCCGTCACACGATCGAGGCGGACACCGAGGCGACCCGGACCGAAGAGGGCGCCCTGATCGAGCTGTTCAAAAAGCAGCGCCCGGGCGAGCCGCCGTCGGTGGATGCCGCCAAAGCGCTGCTCGAGCAGCTCTTCTTCGACCCCAAGCGCTACGACCTCACCCGGGTCGGCCGCTACAAGCTCAACGCCCGCCTCGACCTCGATATCGACCTCGAGACCCGGGTCCTCACCCACGACGACATCATCGCTCTCGTCAAGGAGCTCACCTCGCTGCCGAAACTGCTCGGCATCCCCGAGGAGATCGACGAGGAGAACCCGATCAAAGACTATGCCGCGGAGGCGATCACCTACCCCCGCGAGCAGGTCTACGACCACCTCGACGAGTACGAGCACTTCGGCAACCGCCGCCTGCGCACGGTCGGCGAGCTGATCCAGGAGGCCTTCCGCATCGGCCTCTACCGGATGGAGCGCGTGGTCCGCGAGCGCCTCACCACCGAGGACTCCGACGCGATCACCCCGCAGACGATCATCAACATCCGCCCGGTCGTGGCGGCGATGAAGGAGTTCTTCGGCTCCTCGCAGCTGTCGCAGTTCATGGACCAGACCAACTCGCTGTCGGGTCTGACCCACCGGCGCCGCCTCTCGGCACTTGGTGCCGGCGGTCTGACCCGTGAGCGGGCCCCGATCGAGGTCCGCGACGTGCACCCGACCCACTACGGACGGATGTGCCCGATCGAGACCCCGGAGGGACCGAACATCGGCCTGATCGGCTCGCTCGCCTCCTACGCGCAGATCTCCGAACACGGTTTCGTCACCACCCCCTACCGGGTGGTCGAGGACGGCGTCGTCACCAAAGAGATCGTTCACTACGACGCGACCCAGGACGAGGACAAGGTGATCGCCCAGGCGAACTCCGAGTTCGACCCCAAGACCGGCAAGCTCAAAGGCCCGACGGTTCTCGTCCGCGCCGGCGAGCAGGAGTACGCGACCGCCGCTCCTAAAGAAGTCGACCTGATGGACGTCTCCCCGTCCCAGATCTGGTCGGTGGCGACCTCGCTGATCCCGTTCCTCGAGCACGACGACGCCAACCGGGCGCTGATGGGCTCGAACATGCAGCGGCAGGCAGTGCCGCTGCTGAAGCCGGACCCGCCGCTGATCGGGACCGGGATGGAGCGCCGTGCCGCGATCGACACCGGTGACGTCGTCCTCGCTGAGGAAGACGGTGAAGTCACCCACGTCGACGCCAACCAGATCGTCGTCACCAGTGGCTCGAAGAAGCACGAGCACAAGCTCCACAAGTTCATGCGCTCCAACCAGGGGACGGTCATCCACCAGCGGCCGATCGTCAACAGCGGCCAGCAGGTGAAGGCTGGCGACGTGCTCGCCGACGGCTCTTCGACCGGCGGCGGCGAGATTGCCCTCGGCAAGAACTGCCTGGTCGCCTTCATGTCCTGGGAGGGCTACAACTTCGAGGACGCGATCATCCTCTCCGAGCGCCTGGTCAAGGACGACGAACTCACCTCGATCCACATCGAGGAGTACGAGATCGACGCCCGCACGACCAAGCTCGGCGACGAGGAGATCACCCGCGACATCCCCAACCGCTCCGAGGAGAGCCTGCGCAACCTCGACGAGCGCGGCATCGTCCGCGTCGGCGCCGAGGTCGACGCCGGCGATCTGCTGGTCGGCAAGGTGACGCCGAAGGGCGAGACCGAGCTGACCGCCGAGGAGAAGCTGATCCGCGCGATCTTCAAGGAGAAGGCGCGCGAGGTCCGTGACACCTCGCTGAAGGTCCCGCACGGCGCCGGGGGTGTCGTCATCGACGTCCTCACCTTCAGCCGCGACGACGGCGACGACCTGGCCCCGGGCGTCAACGACCTGGTCCGCGTCTACGTCGCGATCAAGCGCAAGATCCAGGAGGGCGACAAGCTCGCCGGCCGCCACGGGAACAAGGGTGTGATCTCGAAGATCGTGCCCGAGGAGGACATGCCGCACCTTGCCGACGGCACCCCCGTCGACGTCATCCTCAACCCGCTCGGCGTGCCGAGCCGGATGAACATCGGCCAGATCCTCGAGACCCACCTCGGGTGGGTCGCGGCGAACGGCTGGTACGACGACGGCTCGGAGGCCTACAAACAGGCCCACTCCGAAGGCGACGGCCGCGTCTACGTGGCCACGCAGGTCTTCGACGGGGCCACCGTCGAGGACGTCGACGAGGCGCTCGTCTCCTGGCACGAGGAGAACGCCGAGCGCGGGATCGATCTCGGGGTCGACAAGAGCGCCCGACCGGGCGCTCGCGCCTCGGGCACCGCGCAGCTCTACAACGGCCGCACCGGCGAGCCGTACGAGGGCAAGGTGACCGTCGGCTACATGTACATCCTCAAGCTGCTGCACCTGGTCGACGACAAGATCCACGCTCGCTCGACTGGCCCGTACTCGCTCGTCACCCAGCAGCCGCTGGGCGGCAAGGCGCAGTTCGGCGGTCAGCGCTTCGGCGAGATGGAGGTCTGGGCGCTGGAGGCATACGGCGCCGCCTACACCCTGCAGGAGATGCTCACGGTCAAGTCCGACGACACGGTCGGGCGCGTCAAGGCCTACGAGGCGATCGTCAAGGGCGAGAACATTCCCGAGCCCTCGATCCCGGAGTCCTTCAAAGTGCTCTTGAAGGAGATCCAGAGCCTCTCGCTCGACGCCAACGTGGTCTCCGAGGGCTCGGACGTCGAGATCTCCGACGAGGAAGACGACCTGCTGAAAGCAGCCGAGGAGCTGGGGATGGACCTGACCGGCGTTCGCGCCGACTCCTCCAACGGAGCCGCCGACGAGCAAGAGGAGCAGGTGGTCGCCGAGGGCGAGGCTGGAACTGATGGTGATGGTGCCGGTAAAGCCGAAGAGGCCGCGCCGGCCGAGGTGGAGGACTGATGATCGACATCAACAATTTCGACGCGATCGAGATCGGGCTCGCGTCTTCGAAGAAGATCCGCTCCTGGAGCTGGGGCGAGGTCACGAAGCCCGAGACGATCAACTACCGGACGCTGAAGCCCGAGAAAGACGGGCTCTTCTGCGAGCGCATCTTCGGTCCGACCAAGGACTGGGAGTGCTACTGCGGCAAGTACAAGCGGGTCCGCTACAAGGGAATCGTCTGCGAGCGCTGCGGCGTCGAGGTGACCCGCTCCAAGGTCCGCCGCGAGCGGATGGGGCACGTCGACCTCGCCTCGCCGGTCTCGCACATCTGGTTCTTCAAGGGCGTCCCGAGCCGGATCGGCTACCTGATCGACATGGCTCCGAAAGAGCTCGAGAAGGTCCTCTACTTCGCTGCCTCGATGGTCACCTGGGTCGACGAGGAGGCCCGTGACAAAGACGTCGGGAAACTGGAGAAAGAGGTCAAAAAAGTCGTCGACTCCTACGAGTCCGAAAAACAGAAACGGACGCAGGAGCTGAGCGAGTCCCTCGAGCGCCGGATCGCCTACCTGGAGAACGGCGCCCAGGACAAGTTCGACGACGAAGACCACATCTGGGCCGACTCGCTGAAACTGACCGCGGCGCAGCTGCGCAAGCTCAAAGACGACGACCGCGCGAAAATGATCAAAGAACTGCGCAAACAGTTCGACGCGGAGATCTCCGACACCGAGGCCTACCTGGAAGAGGCGGCGGAGCGGATGCAAGAGGTCTGGAAGATCTTCACGGAGATGAAGCCGAAGGACGTCATCAACGACGAGACGGTCTTCCGTGAGCTCAAGGACCGGTTCGGCTCCCCGTTCGGCTGGGGCGAGTACTTCCGCGGCGGCATGGGTGCCGAAGCGGTGCGCGACCTGCTGGAGCAGGTCGACCTCGCGGCCGAAATCGAGGAGCTCGAGCAGACGATCAACAGCTCCAAAGGCCAGAAACAGGCCCGCGCGGTGAAGCGTCTGAAAGTCGCCAGCGCCTTCCACAACTCCGACAACAAGCCGGACTGGATGATCCTCGACGCGGTCCCGGTGATCCCGCCGGAGCTGCGCCCGATGGTGCAGCTGGACGGCGGCCGCTTCGCGACCTCCGACCTCAACGACCTCTACCGCCGGGTGATCAACCGCAACAACCGGCTGAAAAGGCTGCTCGACCTCGGCGCTCCCGAGATCATCGTCAACAACGAGAAGCGGATGCTGCAGGAGGCCGTCGACGCGCTGTTCGACAACGGCCGTCGCGGGCGCCCGGTCACGGGCCCCGGCAACCGTCCCCTGAAGTCGCTCTCCGACATGCTCAAGGGCAAGCAGGGGCGCTTCCGCCAGAACCTGCTCGGTAAGCGCGTCGACTACTCCGGTCGTTCGGTGATCGTCTCCGGCCCGAGCCTGCGGCTGCACCAGTGCGGCCTGCCGAAGCTCATGGCGCTGGAGCTCTTCAAGCCATTCATCATGGCCCAGCTGGTCGAGCGCAAAGCGGTCCAGAACATCAAGGCCGCGAAGAAGATGGTCGAGTCGATGATCCCGGAGGTCTGGGACGTGCTGGAGGAAGTCATCCACCAGCACCCGGTCCTGCTCAACCGGGCGCCGACCCTGCACCGTCTCGGCATCCAGGCCTTCGAACCGGTCCTGGTCGAGGGCAAGGCGATCCAGGTCCACCCGCTGGTCTGCCACGCCTTCAACGCCGACTTCGACGGCGACCAGATGGCGGTCCACGTGCCGCTGTCGGCCGAGGCCCAGGCCGAGGCGCGGATCCTCATGCTGTCGGCCAACAACATCCTCTCCCCGGCCCACGGGGCGCCGCTGGCGACCCCGACCCAGGACATGGTGCTCGGCATCTACTACCTGACCTACGGGCCCGAAGAGGCTGAGCTGCAGAAGATCGACGAGGAGCTGAAGGCCGGCAAGGGCACGAATGGCTCGGGCTCGAACGTGAAGGTGTTCCGTTCCTCGCAGGAGGCCGAGCTCGTCTACGAGAACGGCGGCTGCAAGCTGCACGACCAGGCCGAGTACCGGCGGGCCGGGCGCGGGCACTTCCTGACCACGGTCGGGCGCATCATCTTCAACGAGAAGATCGAGCGCGCCCTCGCCGAAGCGCTGGAGGACGACTTCGATCCGGAGCAGTTCGAGTTCGCGAACCGCTCGCTGAAGAAGAAGGACATCAACCAGATGGTCTCCGACCTGGTCGAGGGCTACGGGGCGCCGGCGGTCTCGCAGGTGCTCGACGCCTTCAAGGACCTGGGCTTCCAGTACGCCAGCCAGGCGGGGATCACGGTCGCCAAGAACAACGTGGTCTCGCCGCCGGAGAAGGCGGAAATCCTCGATCGCTACGAGAAGGAGACCGAAGCGATCCAGCAGCAGTACGACGAGGGCTACATCACCGCCGAGGAGCGTCACGAGGCCGTGACCGCTCACTGGAACCGCGCCACCGACGAGGTCGCGCAGGCGATGGAGGACAACCTCGACGAGCTCAACCCCATCTTCATGATGGCCAACTCGGGCGCTCGCGGATCGTTCAAACAGATCCGCCAGCTGGCCGGGATGCGCGGCCTGATGGCCAACCCGAAAGGGGAGATCATCGAGCGGCCGATCAAGGCCAACTTCATGGAGGGGCTCTCGGTCCTCGAGTACTTCATCTCCACCCACGGCGCCCGAAAGGGCCTCGCCGACACGGCGCTGCGGACGGCCGACTCCGGCTACCTCACCAGGCGCCTGGTCGACGTCGCCCAGGACGTGATCGTCCGCGAGGAGGACTGCAAGACCAAAGAACACATCGAGATGGATCTCCGCAAGGACGACGGGTCCCTCAACGACAACCTGTTCGGCCGCCTGGCAGCGAAGAAGCTCGAAACCAAACGCGGTCGCGACCTGCTGAAGCGCAACCAGGAGATCACCCAGGCCGACGTCGAGGAGATCGCCGAGGCCTTCGGCGACGAGGAGGGCGTGAAGATCCCGGTCCGCTCGGCGCTCAAGTGCGAGGCCGAATCCGGAGTCTGCCGCTCCTGTTACGGCATCTCGCCGGCAACCGGGTCGACGGTGGACATCGGCGACGCGGTCGGCATCATCGCCGCCCAGTCGATCGGCGAGCCGGGGACCCAGCTGACCATGCGCACCTTCCACACCGGAGGCGTCGCCGGCCAGGACATCACCCAGGGTCTGCCGCGGATCGTCGAGCTCTTCGAGGCGCGTAAACCGAAGGGCCTCGCGCAGATGGCCGAGGCCGCGGGCAAGGTCTCGATCGAAGAAACCGACAAAGCGCTGAAAGTCATCGTCACCGAGTCCAGCGGCGAGGAGCACAGCTACAGCTTCCCGTTGCGGACCCGACTGCATGTCGCCGACGGCGAGCGCGTAGAGGTCGGCCAGCAGCTGAACGAGGGCTCGCTATACCCGGCGGACCTATTGGCGATTCGCGGCCGTACGGATGTCGAGGTCTACCTGGTGGACGAGGTGCAGAAGGTCTACCGGGCTCAGGGCGTCGACATCAACGACAAGCACATCGAGATCATCGCCCGGCAGATGCTGAAGAAGGTGCGGATCGAGTCGAAGGGCTCGACCAGCCTCCTGCCCGGGCAGCTCGAGGATCGCGGCAGCCTCAAACGGCTGAACAAAAAAACCAAGGAAGAAGGCGGCACTCCGGCCAAAGGCGAGGAGGTCATCCTCGGGATCACCAAGGCCTCGCTGGCGACCGAGTCCTTCCTCTCGGCGGCCTCCTTCCAGGAGACCACGAAGGTGCTCACCGACGCCGCCCTCGAGGGCAAACGGGACCGCCTCGTCGGCCTGAAGGAGAACGTGATCATCGGCAAGCTGATCCCGGCCGCGACCGGCCTCAAGCACTACCGCACGGTCGCGATCGAGCCCGCCGAACCGATCGAGCCGCCGGCCGACGACCTGCTCGAAGAAGACGAGCTCGCCGCCGAACTCGGCGTCGACGGGGTCGAGGCGCCTGCCGAGGGCTTCGGCACCTCCTTCGCGGAGGAGCTCGAGGAGCTGGCGCAGGAGATCGAGTCGAGCTCCGAGGAAGCTAAATAATTCGAGCGGTTTAAAAATCCAGAAGTGGGTAGATAGGGAGTACCCCAAGACAACGAAGAAAGCTTCCGCATCTTGAGGTACTTCATTTCTCCTTGAACGCCGAGAGGTTGGGACCCCTATCCCGACCTCTCGGCGTTTCAAGTTGTGGGCACCGCGCTGCTCCGGCCTTTTGGCCATGCAGCCAGTTCGTTAGATTGCCGGCCATGCCCTCGACGCGGAAGGTCTGCATCATCGGCGCCGGCAGCTCCGGGATCGCCGCCGCGCAGGTGCTGGACGCGCGCGGCATTCCCTTCGACTGCTTCGAGAAGGGCTCGGCGGTGGGCGGCAACTGGCGCTTCGAAAACGACAACGGGATGTCGTCGGCGTACCGCTCGCTGCACATCAACACCTCGCGGCGGGTGATGGCGTTCAAGAGCCTGCCGATGCCCGACCACTTTCCGGACTACCCCGACCACTTCCAGATGGCGGCCTACTTCGACGAATTCGTCGACCATTTCGGGCTGCGGGAGAAGATCAGCTTCCGAACCGAGGTGACGAAGGTCGAGCCGGCCGACGGCGAGTGGGCAGTGACGACGAAGGCCGAGAGCGGGGCGCAGGCGACCGAACGCTACGGCGCCGTCCTCGTCGCCAACGGCCACCACTGGGACCCGCGCTGGCCCGAGCCCTCCTTCCCCGGCTCCGACGAGTTCGAGGGCGAGCAGCTGCACGCCCACCACTACCGCGAGGCCGACGTCCTGCGCGGCAAGCGGGTGCTGGTGCTGGGGCTCGGCAACTCGGCGACCGACATCGCGGTCGAGTCCTCGCGGATCGCCGAGAAGACCTTCCTCGCGGTCCGCCGCGGCGCCTACGTCCTGCCCAAGTACCTGAACGGCAAGCCGATCGACGAGGCGGTTCACCCGCTCGCCTCCTACCTGCCGCTCTCGCTGCAGCGCTTCTTCGCGATGAAAGGGCTCGAGATCGCCGCCGGCGAGATGACCACCTTCGGCCTGCCGAAGCCCGACCACAAGCTCTTCGAGGCCCACCCGACCGTCTCCTCCGAGCTGCTGCCCCGGTTGGGCCACGGCGACATCACGGTGAAGCCCAACATCGAG
>Ga0307306_10000135_pt1 | contig 16167 bp, 23 predicted proteins | sample ER_DNA_193_FD_194507 | JGI IMG/M metagenome (GOLD analysis project Ga0307306, IMG submission 194507) | Bulk soil microbial communities from the East River watershed near Crested Butte, Colorado, United States - ER_DNA_193 | ecosystem: Environmental > Terrestrial > Soil > Floodplain | place...
TAGGCGCTGCCTATTGGCGCGGAGCTCGTCGATGTAGCGCCGGCGGAACTCAGGGAAGCGGTCGGGCTCGTGGCCGAACCACTCCCTCAATTGGCTGCTCGGCGCCAGCTCCTGGTCCCACTCGTCGAGCTTGGCCTGCTCCTTCGAGACGCCGCGCGGCCAAAGGCGGTCGACGAGCACGCGGTACCCGTCCTCGTCGGACGCCGGTTCGTAGGCCCGTTTCAGACAGACGTTCATTGCCGCTCCTTCGGCCTTGCCGGAACAGTGGCTGAAGGTACGGCTGCTGTAGCGGGCTCCTCAGGCGCAGGCGGAGAACCGCGGCCGAGCGTCAAGGTGACCAGCGTGATCATCGGCGCGACCACAACGATCGCGAGGGCCCACCACGGGCCGGAGATGCTTCCGGCCCAGCCGAAGGCATGGTCAAGCGAGAAGCGGCCGGGGCCGGTGGCGGTGACCGCCACCGCTGTGGCGATGATCAGCAGGTTGTACTCGAAGCCGCCTGCCGAATTGAAGAAGCCCTTCTTCCAGTGAACGGTGCCGATCGCGTTCAGCATCACCACCGTTATCGCGAGTGCGGCGAACGGCGTGAGCAGGCCAAAGGCGAAGAGCAGGCCTCCGCCGAGTTCGCTGAGACCAGCGATGAACGCCATCGCAAGCGGGGTCCGGAAGCCGAGTCCGGCGAAGAACTTCCGCGTCCCGGCCGGCCCGCTGCCGCCGAAGGAGCCGAACAGCTTCTGCGACCCGTGCGCCGCCAGCGCCAGGCCGGCGACGACACGCAAGAGGATCATTCCGTACTCCATCTACCTCACTCCCTCGTTTCCGTTCTTCTCGGTGCCGCGAACGATCACGACCGGGCAGAAGGCGTGCTGCGCGCACTGCTGGCTGACTGAGCCGAGCAGTAGCTGGGCGAAGCCTCCGTGCCCACGCGAGCCGACGACGAGCAGGTCGGCGCCGCGGGATTCCTCGACGAGAACGGCGGCGGCCGCACCCTGGTCGACGCGACGTTCGATCGGCACGCCGTCTGTCTCGGCGCCGACTTCCCTCAGGGTCTCGTCGAGCGCGGCTGTGGCGGCCTGGCGAAAGTCCTCGAGCTCCCCGCCCAAAGCGGGAAGCGCACCCTCGAGTCCGGTAGCGCCGATATAGCCGAACTGGTAGGCGTGGACGACACGCAGCGTCGCGTGCCGCAGCCGGGCCTCCTCGAACGCGAACCGCAGCGCCGCCTTGGCTCCGTCCGAGTGGTCGACACCGACGACGACTACGCCCACGACTCGCTCCTTACATCCGCTCGGGTCCCGATCGGCTCGGCCTCGTCGAGCTGCCAGCCGAACCCCTCACGCGCGACCCGCGGCTGTCCATCGACGATCTCGCGCCACTGGTCGAGTGCGCGCTGAAGCTCGTAGTGGAACGGTTCGTCGACGAGCTGCTCGACGATCCACTCGACGTCGTGGCCTTCGAACACGAACACGGCCTCGCTCGCCGAGATGTAGATGCTGTGACGAACGATGCCGGTATCGGTGAGATCGAAGGGCGGACCGGCTCCGACGAGCTCGGCGGCGCGCTGCTCAGATCCTTCCTTTAGGCGCGCGACGATCGCAATGCGTTCCATGGTTCTCTCCTTCCTTGACGGCAACGCTGTCTGCCGCTTGGGCGCCGGCCCGTGATTGCCTTGGCACTTGACTCCATGGTGCAGGCAGCCGTGTCGGACAGCCATCGGGTCGCGGCCCCAACGTTGCGAGACGAGCAACCTCGTCAACCGCATAGATGAGGCCCAGACCCAATGACGCCCCGGCTCAGCGCGCGCGATCCTTGAATCACAAGGAGGTGCACAGATGGAAGCTCTCGAAACTTATACGTCCGCACTCGCCGTGATCAGCACGGCGCTGTTGCTGGTCGCCGCCGGACTCGCGAAGAAGCAGCTTGTCTGGAAGCGCGCAAAGCCGGTTCCCGTGCGGCGTCGCCGATGTAGGCGCTAAAGGTCGATGTCGGTCTTCCCCGCAGCAAGCGCGCCCGCTCTGGACGCAGCTTCGCACGAGTGGCTCCGGGCTCTTCGTGCCGACGGCGCCACTCGTGATGAGGCGGTCGCTCGTCTGCACGCTCTACTCCTGCGCGCCGCCCGCTTCGAGGCGGCGCGCCACGGAGCAGGCGTGCCGCACCTACGTGACGAGCTCGAGGAGATCGCGCACGAGGCCGCAGGAGACGCGCTGATCGGCGTTCTTGCTCGCCTCGACGACTTTCGCGGCGACAGCCGCTTCACGACCTGGGTCTACAAGTTCGCGCTGCTCGAGACGGCAGTCAAGCTTCGCAAGCGCGCCTGGCAGGGCCGCGAAGTGCCGCTCGAGCCGGATGCCTGGAACCTGTTCGAGAGCGTTGGGCTTTCGCCCGCTGAGCGGGTCGAGCAGAGCGAACTTCTATCGACGTTGCAGACGGCGATGGGCGACCTGTTGACCCCGCACCAGCGGCGTGTGCTCATCGCGCTGACGCTGAACGACGTGCCGATCGACGTCCTTGCCGAGCGTCTCGATACGACTCGGGGCGCCCTGTACAAGACGCTGCACGACGCACGTAAGAAGCTGCGCACGCGCCTTGCCGAGTGCGACTCGCCGCTAGCAACGCGCTAGCCAGAAGCGCACCCTCATTCACGTTAGTTCAGGCCGGAGCCGAGGCTGAAGCGGACGATGCCGCCGGCGAAGTCGCTGTCCCCGTCGGCGGAGGCGCCCAGGCCGAAGCGGACGATGCCGCCCGCAAACTCCGCCTCGTGCTGGCGATCTCGTCGGCCGTTGACCGAGCGCGCGTCAGCCCCCAGCGGCACGACGACAACCGGGCACGGCGCACGCCTCGAGACCTCGGCAGAGACGCTGCCGAGCAAGGACGAGCGCGGGCCGGTCGAGCCAACGACGATCATCGCCGCGTTCTCGGCTGCTGCCGCAGCGACGAGCCGGTCGACGGGATGGCCGACCTCGACGAGCCAGCCGGCGCCGCAGTCCACCTCGGTCGCGCCGCCGGACATACGCTCGAGTCGTTCGGTGACAGCGCCGATCTCCTTCTTGGCCGCGCCGTCCTTGACAACCCGGACGAACACCAGCCCAACTCCGAGCTTGCTGCTCAAGCCTCGGGCAACCCGGGCCGCCCCCTTTGCCGACTCCGAATCGTCGACCCCGCAGATGATCGAACCAGACATCGAGCTCCTCCTTCGGTCCATTTCTTCGACCTTTCCCCGACGGGACCAGGGCCGCCATCGGGCGCGCAACCCATCTCAGCTTCAAGTCGACCGGCTGCACGCGACCCGAATGGGCCCGAGGCTCGATGTCCACAGCGGTCGGCGGGCGGCAACCTGGGGGTAGGACGAAAAAGCACGGTACCGACGACCAAGGAGGTCAGTGATGCCTGCTCTAGCAACTCCGACCCGCAGGCCCGCGTCAGCGGGAGCTGCCGGAGGCACGCTCACTCAGGCGACGCCCGCGAAGACGGCGCCGATCGTCGCGGCCGTCGACGGCTCGTCCTCGAATCGCGGCGCGGTCGAGTTCGCGGTGAAGCTTGCGACCGAGCTGAAGGCCCCGCTCGTATTCGTCTACGTGCGGCGAGGGCCCTTCGGCTTGCTCGGAACGCCGTTCTTCCAGCGCCGCCTGACGGCGGCGATGTCCCATGCCCGTCGAATCCTCGCTAGGGCTCTCCGTTCCGCCGAGCGGGGCGGCGTCGCCGCCGAGGGCGAGATCCTCGAGGGCGCACCGCGCAAACGCATCCTCGAGCTCGCCGCCGATCGGGAGGCAAGGTTGATCGTCGTGGGTTCGCGCCGTCACAGGTTCAGCCGCAGCGTCTCGTGCGGCCTGATGCGTACAGCCCAGAGGCCGGTCGTCGTGGCGCGCAGCAGCCGGCCGGTACTCGCGAGCGCTCCCTAGAGCAGCTGGTCGCCGCCGACGAGCGCGCGCAGGCTCTCGTGCTCCTCGCGGCAGGCGGGGCAGCCGGCGAGGTGCGCGCGCAGCCCAGGGATCGCCGCGTCAGCATCCTGGCCGGCCAGCTCGAGCTCGACGTAACGGTCGAGCTGCTCGAAACACTCGTCGCAGCCGACCTCCGGGCCCGCGGGTCCGAGGAGCCGGCCGAGCGCTTGCTTGAGATCGGGTCGCTCCGTCATCAGTACTCCTCCAACCAGGTATCGAGCGCGAGACCGCGCTCCTGTAGATGTGTGCGCAACTTTCGCCGCGCGTCGTGCAAGGTCTTGTAGAGGGCGCCGCGGTTGGTGTTCAAGCGCTCGGCCAGGACGTCGATCGGGACGCCGTTGAGGGCCAGCGCGACGAGAACGCGCCGCTGGTGCGGCGTCAGAACTTCGGCGATCGCACTCTGCAGCGTCTCGAGCAGCTCGCCTTGCTCGGCCTCGGCGTCGGGCTCGAGGCCCGCGCTCGAGAATGCGCCCCAGCCTTCGGGTTCGAGCGGCACCTCGCGTCCCTGCCAGGCGCGTTTCCGCAGCTTCACCGCCGCCTCGAGGAGGGCGAACTTGTAGGCCCAGGTCGTGAAGCGGCTCGCGCCGCGGAAGTCGTCGAGCCGCCGCAACACGCTCATCAGCGCATCGTCGGCGGCTTCGGTTGCGATGTCCTCGGGCTCGTCGACGCGCAGGTGAGGCAGCGTCGGCCGGCGGCGCGCGACTTCGAAGCGCGCTGCGCGCAGAAGCAGCGCATGCAGGCGTGCGATCGCCTCTTGGCCCGTCGCATCCTTTGCGCGCAGGCTCTGGAGCCAGTCCCGCGACTCGGCATCGAGCGCCGGCGTGAGCGTCGGCAGCGGACTTACGGGTTCCACTAGCCGCACCGTAGCCGCGCTCGCTGCGCTCATGCCGCGTGTTCCTCCGCGAGGGGCGCGAGGATGCGGACAGCGAGCTCTGGCTGGCAGCCGCGCTCGACGAGCTCGATCAGCGCATGCAAGTCGTAGTGAGCGTTTTGGGCGACGCTGGCCGCCAGTGCGTCCGCGAAACCCGATGCCACCAGCTGCTCGCAGCGCCAGCGGACAACCTCGTCCAGGGCCTGCACGTTTGTCGTCTTCGTCTGCATGTCTAGTTGGTGACGTGCCGGCCGGAGTTCTTACCTCTGCGATTCGCGCGCTCGCTAGGCGCCTGACAACGCGTCCGCCCCGAGGTGGATTTGCGCACGCGGCGTAAGGCCGCGGCCTCTCTCGACACAGATGAGTAAGGAAGAAGTGAGGCCAGCCGCGCCCGAGGTGCGCCAGGAGGAGGAATCCGATGAAGAGGTTCGGGCTCGTGATCGCCGGTGGTGGCTTAACGGCCGCGCGGACGATCAAGGCCTGCCGCTCGCGCCTGCATCAGCTGTCGGCGCTCGGCCAGAGCGTCTGGATCGACTATCTCTCGCGCGACCTGATCGAATCCGGCGCGCTCGCAAGAGCCGTCGATGAGGACGCCGTCGTCGGGGTCACCTCCAACCCCAGCATCTTCCAGAAGGCGCTTTCCGATGGACACGCCTACGACGAGCAGATCGGCACCGGCACCGAGGACAACGCCGAGAGCGTCTTCCTCAGCCTCGCTCTGCACGACGTAGCCGCTGCCTGCGATCTGCTCCACCCGGTCTGGGAGCGAACCGAAGCCCATGACGGCTACGTCTCGATCGAGGTCGAGCCCACTCTCGCCGCGGACACCGAGGCGACGATCGCCCAAGCAACCCGCTTCCACGAGGCGATCGCGCGGCCGAACTTACTGGTCAAGATCCCCGCCACCGACGCCGGCGTCCCGGCGATCGAGGAGATGACTGCCCGCGGTTACTCGATCAACGTGACCTTGATCTTCTCGCTCAGGCGACATCGCCAGATTGCAGAGGCCTACCTGCGCGGGCTCGAGCGGTTCGTCGCTGCCGGCGGCGACGCGAGCCGGGTCCACTCGGTGGCCAGCTTCTTCGTCTCGCGCGTCGACACTGAGACCGACCGCCGGCTCGCCGCGGCCGGAAGCGACGACCTCAAGGGCCGCCTCGGGATCGCCAACGCCAAGCTCGCCTACCAGCAGTACAAGGAGCTGTTCGCCGAGGAGCGCTGGGAAGCGTTGGCCGCCCGCGGGGCGACCACGCAGCGCTGTCTGTGGGCGTCGACTTCCACCAAGGATCCGAGCATGCGCGACACGCTCTACGTCGACGAGCTGATCGGGCCGGAGACGGTTTCCACAATGCCAGCCGAAACAATCCGCGCCTTTCAAGATCACGGCCGTGTCGAGGCGCGGCTCGAGATCGACCTCGATGAGGCGCGCTACCTCTTCAATCAGCTGTACGCGGCCGGAGTCGACTACGACGACGTAGTCGCGACGCTCGAGCGTGAAGGGATCGACAAGTTCGTCGCCTCGTTCACCGAGCTTCTGCAGGGCATTGCCGACAAGCGCCGGCAGTTGGCGGCCGCGTGAACCAATTCGAGCTGATCATCATCGGAGGCGGCCTGACCTCTGCCCGAGCTATCAAGGCGTACCGCGAAGCCGGAGGCGGCGGCAGGATCGCGCTCCTCTCGGCGGACTCGACGATCCCGTACCACCGACCGCCGCTGTCCAAGCGTTACCTGCGCGGAGAGTCCGCGCGCGAGGACACCCTCGTCGAGCCGCAGTCGTTCTACGACGACAACGACGTCGAACTCCTGCTCTCGACCGCGATCGTCGGCGTCGAGCCGCGCGAGCGCGCGGTCGCGACGGCGGACGATCGGCGAGTCCGCTACGGGATGCTGCTGATCGCCTCCGGTGTCCAAGCACGGCAGCTTCGGGTTCCGGGAGCCGATCTGGAAGGCGTCTTCACCCTGCGCAGCCTCGACGATGCGACGGCGATCCGCGACGCAGCGTCCGCGGCGCGCGACGCGGTTGTCGTCGGCGGCGGCTTCATCGGCACTGAGGTCGCGGCCTCTCTGACGGAGCTGGAGATCGACGTCACGCTCGTCAGCCGCAACGTCGACCTGTTCGCTCAGCTCGGCTCCCCCGAAGTCTCCGAGCACCTAATGGAGTTCTACCGCCAACACGGCATCGATGTCGTTCGCGGCGACGAGGTACGCGCCTTCCGTGGCAATTCGCGCCTCGACACGGTCGAACTGCACTCGGGCAGCCCGATCGGAGCAAGCCTCGCCGTCGTCGGCATCGGCGTCACCCCTGCGGTCGGCTTCCTCGCCGGCAGCGGTATCACGGTCGGCAACGGCATCGTCGTCAACGAGCGCTTCGAGACGAACGTGCCCGACATCTACGCCGCCGGCGACGTCGCCTGTTTCTTCGACCCGCTCGCAGGCCGACAGCGGCGGATCGAGCACTGGTCGAACGCCCGTTATCAAGGCAGCCAGGTCGGCAAGATCCTCGCCGGTGCCGGCGGCGGCTACAACCGTGTTGCCACCTTCTTCACCGAGTCGTTCGGCCTGACGCTGAAAGTATTCGGTGACATCTCCCACCACGACGACCAGGTCACACGTGGCTCCTTCAGCGACGGCAATGCCATCGCCTTCTACCTCGCCGACGGCCGCCTCGTCGCATCGCTCCACAGCGGCCAAGACGACGTCACCGACAACCAGCTGATGGAGTTGGTCGGCGACCGCGCCACTCCGTCCGACATGCTCGCCCTGGCGGACGAGTCGGTCGCGCTCGGGGAGGCGTTCGCTCGCGTGGCGTCATGAGGCACTCAAGCCTGAACCGTCCGTGCGGTTCCCGCCGGGGCGGCTTCGATCTCGGCACTCCTTTCCGCTGATGCGGATCTTGGTCGCAGGCGCGACCGGCGTTCTCGGCCGAGCGACCCTCCCCCACTTAAAGGGGCACGACGTCCTTGGGCTGACGCGGGCGCGAGAGAAGCTGCCGCTTCTACATGGGCTAGGCGCCGAGGGTGTCGTCTGTGACGTTTACGACTCCCGGGGGCTAATACGGCTCGCCCAGGAGCGGAGGCCCCACGTCGTGGTCAATTTCGTTACCGATCTGTCCACCGGGAACAGTGATGCAAACAACAGATCGCGGCGTGAGGGAGGCAGGAACCTCGTCAGCGCTGCCGAGGCAGCAGGCTCGCGACGGCTCATTCTCGAGAGCGTCGCGTTTCCACTCGAGCGTCCGGCGGCGGAAGCGCTCACGCAGATGGAGCAGACTGCGCTGGAATCTCCGATCGAGGTGCTGATCCTGCGCTTCGGTCGCTTGTGGGGACCCGCCACTTTCTACCATGAGCCGCCCGAGCCTCCAGCGATCCACATCAATGATGCCGGCACCCGGGCGGCAACGCTCATCACCTCCGGTTCATCCGGGACCTATGTCATCGCCTAGGCCGGAACGGAAGGGGCCCAGGCGCGGAACCGGATACGCGCGGCCGCCTGCCCGCCTTCTAGCGCGAGCATTGCCCCCACAACGCCGATTACGACCGTGAAGGCCATCGCGGCGGATCCAATTTGCCGCGAGACGCGCGAAGTGCAGCTGCGGCGGAGCTTGTTCGGCGGCTTCGTCGTCGCCATGAACGTGGTGGCCATCAACCCTGTGGACGCGCTCGCCGTGGTGTCCTGCTACTCGAACGGCTCTCTGACCCGTTGGTCGCGCCGGTTCACAATTGGCGACAGCGCCGGTCGCTTCCGGTCCGGCAACCATTCCTGCGCAAACGGTCGCATGGCGCGAGCGTCTTGGCTGGCGTGGGTTTGCGTCTCGCCGTCCCGGCCTGAGACGACGACATCGAGGACGCGTCCGGCAGCTGCTCGTGCGGCGGCGCCGAGCCCTGCCACCGTTTCGACTAGTCAGGCCCTCGGCGAGCGGAACGGAGATCGGGATGCACGTCACACTTTCGCTGACACGGCGACGGCGCAGACGCTCGGCTCGACAACCCCCTCACAGAAATGCCCGCCGTAGCGGGCCTTTCAGAGATGCCGGGGAAGGGACTCGAACCCTTACGTCCCCGGAGGGACACCTGATTTTAAGTCAGGCGCGTATGACCAGTTTCGCCACCCCGGCGCCCGAAGGATAGGTGGCTAGAGCCCGGCTGGGAACTTGTACGAAGAGGGGATCTTCGTCGGCGGCGTGCCGATCACGAAGGCGATCTCCTGGTGCTCGCGCAGGACGAGCTCACCCGGGTCGCCGGTGTACGGCTGCCCGTTCACGTAGACCGTCCACGGGGTGAGCGGGTCGCAGTAACCGCCGATGCAACGGGCGTTCAGGCGGACACCCCAGACCCCGAAGAACTGGCCGAGGTCGAAGTGCTTCGCGACCGGCGACTCGACGTGGATGATCCCGGTCGGGTCGTGGGTGTGGAGCTCGGTCAGGAACTGGCCGTCGTAAATCCCGACCCCCTGCGGTACGGTCTCGTGCTTGCCGTTCACGAAGATGTCGAGGTGCTGGTGGATGTGCAGGACCTGCCCCTCGTTCGTCAGCGCGTGCACGCCCACCGCGTCGAGCCGGTCCGGCAGCGTGTCGAGGCCCGGGTTCCACGGCGCGGGGCCGGTCTGGAGCCCGGCGAGCTGGCTCTGGTTCGGGACCACCGCGCCGGTGTTGCTGCTCCCGCCGCGCGTCACAACCACGGCGATCGCGGCCGCCGCGATCAGCGCGATCACGGCGACGGCGCCGAGGATCCACGCGCCGCGACGCTCGGAGAAGCGGCTCGGACCCTTCGGGTCGCGGCGCCGCTGGGGCGCCTGGACCGTGCGCGGCGGGGCTGGTGTGCGGGTCTTCTTGGCCACCGGCGGGCGATGCTACCCAAGGGCCTTGACTCCCGCCTGTGCCGACGTTAGTCTGCCCGAGTCAGATCCGGAGGGCCGCAAGGTTTTCCGGATCTGGCGTTTTTTGTGGCCACTGCGGTTACCCTAGGCGGCACACCCCGCAAGGAGGCTACGAATGAGTTTTTTGGACAAGCTGCTCGGTCGCGGCAAGAAGGCCGCTGGTGACCTGACCGGCGACGACTCGATGCGCAGCGACGGCATGCACCAGGAGCAGGAGGCCAACGCGTCGGAGCGCGCGGAGAGCGCGGAAGAGCGCGCGCAGGCCGAGCGTGAGAGCGCCGCCGAGCACCACTCCGAGCGGACCGACACCTAGTCGCGACCCCGCAACAGTTCTCGAGAGGGCGGCGAGCAGCCGCCCTCTCTCGTGCCGTCCGACGACCGCTCTAGGGTTCGTCGGCTCATGGTCTTCGCGCTCACAGCACTTCTGCTCGTCGCCGGCGTCGGCGCACTGGCGTTCTGGCTCAGTCGGCGACTGGGCGAGAGCGGTGCCGAGACGGCCCGCGTGCTCGACGAGCTGCTCGCGGTTCGGAACCGCGAGGTCGACGGTCGCCTCGAGGCGATCACGGCCACGATGGACCGCCGCCTTGGCGAGCTCGACACCAAGGTCGACCGGCGGATGGAGCACGCGGCCAAGCAGACGAACGCAATCCACAAGCAGCTCGGCGAGGTCGGGCAGGCGACCGTGCAGATGGCCGAGCAGGCAAAGGGGCTCAGCGAGCTGCAGGAGATCCTGCGCCCGCCGAAGGCCCGCGGCGGCTTCGGCGAGCTCCTGCTCGAGAACCTGCTGCGCGACCGGCTGCCGGCGACGGCGTTCGAGTTCCAGTACGGCTTCGCGGGCGGCGAGCGCGTCGACGCGGTGATCAAGGTCGACCGGATCGTCCCGATCGACTCCAAGTTCCCGCTCGACAACTTCGAGCGGATGCTGCGCGCCGACAACGACATCGAGCGCCAGCAGTTCGAGAAGCTGTTCGCCCGCGACGTGAAGTCGCACGTCGACGCGATCTCGTCGAAGTACATCCGGCCCGACGAGGGCACCTACGACTTCGCCTTCATGTACCTGCCGTCGGAGGCGATCTACTACGAGCTCGCCTGCGGGCGCACGGGCGCGCTGCTCGCCTACGCGCACGAGAAGCGCGTGCTGCCCGTCTCGCCGACCACGCTGACCGCGTACCTGCAGGTGATCGTGCTAGGGCTGAAGGGCCTCCAGATCGAGCAGCACGCCCACGAGGTGATGGCCTACTGCGCGCAGCTGCAGAAGGACTTCGGGCGCTTCAAGGAAGACTTCGAGCTGGTCGGGACACACCTCGGCCGCGCGCAGAACAAGTTCCTCGACTCCGAGAAGCGGCTCGGCAAGTTCGAGTCCAAGCTCGAGCAGGCCGTCGACTCCGAGCCCGAGCTCGAGCCCGCCGAAACGCACGAGCTTCCCCGCGCGGTCGCCTAGAAACGGAGCAGGGCGCCGACGCCCTCGACGGGCTCGAGGTCCTGGCGCTGCCGGATGGCCAGAACCGTCCCGCCGTGCGCCAGCGTCTGGTGCACGGCGAGGTCGAGGCCGTCTTCGCGCTGCTCCATCTGCGTCCCGTCGAGCGGGCAGGCGCCGCCCTCGATCCCGACTCGCCCGCAGGCGGGGCATTCCCAGGCCTCGTGCTCGACGCCCTCCTGGAAGAGGAGCAGGTCGACGCGGCCGTCGGAGGCCGCCTCGAGGGTCGGGCCCCAGCCGGAGGACGCGCGGGCATTACGGCCGGCCTCCTCCTTCCAGCGCTCGACGACCTCGGTCTCCTGCTCGCCACGCCACGACTCGAGCAGCGGCTTGACCAGCTCGAGCAGGTCGGCCGGCGTCGCGTGTGCCTCGGCGCTCGTCCACCCGATGATCGCCTTGCGCGCATCGTTCGAGAGCACGTCCTCGAACTCCGAGCGCGTCTCCTCGGAGGCGACGACGATCAGGCGCGGCCCGCGCAACCGGCGCAGACGCTCGTCGACGTGTTCGGCGACTTCCTTCAGGTGGTCGTGGACGAGCTTCTCGATGTGACGCTGGTAGCGCGCCTGAGACCAGCCGCCCTGGTCGTGGCGGCCCGGCGTCTCGTCGTGCTGGTCGACGATCTCCTCGAGCCGGCCGGCGCGCAGGCGGTAGAGGTCGCCGCGCTCGCGGCCGACGAAGATCACGAGCGCTCCCTCCCCGCGCCCGACCAGGGAGACGAGCGGCTCGAGGTAGAGGCTGCGGCTGACCTTGACCGCGTCCGGGACGCTCGCGCTCAGCGATTGCGCGACCCAGAGGTTGTCGAGCGAGGCGCAGAAGACGGCCAGCCCAAGCGTGCCGTCGCGGTCGAACTCCTGCTCGAAGTAGTCCCGCAGGCGCTGGACGTCCTTGCGGAGCCCCTCCTTCTGCTCGTGCGTCAGCTCCGGCCGCCGGGCGGCCTCCGACCGCTCGATCACGTCGATGAGCGCGTTCACACGTGTGTCGGCCGTTGCCGCGGTCGGCGTGTCGCTCGGGTCGAGGTCGACGTAGAGGCTGATCGCACAGCCGTTCTGCGCGCGAAAGCCCGCCAGGTCGCGCAGGCTGTCCCAACTCACTGTCGAGGCCACCGAGAGTCCCTTCGCCGGAAGGCGGCGATTCTATTCATAGGCTTTCGGGCAAGCTCGAGCGGAAGGTTCGGCCGACCCGGATCGTTTAATACTGCGGAGGCAGAAATGAACGGGGACACAAGAGAGCTCATCATCGTCGGCGGAGGCCCGGCCGGGTATACGGCCGCGCTCTACGCTGCGCGCGCCAACCTGCAGCCGCTCGTGATCGAGGGCTTTGCCTGGGGTGGCCAGCTGATGATCACGAGTGACGTCGAGAACTATCCGGGCTATCCCGACGGGATCATGGGCCCGGCGATGATGCAGGACTTCCGGCGCCAGGCCGAGCGCTTCGGCGCGGAGTTCCTGACCGACGACGTCACCAAGGTCGACTTCACGGAGCACCCGCTGCGCGTCTGGGTCGGCGAGAACGAGTACACGGCCGAAAGCGTGATCGTCTCGACTGGCGCGACCGCCCGCCAGCTCGGGCTCGAGTCCGAGCGCACGCTGCAGGGTCGCGGCGTCTCGTACTGCGCGGTCTGCGACGCGGCCTTCTTCCGCGACAAGCAGGTCGTCGTGGTCGGCGGCGGCGACTCGGCGATGGAGGAGGCGGTCTTCCTGACGAAGTTCGCCACCAAGGTCAGCCTGGTGCACCGGCGCAACGAGTTCCGTGCCTCGCAGATCATGCTCGACCGCGCCCGCAACAACGACAAGATCGAGTTCGTCACGCCGTACGTCGTCGACGAGGTTCTCGCCGAGAACGGTCAGACGAGCGCCGTGCGGCTGCGGGATCTTGACACCGACGAGACGCGCGAACTGCCGGCGGACGGGTTGTTCGTCGCCGTCGGCCATGACCCGAACACGAAGCTCTTTCTCGATCAGCTCGACCACGACGAGGCGGGCTACCTCGTGACGAAGCCGGGATCCACCGAGACGAACCGCGAAGGAGTCTTCGCAGCCGGCGACGTCGTCGACCACACGTACCGCCAGGCCGTCACCGCCGCAGGCACGGGCGCGATGGCCGCCCTGGACGCCGAGCGCTGGCTCGCGGCCCGCGAGGGCCACGCGGCGACCGCGCTCGCCGCGCCCCGGGAGGGCTAGCCGACCGCGGCAGTAGCCTCGGCCCATGGCCGAGTGGATCGACCTGCTCGACCCGAGCGAGGCGGAGTTGCGGGATGCGCTCGGGCGTGACGTACACGAGCGGGCGCTCGAGCACCTGCTGCGGTCGGCCCGCCACGACGACGAGCCGCGTCCGCGCCTCGAGGGCCACCACGAGTACGTCTTTGGCGTCTTCCTCGTCCCAATCTGCGTCCGCGAAGAAGACCGCGTCTTCTACCAGGAGGTCGACCTCGTGGCGACGCGCGAAAAGGTCGTCACCGTGCGTAAGACACCCGAGCGCGGGCATCCATTCGACTCGAGCGGCGCGCACGAAGCCGTGCGGGCCGGCGGCGACGACCGCGCCGGCGTGATCGTCTACCGGCTGGTCGACCAGATCGCCGAATACTTCCTCGACCTGGTCGACGCGATCGACGACGAGATCGACGAGCTCGAGGAAGGGATCGACGAATGGACGGCCGAGCAGATCCGGCGGCGCATCTCGTCGCTCCGACACGACCTGCTGCACGTCCGCCGAACGGTCGCCCCGACACGCGACGCGATCCGGCGCGTCGTCGACAAGCGCATCGACGTCGGCGAGGGCGACGAGGTGCTCCCGCGCGAGATCGAGCTCGACTTCGCCGACGCCTACGACAAGCTCCTGCGCGCTATGGACGGGCTCGACCTCTCGCGCGACCTGCTCTCGAGCGCCCGCGACTATCACCAGGCGAAGATCGCCAACGATCAGAACGAGGTCACGAAGCGGCTGACGGTGATCGCCTCGCTGCTCCTCGTCCCGACGTTCATCGTCGGCCTCTACGGCCAGAACTTCCGGCACATCCCGGAGCTGCACTGGGGTTTCGGCTACTGGTTCAGCTGGAGCCTGATCATCGTCACGACCGTGCTGCAGCTCCTGTTCTTCCGCTGGCTCGGCTGGATCGGCGGCCCGCCGCTCGGCCGCCCGAAGCTGCCTCCGCTGAAGCGGCTCGACCCGCGCTCGCTGGCCGGGCGTCGGCGCGGACCTGCCTAGCTACGATCGCGCGGTGCCGTACTTCATCTGCCCGAACTGCAAGGACCGCTCGATCGACCATGACAGCCGCGAGGGACTGACCCAGCAGGCGGTCGCGTGCCACCGCTGCGGGTTCGGATTCCTCTTCGAGCTGCTCGAGGACTACTACCCCGCGCCGAGCACCGGGTTCCTCGTCTGCGACAACGAGGCGCGCGTGCTGGCCTGCGGGCGAGACATCTTCGAGCTGTCGGGCTACCGCGAGCAGGACCTGATCGGGCTCGACGTGGTCGACGCGCTCGGGATCACCGGCTTCGAGGGGGACAGTCCCGCCAAGGTGGCGATCGAATGGGGCGTGCGGCGTCTGGACCAGCAGCTGGAGATGCGGTCGCGTGCCGGCACGGTCAAACGGGTGACCGGGGACTTCTTCCCCGCTTACGACGATGACGGCGGCCTGCTCGTGGGTCTCACGCCGCGCTGAGCTCGCTCTCGACCCAGGACTGAAGCTCCTCCAGCGCATCGAGCGCGGCCTCGAGCTCACGCAGCTCCTTGCGGGCGGCGACCTCGTCCAGCGCGCCGAGAAGGCCGAGCGACTCCAGCCGCTCAATCGCGATGCCGGTCAGCTCGTTGCGCGCGCGCTTCTCGATCGCGGCCTGCCGCAGACGGGAGCGCGCCCTTTCGGCGCGAGCAGCCAGACTCGCCGCCTCGCCCGCGAGCGCATCCGCATAGATCGCGAGATCGACCCCGCGCATGCCTCGAGCCTACGCGCGCGCGTGTGACGTGTCTGTGCCTGCTTCGACCCGACTTGCAGGACACAGGTCGTTCAGGACGCAGACCCCGCAGCGCGGCGCGCGGGCGATGCACACCCGCCGCCCATGCCAGATCAACAGGTGCGGGAAGACGTTCCAGTGCTCGCGTGGCACGAGGCGCACGAGGTCGCGCTCGATCTTGACCGGGTCGTCCTGCCGGGTCAGTCCGAGCCGCTGCGAGAGCCGGCGCACGTGTGTGTCGACCACGACCCCCTCCGCCTGCCCGCGCTCGGCGACAACGACGTTCGCAGTCTTGCGCGCCACGCCCGGCAGGCGCAACAGCTCGTCCATGCGCGCCGGCACCTGGCCGTCGTAGTCCTCGAGCAACATCGCCATAGTCCCGCGCAGCGCCTTCGCCTTCTGGCGGAAGAAGCCGGTCGCGCGGATGTCGTTCTCGAGCTCCTCCGGCGAGACCGCGAGGTAGTCGTGCGGCGTGCGGTACTTCTCGAACAGCCGCTCGGTGACCCGGTTGACGTTCACGTCGGTCGTCTGTGCCGACAGCATCACCGAGACGAGCAGCTCCAGCTCGTTGCGGAACGTCAGGGCGATGGTCGCGTCCGGGTGCTCGGCGAGCAGGCGCTGGATGATCGGCACGATCCGCTCGCGCTTAGGGCCGACACGCCGGCGCGCCTCGCGGACGTAGCTGCGGGCCATCAGCCGCGGAGCTTCGGGCCCGCGCAGACGAGGTCGAGCGCCGGGCAGTCGCGGCAGACGAACTCGTCGGGCGTCGGGCGGAACTCGTTCGCTTGGATCCGCGCGATCGCCTCGGACAGCTCGGCCTCGAGCTCGGGCACGTCCTCGACCCGGTACGTGGCGGAGACGACCGCGTCGGGCCGCTCGAGGAAGTGGTAGACGACCTCGACTTCCTTTGCCCCGGCTCGGAAGCACGCCAGGGCGTACACCAGCTTCTGCAGCCGGTAGTCATGCGCGACGATCTCTTCAGGCGTGCCTTCGGCGAGCGAGTTCGTCTTGTAGTCGAGCACCATCGCCCGTGAGCCGTCGCGATGGAGGACGTCGATCCGG
>Ga0307306_10000136_pt1 | contig 16036 bp, 14 predicted proteins | sample ER_DNA_193_FD_194507 | JGI IMG/M metagenome (GOLD analysis project Ga0307306, IMG submission 194507) | Bulk soil microbial communities from the East River watershed near Crested Butte, Colorado, United States - ER_DNA_193 | ecosystem: Environmental > Terrestrial > Soil > Floodplain | place...
GGGCGACGGCCGCGACAATGAGCAAGATCGTCAGAGGAGCCCCGGTGAGACTCACATTAATAGCACGGCCAACGATCGAGCTCGGTTCCTTGATCAGCCCTCGCTGAGCGTGCCTTGGGTGCTAGCAGGACATGTCTTGGGTGCTAGCGGGAAATGAGCAGTATCGGCTAAGGTGCAGCGGATTCACTAGCAGGTATCGCAGGTGCCGAAGATCTCCAAGTCATGGCTGATCTCCCGGAAACCGTACTGCACGGCAACCGCATTGGCCCAGCGCTCGACGGCCGGGCCTGAGACTTCCACGGTACGACCGCAGTTGCGACAGACCAGATGGTGGTGGTGGCCGGTCGAGCAGCGGCGGTACGCGGTCTCACCGTCGCTAGTGCGGATGGCGTCCAGGTCACCGACGTCGGCCATCAGTTGCAGGGTGCGATAGACCGTGGTCAGTCCGATGCGTTCCCCGTAATTTCGCAGATCATCGTGAATTTGTTGCGCGGTTCGGAAGTCGTGTCGATCCGACAGGATCTCCTCGACCGCGGCCCGCTGCCGAGTCTTGCGCTGCACACCGGACGGTTTGGCCGTCTCGGCTTTCGCAATAGACCTGGTCGTCATCTCGGTGCTCCTTGGCGGCGTCGACCGGCGCGGCTCAGTGTTCATCGTAATGATCAGCATGGGCAGCGTGCCGATGACCTTCGTGGATGAAATCGGTGTGATCGCCATGCTGCACTGCCTGATGCCCGCAGCCAGGAGCGTGGCGATGCGGGTGGCTTTCGGTGACCGTATGCGCGGCGACGAGTTCATCATCATCGACCAGTTCGGGGAGTACGGCAGCGGCCCGGCGTTGTCGGATCAGATAGGAGAGCGGCCAGCTCAGCACAAAAACGGCAATGGCCAACAAGACTATGAACGCCCCGGGTGCGGCGTTTACGTAGAAGGAGGCTGCTGCGCCGCCAACCGCAGTGGCAACGCCAATGGCGATGGCACAACCGAGGCCGGAGGTGAAACCGCGGACCAGGTTGTGCGCGGCAGCGACTGGAACCACCATCAAGGCACTGACCAGGAGCAGGCCTACTGTCCGCATGGCCAACGCCACCGTGACAGCCGCAAGGCTGACCACCGCGATGTGATAGAGCCGTACCCGGAGACCCTGGGTGCGGGCGAACTCCTCGTCGGTCGATACCGCGTACAACTGCGGCGCCAACCCCAGCGTGATCACCAAGATCACGACGGCCAGCAAACCGATCAGGATCAGATCGTCTGGCGTCACCGTTGTCAGTGAGCCGAAGAGATATTGCGCCAACCCCCCGGCGCCGACGCCCGAAATGCCCGAGAGGAAGACGCCGGCAGCGAGGCCGCCGTAGAACAGCACCGCCAGGCCGACGTCGCCACTGGCCTTGCCACGTTGTCGAAGGATTTCGACGACGACTGCACCCACAATGCAGGCCACGACAGCGAGTGGAATCGGCGCAGTGCCGGTCAGCAGCGCCAAGCCGACTCCGGCGAGTGCAACATGGCCGAGGCCGTCCCCGAGCAGGCTCAGTCGGCGCTGCACGACATAGGTACCGATGGCAGGTGCGATGAGCCCGGTGAGCAGCGCTGCGATCAGTGCGCGCTGCATGAAGGGGTAGGACAAGATTTCGATCATGGTTCCACCGCACCTCCTAACAGACGCTCGTGCTCATCATGATCAGGTGCAGCCTCACCATGATCGAGATGTTCATGACCGCCCAGCTTGCGTCGGTGCTGACCAAGATCGCCAGGGGGACCATCGTGGACGACCCGGCCATCGCTCAGCACTACGGCACGGTCGATGAGGGCACCGAGTGGGCCAACGTCATGCAACACGACCAAGGCGCTCGCGCCGGCCGTCAACAACCCGCCAAGTACGTCGGCGAGTACCCGCTGGTGCTCAAGATCAACACCCGAGGTCGGTTCGTCGAGTACGAGGAGATCTGGCTCAGCCGCAAGCGCCCGGGCAATGAGGACCCGTTGCTGCTGCCCGCCGGACAGCCGCGCGATGTCGGCGTTGAGTTGCTCAGACAGTCCCACGTGGGCGATCGCTTCGCGTACCGCAACCCGATCAGCTCGCGACAGCGGCCGGAATGGCCGACGACGTGCCAGCCGTCCGGCTGCGACGACTTCTTTGACCTTGGATCCGCCGAACAGCGCTGCCGAGCGTTGCGGCACATAGCCGATCCGCGACCAACTCCGGAAGTCCCGCAAGGGTGAACCGAAGAGCTGCACGGTGCCTCGCTGGTGCGGGAGCAAGCCGAGCAGCGTACGGACCAGGGTGGACTTTCCTGAGCCGTTGCCGCCCAGCAAAGCCACCGCCTCCCCGGCGCGTACGGAGATAGCCACACCGCGCAACACCGGTAAACCGCCGAGCTCAACGGTGAGGTCCTCAGCCGCGAGGACAGTGCTGGCTCCTACGAGCATCCCCCCGCCTTTCGTAGCGCCGTCAGGTTGGACGCCATGATCGAAAGATAATCGTTTCCGCGCGATTCAGTCGTGACGCCCTCGATGGGATCAAGTACGTCGGTGCGCAGACCAAGATCACCAGCGATCGCCTGAGCGAGAGCCGGCGAAACCAGCGTCTCGGAGAAGATCGTGGTGAGCCGGTACTCTCGGGCTATGCGTTGCACGTCGGCGATGCGGGCCGGGGACGGCTCAGAGTCTGGGTTCAAACCGCTGATTCCGATCTGGGTTAGGTGGTACCGCTCCGCCAGGTAGCCGAAAGCAGCATGAGTGGTGATGAACTCGGTTCGTACGCAATGCCGCAGCCCGGCGCGAAAGGATCGGTCAAGCTTGCGCAGCTCGATCTCCAGCAACCGCGTGTTGTGCGCGTAATCGGCCGCATGAGCCGGATCAATGATCACCAGCCGGCTCTCGACGCCCTGAGCTATCCGGGACATCGCCGTTGGGTCGAGCCAGACATGCGGATCAAGCGCCATATGATCATCGCCGGCTCCAGCTCCGCGACCTGGTTCGTCGGCTGACACCGTCAGCGGCCGGAGCGGGACGGCGGTCGTGGTATCGATCACTTCCGGGTTTTCGCTCTGTAGCACAGCCTCGTCGACCGCAGGCTGGAACCCCTTCTCGTAAATCACCAGATTGGCCGTCGTCAAACTCGCGACCTGTCGAGGAGTGAGCTCCAAGTCGTGCGGCTCGGCTCCCGGTTGGGTCAAGTTGGCGACCATGGCGCGGTCTCCGGCGACCCGCTGGGCCACGAACTGCAACGGGTAGAACGCGGTCACGATGTTCAGCCGTCCTGCGCTTCTCGCCGCGCGCTCAGCCGGCGAGGCGGTTACACACCCGGCGGTTGCGACCAATGTCAGTAGCCAAGCAAGGAGCACGAGCGCTCTGCGCTTAACCGACATGGAAACCATTTTCATTAAGTGTCTGAAGGAAGTCAAATAGCAAAGGGTTGCTCAACCGATCATGGGCGCCAGCAGCGACTCGCTAATCTGCGACACGATTTGGCTACATTTCGACCAATTCATGGCTCGGATCAATCAGTCCGGTTACAGCCTGGCCACGTTCGGTGCTGACGGCCTCGATGCGTCGCCTCGCCACGTTACAGTCCTTGCTTCGCCTGCCTAGTCCACTTACGGGGGAGAGTCATGAGGAATGCTGTACGTGCGCTGCAGGCGGTGATCGCTACAGGTGCTGCCCTGGTCCTGGTAGTGCCTCCCGCGCAAGCCAACGTCCTGGACGAGATAGTCGTCGCACACCGCGCAGGAGCGACGGCTAAGTATGGCGAAGGCACGCTGAAGTCCTACAAATTCTCGGTGGCGAACCACGCCGACGTCCTCGACGGTGATATCCACTGGACAAAGGACAGCCCCAAGGATTCAGACAAGCTCGGCACAATTCTCGTCATCCATGACTCCACGCTCAACCGGATCACCAATTGCAAGGGCAAAGTCTCCTCCTGGCGCTGGGGATCAATCCGTGACAAGTGCCGCACCGACCACGGCAAGCAGCCGCTCATCCGCCTCAAGGACCTGATCGCGTACGGAAAGGCATCCGGGAAGCAGGTCGCCATTGGGCTCAAGAACGGAAAGATCAGTAACGCGCAAGCCAAGGACTTGTGGAACACGATCAAGTCCTCCAACGTTCAGCTGGAAGCGCCGGCCTCCAGGCTGGCTGCATTGAACAAGGTCAAGAAGCTGGACAAGGCCGATCCCAAGCACAAGATCATCTATGCAATGACGACGCTAGGATCCGGCGGATGGCCCTCCGTCTCCAAGGTGAAGAGCGTCGGAACCTACTTGCACGCCGAGCTATCCCTTCCCGCAAGCAAAATGAAGGCCTACAAGAAGGCCGGCATCAAGGTGTTTCTGTTCACCGGCAAGAACGAGTCCGATTACAAGAAGATGGCCAAACTCGATCCATACGGCGTGGTGGTCAATGACGTCGCGAGGTTCCAGACGTGGCGGAACTCGCAAACATAGCCTGACCAGCTGGGCAGCCGATATGCCTCAGAACTACTTTGGTGAGCAGGTTGCGGAGCGCTACGACGACACGTCCGCCGACATGTTCGAGCCTGCCCAGGTCATCCCGGTTGTGGATTTCCTCGCCGAGCTGGCCACCGATGGGACGGCTCTTGAGCTGGGCATTGGCACAGGCCGTATTGCGTTACCGCTCGCGCAGCACGGCATTCGGGTCCACGGCATCGACCTCTCCGACGCAATGGTGGCCCGGCTGCGTGCCAAGCGAGGCGCAGATCAGATCACCGTGACGATTGGTGACTTCGCCACGACGAGGGTTGCAGGCCGTTTTTCTCTCGCCTACCTGGTCTTCAACACGATCATGAATCTGACGACGCAGGATGAGCAGGTCGCGTGCTTCCAGAACGTGGCTGATCATCTTGTGCCCGGTGGGTGTTTCGTCATTGAGGTCGGTGTGCCGGATCTGCAGCGGCTGCCGCCCGGTGAGACAGTCCGGGCTTTCACCGTGACTGATTCCAGGTTGGGGTTCGACGAGTACGACATCGCGGGCCAAGGCTTGGTTTCCCATCACTACTGGATCGCCGACGGCAAGCTCGAGGTGTTCTCGCCGCCCTTCCGCTACGTATGGGCCGCCGAACTCGATCTGATGGCCCGACTGGCTGGCATGTCCCTGCGGGAGCGCTGGGGCGGCTGGAATCGCGAGCCATTTACCAGCGACAGCACCCAGCATGTCTCCGTCTGGCAGAGACCAGCATCGCCTTAAGCGTGCCGATTGAAACCTCGCATGTCGTCGCTGAAACGCACGTGCACGTTCGCTCCAGTCACAAGGCATGCGTTGCAGCGTGTGTATCGCGAGGGGAACGCACGTGCACGTGCGTTCCCGCAGACGAGCGGGTTCGCAGCAGGCGAGCGGGTTTGCAGCAGGCTGAGTTCAGATGGAGCTGAGCTCCCGCTCTGTCACCTCGGCTAGCCGCTGGAGCAGGCGATCAAAGACGCAAGCCCTGTCGAATTGCCGAGCATGCTCGCGCGCCCGCTCGGCCATCCTGGTCTGCTCCGCGATGGGCATCGTCACAGCCAGATCGAGCGCGTCGGCAATCGCCTCGGGACTACTGACCGGGACGATCATCGCCGTGTCGCCGACGGCCTCCCCGATGCCGCCGGTGTTGGTGGTGATGACCGGTCCGCCGCCAGCAAGCATCTTCTCCACAAGTGCAATGCCAAAAGTCTCCACGAATTCCGGCCGTGGCTTGCTCGGCAGCACGAACGCTGCGCAGCCAGCCATCAAGTGAGGCTTCTCGTCGTCATCGACATCGTCGAGAAAGATGATCCGGTTGGCTGCTGAAGTCGCGGCTGCCAGCTCGCGTAGATGCTGAGACTCAGGTCCGTTGCCCGCGATCACCAGGGTGAGTTTTTTGCACGCTGGGCTCGCATCAAACCCGGTGATCAGGTCGTCGACTCCCTTGGCGCGAGCGAGCCTGGACAGGTACAGCACATAGCCATCGCGCATCAGGCCGCGCCGGGTCAGCACTTCCGTCGTTCGCTCTCCAGATATCTCGAGGTAATCCGCGGTATTGATCGCTGGGTAGGAGATCGCAACTCGATGTCGGCAGCGCTCGGCGAAGGACGTGCCGTGGCTCGCGTCGATCTCCTTGGCGGAGGAAATGATCAAATCCTTGGTGTAGTCCGAAACGGCTACCGGCACGTCGCTATCGAGATAGGCCGAGAGCACCTGCGCGGCCGCCCCGAGGCGCCCGTCGGCGGCGCAGGAACGCACCACATTGGTGACGTCCGAACCGACCGCTTCGGCAATCGTCGCCACCGAAACTGGCAGCCCCGTGGATCGGGCGACCCGTAACGCCTCCGAGACCGCGAGCGTGTGCGGACTGAGGTATAGCGACATGCACACCGTTGGCACCCCGTCGGTGAACAGCTCGACGAGGCGTCCGGTCATGCCGGCGAGATGACGCCCGTCCAACACCTTGTAGTCGCCGACCGGTTCCGGACGTTCCACCTCGATGCCCTTGCTGTAGGGCAGCACACCCTCGAGCGGCTTCAGCGGCAGACCCGAGATGGTGAGCAGGTCCAACGGCCAGGTGAGGATCCGTACGTCGGTGAAGCCCCGCCGCAGCGCGATCTCAGCGAGATTCCGGGCTTCCCCGGAGTGCCCGCAAATGACTGGGTCGGCTCGGACGACGATGACCAGTCGACGTTGGTGCCTGCTGTTTCCCGAAGTTTTGTTCTTGGCGGCTGTCATGATCGAACTCCCCGTGGTCTGAATGATCATCTGTATCGATCCGCTGTTCGAGCTGGCTTGGCCCTCGCGGCCTCGGCGGCCGGATCTGAGGTTGATGGAGGCCGGGTCGTCGTGCCCCAACCCGACGGTCGCGACCCAAGCTCCAGCCGTAGATGGCCACCGCGGTGCAGCTCGCGCGTGGTCAGCCAGGTCCGATTCAGCGTTTCTCCGTTGAAGATCGCCGACTGCACATACTGGGTGGGACCGTCTGCGACGGGCTCGACGAAGCCTGGCGCATCGATGACAAGCTCGTTGTCGGCCAAGGCAATTCGAGCTTCGGCGAATGCCGGGGCATTGATCAGATAAAGGCTCTGGCCGGCGACGGGGAAGAGGCCGAGCGAGGCCCACACATACCACGAGCTCAAACCGCCCGAGTCGTCATTGCCGGGCAGCCCGCCTCGTCCCAGAGCGAACATGTTGTTGATGCCTGCGTGCACCACCTCTGCAGTACGGTCCGGCCGCCCGGCGTAGTGATAGGCCCAAGGGGCCTCCATGTCGGGCTCGTTGTTCAGTCCTTCAAAACGGTTCAGCGCATATCCGGCTGCCTGATCCGCCACACTCGGGCGTTCTCCTAACTGCTTGACCGGATCCGCGTAGTAGCCGAAGAACTGATCCAGCAGCTCGATGAACGCGCCCTCGCCGCCAGCAAGCCCGATCCGCGTCCTCATGTCATGCAGCAATCGGAATGAGTAGTTCCAGCGGCCTCCCTCGTAATAGGTGGAATCCAGCAGCAAGCCGTCGGGTGCGAAGGCGTTGACCCACTGGCCTGAAAGGCGTTCGAACTGCACGGCCAGTTGGTTGTCGCCGACATAGGAGGCCACCTTCGCCGTGCACTGGTAGCCGAAGGCCAGGTCGAGAGTGTGGGAAATGGGCTCGGCAAGGCCGCGGAGCAGGTAATCCTCGCCATAGCTGCGCCGCAGATCGGTGTCCATGTGGCACAGCGCCCAGTCCCAGTCGATACCTGGCACGCCAAGCTGGCAGAGATCGGCCAGGAAAGTGTGGACCAGCGCGCTGGCTTGTCGGGTGAATCTGTCGGCGCCCTTGGCCATCCGATAGCCGATGGGAAAGTTGCCTTCTTCCTCACAAATCGACAGCAGCGCATTCGCCAACTCGACTGCACGTGCCGGGTACAACGCGGTGATCAGCGGCAGTTGGGTGCGGTAGATGTCCCACATCGTGCAGACGTCGAACACGAAGGGCCCATCGGTTGGCCACATCGGACTTTCCTCGGGCGCGAAACACGGTTTGATCAACGAGTGGTAGACAGCGGTGGAGAAGATCGTCTGTCGCGCCGCCGACGAGGTCTCGATCTTGATCTTGTTGAGATGTTGCCGCCAGACGGTCGCCGTCTTGGCACGCCGGCTGTCGAAGGCCGCCCTTCCTGATCCGCAGTCGGCGTACAGGTTGCGCTTAGCTTGCTCCACGCCGCGCAGCGAGAAGCCGAATCGCAGCTCGAGTACCTGTCCGGGCTCGGTCGGCCCGCGCCACATCAAGCCGAATGGACGCAACGTGGTAGGCCGGATTCGGTCGAAGTCGAGGCGAGTACCCCCCGGCATCAGGCGACGGTCGTACCACAACAGTTGCCGCCAGTCGCCCGCATCACACTCCACATGGACAGCGAGCGGAGCACCCTCCACGACGATCTCGGCCTGAGCCAACCCGGGTCCCAGCGACTCAATGTGTGCCCGCAGCGGAACCGTTGCGCCGTACGGAATTGCCAGGCCCCCCATGGAGAAGTCGATCACCAACCGCGCGTCTTTATGGGCCGGGAAGGTGTAGCGATGAACCGCGCTCTTGGGGCCGACGGTGAGCTCGCAGCCAATGCCTGAACTGAGTCTCGTTGCGTAGTAGCCCGGCTCCGCGCGCTCGTCCAGTAGCTCCCAGGTATTGCCGAGATTGTCCAGGGATTCCTCCATGGGGGTGACGCGGAAGTAGTTGTAGTACTTGCGGATCGCGCCGGTTCCGGATTGCTGGAAGTGAGTGAATCCCGATGCGATTTGAGTGTCATAGAGCTGTGATGGCACTCCTTCGGTGCTCAGGTGGTAGAGCCCGTATCCGGTGGGATAGGCGCCCGAGTACGCGCACACCGAGGCCATGCCGAAGGGATACGTCGCGCCGGGGTGTGTGTTGCCGACCTGCGGCTTGGGCCACCACCACGTTTGGGCCAGACCTTGTGGAGCAGGAAGGTCTGTTACCGAGCTACCAATGAATGGATCAACATGCTCGATCACTTCTCAGCCTCCTCGTGCCCGGGGGGCGATCCCCTGACCGTAGGAGGAATGCATTTCAAATGCGTTTCATGGAGGTGACAGTTCGGAGCTGACACTCGTCGCGTATCGCAGCCTCCGGTTCCGCGTATCACCGCCTCCGGTTCCCCACCGCCTCCCGTTCCGCATCGCCTCTCGTCGGAAACCTATGTGCACGTTGTTTGCTGACGGTCTGCATAGGTTGCAATGTGTGTAGACCGTAGGAAAGCTACGTTCACGTAGGTTGCAGCACCGGCCACGAGTGGCCTGGTAGGTCCCGGAACCTGCGAGTGGCGAGATTCAGGCGTAAGCCTTTCGGCAAGGACTTCTACGCTGAGGGCGATAACCTAATGCGCTGGACTCCATCCCAGCCGGGGATGGCGCCGCTCAATGTTTGGAGAGAGAAGTACGTGACCCCGACCAGCCGACTAGACAGTGTCATCAGCCTGTGCAAACGCCGCGGTTTCGTGTTCCCCTCCGGGGAAATCTATGGCGGGACCCGCTCGGCGTGGGACTACGGACCGCTTGGCGTCGAGCTCAAGGAGAACGTCAAGAAACAGTGGTGGCGGTCGGTCGTCACTGAGCGGGAGGACATCGTTGGCCTGGATTCGTCCGTGATCTTGCCTCGTCAAGTGTGGGTGGCTTCCGGCCATGTCAACGCGTTCAACGACCCGCTGACGGAATGCTTGTCATGTCACCGACGATTCCGCGCAGACCATCTGGAAGAGGACTTCGAGGCCCGGAAGGGTCGTATGCCCACCGGCCTGGAAGAGATTGCCTGTCCGCACTGCGGCACCCGCGGCCAATGGACCAAGCCGCGTGACTTCAACATGATGCTCAAGACCTATCTAGGTGCGGTTGAGGACGAATCGGGTCTGCACTATCTGCGTCCCGAGACTGCCCAGGGCATCTTCGTCAACTTTGCCAACGTCGTGCAGGTCACGCGTAAGAAGCCGCCGTTCGGTATCGGTCAGATCGGGAAGTCCTTCCGCAACGAGATCACGCCCGGGAACTTCATCTTTCGGACTCGCGAGTTCGAGCAGATGGAGATGGAGTTCTTCGTCAAGCCCGGCACCGATGAGGAGTGGCACCAGTATTGGCTCGACGAGCGCAGCCGGTGGTACACCGACCTCGGCCTGACGCGGGAGAACCTGCGCCATTTCGAGCACCCCAAGGAGAAGCTCTCCCATTACTCGAAGCGCACGGTCGATATCGAGTACCGGTTCGGGTTCGCCGGCAGTGATTGGGGTGAGCTCGAGGGCGTCGCCAATCGGACCGACTTCGACCTCAGGACCCACAGTGAGCACTCTGGTGTCGATCTGTCCTACTTCGACCCGACAACCGGCGAGCGGTACATCCCGTATGTGATCGAGCCTGCGGCAGGCCCGAACCGCGCGATGATGGCCTTTCTCGTTGACGCGTACGACGAGGACGAGGCTCCTAACACCAAAGGAGGAGTCGACAAACGTACGGTGCTGCGGCTCGACCCTCGGCTGGCCCCGGTGAAGGTCGCGGTGCTGCCGCTCTCGCGCAACGAAGCCTTGTCGCCCAAGGCCCGAGACCTGGCCAGTCGGCTGCGACAGTCGTGGAACGTCGACTTCGACGACGCCCAGGCCATCGGCCGTCGTTACCGACGGCAGGATGAAATCGGTACGCCGTACTGCGTCACCATCGATTTCGACACCCTCGACGATCAGGCCGTCACGGTCCGTGAGCGCGACTCGATGACCCAAGAGCGCGTCTCGGAGGACAAGGTGATGGAGTACCTCGCCCAGCGGTTGGTCGGTTGCTAACCAACACCCTCCCCCACGCCGGCATGCGGCCTGAGCTTGTCGAAGGGCAGGCAGTTGGGCTTCGACAAGCTCAGCCCGCATCACTCGTCGTCGGCAAAATCGCCGTCGATCCTCCGGTTGTGCTCGCGCCCATGGCGGGGATCACCAATGCGACATACCGGCAGCTCTGCCGAGAACAAATGGAATCGCGCCCCGCCGTGCTGAGGAGGAGGGAGCGGACACGCTTTTCGTCTGCGACCGACGACGAAGTAGGCGGGTTCCAGCGCGATTCCCGCGAGCGGAGCGAGCAATTGGACACCGTCGCGGGTCTTTACGTCTGCGAGATGATCACCTCGCGCGGTCTCGTGGAGCGGGATCGCAAGACGCTGTCGATGCTCCAGTTCGATCCGGGGGAGCGGGTCCGGTCGGTCCAGTTGTACGGCGTCGACCCGGCGATCATGGCGCAAGCCACTGAAATTCTCTGCAACGAGTACGGCGTTGATCATGTCGATCTGAACTTCGGATGCCCGGTCCCCAAGGTCACCCGAAAGGGCGGTGGTGCGGCGCTGCCGTATAAGCGCGACAGGCTCCGAATGATCTTGATCGCTACTGTGGAAGCGGCAGCACGTTACGGCGTACCTATCACGATCAAGACTCGGGTCGGCATCGACCATGATCATCAGACCTTTCTCGATGCGGGCCGGATCGCCGAGGAATCCGGCTGTGCGGCCATCGCGCTGCACGGCCGAACGGCTCAGCAGGCGTACGCCGGCCAAGCCGACTGGGAGGCTATTGCGGCGCTGAAGGCGCACGTCTCCATACCGGTGCTCGGCAATGGCGACATCTGGGAGGCCGCCGACGCACTGCGGATGATCAGCCAGACCGGAGTAGACGGCGTGGTCATCGGCCGCGGGTGCTTGGGCCGTCCCTGGCTGTTCCGTGATCTGGCGGACGCCTTCGCTGGCCGTGAGACCTACACTCTGCCCAGCCTCGGCGAGGTCGCGGGGATGGTGCGGCGGCATGCTGAGCTGCTGGTCGCGCTGTCCGACGAACTGCACGGCCTCAGCGATCTTCGCAAACACATGGCCTGGTACTTCAAAGGCTTCCCGGTCGGGGGTGAGCTGCGACACCGCCTGGGGATGGTCTCATCGCTCACCGAGCTCGACGACCTGCTCGCTCAGCTGGATCCAGACATCGGCTTCCCGGTCTCGGAGCTTGGCTCGCCGCGGGGACGCCAGGGCGCACCCCGCGCCAAGGTGGCCTTGCCCGACGGCTGGCTCGCTGACGCATCCGGCCGTGATCTTGATCTGGCGGCGGCAGAGCTGGGCATCTCCGGTGGCTGAGGAGGTCACTCCTCGCGCCAGGGCCTGGGCCGACACCATGTCCGGACATCTTGACGGCAAACTTGTCCGCGCGCACTCCGGCTCCCCAGCCCAGCTCGGCGCAGGACCCATCGTCGGACGCGAACTGCGGGAGCAGCGCGAACGCGCCACGTTGCGATCAGGTGCAGCATTTGCCGACGGTGCGGGAAACCGAGCGATTGTCGAGGAGCCCGACGAGGAGCGCACCTGCTTCGAACGTGACCGCGATCGGGTTGTGCATTCCACAGCGTTCCGGCGCCTGGCCGGCAAAACGCAGGTCGTGGTCTTTCCCACCGACCACCAGCGCACCCGCCTCACGCACGCTCTCGAAGTGGCCCAGGTTGCGACATCGATCGCACGGGGCGTCGACGTCAATGTGACCCTGGCGGAGGCGATGGCTCTCGCGCATGACTGCGGTCATGGACCCGGCGGTCACGCCAGCGAGGATGCGTTCGATGCGTTCATTCCCGAGGGTTATGACCACGGACCCTGGGGTGCCGACGTTGTCCTTCAGAATCTCAACCTGTGCGCCGAGACTTTGGACGGGATTCGCAACCACTCCTGGTCGCGGCCGGCGCCGCTGACGGTTGAGGGCCACATTGTGAGCTGGGCTGACCGGATCGCCTACTGCGCGCACGACCTGGAAGACGCTATGCATGCCGGAATCGTCGCTCCTGATGATCTTCCCGCGGACGTCATCGAGGTGTGCGGACGAACCCGCCGAGAGCAGCTGAACACGTTCGTCCGCGCGGTCGTACGGGCGGTCGAGGAGCACGGCGAGGTCGGCATGCCACCAGCGGAAGCGCAGGCACTTGCGACGCTGCGGGCATTCAACTATGAACGGATCTACGTGCGACCCGCCTCGTTGGCTCAGTCTCGCGCCGTCATTGACGTACTGCGCGGGTTGGTGGAGTACTACGGCGAGCATCCGGATGCGATGCCAGATGAGCTCGACCTGCAGCCGCAGTCCGACGCCGCCATCAGGGCGGCAGTGACTTATGTGGCCGGCATGACCGACCGGTATGCCTTTGACATGGCGGTACGCCACCTCAACTGGCCACCTGAGCGGCTACCTCGCGGCATCGACCGCGAGAGCTGATTTCTCGCTGGCGCTGCAAGAAATCGCGGGCTGCACCAAACCTCCGTACGAGCGGTCCGGATTGTGTTGTAATCGCCCGGTGGGGGAGCGCGTACGCGGCATGAGCCGGGCATCGTACGCGTGGCGAATCGCCGCAAGTTTGCTCGGCATCGGGTTGCTGCTCAACGGTTCGCTCCGGATGAGTGACGACGTTTGGCCCGTGGGTCCGCTGTCCCAGTACGCGTTTTCCCCTGCCAAGGACGCGACCATTGTGATCACTCGCGTTGAGGGCCTGTTGGCCGATGGGCGCCGCATCGACCTGCCGTTGCGGGTTGAAACGGCAGGAATCAGTCGGGCCGAGATCGAGGCCCGCATACCTCAGATCACGGCTGACCCATCGCTGCTGCGATCCGTCGCGGGCGGCTGGACCTCCCGGCATCGCGACGAGCCGGCGCTGCTGCGGGTCTGGCTGGTCCAAGATCAGATCAGCCTCATCGACGGCCGCGTCGGGCGCACCCGCCTCGCTGAACTCGCCACGTGGGAGCTGCCGTCGTGAGGACATTGCGGTCGGTGGTCTCCTGGTTCATGCCGGTGGTGCCTGAGTCGCGCATCGCCGTGCTCCGGACGGTGCTCTACCTGTTCGTGATCATCGACATCCATCTCTTCGTGCGCGACCCCATCCCACTCAGCCGGAATCCAGAGCTCTATCAGCCGCTCATGATCGAACGTTTGTTCCACCTGCCGCCACCCAGCGTGCCGCTGACGATCACTCTGTATCTGATCTTGGTCATCGGTTGTCTGGTGGCGGCTGCCAACGTGTGGCCGCGACTAGCAGGTGGCGTGGTGGCTGCGGCCTTCACTTGGTGGACGGCCATCGGCATGAGCTATGGGAAGGTCGACCATGATCATCTCGCGCTCGTCGTCGCATTATGGGTGATGCCGACGGTCGGTGTGATCGCCGATCGATGGCGCAGTACGGAGCGCTCCGCGCAGGCTGGCTGGGCCCTCAAGTGCATCCAGATCTCGGTGATCTTCACCTACTTCTTGTCCGCGCTGACCAAAATCCGCAGTGGCGGCTGGAGCATCACCAGCTGGCCCGACAGCTCGATCCTGATGTGGGCGATCGTCCGGCGACCGTATGGGCTCGGTCAGTTTTTGCTGCCCTATCCCGAGCTGCTTCACATCATGCAGTGGTGCTCGTTCACCGCCGAGCTGACAGCCGTGGTGGTCTTGTGGCTGCGTGGCCGTGCGCTGCTTGCGGCGGCGATCTTCTGGATGGGATTCCACGCCTTCACATTGGCGATCTTGTACATCCACTTCGCGCCGACGGCGATCTGCTGGCTGGCCTTCGCTCCGTTAGAGCGCCTTGGTCCCTGGCTGCGCCGGGTCAAAGCCGGGCGGGGGGAGCGCACAGGCTGGAGACCCGCCCGGCATCCGGTGGCGGTTCTTCGCGATCAGGCGGTAGACCGCGGAAGCCACTGAACGAGCTAGCGGCAGCCTCAAGAGCTGACCAGCAACCGCGTACCCGCCACCGCGGAATCTGAGCCACTCCGCAAAAGCCGCCGCTCCTCCATAGATCGCCCCGTCGGTGCCTACCCACAAGGCTTCGCGTTGGGCGCGCTCCGTCGTCGTACCGAGAGCCGCGAGGTCGGTGAACTGCCAGGGCACTAGTTGGGCATTCGGGCCGAGCGGCCGATTCAGCCGTCGGGCTACCCAATGCGCACTGGACGTGCAGAAGGCGCAGTCGCCGTCAAAGATGACCCAGGGCACCGTACGATCCAGCCCAGCATCTTCTACCACTTCCGCCCCCAACTCCGCTCACCCGTGAATGCAACCTTGGTAAACCTAGGTTGCCCGCGGTCTGCACAGGTAGCAAAGTATGCAGACCGCCTGCAACCTGTGTGGAGCCGACCCTCAAGCATCGCTGGATCCTTGAGGTGAGCGGCCTTCTGCCGTCGCGACCACTTTCCGGTGAGGGCGTCGCGCCGTCAGGAGTGGAACATAGACTCCCGTCCGTGGGCGGCCGGATCAACGAGGAAGACATCGCCGCCGTACGCGATCGGGCGCGCATCGAGGAAGTGGTCGGCTCCTACGTCACACTCCGCAGCGCGGGCGGGACGATGAAGGGCTTGTGCCCCTTCCACGACGAGAAAACCCCAAGCTTCCAGGTCACCCCATCCCGCGGCTATTGGTATTGCTTTGGCGCCTGCGCCGAGGGCGGCGACGTCATCGACTTCATGCGCAAGATCGACAATCTGAGCTTTGTCGAGGCGGTCGAGCGCCTTGCCGATCGGGTAGGCGTCCAGCTGCGCTACACCGACGAGACCGGCCCACGCCTGGAGCCGGGCGCCCGTAGTCGGCTGGCTGAGGCGCTCAGGCTGGCGGCCGATTTCTTTGTCGAGCAGCTGAGCAGTCCCGACGCGATGACAGCTCGGCAGTTCCTCGCTGAGCGCGGCTTCGATCGTGAGGCAGCGGAGCGGTTCGACGTCGGCTTCGCTCCGCGGGATGGTCGCGCGCTGCTGCAGCACCTTCGCGGCCGCCGATTCAGCGACCAGGAGCTGGTCTCGAGCGGTCTCGCGCGAGAGTCTGGCTGGGACTTCTTCCAGGGCCGAGCGGTCTGGCCGATCCGCGACTCAGGGCGGCAGGTCGTGGGCTTTGGGGCGCGCCGGCTCTTTGACGATGACCGGATGCCGGCGAAGTACATCAATACCCCGGAAACCCTGCTCTACAAGAAGTCTCAGGTGTTGTACGGCCTGGAACGTGCGCGGACGGCGATCAGCAAGAAGAGCCAGGCCGTAGTGGTCGAAGGCTACACCGACGTGATGGCCGCACACCTTT
>Ga0307306_10000137_pt1 | contig 16007 bp, 12 predicted proteins | sample ER_DNA_193_FD_194507 | JGI IMG/M metagenome (GOLD analysis project Ga0307306, IMG submission 194507) | Bulk soil microbial communities from the East River watershed near Crested Butte, Colorado, United States - ER_DNA_193 | ecosystem: Environmental > Terrestrial > Soil > Floodplain | place...
CTCGAGGCACCGCCCCAGGCCGCGATCCCCAGTCAGGACCAGCAGGCGGCCCTCATCCCCGTCGCCTTCCTCGCCGCCAAGGCCCAGGACACGGTTGCCGGCACATCGGTCTTGTATGCGGTCGCCGAGGCGTTGCGGTCGGCCGGCACCACCCAGCTCGCGCCGGCGGGGATGGCTGTGCACGTGACCGGGCCGGGCGGGTTCTTCGCCGACTTCATCACCGCCTTCGAAGGCATCGACGGGATTCTCCTCCTCGTCGCCCTCGGCGTCGTGTTCGTCATCCTCCTGATCGTCTACCGCAGTCCGATCCTGCCCATCGCCGTGCTCGTCACCGCGCTGTTCGGGCTGTCGGTGGCCGCGCTCGTCATCTTCCCGCTGGCCAAGAACGGCTCGATCGACCTCAGCGGGCAGAGCCAGGGCATCCTGTCGATCCTCGTCGTCGGCGCCGCGACCGACTACGCGCTGCTCCTCGTGGCGCGGTACAAGGAGGAGCTGCACGACCAGGAGTCGACCTGGGCCGCGATGAAGATCGCCTGGCGCGCCGCGGTCGAGCCGATCGCCGCCAGCGCGGCCACCGTGATCCTCGGCCTGCTCTGCCTGCGCCTCTCCGACCTCGGCAACACGCGGGGACTCGGGCCGGTCGGCGCGTTCGGGATCGCCGGAGCGTTCCTCGCTTCGCTTACCTTCCTGCCGGCGGTGTTGCTGCTCATCGGCCGGCGGATCTTCTGGCCTGGCATCCCGCGGGTCGACCATGTCCACGCCGAGGACTCGATCGGGCGTCGCGGCATCTGGGGCCGCGTGGCGGGCATGGTCGGGGCGCACCCGCGGCGGACGTGGGTCGCCACCTTCGTCGTGCTGGCCGCATGCGCGGCGTTCGCGCCGACGTTCGAGGCCAAGGGCGTGACCCAGTCGGACCTGTTCCTCACCACGGTCGACTCGGTGACCGGCCAGGAGGTTCTCGGGCGGCACTTCCCGGCCGGTTCAGGGTCACCGGTGCAAATCGTTGCTCCGCAAGGCAAAGCCGACCAGGTGGTGCAGGTCCTCGGCACCATCGAGGGCGTCCAGAACCCGCAGGTCGGCAACGTTCTCGGGCAGCCGCCGAAGGTCGTCGACGGCCAAGTGCTCGTCCAAGCGACCCTCGTGGCTCCGGCGGACAGTGTCGACGCGGAAGGCGTCGTCGAGACGATCCGGACACGGCTCGACGAAGTGGGCACCGAGGTGCTCGTCGGTGGCAGCACCGCGGTGAACCTCGACGTACGCCAGGCCAGCGAGCGTGACCTGCGGGTCATCATCCCGGCCATCCTCGGCGTGATCTTCGTCGTGCTCCTCCTGCTGCTCCGGTCCGTCGCGGCCCCGATCGTCCTCGTCGTCGCCAACGTCCTGTCCTTCGCGGCGACCATCGGGGTGTCGGCCCTGGTCTTCAACCATGTGTTCGACTTCCCCGGGTCCGACCCGTCCACGCCGCTCTACGGGTTCGTGTTCCTGGTGGCGCTCGGCATCGACTACTCGATCTTCCTCATGACCCGCGTACGCGAGGAGTCGCGGATCCGGGGTACCCGGCCCGGGATCCTGGTCGGCCTCGCCGTCACCGGTGGGGTGATCACCAGCGCCGGCATCGTCCTCGCGTCGACGTTCTCCGCGCTGGCCGTGCTGCCGATCCTCTTCCTCGCCCAGATCGCGTTCATCGTCGCGTTCGGCGTGCTCCTCGACACGCTCGTCGTCCGCAGCCTGCTCGTGCCGGCCGTCTCCTACGACCTCGGCGAGCGCGTGTGGTGGCCGTTCGGGTTGCGTCGGGCCGGTGCGCACGAGGAGGCCGCGCTGCGGGCGACCCATCACGACGAGGACGCGGTTGCCGCTGACGTCGAGGACCTCACCGGCGAGGGCCGGGAGCCCGTCGAACCCGGGCGCGAACCCGTGCGGGACTGAGTGAGTCGCTCGATACCTTGGCGACATGACTGCCTCCAGCAGCGGTGTACCGCGGGTCGGGCTCGTCGGGTACGGCGGGGCCGGTCGCGTCTTCCACGCCCCGCTGCTCGCCGCCGCAGGGCTCGACGTCGCCGTGGTCGTGACCGCCAACCCGGAGCGCGCGGCCCAGGTCCGCACGGACCTGCCGGCCGCCGCAGTCGTCCCGGACCTCACCACCCTGCTCGCCGACGGTGGTCTGGACCTCGTCGTGCTCGCGTCGCCGACCGGGGTTCATGTCGCGCAGGTCCACGAGGTGGTCGACGCCGGCGTGCCGGTGGTCGTCGACAAGCCGCTCGGCGTCGACGCGTCGTCGGCCTTGGAGGCGGTGGATACGGCGCAACACCAAGGCGTTCCACTCACGGTCTTCCAGAACCGCCGGTACGACCCGGAGTTCCGGACTCTGGCTCGCGTCGTCGCCGACCGACTCGTCGGTGACGTCGTCCGCGCCGAGCTGCGGTGGGAGCGCTGGCGGCCGGTCCCCAAGCAGCGCTGGCGTGAGAACGCCCCGCCGGAGGAGGGCGGCGGCCTGCTGCTCGACCTCTACCCACACCTCCTCGACCAGGTCTGCGTCCTCTTCGGGCCGGTCGAGACGGTGTATGCGGAGCTGTTCGCCTACACGACGGTGGGCGAGGACACCGCGTTCCTCAGCTGCCGGCATACCTCCGGGGTCGTTTCGCACCTCGGTTCGACCTCGCTCGCCGCCGCCCCCGGACCGTGGCTGCGGTTGCTCGGCCGCGAGGGCGCCTACGTGGTCGGCGGGCTGAACCAGGAGCCGACCGCGTTCGCCGACTGGCTGCCCGCCGACGAGGCGCACCTCGGCTGGCTGGTGCGCGCCGACGGTAGCCGGGAGGCCGTGGCTCGGGTGCCCGGCGACCAGGCGGACTTCTACCGGGAGGTGGCCCGCGCGCTGACGCAGGCCGACGCCGCGATGCCCGTAGACCCTCGCGACGCCGTGCACACGCTCGCCGTGATCGATGCGGCCCGCACGAGCGCGGGAACTGGCCGTGTGGTGGAGGTGGTGACTCCCGGCCAGGCGCCGTGAGCTGTGGATAAGACCGGAGGGGCGTCGCCGGGTTTCGCGACGATGACCGGGTGACTCTTCTTGCTCCCACACTGCTTCGGTATGCCGGTCCGCCGGCCGTACTCGGGTACTCCGTTGGTGAGTTCCTCGGCCGAGGGACGACGGGGATCGTGTGGGCGGCGCGGTGCCAGGAGACCGGCGAACGGGTCGCGCTGAAGGTCGCCGAGGCCGACGCGGTGGATGGCGTCGACCGCGACGTGGCCGAGCGCGAAGAGGCGCTGGGCCGACGGGTGGCCGGTTCCCACCTCGTCACGGTTCGCGGCCGCGTGGACCTCGAGGACGGCCGGGTCGCGCTGGTGATGAACCTCGCGGACGGCGGCAGTCTGCGCGACGTCGTGACCATCCGGGGCGCGCTTCCCCTCGGCGAGGTCGTCACTGCTCTGACGCCCCTGGCCACGGCGCTGGCCGAGCTGCACGAGGCCGGTGTCGTCCATGCCGACGTGGCGCCGGCGAACGTCCTCTTCACGGCCGACGGTCGACCGATGCTCGCCGACCTGTCCTCCGCGTGGCTTGCCGAGGACGGGTGGCCCACCCAGTCACGGGGGACGTCCGGGTTCACTGCGCCCGAGGTTGCGCTCGCTCGGCCGCCGGTTCCGACGAGCGACGTATGGTCGCTCGGAGCGCTGGCGTGGTACGCGCGGACCGGGGGTCTCACGCCGCCGCGGTGGCTGGGCGAGCTGCACTGGTCCGGAGCCGTCGCCGGTACCGATGACGCGAATGGGGAGGAGGAGAACGGGACCGTCACCGATGTCGTGGCCGCCGTCGGACCCGAGTTGTCGCCGCTGCTGATCCGGATGCTCGCCGCCGAACCGGACGTCCGTCCATCCGCCGCAGAGGTGGCGTTGGCGCTCTATCGAGTTGCGCCGCCCGAACCGGTTGGTCTGGTCGGGCGTCATCCGGACCCGGCCGCCGCGGTGACGACGCGCATCCGGCGTGACGCGGCGGAAACGCGGTCGCGTTCCCAGCTACGCGCCGTGGAGCGGGTCGAGGAACGCCGGGCTCGGCGAGCCGAGCGACGACGGCGGGTTCGCGGACTGCTGCGCCCCTGGGATCCCGGCCCAGAGACGTCGTCCGCCGGAGCGCGGGCCTGGTCGTGGCGGCTTCGGCTCGTCGTCGTGGCGGTGGTTGGAGTGGTCCTGGCCGGCGGGATGCTCGGCCTTCTCGTGCTGACCGGTGGGCCGCTCGAGGTGACGTTCCGTCCGGTTGGGGAGACGTCGACGGACGCGCCCGGCCGTGCCGTGCCGCCGTCGATCGCCGACGGTTCCGCCACCGTGGGGTCGGCGATCTCCTCGCCGGTGGCTGGCGTGGACGCGGATGGGTCGGCCACGGCCGGCATCACCGGGATGTGCTCCGGCGTGGACGGTGCTGCCGCCACCGGGTCCAGAGCATCGAGCGACGACGTCACCTGCGACCCGGTCGGCGAGCTGCAGCGCCTGGCCGACCTACGGGCGGCGGCCTTGGTGGCGGGCGACCCGGTTCTCCTCATCGGTGCCGAGCCGGTGGGTTCGAGCACCTACGAGAGCGACGTCAAGACCGTGACCCGTCTGCGCCAGCAGCGGCAACGCTACGCGGAGCTGACGTTCACCGTCCGGTCCGCGGACGTGGTCAGTGCCAGCCCGGCGAGCGTGGTGCTGAGGGCGGTGGTCGACCGATCCGCATACCAGGTGATGGACGACGCCGGCGCGACGCAGCAGGTCGGCCCGGCGCCGGGCAGCCCACTCCGGTACACGCTGTCCCTGGCCGACGGTGGCTGGCGACTCACCGAGGTCGCGCCACTGTGAGCGAACGCCAGCGCGGGATGGCAGCCCAGATCAGACGATGCTCGCGACCGCGCTCGAGATGGTGTCGTGGACCCACTCGAAGCCGCTCTCGCGAAGGCGAGTCGGAACGACTCGGCGACTTCCCGTCACCTCACCAGAGAACTCGCCGAGCACCGCCCGCAGCGCGAAGGCCGGGGCCGGCAGGACCGTCGGCCGACCGAGCTGGCGCCCGATCTCGTCGACCAACTCCTTCTCGCGCAGGGGTTCCGGTCCGACCACGTTCACGGGACCCGTGATGTCGCGGCGGTCGAGGAGATGGACCAAGGCCCGAACGACGTCGTCGAGGGTGACCCAGGCCCACCATTGGCGACCAGAGCCGAGGGGACCGGCCAGGCCGAGCTTGCCGAGGCGCACCAGCGGTTCGAACGCTCCGCCGCTGCGGGACATGACCAGGCCGGTGCGCGACATGGCCACAGGCGCACCGGCCGCGCTAGCCAATGCGGTCGACGCCTCCCAGGCTTGGGCTACTTCCGCGAGGAATCCGGTGCCCTCCGGGCTCTGCTCGGTGAGGATCTCGTCCCCGCGATTGCCGTACCAGCCGATCGCCGACCCGCTCACTAGACGGATCCGGTCGCCGTGCGCCGCCACGGCGGTGGCGACCGCCGCGGTCCCATCCGTGCGGGAGGCGAGGACGTCCTGCTTGTGACGGGCGGTCCACCGGCGGTCCGCGACCCCGGCGCCGGCCAGGTGCACGACCGCGTCGACGGCCTCGAGTGAGGCCGGGTCAAGCCGGCGGTTGGCCGGATCCCATGAGATCTCCGAGCCGGTACGCGCGTCGCGGCGCACGAGGTGGCGGACGTCGTCACCGCGGGCCACGAGGTACGACGACAAGGCGCTTCCGATGAGGCCTGAGGCTCCCGAGATCGCGACGCGTTGGCTCATGTGGCTTCAGAGCCCGAGAGACGCCTCGAACCGACCCTCCTCCAGCCGCGTCTTCATCGCACCGAGGAACCGCGCGGCGTCCGCCCCGTCGACGATCCGGTGGTCGTAGGACAGGGCGAGGTACATCATCGACCGCACGGCGATGGTCTCGCCGCCGTCGACGTCCGTCACCACGACCGGTCGCTTCACCAGGGCTCCGGTCCCGAGAATGGCGACCTGCGGCTGGTTGATGATCGGCGTGTCGAAGAGCGCCCCGCGGCTCCCGGTGTTCGTGATGGTGAACGTCCCGCCGGCGAGGTCGTCGGGCATGATCTTGTTGTTGCGGGTGCGGTCCGCGAGGTCGGCGATGGCCCGCGCGAGCCCAGCGATGTTGAGGTCGCCGGCGTTCTTCACCACCGGGACGATTAGTCCCTTTTCGGTGTCCACGGCGATCGAGAGGTTCTCCTGCCCGTGGTAGATGATCTCCTCGCCCTCGACGCTCGCATTGACGTTGGGGTGCGTCTTCAGCGCCTCGACGGCGGCCAGGGCCAGGAACGGCAGGTAGCTGAGCTTGACGCCCTCGCGGCGCTCGAACTCGTTCTTGGCCCGCGTCCGCAGCCGGGCGACCTTCGTCAGGTCCACCTCGACCACGGTCGTCAGCTGCGCCGATACCTGGAGCGATTCGACCATCCGCTGGGCGATGACCTTGCGCAGACGCGACATCTTCTCGGTCGTGCCGCGCTTGGGTGACGCCGCGGCCGGCGCCGCCGGGGCGGCGCCGGAGGCAGCCGGCGCACTCGGCGAGGGCGGTGCTGCAGCGGCTGGTGCCTCAGGTTGGGTGGCCGCGGCCTTCGCCTTCTCGGCCGCGTCCAGCACATCCTGCTTCCGGATGCGGCCGCCGATTCCGGTGCCCGTGAGGCTGCCCAGCTCGACCGAGTGTTGGGCGGCCAGCTTGCGGACCAGCGGGGTGACGTAGGCGGCGCTCTCGTCGGTGCCGCCGTCACTGCCCCCTGTGGCTGTGGAGCTGGCCGGAGCGGTGGCCGTGGCGGGGGCGGCTGCCTCCGGAGCGCTCTCCGTCGCGGCGGACGGAGCGGACGTCGTGCTCGCGCTCCCGCCTGCCCCGTCTCCGGAGCTCGCGGCCTGGCTGGCCGCTTGGGCGCCCTGCTCGGCCGTCGCCTGGGCGGGCGACTCTTGCTCGGACGACGGCTTCGCCGCCTCCTGCTCTGTGGACGGCTGCGCCGGTGTCTCGGCGGCCGGGGCCTGCTGCTCCGCGGACGGCTGCCCCGGCACTTCGTCATCGGTGGCCGCCTGGCCGCCGCCAGCGTCTTCGTCTCCACCGACCTCACCGCCGATCACGGCGAGATCGCCGCCTACCGGGACGACCTCGTCCTCCTGGACGAGGATCTTGGAGACGACGCCGGCCGCGGGAGACGGAATCTCGGTGTCGACCTTGTCGGTCGACACCTCGAGCAGCGGCTCGTCGACCTCCACCGTGTCGCCCTCGGACTTCAGCCAACGCGTGACGGTTCCCTCGGTCACGGACTCACCCAGCGCCGGCATCGTGACCGTCTGGCCCGCCGACCCGGCGGAGCCCGACCCACCACCGGACGGTTGTTGGCCACTGCTCGACTGCTGCTGGCCACTGCTCGACTGCTGCTGACCACCACTCGACTGTTGCTGGTCACCGCCGCCCTGCGCCTGGTCGGCCTCGGGTTCCGACGTCTGCGGGGCCATCGGCTGCTCGGTCGACGGGGCTTCCGGCTCGGGCCGCTCCGGCTCGGACGCCGACGCATCGTCGGACCCGGATGCGGCTGGCTGGGAGGACGGCGCAGAGGCCTCGCTCGACTCGGCCGTGTCCCCTCCCTCGGAACCCCCGGACCCACCGGACGCCGCACCCTCGCCGATCACCGCCAGGTCGGCGCCGACCGGGACGGTCTCGTCCTCCTGCGCGAGGATCTCCTGCAGCGTCCCTGCGAACGGCGAGGGAATTTCGGTGTCGACCTTGTCGGTCGACACCTCGAGAAGGGGTTCGTCCACCTCGACGGAGTCGCCGATGTTCTTGAGCCAGCGGGTGACCGTCCCCTCGGTGACGGACTCGCCCAGGGCCGGCATGGTCACGCGATCGGACATGAGTTGGGACTCCTCGGATGGCTGCGGTTGTCGATCGGTCAGTGGCCCCATCTTGGCCGAGTGCTCGGCCTCGTGGGAGGTCGCAGGGGTCAGGCGTGGGCGTGCAGCGGCTTCCCGGCGAGCGCGAGGTGCGCCTCGCCGAGGGCCTCGTTCTGGGTCGGGTGCGCGTGCACGAGGTTTGCCACGTCGGACGGGAACGCGTCCCAGTTGACGAGAAGCTGCGCTTCCCCCGCCTGCTCACTCATCCGCGAACCGATCATGTGGACGCCGACAACCGGACCGTCCTTCTGGCGGACCAGCTTGACGAAGCCCTGGGTCTGCAGGATCTGGGACTTGCCGTTGCCGCCGAGGTTGTACTCGTAGGTCTCGACCTCTCCGTATGCGTCCCGAGCCTCGGTCTCGGTGAGGCCCACCGAGACGATCTCCGGCTCGCAGTAGGTAACCCGCGGGATGCCTCGGTCCTCGACGGGTGCGGGGGAGGCACCGGCGATCTCCTCGGCGACGAAGATGCCCTGGGCGAAACCGCGGTGCGCGAGCTGGGGCCCCGGCACGATGTCTCCTACCGCATACACGTTGGGCACGTTCGTGCGGAGCCGCTCGTCGGTGGGCACGAGACCGCGCTCTACCGTGATTCCGGCCTCCTCATAGCCGAGCCCCTCGGTCGTCGGGCCGCGGCCGACAGCGACCAGCAGCAGGTCGGACTCGACGGACTCGCCGCCCTCGAGCTCGACGGTGACGACGTCCCCGTCCTGCCGCGCGCCGGCTAACCGGACGCCGGTGCGGAAGACGATGCCGCGCTTGCGGAACGCCCGCTGCAGCTGGTTTGAGACGGCCTCGTCCTCGGCCGCGACCAGGCGGGGCAGCGCCTCGACGATGCTCACCTCGGAGCCGAACGAACGGAACACCGACGCGAACTCGACCCCGATGACCCCGCCGCCGAGCACCACCACCCGCGCCGGCACGTGGTCGATGGCCAGCACCTGGTCGCTGGTCATGATGCGGCCGCCGATGTCCAGGCCTGGCAACGTCTTCGCGTACGAGCCGGTCGCCAGCACGACGTTGCGGCCGGTGATGCGACGGCCGTCGACCTCCACGCTGTCGGCGGCCACCAGCCGCCCCGAGCCCTCGACGAACTCGATCGACTGCGCGGACACCAGGCCCTGGAGTCCCTTGTAGAGCCTGCCGATCACGCCGTCCTTGTAAGCGTGCACCCCGCTCATGTCGACCGACTCGAAGGTCGACTTGATCCCGAACCGGCTGCCCTCCCGGGCCGAGTCGGCCACCTCGGCCGCGTGCAGCAGAGCCTTGGTCGGGATGCAGCCGCGGTGCAGGCAGGTGCCGCCGAGCTTGCCCTGCTCGACCAGCGCCACGGAGAGGCCGAGCTCCGCGGCCCGCAGCGCACACGCATACCCTCCGCTGCCGCCCCCCAGAACCACGACGTCGTAGGGCGTGTCGGCATCAGCCGGCATGAGCAAGCTCCTTCGCAAGCGAGTACCTGCGCATCTTGTCACTGATGCGGTATGCGGGTACGTCCGGGTCAGCGGGTCAAGGCTCGTTACCGGGTGCAGCTGTCCCGCGTGCTCCCCGACGTCCGGCGAGGGCCACGACCGAGAGGGCAACGACGGCCACGCGCAGCCCGGATCCGGGGGGCTGGCAAGGGCGCTGTCCTCCCGGAGCCACCAGGCGCGCAGGGTACCCTCAGCCATGGGCTTGTTCGGCAAGTTGCGCGGCAAGGTGAGTGGGGACGCGCGCAGAACCGATGGCCCGAGCATGGGGGTGGACCGCAAGGCGGTCCGCGACCATCTCCACTCCTTCTCTACGACGCGCCGCGGTGTCGAGGCCTACGTCGAACCGGCGACTAACGTGACCGCGGAGAGCATCGTCCTCGTCGCGACCGACGGCGAGTGGACCCGGCGCGCGGTGGGTTCGCGCAAGGCGGCCTTCGAACTGGCCAAGTCCCTCGACCTTCCCGTCTACGACGTCCTGCTGACCGGGTACCCGAAGCGGATGCGGGAGTGGAGCTCGCGACAGCGCCGCGGCCAGGGCTGACCTCAGGGCATCCCCGTGGCGGCATCCATGCTCCGGATGACAGAGTGGAACGCCGACGACGACGGGTGGGAGCGTGACATGCCAGGCAAGGGCAAGAAGAAGGGACCGGCCGGACCCTCGGAGGAGATGAAGGCCAAGTTCCGAGAGGCCCTGGACAAGAAGCACGGGCACGCGGGCGTGGACGTCTCGGCGGACGGGGACACGTCCAAGATCGCCGACGCGCACGGGCCGGCCAAGGCGCAGCAGATGTTCCGCCGGAAGGCCGGCAGCTGATCTGGCGTTAGGTCACCCCACGAAGTTCTCCGCTCCGCTCCGATACTTCGCGGGGACCCCGACTAGCCTCGGCGGCATGCCTGACCTGAAGCATTCGCCCCTGCACGGCCGTCACGTCGCCCTTGGGGCGAAGATGGCGGACTTCGGGGGCTGGCACATGCCCATCGAGTATCCGGGCGGTGGCGTCGTCGCCGAGCACACGGCGGTGCGCGAGCGGGTCGGGATCTTCGACGTCAGCCACCTCGGAAAGGCGTCGGTCACCGGCTCGGGGGCGGTCGACTTCGTCAACGCCTGCCTCACCAACGACCTGCGCAAGATCGGGCCGGGCCGGGCGCAGTACACGATGTGCTGCGACGCGTCAGGCGGGGTTGTCGACGACCTCATCCAGTACGTCCGCGCCGAGGACGACGTCTTCCTCATTCCCAACGCCGCCAACACCACCGAGGTGGTCCGCCGCCTGGGCGAGGCCGCGCCGAAGGAAATCGACGTCGAGAACCTGCACCTCGCCTACGGAATCGTCGCCGTGCAGGGGCCTCGCGCCGACGAGGTCGTGCGGTCCTTGGGACTGCCGACGGAGCACGACTACATGGGGTTCGAGATCGCGGTCTGGCAGGGTCGGCCGGTCACCGTCTGCCGCACCGGGTACACCGGCGAGCGGGGGTTCGAGCTCGTGCCGCGCTGGGAGGACACGGGGGCGCTGTGGGACGCGCTCACCGAGGCGATGGCGCCCCACGCCGGACTGCCCTGTGGGCTGGGCGCCCGGGACACGCTGAGGACCGAGATGGGGTACCCCCTGCACGGGCAGGACCTGTCGCTCGACATCACCCCGGTCCAGGCCCGGGCGGGGTGGGCAGTCGGGTGGAAGAAGCCGGAGTTCTGGGGCCGCGAGGCGCTCGTCGCCGAGAAGGAGGGAGGTCCCGCACGGCAGTCGTGGGGCCTGCTGGTGAATGGCCGGGGTATCCCGCGACCGCACTGCGCCGTGACAGTGGACGGCCGGAGCGTCGGGGAGGTGACGTCCGGGACCTTCTCTCCGACCCTGCGTCAGGGCGTCGCACTCGCGCTCCTCGAGCCCGCCGTCGGGCTGGGGGCGGACGTCGTCATCGACGTCCGCGGCCGGGAAGTCACCGCAACTGTGGTCAAGCCGCCGTTCGTGGACGTACAGACGCGGTCTGCGTGAACTCCGCGGCGGCGTCGAATCGGGCTCGCCGCACCGCACGCCTCAGGATGGTCATGACCGGCGGTCCGGCGAGGACGACGAGCACCGCGGTCAGCGCCGCGCGCGGGAGGTCGTAGCCCAGCGAGGTCAAGAGGTAGAAGACGCCGTAGTGCTGTGCGTTGCTGGCCACCGACGCGCCCGGCACGAAGCCGGCGCCCGCGGGTGCGGCACCGGCGGTCATGAACGGCCAGAACCAGAGGTTCAGCAGAGCGCCGTAGGCCAGGCTCGCGACGATTCCGTATGCGGCGAGCAGCCACCGCTCCGTGCGCTTCCCGACCGGGGGCAGCAGGGTTGCCCCCAGCGCCACCCAGCCACACCCGACCATCTGGAACGGCAGCCAGGGGCCGACGCCACCGGTGAGGAGTGCTCCGGTGAGCAGCGTGAGGCAGCCGAAGAGGAACGCCTTGCTCGCTCCCAGCACTCGTCCTCCGACGACGAGGAGGAAGAACAGGGGTTCGAGTCCCGCGGTGCCGGCGGACAGCACGCGCAGCGCGCCGCCGATCGCCGCGAGGACCCCGAGGACGGCTATCGCCTTGGCGTCGAGCCGGTCGGTCGTCAGCTCCGCGACGAAGACGACGGCCAGCAGCGCCAGGAGGAGAGCGAACAGCCACGGCGCGTCGTGACCATGCTCCTCTCCGATGCGGGGGTCGGCGAAGAACGGCCAGAAGTAGGCCGCGAGCCCGACCAGGCTGACCAGACCCAGCGTGAGGACGGACGGCGCGCGAAATCCCAGGCTCGGCGTCACGACGCCTCCTCGAGCGCGGCCTCGACGTCGGCGACGGTGAGGTAGGGGAGTGGGTGGAAGATCTTGGCCACCTGGGGCGCGAAAGCCGGGGAGCCGGCCAGGACGTCCCGGGCGACGCCGTCGGCGACGACCTCGCCGTCGGCCAGGACGACCACGCGATCCGCGAGGTCGGCGGCCAGCTCGACGTCGTGGGTGGCCACGGCGACGGTATGCCCGGACGCGGCGAGATCTCGCAGCATGCCGACCAGCCGGGTCTTGGCGGGGTAGTCCAGGCCGCGCGTCGGTTCGTCGAGGAGGACGACGCCGGGGTGGCCCACGAGGACGACGGCGAGGGCCAGGCAGAGGCGTTGGCCTTCCGAGAGGTCCCTCGGATGACTGTCGTCGTCGACGCCTTCGCAGAGGCGGTCGAGGAGGCGGCGCGTGCTGCCCCGCGGGAGGCCCCGCTCGGCGTCCGCCTGGTCGCACTCGGCGGCGACGCGGTCCGCATACAGGAGCAGGTCGGGATCCTGCGGAACGAGGCCCACCTCGCGGACGAGGCGGGCTGGAGGCGTGGAGACTGGGTCGAGGGCGGCGACCTGGACGCGGCCGGACGTGGGCCGGACCTGGCCGGCGAGCGCCGCGAGCAGGGTCGACTTGCCGGCACCGTTGCGGCCCATCACGGCGGTGACCGTGCCGCGGGACAGCTCGAGGTCGACGCCGCGCAGGGCCTGGGTGACCCCGCGCCGAACGGCCAGCCGGGACACCGTGGCCGCCGGCGCCCCGTCCGTGGCCCTGTTCCCGTGACGTGACGCCGCGTCAAGCGACCTGACGCCGGTTGCAACCCGGGTCACGTCGCTTGACCCGGGGCCGAGTCGGGCCCGCAGGTCGGCGGCGCGGCGGCGGGCGTCGCGCACGGACAGGGGGAGCGGCGACCAGCCGAGGCGGCGGCCGAGCTCGACGACCGGCGGGTGGACGACTGAACGAACCATCGCCTCGGCGGGGTCGAGGGGTGCGGACACCGTGCCCTGGTCGACGAGCAGCACGCGGTCGGCATGGTGCACGACCCGTTCGAGACGGTGCTCGGCGAGGAGCACCGTCACGCCCAGGTCGTGGACCAAGCGGTGGAGGGCGGCCAGGACGTCCTCGGCGGCGACCGGGTCCAGCGCCGAGGTCGGCTCGTCGAGGACGAGGATCCGTGGACCCGCGGCGAGGACGGCCCCGATGGCGACGCGCTGCTGCTGGCCGCCGGAGAGCTCGGTGAGGGTCCGGTCGCGGACCTCCGCGAGGCCGAGCAGGTCGAGGGTCTCCTCGACCCGACGACGCATGGCCTGAGGGGCGACGCCGAGGATCTCCATGCCGTAAGCGAGCTCGTCCTCCACGGTGTCGGTGACGAACGTGGCGAGCGGGTCCTGGCCGACGAGGCCGACGACGTCGGCCAGGTCACGTGGCCGGTGCGTCCGGGTGTCCCGGCCGTCGACACCGACCGTCCCGGCCATCGTCCCCCCGGAGAAGTGGGGGACCAGGCCGTTGACGCAGCGCAGCAACGTGGACTTGCCGCTGCCGGTCGGACCGACGACGAGCACCAGCTCGCCCTCCTCGACCGTGAACGTCACGTCGCGCAGGGCCGGGCGGGAAGGGTCCTGACCGGGGTACGTCACGCGCACCGAGGACAGCTCGATCACGACGTCACCTGCTTCGCCGGTGGGACGGCGGACGTCGCCGCGGCCGAACGACGGGCGGTCTGCGCGGCCGCCCGGACGGCGGCCAGCCGGGGCGGCACCGGGGTGACGACGGCGGCCAGGCCGGGGAGCAGCACGCCGAGAACGAGGACCAACGGCGCCTCGGGCCAGGCCAGCGGACTCTGGGCGAGGACGACGCCCGGCCAGCCGTGCGACTCGGCCCAGATCAGGAGCGCCGCCGGAACCGCTCCGACCACGGTCACCGCCCATTCCGGGGCCCCCCACGGGTCCCGCCGGTACCGGGATCGCACGTCGCGCCGTGCGCCGACGAGCAGCGCCGCGGTAGTGACGACCAGGCCGAGGAGCAGCAGCGGCATACCGAGCAGGCCGGTGACCGACCCGTCGAGGACTCCGTAGAGCCCGGCCACCACGCCCACCAGGCCGGTCAGCGTCAGGGCGCTGGCCAGGCGCCGGGCGGGGGCCGAGCGGACCGGGGTGCGGCCGTAGCCACGCGACTCCATCGACGCGGCCAGGTCGAGCGACCGGTCGAGGGAGCCCTCGAGAACCGGCCCCACCAACCGGCCGAGCTCCCGGACACCGTGGCCGGAATGGCCCCTCAGCCGCCGCGCCGCGCGGACTCGGCCGGCGAGCCCGGCGAGCTGGGGCGCGTACGTCAGCGCGACGACGACCGAGGTGCCGACGTCGTACAGGGTGGCGGGCAGGTACCGAAGCAGCCGCTTCGGGCTGGCCAGCGCGTTCGCGGCGCCCAGGCAGGCCAGGGTCGCGGCGAGCCGCAGTCCCTCCGCGGCGGCGGCGACGAGCGCCTCGAGCGAGACCGGGCCGCCGAGCCGGACTCCGGCCATCCACGCCGGGAGCGGGACCGACGGCAGTCGGAACAGCACGGTTCGTCCCGTCACCCCACTGCCCAGGATCGCAATGAGGCCCACCCGCAGGAGGATCGCCACCAGCCCGAGGAGGAGGAAGGGCAGGTATGCGTTGACCGCGCCCACCTCTCGCCGCTCGGCCACGACCCAGCCGGCGACGACCACCACGACCACGAGCAGGAGTGGGTTGGTCGTGTGCGCGCAGGCGACGACGAGGCCGGCGCCCCAAAGCCACCAGGCCACCGGATGGAGCATCCGAGGACTGGGAGCGGTGAGATGCGGCATGGCCGTGGGTTCAGACGTTCTGCCGTCGGCGCCGCAGCGCGCTGAGAACGAGGGCGGTGACGCCGAGCACAAGGATCAGCAGGCCGACCCAGACGACGACGGGTACGCCGGAAGTGGGTGCCGAGGTCGGTGCCGAAGCGACGAGCGGGCCGGCGGTCTCCCCGGCAGATGCCGCTCCGGACCCCGGAGTGGCGCTCGACGGCTGGGTGGTCTGCGGCGTTGCCGTGGGCGCCAACGTCGCAGGGGTGTCTGCGGCCTTCTGTGCGTCGCTCAGCGTGGCCACCGGCCCGCCGCAGCCACTCGCCGGGTAGTTGTCGATGCCGCAGACGAGCCCGCCGTCGCCGGTGCGTACGGTCGCCACGGCGGCAAGGACCTCGGCACCGGTTGCGGCGGTCGGGACGACCGCACACTCGGCCACCGGGTCGGGTGGCGTGGCTCCGTCGCCGTCCACGTCCCGGCCGTAGTCGAGGACGACGCCGACGCGCTTCTTCCCCGACTCGGCCGCGGCCGAGCCGCATAGCTCGTCGAACGTCGGGGTCACCCGCGGGTTGCGCGGGGGAGTGCCGCTCTCCTCGGTGATCGCCCAGCGCCAGCCCTCGACCGAGCCGTCGGCGGGGTTGGTCTCGGCAGGACCCTTCTGGGAGAACCTCCACGTGGCGTCGGTCAACTGGTAGTAGCCCCAGTACTGATAGCTGGCGGCGGCGGCCGGGGCGGCGGTGAGCAGCCCCGCGAGCAGCGCGAGCAGGACGCCGAGAACGGCGAGAACGGACGCACGGCGTGCGCCATGGACGGGTTGGGTCATGAGTGGAACCTCCTCACGGCCGGGTGGGAGATTCCGCGCCCGTAGTCGCTGCGGCAACCATCAGGCCCGTCGTCTCTGACTCCGGTCCGCATTCCGCGACGGACGTGACTGCTGGAGCCGGAATCGGTGTCAGGTGCTCCGACTCGCCTGCCTGCCGTGCGGCTGGACACGCTCACGGTTGCGGGACAGCGCCGGATTCGCACCGGCTTTCCCTGGTCACCGACCTACGGTGCGCTGA
>Ga0307306_10000138_pt1 | contig 15941 bp, 12 predicted proteins | sample ER_DNA_193_FD_194507 | JGI IMG/M metagenome (GOLD analysis project Ga0307306, IMG submission 194507) | Bulk soil microbial communities from the East River watershed near Crested Butte, Colorado, United States - ER_DNA_193 | ecosystem: Environmental > Terrestrial > Soil > Floodplain | place...
CGAGTGGACCTTGCCGTTCTGCCCTTCGAACCGGGCAGTGGCGCGCTTGGTTCGCTTGCACAGGTTCGTCGAGTTGATCAGCAGACTCTTCTTGCCGCCGAACATTTCCAGCGTGAACTGGGTGACGGGGGCGTCCGGCACGCCTTCGAACGTGGTCCGGATGCCGCCGCGCTTGGTCGAGTCGATGCGGCCATCGAGGTTGACGTTGATCTTGCCGCTGTGCAGAGCGACCACGAGATCCGGGAGCTGGTGGCTCGAGGACCGCAGGAACACCGGGCCGCTCAGTTCTTCGTCCAGCAGCGGGGTGGTCGCCTTGGCGCGGCCGTAGATCGAGCCGGCAGGGCACTGTTCGCCGTTGCCGCCGCCGGCGTTGAACTGAACCCGCGTGCAAACGGTCCCGATGTGTTCGTTGTCGAGGAACTCCGAGTGCGGCAGCGCCACCACAGCACCGCCAATGTTGGCGTCACCCGGACGGGGCTTGACCACAGCCGTCAGGGCCGGATTGGCGCTCCTCTTCGTACCGCCCTTCAGCCTCAGAGTCAGCCGCGGCTTGAATCCCAAGCTGGCACAGCTGGCGGCCTGGAACGGCGTGCTGACGGTCACCGGCTCGTCGTCGACGGTGCTAGCGAAGTCGAGGCCCGAGCCCAGCAGGGTCGAGGCGGTCGAAGTGCGGGAGCAGTCGGTCGGGTTGAGGACGAACTGCGGCCGGTCGACGTAGACCCTGATGTCCCTGGCGTGAACGGGGATGCCCTTGATGATGTGGGGGATCGGGTCCGAGCCGGTCGGGTCGACGAACACTTCCGCCGTGTCGGGGTTGATCCGCAGCGCCTCGCGGACGATCACCGTGCCGAGGTCGAACGGGCCCACCTTGGCGGAGGTGATCGCGGCGACCGAGAGCGGGCTGCCGTGGTAGGAGCCAGCGAGGTAGACCTTGCCGGGCACGTAGGTCAGGGAGGATCCGACCCCGGCGCCGACCAGAGTGCGGCCGACCTCGCTCGCCGCCGGGCAGCTCGGGCTGGCCAGCTCAGCGGTGCCGGTCTTGCTCTTAGCAGCCTCGATCGCACCGTCGGAGCAGAACGGGATGCCCGCGAGCTTCCCGATCACGCCCGGAGGCAGCTTGATCGAGAAGTCCGTGAACTCCTGTTCGCCGTCGTTGCGGGTGAGGCGGATATCGAACGGGCTGTACTGGCCGGCGGCGTTATTGACAGTGCCGGCGAAGAGGCCCGGCTTGAACGGTGGCTTTCCGCCGCCGGGGCATGAGCTTCCCCCGCTGCCGGCAGTAACACGGAAGAGGCTCGTCCCGCCCACCACTTTGCTCGGGTCGGCCCACGGCACGAGGTCTGCTTCTATCGCGTACTCACCGCAGGCCGGCGGCATGGTAAGCGGGCTTCGAGCTCCCTCGCGAAAGTGGAGAGTGAACTTGCTGAACGGAACTTGGGGAATGTCATCGACGACGGTCGTCAGTCGCCCGGTCCTCGGGTCAGGCTCGACTTTGGCCGGTTGCTTGATGAGAATTCCCAGCTGGGGATTCCTGAGAACTATGTACATCGCCAGCAAGGAGTCGAAGGGATTCTCAGCTCCTTTCTCCGTGGTCGCAGGATCGTCTTGCTCGGCGACGTAGAGCGATCCCGTGATGTCTTGGTTGACTAGCGGAGATATAACGCGGACACTCCCGATCTTCGAGGAGTTTGGACAGCCTTCACCTGGTTCCGAAGCTATCGTTTCCCTCTCGTAATCGGCAGGGGTGCAAGCCTGGAGGCCTTCTGCGATCGACGGGTTGATGGTCATCCCCTCTGGCAAACGAACCGTGACCTTCTTGAAATCCGACTGCGCTAATGCATCGGCTTGCTTCAGACCTTCGTCATGCAGGTTCAGCGCGAAGTCCATGCCGGTCGGAGATTCGGCCTGATCCGACGTGGGAGCTGCGCCGATCGTGGGCTTGAAGTTAAGGCGCTCACAACCGGTCAGAGTCGGCGATTGGTCCACGGCGTGAACGAAGGTGCCGGTATTTCCCCAGGAGTCACCTTCGAAGTAGGTAGTCATGGGTTCCGCGCAGCTTCGAGGCATGGTGATGAAAGGTGGACCTGGTTCCACCGGACAGTTGCCGGTCGAACCCTGCGCAAAGTTGACCCCGAAGGTGAAGGTGGAAGGGAACGTACCCACGCAGATCCCTCGGACCGGATCATGGGCCGGATCGGTCGGATCACCCCAAAGTTGGACGGCCGCGCCGAAGAACCTCAGCGACTGAGGAAAATTAGTCGTCGTTGCGACAACGTTGTACTTCCCCGTAGTCGGGTTTTCCCTCAATCCGAGCTTGATCGTGGTTCGCACCCGAAGCGTATTGAGGCCGATCATCACAGGCACTCCTGGCGGGGGCTCGAGGTTGTAGACGGGTGAGTTCACGTACACGCCGGGCACGATCAGGCTGATTGCAGCGACACCCACGGCAGTGTTATCGGGGCATCTAGTCAGGTCGGTTTTCGGGATATCGCTGGCGAACTCGGTGATTGGACACTTGGGGCCGGCGCTCGCGTCCCCGATCAAACCTGGGGGCTGGTCGACGAACAGGTCCCGCAGAGCCTCATCCTGCAAGATGTCGGACGGCCCCGTCGATTCATGGCTGCTGATCATCACGGACGTAGTCACAGCAAAGGGGTGCGACCCGGCTTGCGTCACCGGGCTCCCGTCGGCGTTCGTGATCGTCGCGTCATGATCAACGAAGCTGAATTCCGCAGAAGCGATACCCGGCACGGCCGAAAATGCGGCGATCAAGACACAGGTAACAAAAGCGAGCCCAGTCAGCTTGCTACCGATGCGGCGACTACGACTCCCGATTCTTCTCATCCTGTCCGTCCCTCCCTGGTTATGCTGACCAAAACCGATGCCGGATACTCGTGCCCTAGTCGTCATCGGCCGGCCCCGTGAGTCGCTCCGCGGCCGCTCCTCGAATGCAACGTCCCCTTGTGCTTCCCGTGCTTCCGGTGTTTTTTGTGGTGCCTCTTGTGCCTTCTCCGGTGAGGTTTTCTTGCCTTCCCTTTTACGTTACCTGCACCGTTGTAGGAGGCCGAGGCGGGCGTGGGGTCGTTAGGGGGGACCGGAAGCGGCTGACAGGCATCGCCTTCGCAGGCCGGGCTGGGAACGGGTATCGCAACTCCTCCTCCTTCCCGGGCATCGTAGACATCGATCAGGCCGGGATCTTGCGGTACCAGACTGCTTCGAGTCGTGAAGAACACATCTCGTCCATTTGCGCCTGCGTCGACAAACTCCGACTTGTAACTGCTTTCACCGGACGAGATCAGGCTTATGCAGCCACCGCTCTCAGTGCAGCCTCCGGTGCCCTGAGCCTCCCACTCGTACACGTCCTGGCGATTATTGGTGTCGTTGGGCACCAACCCTTCATGCACATTGAAGAACACCCTGTTGCCATCATCGCTGAGGTCATGCGGATAGTACGTATGGTTTTCGACCGTCTGCAGGAAGGCCGCCGTCCACCTCCGGGCTGCGGTGTTGTTGTTTAGTTTCGGGTTTTCATCCGCATCGTCGTACAAGATGAGCGGTTTGCCGTTAGGCCGTGCGCCGGTCGGATTACACGAAGCGCAGACGAGCTCGTCGCTCGCCGCGTCATAGACGTAGACCTCGACGTCCGGTTCGTTGTTCTTGATGTCGCGATTGTCATACCCAGTGAGGCTGGCAACCGACTGGAAGGCGAGGCCCAGCCCGTCCGGAGTCACCCTCGCGGCCTGGAATTGCGGGGTATCGGCGATGACGCTATAGCCCGCCACAGATGGCGAGCCTTCTTCATTGAAAATGAACGTGGCCCGGCCCGCGTCGATCCAGGAAAGGGTGGTGATGAAGCGGACAGAGCCTTGATGGAATAGGTAAAGGTTCGGCTCGGAGGCCGTTGCTCCTGAGTCGAGAACTTCTTCCGAGACGAAATAGATGTAAGACAAGTCGTCACTGGCCCCGACCAGGCCCTGAACATCTTTTGCGATCGCGATGGCGGTGCCTCCGTCAACATCCGCCCTGTAGAGCGTGTTATCGGGACCCTGTTGCTGACGGTAGAGCACTTCGGTGCCGTCGACGTTTGCCCCCTGATAGTAGGCCGACCCGGTACCGCTTTGAATAATGTTAACACTTACTTCCGCGCCGCTGCCGGTCAGTTCGGCGCCATCACCGTGCGTCGTAATATGCCGTCTTTCGAGCCGACCGGCAAAGGTAAGGGTGTACGGACCCCCGAGAGTCCCGGTCACGGTCACGTCGCCGGGCTCGACTATTCCCAGTTCTTCAAGCGCTTCCTGGACCTCGAGGGCACTTGCGTTCTCGGCGATTGCACCGGTCGTTTCAGATTCGTCTTCGGTTTCCAGGTTTAATTTAAAGCTGCCGCCGTCGGCAGCTACAACTACTTCCTCGATCGTAGATTTTGCGGTGATGCGCGAAACCTGCTTAGTTTCGCTGTTGTCAATTCGCTGGTAGATGATGTTTTGCCTGGTGAAGGGATTCAGGGTCCAGGTGATCCTTCGGCCATCTCGCGAGAGGGAATTGTCTACGAGCTTCCCCTCCTGTTCCTCCCCCGGTTCTTCCTGAGAGGCACCCTCGCCGGCCGCGGCTGGTGCGACCGGAGTGCCGTCCGGCAAAACGCTTACTAGGTGTAGTTCTCCCCCGGAGTAGTCGTATAGCTGCAATCCTTCGCCGGGAAGCGCATCGGGCGTGAGTGGCCGCGTGGCACCGAAAACCACGTGGTCACCGGTTTCTGAAACTGCCCAGACTTCGGGGAACACCGGTTGGAAGGGTTCACTTGCCAGTGCGGCAATCCAGTCGTAGCTGTCGGCGTTGTTATCCCGGCTGTAAAGGCTCGGGAAGCCTTCGGGTGCGTCGGGCGTCAAGGCAGGGATCGACGCATCGGTAACGACGGCCCGAGAAAGATCTCCACTAAGAGCTTTGGTCTCGATGTTGATATCGAAGAAATTCGCGCTCGAACCAGGTAGCCCCCCGCCACCATAAAGCGCGGATTCGCGCGGGGCATTGATCGCGTGGGTCGACCAGCCGTCGGGACCACGGCTGGCTATGTACTGGTTCGAGTAAAGAGAGCTCGCTGCGTCGCCGAACGCGATGTACGACGAGTAGCTCAGCTTTTCGCCATCCGGAGTCGACTGCATGAGGGAGGTGCGAACACACCGCGCCGTACAGCGACTGACGATGTCGCCGCCGTTTTTGTCTACCGGCGAGACCAGCTCGTAAGCTCGACAGTCGGAAAGATACGCGGAGGCACCATTGCGTAGTGCCGCGTTGGCACAACTATCGCCGCCGGCGGCTTCGGCCACCGGCACGCGCTGCTCACTTCCCAAGGCGACAAGGGCAGCGAAGACCGCTAGGGCTCCGAAGAAGGAAAGGGCACGTTTCATCGGCCGACCCCCGACGCCTGCGTTGCCGAACCGTGAATAGGCCATGCGTTCCCCTCTCCGGGTGAATGTGACTTGGCGGGCTGTCGACGAGCCGAGCCCGTCCCCCCTGCGAAAAGCATCTAGGTGAATCCCCCTGTTTCCCTGTTGTTGCTGCGACCGATGAGCCGCGCTTGCAACCTCCAGCCAGGCGGCCTATGCCTAGCGCTACGACCGTAGGCTTAGGGATTTACGTAATCAAGGGAAGGTCGACTGCGGCGCAAACTGTAGAAAGTCCCAGCAAAGCGGATTTGGGTTCAGAGGCCAACAAGCGGGATCGGACGGTGCAGGATTCGTGCAGAATGGATAAAGTCAGAATTCGCTGATCGGATTGGGCGGCGGTCGGCCAACCGGTCGGGCGATCGACGCGGCCTATAGCTTGACGAACTCTCCTCAGCGCGCCTCCAGTTTGCCGCGGCTCAGATGGGAGCCTCCATCTGGCAATCGAGGTAGCGGGCGAGCCGCGCCATACCCTTGCAAGTGAAGACTCTGACTATTCCCGCCGCTGTACTTCAGAAATTCCAGGGCTAGCCTCATCTGGCAATCATGGACACCTCGCTTGCACCGATAAAGCCGGCGCTATCCGCACGTCTCAGGAGGAGGCGGCGTGAGACGGAACAGGGAGTGTTAGTGCGAGTCTCGGCGATTTCGGAGGCAACTGACAACAGTTATCCGCCGCAGTTGGTGAGTCTGCGCTCAGCGGTGAGGGCCGCTCTCGATTACGGAATCGCCGTGATCGAAGGCGCGACCGATCCGCCGGTTCCGGTTGAGCTTCTAGTGCGGGCACGCCTCTCGGCGAGAAGCGGTGTTCCATTGGAGACGGTCCTCCGCTGCTACTTCGCCGGCTACGTGGTCCTGGAGCAAGTTATGTGGGAGGAGATCGTGGGTGACCGGCCGCCCGCTCGCGCCTACCTTCAGCGACTCGCGCGGGTTAAGGCCGTGAGCTTCGAGCGCCTTGTTGCCGCCGTGAGCCAGGAGTACAGGCAGGAGCTGACCGCCAGGCCCGGTCCCAGTGTTGACCGGCGGCGGATTCGCCAAATCAGGGGGCTTCTGGCCGGGGAACTCGTCGAGCCCTTCGAGGCGCCTTACGATCTCGACCAAAGTCACATTGGTTTGATTGCAGAAGGCCCGGGCGCGCTGGCCGCCCTAAAGAGGCTCGCGCAGGAGATGAACCGGAGCCTTCTAACTGCTATCGACGAAGGCACGATCTGGGCGTGGCTCGGAGCCCGCGGTGACTGCAACGACCCGCCTCGCTTCGAGCCGAACGCGGCCAATCGCTGGCCGGAAGGGTTGGCACTGGCGGTCGGTGAGCCGGGAAACGGCTTGACGGCGTGGCGACGCAGCCATCTGCAAGCCAAGGCCGTGCTGCCGCTGGCGCGAACCTCGACTAGAGGGCCCGTCCGTTACCGGGAGGTCGCCCTGGCAGCGACTGCGCTGCAAAACGATCTGCTGACGGCCTCTCTGCAGGAGATGTTCGTATTACCGCTAGAGGAAAGAGGAGATGGTTCGGCTTTATTGGAGACCCTGGACGCATACCTCGCGACCGATGCCAACGTTTCATCCGCGGCCGCATCGCTATCGCTCAGCAGGCAGACGGTCAGTAGCCGCCTACGTGCGATCGAGGCGATTTTGGGTCATTCGATCGGCAAGCACCGGGCAGCAATCGAAGTAGCCCTCGAGCTCCGTCACTTCGAGGCTGAGATTCGAGCTTAAGGGCGGCGCAGCCTTCCGGGACGGAGAAAGCGGGGGCCGGCAGTTGCCGGCCCCCGCTTTCCGATGACGCTTTAGGCGCCCTTTTTGATCGCGATCGGACCCGCTGAGTCCTGACCTTCCAGTAGCACGGTATGAGAGGCGAAGGAGCCTCCGGATTTTGCCCCCGTGCCTTCGAACCCACAGAGGAACCCAGAGTCGTTCGTGACCGTGTATTTGAGTCCGCTCATGTTGTATTCGAGATTCACGGCAGCTCGGCCATTGGGGGCGGTGGTGTTTTCGGATTTACCACCGGCAAGGCCTTCCTGCGACCCGATCGACGCTTCGCAGCCTAGACTGGGCGGACCCGCCACCGTCACCGCTTTCCCTGCGGGACAGTTGATGATTTGGTTGCCCGTCAGAACAGAGAGGGAAAACTTGCACCCATTCGGGTTGACGGTGCCATTGGCGACACCGAACGTCGAGCAGCCGGAGAACGTGGGCACGAGTTCGGCATACTCCCAGACGCTCGCCAGGGTCCCAGAGTACGTTGCGGCGCAGCGAGCGGTGCCGGCGGATCCGAACGAGAATAGTCCTTCCCCCGTTTTGCCGGTGTTGCTGCTCAACGTTGCCGGGTATTTTTCCGCTGAAAGCAGGTTGACGTAGCTCGCGTTGGTCAGCGACAGGCTGATCTGAGCTCCTGCCTGAGTTTTCCCGCGGATCCGAAAGCTCGCATTCAAGGTTCCGTCTTCGCGAAGTTCGCCGGTGGACGTGCACTCTCGATACTTGAGTTTGCTCGTAGCTACCGAGACTTTCAGCGTGGAGAATCCGCCTTCAGTTGGCCCGGCTCCATACGTTGCCGGGATGCCGTTCTGAGGAAGGATGTACGTGGTGCAGGTTTGCTGCTGCATCGTCATCGGCCCACAGCCAGCAGGGCCAATATCCACGGTGTTGTAATCGGCGTTGAGTTCGAATCTGCAACCGTTGGCTTTAAGTTCCCCAGAATAGATGCCGAATTTGGTGCAGTTCATGTAATATTCGGCGCTCACGATTGGCTTTTCCGACGGTAGGCTTGCGGCCATGCTGGCTTCGCAGCGGCCACCGTTATGTTGGGTGATGAAGGTTGGTTCGCCTTCCGCAATTCCAACCATGGTTGCCGGGTACTGACTTGCCGCAAACGACCGCTGGCTCGCCGACGCGGATGCGGCGGCTACCGAGGCCAAGGCCAGTGCCACCGCTAAGCCGATGGAAAATTTCCTCATAATCTGCACGTTAGGTGCCTCCCTGTTCTGAGCAGCTTCGCGGCTGCTGTGTTTGACGAGGACCATTCGGCCGCAGCAGAACAGTCTCCGCCGGGAGCCTCCCGGCCACCGAGAACGAGCGCCTCAGCAAACTGGTGAGGCGGATCACCAATCTGTTAGGGAGTCACCGAATCTCGGAGCCTGGGCCGACTCGCTTCAGCCAGGGGGTCTCCCGGGCCACTGCGGCGCCTCGAACATGAGCTGCGCCACCCCCACCGGAAAACGTTCACCAGCCGAGTCGGTCCGCTGCATCGCTCGCTCGAGAACCTTCTGCTGGTCCGCCAAGGCTGCTTCTTGGATCTCCGACAGTTCCCGCCAGCCCTGCTCGTCTACTTCTGAGCGCAGCCGAGCGGCCATCCACTCGGGGCGGCTGTTATACGTTCCGCTCGCCAACGCCGCGCTAGCGTCGGCGAAGATGGCTTTGAGGATCTCCAGGGTGAGCTGCCGCTGCTCGTCAATCGAAACGGCTCCCCCCAGCGTCACCTCGAGCCCGATGATGGGCATCTCGGTCGCACCGTAGTAACGCTCGACGACCCCCCGCCGCATCCTCCCATCCGTGACGGCAATAAATCCCTCGTCGACGAGGTGCCCGAGGTGATACCTAACCCGTCGCGGGGGCTCATCGAGCCTCGCCGCGAGCTCGCGAACGGTCACGCCGTGAGGCGACGGCCCTGTCCCGCTCGCCCCGAGAGACGCCTCGGCGACTGAAAAGAGGATCCTTGCCTGCACGGGATCGCCCATGGTTCGCGCCATCGCCTTGACGCGGTCGTCGCTCGCCATCCTCAAATCCCCATGCCGGCCATCTAGCACTCCTTCCCCGTCAGCAGGCCTGGTCACCTTACAGTAGACACGGGGCCGCGTCGAGAGGACGGTACATGCCGTATACCAGCTCAGTTTCTGATTAAGTCACGCGAGGTCCGCCTCCAACCAGGGGAAGACAGGTATGGACGGCGGGGTGCCGCCCATACCTGTCTTAGATGTTCGCCCGTCGGACCGGGCGAGGCTGTACCGGCGGGGATGCGGGCGCCCTGAGCTCGGAATGGGAAGTCCCAGCCATTAATCCAGGCGACGCCGCCAACCGGCCACTCAGGCATTTCCGGGGAAGAAAACGCGCAAGTGTCAGCGACGATCAACGCTACCGGTTGGTTTCCAACGTCGTCAAGCAACGTCATACTTGATTTACATTTAGCAACTGGTGGAGAGCGAAAAACGTAAAGTGAACCGACACTTTGCCGAACGGAAGGGTTTAGTTAGCAAATCTCCACTTTGCCGTCGCTTGACAGTTCAATGCAGGCCTCCTTAGCGTGCCCGCCGCGTCCCTATAGGGGGACCAGATCAGGGGACAAATCCTCAGGATGTAGAGGCCAGGGATTTGAGCGACGAAGCCGACGCTGGAATAAACGACGGGGACCAGGAACTCCACGCTCTTCTAGGGGCGATGGAAGACCCGTTTCGCAGCAGGCTCTTATTCGCCATTGCTGACTACAAACGTGAAGGAGTCAGTGTCCGGCAACTTGCCGAGAGACTTGGCGAGCCGAGCCGGCGAGTCCGTTACCACGTTGATTCTCTCGCCGCCCAGGGGTTCATCGCGATCGCCAAAGAGGAGCCCCGGCGGGGGGTGGTGGAGCGCTTCTACCGCGCCGAGAAGGAGCCGATGATCTCCAGCGAGCAGCTTCGTCTCGTCGATGAGAGCCAGGCCCGCAAGATCTCGATGCAGATCCTCAAAGCGATCCTCGCCGACGCGGGCGCGGCGGCCAACGCGGGGACGTTTGGACGTCCGGATGAGGCCACCGTTCGAATTCGCGGCGACGTCGATACCCAAGGCTGGAAGGAACTGTATGCCACCCATGTACGGACTTTGGGCAAGATCAAGAAGATCATCGCCGAGGCTGAAGAGCGGCTCACGGATAGCGGAGAACAGCCGATCCCGGCCGTCTCGGCCCTCCTCCTCTTCGAGACTCCAGCCTGAAGAAAGCCCGGAACGAGACTCGAACTCGTGACCCCTTCCTTACCATGGAAGTGCTCTACCAACTGAGCTATCCGGGCGGGTTGGCTCCCTGGGAAGCCGTGCGCTCAGGATGATTCTAGAGGGTGCCGAGCGAACTGCTATCCCCGCCACCAGGGGAGCGCCACGGCCAGTTTCCAGACGCCCTCGAGCTGGCGCACCACCACCATCGGCGTCAGCGAGCGGGTGAAGGAGCTGCCGTCGGATCCGGGCGAGGTGACGGTCCAGCGCTCGTTGCCGAGGGCGACCTCGCCGGCGGCGAGGACGGAGCTCTCCTCGACCTCGATCTGGGACCCGAGGACGATCAGCTGGTGGAGGATCGGGCGGATCTCGTCGCGGCCGCGGACCGCGGTCGCATCCGGCGTCACCAGGCAGGCGTCCTTGGCAAAGCAATAAGCCGCGGCGTCCAGGTCGCCGCGGCTTATCGATGCTGCGAAAGCACGGGTGCTTTCCTGGGGTGTCTGCGCGCCGCTGAGGACCGCCATCAGCTGCGCCGCATTCCTAGATGAACTTCTGCGGTTCGAACTTGCAGTAGTGGAATTCGTAGCTGAGGACCAGATTGTTGGTCTTCAGGGCGTTGCTGCGGAGCCGGATGACCATCTTGCTGGCACCGGTCCTTTCGCCGTGGGCGAGCTTGCGGCCGGCGGCTTCGAGCAGTTCCACCTCGGTCTTCACGCCCTTCAGCCATTTCGTCAGGCGGGCCGCGTCTGCGGCCGGGGTCGGGACCTGGAGCAGTTCGGAGCGGGTCTTCTTCAGGGCTTTGGCGGCGCCGAGAAGCTGCCGCGAGGCCTTGCTCAGCTTCCCCGTCTTCACGTTTTCCCGCACGCCCTTGAGGATCTTTTCGTTGGCCTTGAGGTTGGCCTGGCAGATCGGTTCGACCTTGGCCTTGTATTCGTCAGGACTGACTTCCGCGGCGAGGGCGGGGACGGCCGCGAACAGCACTGCGGTTGCGACCATCGACAACATGAGCTTCTTACCTGGCATCTGGCTCCCTAAGTCCTTTCAGGCCCCTGCCCAAAGCGGCCGGTTTTGTCTGTGACGCGGTCCCAAATCCGCGCCGGGCGACTACAGCATAGGGTCCAGCCGCCTGTCAATTCTCATACCTACGACGTACCTGATTGCGATCCAGGCTGGACCATCTGCACTCCTTCAACAACCGAGCCGGAGCATCGGAGCGGTGCCGCGCCGGGCTCTATAGCGTTCCGAGAATGCGCCGCTACTCCTTCCCGCTGCTCACTCTCCTCTGCCTCCTCCCTCTCCTCGCCGCCGGCTGCGGCAGCTCGAGCGAGGAAAGCTCGCGGCCGGCGCCTTCCGCCGCCGAGTTTCCCGCCGCCAAGGGGAAGACGATCGCCCAGCTGCTGAAGGCTTCGGGGGCGAAGCCGGCGAAGGTCGTAATCGCGCCGGCGGCCCAGGCCTTCGACGCCGGGGCCAATCGCTACCCCTTCGGCGTCTTCACCCGCGGCAACGAACAGGTGGACGACGCCGACGTCGCCCTCTACTTCGCCAGGGACGAAGACAAAGGGCGGGTGATCGGGCCGCTACCCGCGCAGGTGACCTCACTGGAAGTGAAGCCGGCCTACCGAGCCGCCGGCGAAGATCCCGACGAGGCGAAGAACGTCTACGTCGTCCCCAAGGTCGACTTCGACCGCAAGGGCCCCTGGGTGGCGATCGCGATGCTGAAGGGGAAGGACGGCCTCGAAGCCTCGCGGGTCCCCAGCCCGGTGGTCGGCGGCGGCGCGGTGCCGCAGGTCGGCGAGAAAGCGCCGTCGATCCACACCCCGACGGCGGCTGAGGTCGGCGGCGACCTGGCGAAGATCGACACCCGCGTTCCCCACGACCAGATGCACAAGGTGGACTTCGCCGACGTCGTCGGCAAGGAGCCGATCGTGCTCGTGTTCGCGACGCCGGCGCTCTGTCAGAGCCGGGTCTGCGGCCCGGTCGTCGACGTCGCCCAGCAGGTGGCGGACGAGTACAAGGGCAAGGCCGACTTCATCCACATGGAGGTCTACAACGACAACGACATCGCCAAGGGGATCCGGCCGCAGCTGGAAGCCTTCAACCTCGAGACCGAGCCCTGGACCTTCCTGATCGACCGCGACGGCGTGATCCGCGACCGCCTCGAGGGCGCCTACGGCGTCCCGGAACTGGAAGCGGCGATGCGGTCGATCGTCCCCTAGCGGGAGCTGCGCCGGCCGCGCCGACCGCGGGAGGAGCCGCGGCTTGGTTTGGCGGCGTCGCGGAGGGTGCGTTCGCCGGCTTTCTCCGTCGACTCGCCCATCGTCATCTGGAACATCGCCAAGAGCGCGTCGGAGGCGAGCGGGCGCATGCGGTCGAGCGCCTCGCGGACCTTCGGCCAGTCCTCCTCGGGACGGCCGGCTTTGTCGAACGGCTCCCAGATCTCCTTGACGAAGAGCTCGACGAAGACTTTGGCGACCCCCTCGGAGTGGCGGCGCAGGTCGGCGGCCGTTCCGATCGCCGCCTGCGGCGAGACGCCGAGCTCGACCAGCTCGGTGCCGGCGCGCTGCAGGCGGGGGCTGATCACCTCGACCTTGCCGTCGGGCAGCTGGCGCAGGACACCGAGCTTCTCGGCCTGCCGCAGCAGCCTCGGGTCGAAGCGCTCCACCCCCCAGGCGGCGGCAAGCTCGTCCTCGTCGAAGATTTCCGGCGTCTCGTCCTCGAACGGCGCCCGCACGGCACGAGCGAAGTCGACCATCTCCCGCGAGGAGCCCTCGCTGCTCTCGAGGACGCGGCGGATCGCCTCGAGGTTGAGGCCCTCGGCCTGCATTTCGCGGGTCAGCTCGATCCGGGCGACGTGGTTCTCGTTGTAGTAGCCGGTGCGGCCGTGGACCTCCGGCGGCGGCAGCAGGCCGCGCGTCTGGTGGGCGCGGATGTTGCGGATCGTCATTCCCGTCCGCCGCGCCAGCTCCCCGATCGTCATCTTCCCGTCGGGCACATCCCCTTGGCCCTTCTGGGTGGCCATCACCGCATGGTAAGCGCGAAACGCTGGCCGTTCATCTTTGCGGCGGCATCCGAACAGAGAAATGCGATCGCGGCGGCGAGGTCCTCGGCCGCGGTGAAGGTGGGGAACTCCTTGCCGGGGTTCTCCTCCCGCATGCGCGGGGTGAGAATCGCGTCGACGACGACGATGTTGGCGGTGGCACCGCCGGGCTCGAAGCCGTCGGCGAGGGCGAGGGTCCAGGCCTCGGCCGCGGCCTTGGCGGCGGCGTAGGAGGCGTTGGCGTTGATCGGGCTCTGCGCCTGCTTGGCGGAGACGAGGACGAAGCGGCCGTGGGCGCTGGCGGCGAGCTGGTCGTGGAAGGCGCGGGTCGTGTGCTGGACGGTGCGGATCAGGAGGTCATGCAGGAGGGCCCAGTCGCTGAGCGTCGCCTCGTGCAACGGCTCGCCGCCGCGCCAGCCCCCGACGAGGTGGACGAGGCCGTCGACGCGGCCGAAGCGCTCGACCAGCGCCGCGCACCAAGCGCGGGCGGCGTCCTCGTCGAGCAAGTCGACGGCGCGTCCGTCCCAGCGCTCGGGCGGCAGCCCGAGGTCGGCGGCAAGCGAGTCGAGTGCGTCCCCGCTGCGCACGGCCCCGGCGACGATCGCCCCCTCGGCCGCCAGCCGATCGGCGACGACAGGCCCGAGCCCCCCGCCGACACCGGCGATCGCGATGACGCGGTCTTCAAGCATGAGGCACATCATCTCAATACCCTTGTAGCGACTTGTTGTCTGGAAGTCTTCCGTCTGCAGAGATTGCCATGATGCTCGGCATGGAGCTACGTCAGGCGAATCCTCGGCGGCAGGGAGACACCGGTGAGGGAATCGCCGCTGCCTGGTTGATGCAGCAGGGCTACGGTGTCTGGGTTCCGTTCGGCCATAGCCCCGACTGCGACCTTCTCGCGCAGAAAAAGGACAAGCTCCTGCGGATCCAGGTCAAGACCTCATCCCTATTTCGCAGAGACCGCTGGGCCGTCGCGACTTGCACGCGGGGCGGCAACAGAAGCTGGAACGGCATCGTCAAGCGCTTGGAAGAGAGCCGCTTCGACTACCTCTTTGTGGTGGTTGGCGACTGGCGCTGCTGGTTCATCCCGGCAGCAGCAGTTGATGGTCGAAGCTCCATCAACCTCGGCGGCCCGAAATATTCGGAGTTCGAGGTCATTTCCTACCCACAGCTCACGCCCAAGCCCGCAGCGGTGCCTAACTAGTGGGGGAGGCAGGATTCGAACCTGCGTAGGCAGAGCCAATGCGTTTACAGCGCATCTCCTTTAACCACTCGGACACTCCCCCGAGGCTAAGGCGCAGAAGTCTAAGGGAGCCACGCTGCCCGGGTCTCCCGATGATCGCTCTAGCCTTCGGACGCCCCGAGCCGCGCGGACATCTGCTCGTTGAACGCGGTCAGGGCGGAGAGGGGGCGCATGAAGACGGTCAGCTCGGCGACCCGGCCGTCCTCGTCCAACTCGAGGAAGTCGATGCCCTCGAGCTCGCGGTCGGTGCCGGCGACGGTCGCTTTGAAGCGGAGGCAGACGGACTTGCCGTCGCTCAGCTCGTCGACGTAGGTGAGGTCCTCGAGGGTGGCGGCGACGTGGGTGAGGACGGCGGCGACGGTGTCGCGGCCTTCGAAGCCGCGGAAGAGGATCGGGCTGTGGAGGACGACGTCCTCGCGGAGCGTCTCGGTCAGCTGCTCGAAGTCCTTCGCTTCGGCGGCGCGGCGGAACTGGTGTGGCTCTGCCATGCGCCCACTGTACCTCCCGCCCGGTGGGATACTCACCCCGTGCCGAGCGACGGCTTCTACTCGCGGATGTCCCACTCGCTGGGAGCGACCGGCCTGCGGCTCGTCGGCAAGCTGAACGTCCCCCTCTACCGAGCCAGCCGCGGCCGCCTCGGCGGCAAGGTCGGCAACGGGCCGGTGCTGCTCCTCACCACCACCGGCCGCAAGAGCGGGCAGCCCCGCACGGCGCCCGTCCTCTACCTGGCCGACGGCGAGCGTTTCGTCGTCATCAACACCAACGCCGGCAACGCGAAGACCCCGGCCTGGTCGCTCAACCTGCGCGCCAACCCAGAGGCCGAGGTCGAGGTCGGCGGCGAGCGCACGAAGGTGCGGGCCCGCCTCGCCGAGGGCGAGGAGCGCGACGAGCTCTGGCGCCGCCACATGCAGCAGTACTCCGGCTGGGACTACTACGAGTCGAAGCTAGACCGCGAGCCCAGCGTCTTCGTCCTGGAACCGCGGTAAGCGCGAGCGCTAGGAAGCTTCGCGGAGCATCTGCGCCTCGGGCAGACGCTTCAGCTTCTTCAGCGTGTTGTTCTCGATCTGGCGGATCCGCTCGCGGGTGACGCCAAAGGTTTTGCCGACTTCCTCCAGCGTCAGCGGCTCGGTGCCGGAGAGGCCGTAGCGAAGTTCGATCACCTGGCGCTCGCGGTCCGGGAGCGCGTCGAGCGCCCGCCGCACGCCCTCTTTCTGCAGGTGCTCGCTGGCTTCCTCGAAGGGCTCGAGCACGGCGTCGTCGGCGTCGA
>Ga0307306_10000141_pt1 | contig 15650 bp, 22 predicted proteins | sample ER_DNA_193_FD_194507 | JGI IMG/M metagenome (GOLD analysis project Ga0307306, IMG submission 194507) | Bulk soil microbial communities from the East River watershed near Crested Butte, Colorado, United States - ER_DNA_193 | ecosystem: Environmental > Terrestrial > Soil > Floodplain | place...
GACCGCGCTGGGCGTGCGCGTCTACCACGACCCCGCCTCACCGGGCGGGGTCGTGGGCGGCGACGCGTTCACCGGGACCGCCATCCCCGAGGACATCCTCGCCCACGTCCGCCACTACTTCGCCGGGTACCGCCGGTCGTTCGGGTTCGCATGACCCCGGCCGAGCTCCTCGAGGTGATCCGCTCGGCGTTTCAGGCGGGCACCTCGGCCGTCACCGCCTCGCACGGCGCGCCGGCCGAGGTGACCGCCACACCCGCGGTGGTGCTGCGGCCGGCGGATCCGTTCGTGGTACCGAACCGGCGGGCCGGCCCGGTCGCCGAGGTCCGCTGGATGGTGCAGGTCCTCGAGGGCCGGTTCGACCTCGAGGCCTCCCTCACCGAGATCACCCTCGGCTACCTCGCCGCCGTCAAAGGGCTCCGGGCCGCGGGGGTCGGTCAGATCGGCCCGCTCGGTCAGATCGAACCGACCTCGATCGCCGACGTCCCGGTGATCGCCGGCACGTTCCTCGTCACCATCGACCACACACCGGGAGGCCCGTGAGATGGGCAACTACTTCGATGACGTCACCCTCACCCTCACGGCCGAATCGGGCGGGGTCGCGGTCGACGTGTCCTGCGACGTCACCGCCGCGACGCTCACCCCCGACACGCCCGAGGAGATCCGCAAGCGATTGTGCGGGCAGAAAACCGTGACCGGGACCACGACGTGGTCGCTTGAGCTCACGTGGGATCAGAACTGGGCGGCCGGCGCGGCGGGTCCCCCGGTGGTCGATCCGGGCCTGTCGACGTTCCTCATCGAGCACGACGGCGAGCTCGCCGACTTCAGCATCGTCTGGCCACTGGAGGCCACTGAAGCCACCGGGATCCTGCGGTGCAAACCGGGCGCGTTCGGCGGGACGGCCGGGGAGATCGCCGAGGCGAGCCTCACGTTGGGCCTCGACGGGCCGCCCTCGTTCGGGCCGATCACCACCACCACGACCGCCGAGGCCCCACCTGACGAGGGGGACCGGGCCGACGACGAGACGACCTATGAGGAGAGCGCGGCGTGACGACCGAGCTCTCCCTCAGCTTCACGTTTGACGTCACGATCGACGGCAAAGAGATGCGGGTCGTGAACCGCCCGGGTGACGTGATCCGCCTGCGGGCCCTCGCCGGCGGTGGCGGCCGCCTGGACGAGGAGCTGCGCTCGGCGGGGATCGCCTCCTACGAGGTCATGTTCGACTTCGCCTGGCAGGCGTTGAAGCACCACCCGGACTACCCGCTCATCGAACGGGACGAGTTCATGGACCGGTGCGAGGCGTGGTCGATTGTGCGCGAGGAGGATTCCCAGGCCCGCCCTACCGACGCGGATCCGTCGAGCGCACCGTGATCGAGCTCGCCATCGCGACGCACACCGCCCCCCGGGACTGGTGGGACGAGGATCCGCGCTCGATCGCCACCGCCGCCGCGGTGCTCAAGGCCAACAACGCCCGCCAGCGCCAGGCCCAGGGGAGGCGACGGTGAAAGTCCAGGTCAAAGTCGAGGGCCTCGACGAGACCCTCCGGGCGTTCAACAAGTACGGCAAGGACGCCAACCGCGAGCTCCGCCAGGCCGCCGGCGTCCACGTCGAGCGGATCATCGGGATGCTCAACACCGCCGCGGCCAACGCCGGCAAGGGCGCCGGCCTCAGCGCCGGGTCGGTGAAGCGCAAGTCGGACCGGGTGCCCGCGCTCACCGCCGGCGGCTCCCGCAAGGTGAAGTCCTCGACGGGCAAGGTGACCGCCGGCGACGTGTTCTTCGGCTACGAGTTCGGTGGCGGCCGCCGACCCACCACCCAGCAGTTCCCTCCGTGGCTGGGCCGGACGGGCTATTGGTTCTGGCCGTTGCTGCGCCGGGAGATGCCCGCCCTGCGCCGCGCCTACCTGAAGACCCTCGACGAGCTCGCCGCCAAGTGGGCCGCCGGCGGCAACCTCCCCGACTGAGGTGGTGATTCGTGGCCGACCGTGACATCGCTGTCAAGTTCACCGGTGATACCCGCGACCTCGAACGCGCGTCGGATAAGGCCGAGTCCGCCCTGAAGGGGTCGGGCAAGTCGATGGCCTCGAGCATCGGTCTCATGGTCGACCCCGCCAGCCTCGCGAAGGACGCGCTCTCGTCGGTGGTCGGCGCGGTGACTGACATGGTGAGCGCGGCGGCCGAGGACGAGGCCGCCGCCGCCGGGCTCGCCTACCAGTTGCGCCAGGCCGCCGGCGCCTCGGACGAGGCCGTCGCCGGCGCCGAGAACTACATCGAGGCCCTATCGAAAACCGTCGCCGTCGCCGACGACGAGCTGCGCCCCGCGCTCTCGACGCTGGCCACCGCGACGGGTGACACGGCGAAGGCCCAGGAACTCCTCGCCCTGGCCACCGATATCTCCGCCGGTACCGGCAAGGATTTGGGCACCGTCACCCAGGCCCTGGCCAAAGCTCAGCTCGGCTCTCTCGGCGGGCTCTCGAAACTGGGGATCGCGACCGAGGCCGCCGACGGCAAAGCCCTATCCCTCGAGGAGACACTCGATAAGGCCCGCAGCACCTTCAAGGGAGCCGGTGAGGCCGCGGCCAACACGAGCGCGGGTGGCCTGAAGAAGGCGGCTATCGGGTTCGGTGAGCTCCAGGAATCGATCGGCGCGAAGCTCCTCCCGGTCCTCGGCGCGGCCGGTTCGTTCCTGAATGACACCGTCCTGCCGGGCCTCGAGGCGTTCGGGGCGGCGATCGGTGACGTATGGGGACAAATCGTCACCGAGCTCGAACCTCAGCTCACCGAGCTACGCGAACTGGTCACGGGTGTCCTGTCGGGCCTGTCCGCGTTCTGGGCCGAATGGGGCGACGAGGTCCTCGCCATCATCACCCTCGCGGTGTCACTCTGGGTGAAATACATCGTGACCGAGATAAAGGTGGCTGTGGCCATCATCACCGCCGTCGCTGACGCTATACGGGCGTTCTGGGCCGAATGGGGCGACGAGATCATGGCCAAACTGACCGAGGTGGCCACCTTCGTCGGGGAGGTGTTGGCCGCGCTGGGCGCGTTCTGGGCCGAATGGGGCGACGAGATCGTCACCGGTGCCCGGCTGGCCTGGGACACCGTGATGGGGATCGTCCGGTTCGCGCTCGACGTCGTTCAGGGGATCGTGCGTTTGGCCACGGCTGCATTCACCGGCAACTGGTCGGCGGCCCTATCGGCCCTCGGCGACATCGCCCGCACCGGACTCAACTACGTGATTGACGAACTGTTCGGGAAAATGGGATCCCGGCTGGGCCTGGCCCTGCTCGGCGTGGCCGACCTCATCACCGCACCGTTCAAGGCCGCGTTCAACAAGATCGCCGACCTCTGGAACCAGACCGTCGGCTCCCTGTCGTTCACGTTCCCCGAGTGGATCCCCAATTTCGGCGGCAAGACCATCGACGTGCCCGACATCCCCCGGTTCTCGACCTTCGGCGCGTTGACGATCGTGATGCCCCCGGGGTCGGACGGCTACGACGTCGCCCGCCAGGTCACGAGCTTCTCCCGCAACGTCGCCCCCATGGGCGCCCTTACCGTGGCCGTCCGATGATCCCGTGGCCGGCGATCCCGCCGCCGGCGGCCGGGACGGCGCTGGGCGCGGACCTGGTGCACGTCACCCTCGCCCTGCCCCGGGCGAAGGACGTGTGGGATAAAGCGAAGTGGGATCAGGACAAATGGGACAGCATCGATTACGGCAACTTCGTCGACGTCTCCTGCGACTGCTCCGGCGTCACCGTGGAACGGGGCCGCGGCGGCCCGCTCGATCACGCCGCGCCGGGCCGGGTATCGCTGCAGCTCGACAACCCCGCCGGCATCTATTCGCCGTGGAACACCATCGACTCCGCGGGGTCCGATATGGGCCGGCCCGTGTTGGGCCCGGACGTACCGATCCGGGTGGCCACCGCCACCGGCCCGCTCTTCACCGGGTTCATTCGCACCGTCGCCGAGACCGACGACGGCGGTGAATCCACCGTTCAGCTCACCGGCACCGATGGCCTCGCCTACCTCGGCGACGCCAACGGGCTCGAGCAACCCTCCCAGGGCGCGAACGAAACCGCCGGTCCCCGCCTCGGGCGGATCATGGACCAGGCCGCCCTGCCCGCGCTCGTCGACCGCCAGCTCGATACCGGCGTCACCCCGCTGCAGGCCACCACCCTCGCGAAGGGCGCCCTCGAAGAATCGTGGCTCACCGCCGATTCGGACGGCGGGGTGCTCTGGGCGACGCCGGCCGGGGTGATCCGCTACGTCGACCCGAACGGGTTGCAGGCCCCCGAGTTCGCCGAACCCCTGGCGCTCTTCACCGACGACCAGAACGAGGCCCCCGGCACCCTCTGCCCTATCAGCTTCACCGTGACGAGCGACCGGGACCACGTGAAGAACGTCGTGTCCGTGGCCCGGGTGGGCGGCACGTCACAGACCGTCACCGACCCCGTGAGCGTGGCCCGCCACGGCGCGAGGACGACCCAGCGCACCGACCTGATTCACACCCTCGACGCCTGGTCGGCGACGGTCGCCCAGTTCATGCTGGCCCGCCTGGCGAACGCCGAGGTGACGATCTCGCCGCTCGACGGGGTCCCCACCGACGACGACGACTGGTACCACTTCGCCCACCTCGTCGACCTCGGCTCCCGGATCGCCCTCATCCGCTCACGCTGGGGCGAGACGTTGCAGGTGCTCGCCACCGTCGACGGCCTCTCGCATCACATCACCCTCGATCAATGGACCCTGACCCTCAAGTGCGCCCCCGGCGAGCAGACCCAGGGCTACAGCCGCTGGGACTCGGCGCTGTGGGATCAGTCCCCCTGGGACCACCGATAAGGAGCCTGCCGTGGCCATCGTCGTCCCCACCCCCAACACCACCATCACCTCGGCGTGGGGCAAGAGCGTGGCCGACCAGCTCAACCTCGTCCACGAGCTCGTCTACGCCCAGACCACCGCCGCGGTTTCGATGGTCGGCGTCACCGCCCCCACCGCCGTCACCCTCGTCGCCGGCCCCGCCGCCACGTTCGACGGCGCCCCGGTCATGGTCGAGTTCTACGCCGCCCAGGCCCAATGCGGCGCCGGTGCCGGGACCGGCATCATGTTCAACCTGTGGGACGGCGGCAGCGACCTCGGCTACTACGGGCAGATCATCAACGTGGCGGGCTCGATCCTCACCGTGCCCGTGTTCCTGTCCCGGCGGCTCACGCCCAGCGCGGGTTCGCACACCTACGTCGTGAAGGCGTGGGTGCCGGCCGGGTCCGGGGGCTCCGTCGGCGCCGGCCCCGGCGGGATCAACGCCCTGCCCCCGATGTTCCTGCGGATCACGAGGGCCACGTGAGGTGGACCCCTTCGGCGCGGTGGCGCTCGGCCTCGTCGCCCTGGCCGTCACCGTCGCCGTGTGGCGCCACCGCCGGGGCGGCCTGCACCTCGACGTGCGACTCTGGTGGGGCGAACCCCCAGGTGACGACCCCACCTCAGATGAGGGGATGAGTAGATGAGAGAGCTGACGTGGTTCCCGCTCCTCGAGTCCTACGCCAAGACGTCGGGCTACGGGCAACGGATCGACCCGATCACCGGCGCGGCGTCGAGCTGGCACGGCGGGGTCGACTACGGCGCCCCCTACGGGGTACCGCTCGTGGCCCCCTGGGACGGGCACGTCACGACCGGTAACGAGCCGGGCGGGGCGGGGTGGTGGCTGTGGTGCGACAACGGGTCCGATCGGTTCAAGTCGTTCCATCACAGTGAGTTCGCGGTGACCGCCGGGCACGTCGACGCCGGCCAGGTGATCGCCTACATCGGCTCGACGGGCGCCTCGACCGGCGCGCACGCCCACCTCGAGCTCTGGGAGGCCGGCACCCGGATCGACCCGACCGGCTACCTCGACCGCGCCCCGCTACTGGGCTACCCCCCACCAGGAGGTGGAGACGAGATGACGGATGACGACTGGAACCAGATGCGCTCGATGCTCTCGAACGCCATCGTGTCCAAGCTGGCCACGCACTCGAGTCCGACGGTGCTGTTCACCGAACCGGGCGGCCAGTACACCCTCGTGTTCCGTGACGGCCGGCCCCACAAGCTCCCGATGGGTTCGCCGGCCGAGGTGACCCTGCTCAAGCGGGTCGGGTTCATCGCCGTCGAGAAGCCCACCAACCCCCCCGACCCCTCGCCGGCGGCGATCGACGTGGCCACCCTCGACCCCGCTGAGCGGGAGGTCCTCGACTCCTACCCCTGGATCTGAAACACTCATCCTCTCAAACACTCAAATGAGAGGATGAGTCTATGAGTCCACCGGTGATCGTGGTCGGGAACGTCAAGGGCGGCACGGCCAAGACGACTACGGCGGTACAGCTCGCCCTGCACGCCGGCGGCGCCGGCAACCGCACCCTCCTGATCGACGCCGACCCCGGCGCCACGGCGATGTCGTGGGTGACCAGGGCCGGCGAGGACTGGCCCCACGCCATGGTGCCGGCCATCGCCTACCACCGCCCCGACCTACCCCGCCGCCTCGCCGGCCTCGCCCAGGGCTACGACCTCGTGGTCATCGACACCCCGCACGACCCGACCGGCGGGGCAAGGGTCGGCCCGATGCTCGCCTCGGCCATCGCCGTGGCCGACCTGCTCGTCGTGCCCTCGGCGCCCAGCGCGGCCGACCTCGATCGGCTCGAGGACCTCCTGGGCGCCATCGACGCCGAGGAGGCCCGCCGGGATCTGCGCTGGGCCATCGCCCTCACCCGGGTCGACGGCCGCCGGCGGGGCCTCGCCGACTGGGTTGCCGCGGGCCTCGACCACCGCGGCCTCCCCGTGCTCCCGGCCACCGTCGCCGTGCCCGAGCGGGCCGCCGTCGAGGACTCGTTCGGATCCCCCGCCGTGCTCGTCGAGTACGAACCCCTCGCCGGCGCCGTCCTCGAGATGCTGGCCGAGACGACCGGGGTCCGGGCATGACCGGCGACAAGCGCGACCGGTTCACTCCCCGCCCGGCGCTGTCCCCCCCGGTACCGGCCAAGCGGGCCAAGCGGCTCAACGTCGACATGCCCGAGGACGAATACCTCGCCCTGCGGCAGTGGGCCCTCGAGAAGGGCGTGACCGTCTCCACCCTGGTCGTGTCCGCGCTCGAGGTCGGCCTCGAGCGCTGGAAGAACGACCCCGAGTTCCGGGCCCGGTTCCAGGCCGAGCTCGCCCGGATCGACGAGGAGCGCCGAGGGGGACGGCCATGAGGTCCGGAGGGGCCCCGGTGCTCTGCGTCGACCCCGATCCCGGCGAGCTCGCCATCGTGGCCATCCAGGCCCAGCGGTCGCCGGCGAGCGGCGCCGACGTGGTGACCATGGGCCTGCTCGACCGGCCCGGGGGGATGAGCGTGGCCGTGGTCTACGGGTCACCCGACGGGTTGCGGGCCATGGCCGAGGCGGTGCTGGGGGCGCTCAGCCTGCTCGAGGTGGCGCCTGAGGGGTCCGTGGATTACGTGGCCCGGATCGGCGAACCCCGCCGGGACTGAACGGCCGCCGGGCCCGGGCTCGAGGTGACGGGTTCGTCACCCGGGCCCGGCGGCTTCAGGCGATCCACATGATAGGACCTGAACCGCGGTTCATGCTTGGCCACGCTTGACGTAAGAAAGGTTATGGGCGGTTGACTCCGGCGCACTCGCACGCCCACGTGTCCTCGCCGCTCGAGGCCATGCACTGGCCCTCGTCGCGCCAGTGCATCGACACTGGATGCCCGCAGCTGCACATCTCGCTGTTTGCTTCGCTGTTTGCCTCGTCCTCGAGCTGGGCGATGCCTCGCTCGAACGCCTCGGCCACCCGGACCGTGAGCGCGGTGATGACCTGCCATATCTCGTCGAGCTCGTTCGAGATGACCTCGGCCTCGGCTACGCGGTCCTCGGCCAGCTCGAGGCGGTTCACGAGCGCCCGGGCGGTCTGGTTCGTCGGGCCCAGGCCGTCGAGGACGGTGCGCATCACGGTCGAGGGATCGGTCATCCCGGGACGGTAGCAACCCTCAGGCACGCTTCAGCTTCGGGGCCCAGGCATCTGTAACACCAAGCAACTACCGTGCCAGGATGACCACCGCGCCCGAAGTGCGCACCGGACCGGCACCAAGAGGAATTGCACCCTCTCTTGGTACCGGTCCGGTCCAGAACGAGTCCCCACAGCCCCGACCAAGAGGAAGCAGGTGACCTCGCGTGCACTCTAGAACAGCACGGCTCCGTCTCCACAAGGGCGGCCTCGCGCCGGACCCGTTGCCCACCGCCGAGCAGCTCAAGCTCGGCGAGAACAACCACCCGACGGTGCAGGCCCGCATGCGCGCCGTGATCGCCGCCGTGCGCGCCGGCACCTACCGCGGCAACGACGGCCGCTCGCACCCGTTCCAGGCCCGCCACATCGAGCTCATGTGGTGGCTCTGCTCGTACGCCGACCGCTACGGCGAGGTGAAGCCCACCGTCATCACGCTCGCCCACCTGGCCGACGAGCTCGAGCGCGACCGGGCCAACGTGCGAACCGACGCCCGCCACCTCGAGGCCGCCCTCGTCATGTGGCGCCGTCCCGTTGTCGACGACCGCGGCCGCCGGTTCGTCTACGTGATCCCCGGCATGGTCGACCCCAAGCTCGGCCAACCGCGGCCGTCCCCAGGGCCCGCGAGGTAGGGGTGCTGGGGAACCCCTAGGTAGGGGTGCTGGGGAACCCCTAGGTAGGGGTGCTGGGGAACCCCTCTAAGAGAGACAAGAGAAGAGACAAACAAGGAGACGCGCGGCCGGTAGTCGCGCGGTCCAGCAAGAGGCATGTGGAAAAGCGGGTGAACCGCAAGGGCGCAACGACGACGGCAAAGCCGTCGGGGCATCGCATAGCGATGCCCGCGAACCCTCGGTGAACAAACGCTCTCGGTGAAGAACCGAGGGCGCTACTGCCGTAGCGTGAGGTTCGTGACGCGATACCGGTATCGGAACGACCAACCGACAAAGGCCGAGCAGCGAGCTGCTCTCGCCGGCGACGAGCGCGAGCACTACCGCGGGGTCGAGCCTCGACCCCGCCCGACCAAGCCCTCACCCGAACACCTCGCCCGTGCCCGGGCGGCGGTGGCCCGGGCACGCGAACGCGTTCCCCCGGATCCACCCGACGAATAGAATTCTGAACCGTGGTTCAGGATGGGCTGTTCGATCTGAAGGGCCAGGCGCTGGCCGAGGCCCGCACGGCGGTGCGCCGGGCCCGTGAGCGCGCCGGCACGGCGGTGCCCACGCCCTCGGCCCTACCGGGCCCGCATCCCCGTTCGGTGTCAGTGCGCGCCGGTACTCTCGTTCCCGTGCCCCGCGGCAGCTCGCCGGACCCCGCCCCCGCCCACGGCACACGAGCGCGGTACAACCTCCAGCGGGCCCCCTGCCGGTGCTCGGCCTGTTGCCAGGCGAACACGCGGTACATCCGGGCCTACCGCGAACGCACCCGCCATGAGGGCCTCACCCCGCTCCTCGCCGGCCGTGACGTCGTCGAGGTCAAGGTCAAGGGCCGCGTGTTGTGAGTCTGTTCGTGGTGCCCCCCGAGCGCGTCGAACCCGATGAGCGGTTCACGCCCCGGTGGGTGTTCGACGCCCTTGACGAACGGTTCGACCTCGACCCCGCATCCCCCGTCGAGGGCGGGGACCACGTGCCCGCCGAGGTGAAACTCACCCGGCTCGACGACGGGCTCGCCCGGGACTGGCACGGGTTCGTATGGGTCAACCCCCCATTCAGCAACGCGACGCCCTGGGCGGCACGCTTCCGTGCCCACGGCGCCGGCCTCTGGCTCGGCCCGGTGTCGAACGCCCGATGGTTCATCGACCTCGCCCGCATGGCCGACCGCCTCTGGCTCATGCGAGACTTCCCGTTCGATCATCCGACCCACGCCGGCAAACGGTCGTCCATGCCCCTCGCCCTCGTGGCCCTCGGCGCCCGAGCGGGCGCCGCTATCGACGGGGCCGCTCGCCGGCGCCCGAGCGTGGGCGTCGTGGTGGTTTCACCGTGAGACCGTACGACGAGCCCGAGCACCGGGCGCTGCTGGCCACGCTCAAGCTCGGCCCGGTGCTGTGCTGGCGGGGTTGCCATCGGCGAGCGACGACGGTCGATCACGTGCCACCATTGGCCCGTCACGCTCACCGGGCCGGGACCCGATGCTGTGAACTTCGTCCTAGCTGCAGCCATTGCAACTACAGCACCGGGTCCCGCCTGGCCCGCCGCACCCAGCGGGCCTCGGCCACGTCAAGGGCCTGGTGATGGTGCTCGAGCCCACGCTCCCCGGCCTGGCGCCGGCGACCGAGGATCCTCGCGGCTGGACCGGCGGCCGGTGCGAGGGATGCTGGCCGGCGGTCGGGCCCCGCTCCCCGTGCGAGGTGGGGTACTGCATCACCGGTGAACCGGTCGAACGGGCGAACACCGTGCACGTGCGGGCGTGATGCGTGCCTCGTCGCGGCGTCGACTTTTGGGGAGGGGCCTACCGACCGCCGCCTCCGTCGAAAATCTCTCTCCGTCCCCATCACGTAACCCTGAGCGTTCTGTTACATGAGCTCCCAGCTACGCCTCCCAGGCACCGCCACACGGCGCAGAACCGGTCGAATCCGTCGAGGACTCGACGAAACCGTTCGAGCCATGCGGGATACGGGCCGACTCGAGGCGATCGACGCGGGACTGCTCGCCCTGGCCCGGGTGGCGGCCGACGAGCTCGACGCGGCGTGCCGGGACACCGACGAATCCCGCTACACGAGGGCCACGCTCATCGCCCGCTACCACGGAGTGCTCGACGCGCTGGTGAACCGTGACCCCGGCGACGACCTCGCGGACCTGGCCGACCTGTTCGCCGAGGACCTCGACACCCCGCCGCCCCGACCGTCCGAGTAGAGGCGCCGGCGCCGCCCGGATCGCCGCGCTCCTCGGCCGGCCCCTCGCCCCGTGGCAGCGCGCCGTCGCGGATGTCGCCGGCGAGCTCCTCCCCGACGGCCGCCTCGCCTACTCCCGGGTGGTGCTCATCGCCCCGAGGCGGGCCGGGAAGTCGGTGCTGCTGCTGGCCGAGGGCCTCGACGCCGGCCGCCGCGGCCGGGGACGGCGGGCCTGCTACGCCTCCCACCGCCGGGAGACCGCGGCGGCGATGTGGCGCGACGACTGGCTCCCCTGGGTCAACGAGAGTGCGCTCGACCGGTTCGTAGCCACCCGCCGGGCCAACGGCTCCGAATCCATGACGTGGCGCCACACCCGCTCCGCCCTGCGGCTCCTGCCACCCGACGGCGACGCCATGCGCTCCCTCGCCGCGAACCTCGTGATGGTCGACGAGGCCCGCGAGTTCACCCTCGGCCAGGGCCTCGCCGTCGAGGCCGGCGCCCTCCCCACGTTGGCCACCGGCGCCGGCGGCCAGTTCTGGGTCACGTCCTCGAGCGGCGACAGCGACAGCGAATGGCTGATCCGGTGGCGCGACGCCGGCCGCCAGGCCGTCGCCGAGGACCGTGGGCGGGGGATCTGTTACGTCGAGTACGGCGCCCCCGACGGGGCGGACCTCGACGACGAGGCCACGTGGTGGGCCGCCCACCCCGGGCTCGGCCACCACGTCCTCATCGACGCCCTGCGCACCGACCACCAGCTCATGACCCCCGACACGTTCGCGTCGGAGTACCTGGGCGTGTGGCCCTCGGCCCGGGTCGATCACGAGCTCGTCGACGCCTGGGCCGCCAGCACCGACCCGACCGCCACGCTCGAGGGGTGGCCGGCGTTCGCCGTCGAGACGACCCTCGAGCGCGACCGGACCGTGATCACCGCGGCGGGTACCGACGGGGCGGGGCGCCTGGTCGTCGAGGTCGTCGACGACCGGCCCCATGGCCCGTGGCTCGAGGACAGGCTCACCGAGCTCTGCGAGCGCCACCACCCCCTCGCCGTCGCCTGGGACGCCGGCGGGCCCGTGGCCGCCTCGAGGCGGGCCCTCGACGAGCTCCCCGCCGCCACCGCCCCGCTGAATACCCGCGAGGTCGCCGCCGCCTCCGGGCACTGGCACGACCTCGTCCTCGCCGGCGCCGTGACCCACCGGGACGACGACCGGCTCACCACCGCCGTCGCCGCGGCGCGCCGCCGCGCCGCCGGCGGCGGCTGGCTCTACGACCGCCGCCAGCCCGAGGCCCTCCCCATGCTCGCCGGCGCCCTGGCCCTGTGGGCCTACACGGACCGCACGAGAACACCCCCCACGATCACTTGATCCATGTCGTGACAGGACCGTGTGTTACACAGGGCCGTCCAATGCCCCGGGGGTCGAGGCGGGCAGGATCCACCGTCTCGGCCCCCACCCGGCCCGTAGGCGGCCACACAGGCTGGTAGACGGGACCATTCGGTTACGTCATGGTGCGTGCCATGGCGCGATCCCGCCGCTTCCTGCGGTCGCTCCCACCGCCACCGTCGCTACCGCCGTCGCCTGCCGCGGGCGCGCCGGGCCGGGCACCGTTGACCGGCCCGGCACCTTCGATGAATCCCGTCGAGGCGGCCATCGCCGCCGTGCTCGCCCAGCGGGCGCGGGGCTACGAGCTCCTCGACCCCTACTCGCTCCCCGTCGTCGTGGCCTGCCGGGGCCTCCTGGCCGACACCCTCGGCCAGCTCCCCCTCGTGACCCTGCGGGGACGCCGGCCGCTCCCCCGTCAACCGACCCTCACGCTCCGGCCCAACCCCGGTGAGTACCGGTGGCTCACGTTCCACCGCATGACCAACAACCTCACCCGCTGGGGCTACACGTTCCTCAGGGTGACCGACTGGACCGCGGCCGGGAACCCCGCCGCCGTCCGCGTCCTCGATCCCTCGAGCGCGTCACCGGTCTGGGATCCCGTGTCCGGCGGGCTCGACACCGTGTGGCACAACGGCGAAGAGCTCACCCCCGGCCTCGACGTCATGTGGATCCCCTACCGGGTCGAACGCGCCGGCTCCCTGGGCGAGGCCCCCCTCGACGCCTGCGCCGAACCCCTACGCCTCTTCGGCGAGCTCTTCAGCATGGCGGGCTCGTATTGGGAGACGGGGTTCCCGAGCCTCATCGTCGAGGTCGCCCAGCGCCTGGCCCCCGGCCAAGCCCAGGCCATCAAACAGCAGATTATCGAGTCGATGGCCGGCCGCCACGAACCCGCCGTTGTCGACCAGGACGGCAAAGTCTCCTCCATCGGCTCGTCCGCGGTCGAGGCCCAGCTCGTCGAGTCGATCGCCGTCGCCAACGCCGAGATCGCCCGGGCGTTCCTCATGCCCCCGTCCCTCGTGAACGTCGCCAGTGGTGACAGCCTCACGTACTCGACGGTCGAGGGTGAGATGCGCCGCTGGCTCGCCACCGGCCTCGGCGCCTACCTGAACCGGTTCGAGGCCGCGTTCGACGACCTCACCCCCCAGGGCCAGCGCACCCGGTTCGACACGACCGAGCTCCTCCGCGCCGACCTCGCCGGCCGGGTCGAGGCCTACTCCACGGCGCTGGCCGGCGAGGCCTGGCTCACCGTCGACGAGGTCCGCGACCTCGAGGGCCTCGATCCCCTGCCCGAACCCGATACCCCGCCGGCGCCCGAACCATCGACGACCACGCTCACCGACGCCGTCCCCGGCGCCTAGACCACCGGAGGCCCCATGGCCACTCAACCCCTCATCACCTCAGCTACTCATGTGAGGGCGCTGGCTGAGCTGCCGGTTCGTCCCCTCGTCGTCCACGCCCGCCGGGCGTCGGCCCCGGCCCTGGTCGACGAGGCCGGCTCCCTGCACGGGCGCCTCGTCCCGTGGGACACGCCGGCCGAGGTCCGTGACGAGGCGGGCCAGCCCTACACGGAGTCGTTCGCCGCCGGCGGTCTGCAACCCCCCGCCGGGCAGATCATCCCCGTCTACGCCGGGCACCGGGCCACCCCCCGCGGGATCGAGCGCGGCCCGCTCGTGGGGCGGGTCGATGACGTCGAGGCCCGCCTCGACGGCCTCTACGGCCGGGTGGTCCTCGCCGACGTCCCCGCCGCCACCGAGCTCCGGGCCCTGGCCCGCACCGTCGGCGCCACGTTCTCCGTCGAGTTCACCGACACGGCGCCGCCGGCCGAGGTCATGGTCCGCACCAACGCCGTCCTCGAGGGCCTCGCCGTCCTCACGCTCCCGCACCGGGGCGCCTACGCCGAGGCCGTCGTCACCGAGGTCCGCGCCGCCCCCACCGACCCCGACCCCGACGAGGACGACGACGAGGAGGAGGGCCAGGGCGACGGGCCCGGCCCGGGTGAGGGTGACCTCGACGGGGGCCTCGTCGAGGGCGGACCGCCGCCGGCGGCCCGGGCCGCGATCCGCCGGGAGGTCGCCCGGATCATGGGCCGCGGGATGGCCCGCCCCATGGCCCACCCGCTGGCCCGGTACAAGGGGCCCTTCGAGTTCTACGAGGCCGCCCGGGCCTCCTCGTCCGATGAGTTGCCGCTCTTGTTCCGGGACGCCTACATCGCCCACCGCGACCGGGTGACCATGGCGAGGGCGTTCGTCGATCAGATCACCACCGACAACGCCGCCCTCGTCCAGCCGGCGTGGCTCTCGGAAATCTTCGGGATCCTCGACACGGGCCGGCCCGTGATCAACGCCATCGGCACCCGGCTCCTCCCGGACAGCGGGATGGAGGTCGACTGGCCCTACTTCGACGGCGACCTCCACGCCCTGGTCGGTGAGCAGACCGTAGAAAAGTCCGACGTCACCTCCGTCAAGGTCAGTTTCAAGAAGGCGTCGACGCCGATCAAGACGTACGCCGGCGGCTCGGACATCTCGTGGCAGTTGATCCGCCGGAGCCAGCCCGCCTACCGCGACGCGTATTTGAGAGTTCTTAATCTGGCCTACGGGGTGGTCACGGACAACGTGGTGGGCGATCTGCTGCCGGCGGTGCCCGGCCATCAGACCGTGACCTATGACGTGGCCGCCGCCGACCCGGACGGGGCCGCCCTCAAGGCCGCCATCTTCGAGGCCTCCTCCAAGGTCCAGGTGGCGACCGGTTCGCCGGCCACCTGGGTGCTCGCCGCGACCGACGTGTTCCTCGCGTTCGGTGGGATGCCGTCGATGGTGGCCTCGCCGTACGGCACCCAGAACGTCCCCGGCACCGCCACCGCCTCGACGCTCGACGTGAACATCTCCGGGCTCAAGGTGACCCACGCCCCCGACCTCGCCCCCGGCACAGCAATCGTGTCCAACCAGCAGGCATGCGCGTGGATGGAGGATGGACCTTTCGTAGTGGCCGCCCCGGTGATCCCCAAGCTGGGCGAGGACGTCGCCATCTGGGGCATGGGGGCGTTCGCCGCGTTCATCCCCGCCGGCATCGTCCTCCTCGACGACGGGCTCCCCCTCGCCGCCAGCACGAGCTCCCGCTCGAGCAAGAAGAGCGGTGACTGACGGGGAGATCGTCGCGGTGGTGGCCGGCCGCATGGCGGCCGTCCTCGGCTTGCGCGACCCGATCCCCCCGGACCGGGTGACCGAGGCCGCCGGCGCCGCGGTGGCGCTCGTGCGCTGGTTCATCTACGGCGACGTGCTCATCGCCGGCGCGCCGCCGGTGCCGGACCTTCCGTCCGGCGAGGACGCGCTCGTCGGTCTGACCGCGCTGGGCGTGCGCGTCTACCACGACCCCGCCTCACCGGGCGGGGTCGTGGGCGGCGACGCGTTCACCGGGACCGCCATCCCCGAGGACATCCTCG
>Ga0307306_10000144_pt1 | contig 15553 bp, 17 predicted proteins | sample ER_DNA_193_FD_194507 | JGI IMG/M metagenome (GOLD analysis project Ga0307306, IMG submission 194507) | Bulk soil microbial communities from the East River watershed near Crested Butte, Colorado, United States - ER_DNA_193 | ecosystem: Environmental > Terrestrial > Soil > Floodplain | place...
GATCGCGAACGAGGCCGCACTGAAGCTGCGCGAAGCCTCCCAGTCCTGGACGGAGTCCTACCCGGCCACGGAGTTTCGTCATGGTCCGATCAGTGTGGTTGGTCCGGCCTCGACGGTGTGGGTGTTCGGCCCGCCTCCATCAGGGTTGCTCAAAGACCTAGAGGTGACCGGCGCGTACGTGGAAGACAGCGGTCTTGACCCGATGGCGGACCTGATCAGAGCCCAGCGGTTAGCGGTGGCGCTCGCGGAGGCCAAGGGCCTCAATCCCGACGAGCCCCCGCACCTGGCTCGCTCCGTCTTGCTTTCCTGACATGACCGATCTCGTCATGGGCGTCGATGTCGGAGGTACAACGATCAAGGCCGCGCTCCTCGATTCGGACGGGCGCGACTACGGTCGCTGCCAGCAACCAACGCCCAGAGACGAGGGCCCGGACGCCGTCGTCGCAACAATGATTGACACCGTCGTCGAGCTGCGAAACCACATCCCCGAGGCCGGCCGGCTGCGGGCGGTGGGCCTGGTGGTTCCTGGTGTTGTGGATGCGCAGCACGGTATTGCCGTCTACGCCACGAACATCGGCTGGCGGGACCTACCCATCCGCCAGATGGTTGCGGAAGCAGTTGGTCTGCCGGTGATCTTGGACCACGACGTACGTGCGGCGGGACTGGCAGAGCTGGAACTGGGTGCCGGCCGCGGTGCGCACGAGATGCTCTTCGTCGCGCTAGGCACCGGCATTGCTGCGGCCGTGATCACCAGAGGTCAGCTGGCAACCGGTGCAACTGGGATGGCCGGTGAGCTTGGCCACCTGCCGGTCTTCCCCGATGGAGAATGGTGCGCCTGCGGACAACGCGGATGTACCGAAATCTATGCCAGCGGAGCCGCCCTCTCCCGCCGTTACTCCGCCATCAGCGGAATCAGCGGCGTCCCTGCCAGCGATGTGATCAGCCGGGCAAGCGCCGGCGACGACATGGCCCGGCGAATCTTCAGCGATGCCGTCACAGCTCTGGGTAGGGCGTTGGTGAACTACATATTGATCATGGACCCCGAAATGATCATCATCGGTGGTGGCTTGGCCGACTCCGGCGCAGCCCTGCTAGACCCGCTCACCCGCGAGGTACAAGGCGGCCTCGCATGGCGGTCGGCCCCAACGATCTCGGGTGGCAGATTCGGTGCTGACGCCGGGCGCCGCGGGGCTGCGCTACTTGCCTGGCGCATGCTGAATGAGGCAGCACCGTGAGGGGCGAGCCGGGCTGAGTTTCGGTGCACTGGTACACCGGATATGAACACCGTTCTTGGAGGTGGTGAAATCGATGCGAGCGTCCATCTCGCTGGGCCGCATTGCCGGCATCCGCGTCGGGATCAATGCCAGCGTCTTTCTCATTGTGGCGATCTTGGTCGCTGGGCTGGCCACCGGGCAATTGCCCAATGCTTTTCCGGGGCGCAGCATCGTTGCCTACCTCATCGCCGCCATCATCGCGGCCGTGCTGTTCCTTGCCTCATTGCTGGCCCACGAACTTGCGCACTCGTTGGTTGCCCGCCGTAACGGCATCGAGGTCGAGAGCATCGTGTTGTGGTTGCTGGGTGGGGTCGCGCAGCTGAAGGGCGAGGCGAAGACCCCGGGCGCGGACTTTCGTATCGCTATCGTCGGCCCGCTGACCAGTTTCGCGCTGGCCGTCATCTTCGGTCTCGCAGCTGGCGGCGTCAGCTGGCTTGGCACCGCAGGCCTGCCCTTCGGCGTACTCGCCTACCTGGCTGCGACGAACGGGATGCTCGCGGTATTCAACCTCATCCCGGCGGCCCCGCTGGACGGCGGTCGGGTGTTGCGGGCGGCCTTGTGGCGCTGGCGAGGTAACCGCCAGGCCGCTGCGGTGAGCGCCGCCCGCGCGGGTCGGTTTGTCGGCTTCGCACTGATCGCTCTCGGCGTGCTCCAGGTGGTGACCGGTTTCGGACTGGGTGGTGTCTGGCTCGCTCTAATCGGCTGGTTCGTGGTCAGTGCCGCAACCGCCGAAGAGCAGCAGGCTCGGCTCGGCGGCCAGCTGGCTGGTGTCGCTGTCGGTCAGATGATGACCGCGACGCCCGTCGTTGTCGACGCCAACCTCACCGTGGAGGAATTCATTGCGCGAGTGGCGTTGACTCAGCCGTTCTCCACGTACCCCCTCGTTGATCTTCAGGGTCGGCTCACCGGCCTGGTGACCCTTAACCGGATACGCGCCGTGCCGCCCGAATCGCGTGCCAGCACTCGACTGCGGGACATCGCTTGTGCGCCGGCGGAGGTTCCTGTTGCGCGTGCCGAGGAGCCAATCGTTGAGCTCATGGAACGGATGCAGGGCTGCAGCGACGGCCGCGCAGTGGTGGTAGACGCCGAGGGACGAGTCATCGGCGTGGTCTCCCCCACCGACGTCGCCCGCGCCTTGCAGGTGGCCGACTTACGCTCACTGGATACTTACCCCACGGCCTCAGGTGCAGACCTGACGTCGATGCCGCCACAGTGGAACCCACCTGGACGCTGACGACAGAAGCCTGCGGTTTGTCGCCACGGTGACAGACGCATGCGCCCTTAGTGTCAGGTCATGATCAGGGTTTGCTTCGCCGGGATCACCGGCTGGACCGCACCACCAATTCTGAAAGCCGTAGATGCCGCAGACGACCTCCGCCTGATCTCCGGAGTATCCCGATCCGCGGCAGGCTGCAGGCTTGCCGACGCCACGCAATCACGGTCCGAGGGATTGATCTACGCCTCGGTTGCTGAGGCACTCGATGCTGCGGAGGCCGATGTGCTCGTCGATTACACCAGCGCATCCGCCGTACGCCAGAACGTGTGGACGGCGGTACAAGCCGGCGTCCATGTGGTCGTCGGCTCCAGCGGTATCACCGCCCATGACTACACAGAGCTCGACCAGTTGGCACGCAACACAGGTGTAGGCGTCGTGGCCGCAGGTAACTTCTCGGTGATGGCGGCGATCTTGCAACGAGCCGCCGTCCTGGCTGTCGCTCATCTGGACCACTGGGAGATCCTCGACTACGCCAGCGCTGGAAAGCCTGACGTACCCAGCGGCACCGCCCGAGAGCTTGCCGACACCCTGGCACAGATCCGTACGCCGGAAGTGGCAGTGCCGGTCTCAGACGTGGTTGGTCCTCGCGAAGCGCGAGGCGTGGACGTTGCCGGCACCCAAATCCACTCGGTGCGGTTGCCGAGTTTCGCGGTCAGCACCGAAATCGTCTTCGGCGGCGCCGCAGAGCGGCTGATCATGCGCCATGACCCGGGTGAGAGCCCTGAACCATACGTACCCGGCACGTTGCTCGCCATCCGGAAGGTAGCGGAGGTACCGGGCCTGCGCCGAGGACTGGATACGCTGCTCTTCGGCCCCAGGAGTGAATCGCATGGCTGACGACGCCCCGTGGGCGAAAGGACGAGAACCGAGCGTTGATCGAGTCATCGCGTTCAGCGACGGCGTCGTAGCAATTGCGATCACATTGTTGATCTTGCCGCTCACCGACATCGAAGCCGCCCCCGGCGCCACCCTGGGCCAGGTCATTGGTGAGAACCAGCCCGCACTGCTTGCGTTCGGCCTGTCGTTTTGGGTGATCGCGAACTACTGGACCATTCACCACAACATGTTCGCACCGGTTCGACGCCATAGTCCGAGACTCATCGGGCTCAACATGTTATGGCTTGCCGCGATCGTCTTCCTCCTTTTCCGACAGCACTGATCGCGGACCGTATTGACGGCGGCTTCGGCACGCTCTACATCGGCATCTTGGTCGTCGTCTCTGTGCTGAACCTCCTCATCGCCAACTATCTCGTCCGCCACCCGGAATTGACCGATAGCCAGGAAACCGATAGGAGCCGCGATCACGCTGCGCAAAGTGCTGTCGTCATTGGGGTGCTCGTTGCCGCCGCAGTGGTCTCGCTCTTCTTTCCCCGCGCCGGGATCTTGGCGCTGCTCCTGCTCTTTCCTGCTCAGGCCATTGCCGGACGACGCGGAGCGAGGACGTCAAGGAAGCGATGAGGCCCTGAAGTGCGAACTCGCTATGGCGTGGCCAACGCAGGTTGCGCCAATCCGGCTTCTAGGTCAAGAAGTAGGCGCTTGCGAGGCAGGCCGCCGCCGTAGCCCGTAAGTGCGCCGGATGCCCCGATGACTCGATGGCACGGCACGATCACCGCGATGGGGTTGCGCCCATTGGCCAGACCGACAGCACGCGAAGCTCCTGGTCGGCCAATCTGTGCCGCAATCTCGCTGTAACTGCGGACCTCTCCGTACGGAATGGTCTGCAACGCCGCCCACACCTCACGCTGGAAGGGTGTTCCCGCCGCCCTGAGCGGAAGGTCAAACTCGGTCCGCTGCCCCGCGAAGTACTCCTCGAGCTGCCGGCGCGCCTCCTCGAAACGCGCGGGATCCTCGACCCAACCGGCGCTCGGCTCGGTCTGCTCGTCTAGGTCGGCGTCCATGATCACGCCGGAGATGCCTTCCTCGTCGGCCGTCAGCAGCAGCGGCCCGAGCGGGCTGTCGATCATGGTCCAATAAGTCGTCGTATCAGTCATGCTGGTTTCCTTTCTCATTGTTTCCTTTCATCCCTTCGGCGGTCGTCGACGTCCAAAGATGCATCAGCGCATAGGACCGCCACGGTCGCCACGCCTCGGCAACTTTGGTCGCAGCGGCGGAATCATCTGGCAGACCGGCCCGCACCAGGCCCTGCCGAACGCCCAAGTCACCGACCAGAAACACGTCGGGATCAGCCAGCGCACGCATCCGGACATAGCCTGCCGTCCACGATCCGATGCCAGCAATCTCAGTCAGCTCGCGTTCGACCTCGGCCCGGTCAGCGCCGGGGTCGAGATGGATTCGGCCGTCCGCGAGCCGGGCGGTCAGCTCGTGCATGGTGCGCTGACGCTGCGCCGGCATCGGGAAATCGCTCGGATCTACCGCGGCCAGCGCATCCGAGGTCGGGAAAACATGGGTGAGTCCTCCGACCGGAGTATCAAGAGGCTTGCCGTACGCCTGAACGAGGCGCGCCGCTACCCGCCGGGCGGCTGCCACGGAAACCTGCTGACCGAGCACGGCCCGGACCGCCAATTCGTGCCCGTCCACCGCACCCGGAACCCGGATGCCAGGTACTGCTCTGACCAGCGGCGCCAGAGCCGGACCGGCCGCCAGCACCTCGTCGACGGCCACGCTGTCGGCATCCAGGTCGAACAGTCTGCGACAGCGAGCAACAGCGGCCGTCAGATCACGAAAATCAGAGAGTCGCAAGGTGGCCCGCAGATGGCCAGTAGCCGGGGTCAGCTCGGCGACACCGGTGCCATGCGGCAGGACAAGACTGCGCCGATACGTTCCGCCGTCGACCTCCTCGACGCCGGGCACCGCTCGCGCCCCGAGGAATGCGACGATGCTTGTCAGGTCGGCAGGCCGCCGGTACGGCAGTCGGAGCTCAATGGGACCCGCGATAAGGCGATGGGCGCCAGGACCGCGCCGCGAGCGACGCCGCAGGTCACTGGGCGTCGAGGCGAAGATCTCGCGCATGGTGTCGTTGAATTGCCGAATACTGGCGAACCCCGCCGCGTAGCTGACGTCGGTCACCCCTAGATCGGTGGTCTCCAGGAGGATCCGCGCGGTCTGCGCACGCTGGGCGCGGGCCAGTCGCAGCGGCCCGGCGCCAACCTCCTGGGAGAGGGCGCGGTGGATCTGACGTTCGCTATAACCCAGTCGCGCCGCGAGTCCGGCTACTCCCTCGCGATCCACAATCCCGTCCGCCACAAGGCGCATGGCCCGGCCCACGAGATCGGCTCGCAGGTTCCATTCCGGCGCACCGGGGCTGACGTCGGGCCGGCATCGCCGGCAGGCGCGATAGCCGGCGGTCTGCGCTTCCGCCGCCGAGCGGTAGAACTGTACGTTTTCACGCTTCGGCGTACGCGCTGGGCAACTAGGCCGGCAATAGATTCCGGTAGTCCGCACCGCAGTAAAGAACATCCCGTCGAAGCGTTCGTCGCGGCTGCTCACCGCCCGATAACAGGTTTCGTGGTCGAGCACGCCTCCAACTGTGCCCCCAGAACGGGCTCTGCACTAGCGGAAATCGGACATCGGAAATTTCACGGAACGCCGCTTGCCGGCGGCCTGAATAGCCCATCTCTGCGGCTGCCGCGGGCTAGCCGCCTAGAGTGAGTGAATGGCGACGAGGGCAGCCATCCTCCTATCGCCGCGACCATGGTGGAAGTCACCGGCAATGATCGACGGCCTGCTGGGGTACACGGTGGCCATGGCGGTCGGAGTCGCTGTCTTCACCCGAGCCAGTGACGGCCGGCCGGACCCTTGGCCAGCCTATGTTTTCGCTCTGGGTTTCGGCTTGATCTTGCTGATCCGCCGGAGATATCCAGTCCAGGTGTTGATCATCACCTCACTCGGCATCTGCGCGTACTACGCGCTGCAATACCCGCCTATCGGACTGGCTCTGCCGATAGCTACAGCACTGTTCTCGGCCGCAGAGGCCGGCTACCTGCGGATCAGCATCCTCGTCTCGGTGATCTTGGTCGGATTGGCCGTCTATTTTCAAATCGCCGGCGGGCGAGAGGTCGGCCCGCTGCTCGGCTATGAGCTGCCTCCAGTGATCGCATTGATGGGGGCGTCGCTGGCGTTGGGCGATGGAGTGCGATCCCGACAACTGCTGAGGGAATCGCAGCGTGAGCAGGAACGCCAGGCCAGGGTGGAGCTGGAGCGGCGCGCGATCGAACAGCGCAACGCGGAACGGCTGCGGCTTGCTCGCGACCTGCACGACGCGCTCGGCCACCGCGTCGCGATGATCTCGCTGCAATCCGCGGTCGCCGCCGAGGCACTGCCAGCGCAGGTGCCGGAGGCACAGCGCGCCGTCGCTAAAATCCGCAGCATCAGCGTCGCCGCCATGGCCGAGCTGCGCAGTACCGTGCGACGACTCCGATCACTGGACGCAGCCGTCGAGCTGCCGGCCGGCCTCGACGACGTGCCAACGCTTGCCGAGCAGGCCCGCGGCAACGGTCTGGATGTGCGGATGGTCCGGACCGGTGACAGTACCGAGATACCCGAAGCGCTCGGCCAGGCCGCCTACCGAATTCTTCAGGAGGCGCTGACCAACGTCATCCGACACGCGTACGCCGCTCAGGCGGAGGTGATTCTTGATCAAAGTCCTGAGGCATTGATCATCACTGTCCGCGATGACGGGCAAGGCGCGGCAGAGCTCCGCGCCGGCAACGGCATCCGAGGCATGCAGGAGAGAGCCGCCGAGTGGGGCGGCCAGGTTACCGTGAGCAGCCCTGGACATGGTGCCGGCACGATGGTGACCGCCGTATTGCCCTGGCCATCCGCGGCAGCGCGGTCGGACACATGATTCGGGTCGTAGTCGCCGATGATCAGGCCCTGGTGCGAAGTGGATTACGCGCCCTGCTCGTGAACAGCGATGACATTCAGGTGGTCGGCGAAGCCGGCAACGGACGCGAAGCCGTCGCGGTTGTGACCCGTACCCAACCTGACATCGTGCTGATGGATATCCGGATGCCCGGGCTCGACGGGATCGAGGCGACCCGGCAGCTGACCACTGATCCGCACTTGTCAGACGCAGCCATCATCATGCTGACCACCTTCGATGAGGATGATCAAATCTTCGCCTCGATCCGGGCTGGCGCTTCCGGCTATCTGCTCAAGGACGCCGAGCCGGACGACCTGCGCAACGCGATCCGCGTGGTGGCCTCCGGGGATGCCTTGCTCTCCGCATCGGTGACGCGAAAGGTGATGGAGGGCATCGTTTCCGGGCCTGCGGGCGTGGCCGATCACGGCCGGCTGCTTGAGCTGACCGTACGAGAGCGCGACGTACTGACTGGTGTCGGCCGCGGTCTGTCGAACGACGAGATCGCTGCGGAGATCCACATCAGCCCAGCGACCGCCCGGACCTACGTCAGCCGCATGCTGACCAAGCTGGGAGCCCGGGATCGTGCCCAACTGGTGGTCATCGCATACGAGACCGGCCTGGTGAAACCCGGGCGACATTCTCAAAACACCTAACTGACCCTGAGCCCGACGTAGTCGATAAGCGACCGTATTCGTCGCTTTCAGCGAGTGGGGAAGTGCGAACCAGATTTCTACCGTGGTGGGCGTTCTGATCCCCGAGCACGGAGAAACTCATGTCCGCCCGTCTCAGCCGCCGCACCTTGCTGGCTGGTGCGGCGGCGCTGCCCACCCTCGCACTGCTGGGCTGCGAGTACGACCGCACCACCGCTGATCCGATCAACACTGTGGACACCCTCGATTTCGCCAACCGGCTCCGGATACCCGCACTGGCTCAGTCTGAGGTCGATGCCGACGGTGTCCGCGTCTTCCAGCTGAGCGTTACCGCTGGATCGGCGGAGTTCCTTCCTGGTGTGGCAACGCCGACCTGGGGATACACCGATGGTCGCTATGGCGCCGGCTATCTCGGTCCTACCTTGCGGGCGGCGCGCGGCCAGCGCGTCCGCGTCTTGATCGAGAATCGGCTATCCGAGATCACTACGGTGCACTGGCATGGCATGCACCTTCCCGCACACAGCGACGGTGGCCCGCATCAGCCCATTGCCGCTGGGGAGCGGTGGCAGCCGGAGTGGTCGATAGAGCAACCGGCGGCAACCCTGTGGTATCACCCACATCCCCATGGCGAAACCGAGGCACAGACGACTCGTGGGCTGACCGGCTTGTTCTATCTTGACGACGGCGGCAATCCCCAGCTGCCGCGGAGGTACGGGATTGACGACATCCCGATCATCCTGCAAGACCGCAGCTTCGACTCGCGCGGGCGATTCCTGCTTCGCGACCGTGCCGTCACCGGTCTGCTGGGCGACACGATCTTGGTGAACGGGACGTACAACCCGCATCTGCCCGTTACGACCCGTCGGGTACGGCTCCGCCTCCTGAACGCCTCGACAGCCCGCATTTACCACTTGGCCTTCGGCGACGAACGCGAGTTTGCCGTCATTGCCACCGACTGCGGCTTCCTACCCGCGCCCAGGAGGACCCGCCGCCTGCTCCTCTCCCCCGCCGAACGAGCCGAGGTCCTCGTCGAGGCGCGGCCTGGCGAGCGGCTGGTGCTCCGCTCGGTGCCATGGGACCTGAACATGATCACCCCATTGACCAATGGTGCCGGTGGCAATGATCATCTTGATCTGTTGCAGCTCCGGGCCAGCCCGTCGCTTGTTGCGGGCGGTCGGGTTCCAGAACAGCTGGAGACCAGTTCGGCGGCGACCCTTGATCATCTGGTGGCTCGCCGGACCTTTCAGCTCGACGGCCGCGAGATCAACGGTCAACAGATGGAGATGTCGCGAATCGACACCGTGGTCGGCGCCGGCACCACCGAGCTGTGGACGATTCAGAACACACACAACCAGCCGCACAACTTCCACATCCACGGTGTGGCGTTCCAAATCGTCCGGGAGGGGGCGACCAGTGCCGATCCCGGACTCGGCTGGAAGGACACCGTATTGCTGGCGGCCGGTGAGACGGTCCGGCTAGCGATCAGGTTCGGTCCGTACGACGACCCGCTGACGCCGTACATGTATCACTGCCACCTGATGTGGCACGAAGACGAGGGGATGATGGCGCAGCTCACCGTGGTCGATCCCGATCAGGTGGACAGAGCACCGCGGACCCTTGATGTCGATCACGATCACCTGGCAGCTGGCCATGATCACGGCTGATCATCAAAACATCCAACCACTCCAGTAAGGAGCCGCACTATGTCCACTGGCAATCTGCCGTCAAACGCACCAAGCACCAGCAAGCGACGTCCAGCAGTGATCATTGCCCTAGTCCCCGCTGGCGCCATCCTTGGCTTCCTCGGTGGGCTGCTGATCGAGATCATGGTCGGCCTCATCGCCGGGACGGCATTCAGTGCTGATCATCCGGCGACGTTCTCCTGGCGCTTCCTCGGTTCGCTACCCGGCCTTGGAGCATTGATCGGCGCAATCTTGGCGCCCATCCTGTACGCCCGCGCGCGTCGCAGCTGACAAGGCCGACCCGCAGACACGCCGACCTCGTAGCGTCTCTAGGCTGTGGCGCATGGACGACTCCGACATTCTCGCGCGCATTCGTGAAATGGTCGATGCTGAACATCAGCTGCGCCACGAGATGCAGGAAAACCCTGGCGAGGTTACCGATGCCGCGCAGCGGCTTCATAATCTTGAAGAGTCTCTCGACCAGTGCTGGGACTTGTTGCGTCAGCGGCGCGCTCATCGGGAGTTTGCGCAGGATCCCAATGAATCGCGGACGAGACCTCGGCAGCAGGTGGAGGGATACCTGCAGTAAGGCTACGGGCGGTACGCCGCAACGGTCCACGCCAGATGTCCTGACGTGACCAGGCTGGATTCCACCAGGTCCAGCCGTCGCCCGATGGCTCGCAGCAGCCGTCGCGAGGACCATGTTCTGGCATAGATCGAGATGATCACTACGCCGTCCGGCGCCAGCTGGCGCGCGTAATGCAGCACAGCTCCGATCGGGTCGGGCAGGTAGTAGATGACCTCATTCATCACGACAGCATCGGGTGGCTGGTCGGCGACGAACGTCGACCCATCTGTGCAAACGAAGTGCGTGCGTGCGTCTGACTTGGGTGCGGCAAGCGCGATGGATTGCTCACAGTTGTCCACGCCGAGATATCGGTCATAGGTCAGGCCTTCCTGCAGGATTCCCTGCGAGCAACCGACATCAAGAACAAAGCCGGCTCTGGCGTACCGCTCCGTCACACGCCGAACGGCTTGATAGCGTGCCGCTTCGTTGCTTTCCCGAAGTCGCTGCCAGCTGTCCTTCCGGTTCTCTTTGGCGTTGTCACGCACCAGGATCGATTTCACGAGAAACAGTGGGATCGGCATTATCGATCCGAGCCCAGCAGCCGCCTTGCTGTGCAGCAAACGGGCCACCACGGTTTCTCGAGTAGCCAGCGCCGACCTATCCGTTCTTGTCGTCATCGGCCTCCTCCTACTCGAAACGCGAGGGATCTCCCGCTCCCCGGCGCACGATCAAGGCTTCGCCGTCGGACAGGTCAACCACGGTAGTCGGGATCTCGCCGCATTGCCCGGAATCCACCACTCCATCGATCATGTGATCAAGGCGCTCCATGATCTCCCAGCCCTGCGTCAGTGGCTGCCGTTCGCCAGGCATGATCAAGGTGCTGGACACCAGAGGTTCACCTAGCCCGGCCAAGATCGCCTGGGCAACTGCGTGATCAGGAATCCGCACTCCGACCGTGCGCCTCTTGGGGTGCAGCATCCGGCGCGGCACATCACGAGTCGCCGGCACGATGAACGTGTACTGCCCAGGTGTCGATGCCTTGAGGGCACGAAAGATCACATTGTCGAGGTGGACGAATCGGCCAAGCTGATTGAAGTCTGCGCACACCAAGGTGAAGTGATGTTGGCTGTCTAGTTGTCGGATCTCCCGGATCCGGTCCAGGCCCTCCTTGTTATCCAGCTGGCAGCCGAGCGCATAGCAGGAATCGGTCGGGTACGCGACCAGCCCGTCGGCGCGAATCAGCTCGACCACTTGGCCGATAGTGCGCGGCTGAGGGTTGTCCGGGTGGACGTCGAAGTATCGGGCCACGAGAGGGAGCCTAGTATCGCTCGCCCCTGGGGCGAGCCAACGCGCGGCGAAGTGGGAGTAGTAAAACACAGACACGTTGGACCGCTTTGCCGAGCGAATGAAACTTAACGTGAAGTTTAGGTAAGGAGACTAAACTGATCATCGTGTTGCACCGGACAGACCTGCTGACCATCGGCGAGTTGGCAGGACGCTCCGGATTCGCCCAGTCAGCGCTGCGATATTACGAAAACCTGGGCTTGATCACCTCGACGCGAACCTCGGGAAACCAGCGCCGTTACGAGCGAGCCACGCTGCGCCGCTTGGCGTTCATCCGCTCGGCGCAGCGTGTCGGGTTGTCACTCGAGGAGATCACCGAGGCGCTGCGCACGCTGCCCGGGAGTCGCACGCCGACCAAGGCCGACTGGACGCGGCTGTCTCATCAGTGGCGTGGTCGGCTCAACGAGCAGATCGAAAGGCTGGAGCGGCTGCGCGATCGATTGGACAGCTGCATTGGCTGCGGTTGTCTGAGTCTGCAACGGTGCACGCTGCAGAATCCAGATGATTACGTGAGCTCCCGCGGGCCAGGTGCGGTCTATCTCGATCCGTCCAAGGACTGATCGGCTGAGGAGACGACGGCCGGGCAGCTGATGCGGCTCGGATAGGTTTACGAGCATGGTCAACAAGGTGGCAATGCTTACTGCGGGCGGCTTCGCGCCGTGCCTGTCAGCAGCGATCGGAGGGCTGATCGAGCGCTACACGGCGGTCGCCCCGGATGTCGAGATCATCGCCTACCGATACGGCTATGAGGGCCTGCTCAAAGGTGACTCCATCCCCGTTACGCGGATCGTCCGCGAGCACGCGGCGCGTCTCGACGCCTTCGGCGGATCGCCCATTGGAAATTCCCGAGTCAAGCTCACCAACGCATCCGACCTTGTGAAGCGGGGTTTGGTTGCCGAAGGAGTTGAGCCACTGCAGGCGGCGGCCGATCAGCTCACCGCCGACGGTGTCGATGTGCTGCACACCATCGGGTGCGACGACACCAATACCACTGCCGCCGATCTCGCGGCGTTCCTCGCCAGCAACGGTCACGAGCTGACCGTTGTCGGGCTCCCCAAGACCATCGACAACGACATCATTCCGGTACGCCAGTCACTGGGCGCCTGGACAGCCGCGGAGCAGGCCTCCCGTTTCGCACAGAACGTCATCGGCGAACACAACTCGGCGTCACGAATGCTCATCGTGCATGAGGTGATGGGCCGCAACTGCGGATGGCTGACCGCAGCCACGGCGCAGGCGTACCGGGAATGGCTGGATTCTCGCGCCTGGCTACCTGAGATCGGGCTCAGTCGGGAGGCCTGGGACGTACACGGCGTGTACATTCCCGAGGCCGTTTTCGATCTCGACGGGGAAGCGCTGCGGCTCAAGGAAGCCATGGATCGGATCGGCTCGGTCAACCTCTTCGTCTCCGAGGGTGCGGGCCTGGACACGATCTTGGTCGAGCTGGAACGATCCGGTGCGGATGTTCCGCGAGATCCGTTTGGTCACGTCAAGATGGACCAGATCAACCCGGGTGCATGGTTCGGAAGCAAGTTCGCGGAGCGGCTCGACGCGCACAAGGTAATGGTGCAGAAGTCTGGATACTTCTCCCGATCAGCCGCCGCCAATCCGCGTGATCTTGCCTTGATCAAATCCATGACCGATCTAGCGGTGGAGTGCGCCCTACGAGGTGAGCCCGGTTTGATCGGGCACGACGAGGAGCGCGGCGATAAGCTTCGTGCGATCGAATTCGACAGGATACGAGGCGGCAAACCGTTTGATATCGACGCGCCGTGGTTCTTGGCATTGCTGGACGGCATCGGCCAGCCGAGCACCCAACTCGCGACCACTCACTGACCACCTCCCAACCCGTCCCGGGGACGCCCCGCGGCATGCTCGATCCCGTCCGCTGCAACCTAGGTTCAGCTACGTTGCCTACGGTCTGCACAGGTTGCTTCGTGTGCAGACCGCGTGCAACCTACGTGAACGTAGGTTGCAGCGAGAGGGTGACGGTTCAGTCAGACTTGGGCCTTTTCCGGCCGCGTACCACCGCTGACAAGACGTACGCGAGCGCCGCGCCCAGGCCGACTCCGGTCGCCGCTCCGGTGACGTACCCGGCGCCCATGCCAACACGAACGGATCGGACCGCTACCTCTTCCGGGATGACATTCGGCGGCTCCTCCAGGTCTTCCGCAGCGTCCGACGCGGCTGCAATGGCGGGCTCTTCCTCGGCAGGTACCGGCACAGCCTCGTGGTCTGCAGTAGCGATCCAGGCTGCGACGAACAAGACGAGCTGAGCGAAGATGTTGAAGAACAACATGACCACGATCACGGGCCCGAAGATCACCGCGGCGGCATTGCCGCGAAAAGCGCTGATCAGGTAGCTGGCGATGAATTGCAGAGCAACGAGGGCTAGGGAACCCAGAAGTGCCCCGCGCCGTACAACGGACCACGGCTCGCGAGTCTCCGGCAACACGGTGTACAGGTACATGAAGATCAGCCACCCGGCGCCGATCGAAACCACAATCGAGGTGACCCGAAGCAGCGGCGCTATCCAGGGCTGATCACTGAGTCCCAGCCATCCGACCACTATGTTGGCGAGAGAGGTGGACAGTGAGGAGAGACCGAACATCACCGCCATTCCGACCAGCAGGCCCAGTAGCAGCACAAGGTTGCCGAGTGTCTTGCGCACGATGTTGATCTTCTGAGGCCGAAGGTCGAATCCGGGTCGCCACTGAGTCCGAACCGCATTCTTCAGATGGCCCATCCACTTGGCGCCGGTGTAGAGAGCCACCACCAAGCCGATGAGGCCGATGGTCCAGAACTGACTGAGTGCGGTGTTGACCAGATCGAGGACCTTTTGCCGCGTGGCTGGTTCGGCCCTGCCCAGTGCGTCTGCTACGGCATTGGCGACGTTGTCCAGCAGACCGGGCTGTAGCACGGTGAGCACCAAGCCAGTGACCGAAAAGGCCACCATCAGGACCGGCACGATTGCGAGCACCGAAAAATAGGCGGTCGCCGCCGCAAACTGTGAGCCGAGCCTGCTGAGATAGCGCTCTACCGTACGAATGAGGTGTGCGATCCAGGGCCGCTGCTGGAGCCGCTCGACGCTCTCCGGCACCGCAACCATTGATGTCCTTTCTGTCCAGCCCAGCCTTCCCGCCGACGCTATCGCTCCGTTAGCCGTGCGCGAGCCACAAGGACGTCATCGACATCGCGAGGAGCAGCGGTACGAGGACCGCACCGCGGGCGGCGAAACGCCTCCAAGACACCGCAACGCCGGCGGATCGGCAGCGCGCCGCCCAGAGCAGGGTCGCGAGGCTCGCCCAGGGCGTGACGAGAGGTCCGGCGTTGACGCCCACCAGCAGGGCGGCCAGCCGGAGCGGCGAGGCGTCGGCGGCTGGCTCCAGGGCAAGGTAACTCGGCAGGTTGTCCACCAGGTTCGCCCCGACGGCGCCCACCCCGCAGAGTTGTGCCAGTGCCACCCCGGAGAACCGTGCCCGGCAGCTCGGCTGAGAGCAGCGCCCAGACCATGATCATGAGCGATCTGCACGAGAATGAAGAGTAGCCCGACCCCCGAGGACCAACCGCCACGGCAGCAGCCGCCAGGTGAGTAGCGAGCGCGCGCCGATCGCACAGCCGACCACAAGGAAGGCGGCTGCAACAGCCGAAGCAGCGACCACATTGACACCGAGTAACAGCGCCGGGCCGAGCGCTCCGCAAACGATCATTCCGAGCACCAGCAGTCCTCGGTGCGCCGCTAGTTGCGCCGGTAACCGCTGATAGCGGCCGCGAAGCGACCGACGGAAGATCACCGCGAGTGCCAGCACACTGATCAGCACACTGGTGACCGCTGCTGGCCAGGTCAGTACGGCGAATTCGCGCACGTTATGACGTGGCAGTGCGCTGAGGGCGAGCAGGTTGGTCAGGTTGGAAACCGGCAGGAAGAGTGAGGCGG
>Ga0307306_10000145_pt1 | contig 15552 bp, 18 predicted proteins | sample ER_DNA_193_FD_194507 | JGI IMG/M metagenome (GOLD analysis project Ga0307306, IMG submission 194507) | Bulk soil microbial communities from the East River watershed near Crested Butte, Colorado, United States - ER_DNA_193 | ecosystem: Environmental > Terrestrial > Soil > Floodplain | place...
CGGCTCCACCCGGCGCGCGCAAGCCGCCGACGGTGGTGGGCGCGTACGAGCGCCTCGATCCCGTTCCCCACGGCCGAGTCGAGGTATTTGGCGAGCTGCGGGCTCATGAACTCTTCGTTTCCGACCGTGGCGACCTTCAACCGAGCGGTTGACGACCCCGCGGAAGTGTGCGTACTCTCAGGATGATGATTCCCGCAACGCAGACCTGGGCCTGGACCTGGCGCCACGAGCGGGGCGGGAGCGTCGCCTGACCTGACCTAGGCACGACAGCCCGTTCCGCTCGCAGACCTTCCAGCCGGAGGGTCTTTTTGTTTGCCCTGAAATGAACGCAACCACCGTCGTCTCGACAGATCTCCTCACCCCGCTCGGGGCGTATCTACGGCTGCGCGAGTCCAGCGTCGCATCCTTCCTGCTGGAGTCGGTCGAGCACGGGCGCCTCGGTCGTCACTCGTTCATTGGGGCGGGCACGCGTCTCGTCACGTTCGAGGAGGCCGAAGCCCTCGGCCGGCCGGTGGTCGGCTACCTCGGCTATGACCATGTCGCCAGGCTCGAGCCGACCGTGCCGATTCCCGAGCCCGGCCGCGACCTGCCCCAGAGCCGCTTCGTGATCGCGGACACGCTAGTCCGCTTCGACCATGGCCTGGGCATGGCCGAAGTCCTCGCCGGCGACGCGGCCGAGGTGACCGGCCTGCTTGGCGGTCCGCAGCCGGACCCTGGCCGAGGCGAGCGCGGCAGCTCAGGCTCGACCCGGCGCCTCCCTTCCCGCCACGACTACGAGCGAGGCGTCGTCAAGGCGAAGGAGCACATCCGCGCCGGCGACGCGTTCCAGATCGTCCTCTCGCAGCGGGCCGAGCGTCCGACCTCGGCAACGGCGCTCGAGCTGTACCGCTCGCTGCGCCGGGTGAACCCCTCCCCCTATCTGTTCCTGCTCGAGCTCGACGATCTCGCGCTGGTCGGCTCGTCGCCGGAGACGCTAGTCAAGCTTGAAGGGCGTCGAGCCAGCCTCAACCCGATCGCCGGAACCACGGCTCCCGGCGACGGTGACGCGGCCCGGCTGCTCGCCTCCGAGAAGGATCGCGCCGAGCACGTGATGCTGGTCGATCTCGGCCGCAACGACCTCTCCCGGGTCTGCGTGCCCGGCAGCGTGCATGTCGAGCGCTTTCTCGAGCCCGAGCGCTTCTCGCACGTCACCCACCTCGTCTCCGAGGTCGCCGGCGACCTCCGCGAAGAGCTGTCGTCCTTCGACCTGCTGCGCGCGTGCTTCCCCGCCGGCACGGTCTCCGGCGCGCCGAAGGTGCGGGCGATGCAGATCATCTCCGAGCTCGAGACATACAGGCGCGGGCCGTACGCAGGCGCAGTCGGCTACTCCCTCCCGGATGGAACCCTCGATACGTGCATTGCGATCCGCACGATCGTCCTGCACCAAGGCGTCGCGCTGCTCCAGGCGGGCGCCGGGATCGTCGCCGACTCCGAGCCCGCAGCCGAGCACGATGAATGCCTGCGCAAGCTGGCGGCGCTCGAGCTCGCGATCGAGCTCGCGGAGGCGCGGGCCCCCTCGGCTTCCTGGGGCGCTGCTGGCGGTGCCGTGCCGGAGGGGACAGTGTGAATAACACGGCCCCGGAGAGGACGGTGCCGTCAGCGGCGCCAGGCGGGAGCGGAGCCCGGCTCCGCCGGGCTGGAGCCGCCGCCGGCCAGGGAGGCGAGAGGTGATCCTGCTGATCGACAACTACGACTCGTTCACTTACAACCTCGTGCACATGTTCGGAGAGCTCGGCTGCGAGGTCGTCGTCCATCGCAACGACGCGATCGACGCCGACGAGGCCGCGTCCCTTGCTCCCTCGCAGCTCGTGATCTCGCCGGGCCCCGGGCGGCCCGCCGGGGCGGGCGCCACGCTGGAGATCGTCAGACGGCTCGCCCCCCGGGTGCCGACGCTCGGCGTCTGCCTGGGGCACCAGGCGGTGATCGAGGCGTTCGGCGGCGAGATCGGCCCGGCCAAGCAACTCGTCCACGGCAAGGCGAGCCCAGTCCGCCACGACGGCCGCGGGATCTTCGCCGGGCTGCCGGAGGAGTTCGAGGCCGGCCGCTACCACTCTCTGGCAGCGACGGTCGTGCCGGACGAGCTGGAGGTCTCCGCCACCTGCGCCGAGGGCGAGGTGATGGCCGTTCGCCATCGCGAGCTGCCGGTCGACGGCGTCCAGTTCCACCCCGAGTCCGTACTGACACCCGTTGGCCCGGCCCTCGCCCGGAACTTCCTGGAGGCACGGTCATGATCCAGAAGGCGCTCGCCAGGCTGCTCGACGGCCACGACCTGTCGCGGGAGGAAGCACGCGAGGTGATGGGCTCGATCATGACCGGCGAGGCGACATCCGCACAGATCGCCGGCTTCTTGATCGCCCTGCGCGCGAAGGGCGAGACGGCCGACGAGATCGCCGGCTGCGCCGAGGCGATGCGAGAGCACGTCCTGCCGGTCCGGCCCCAACGCGAGGATCTCGTCGACACTGCCGGCACAGGCGGCGACGGCGCGAAGACGATCAACATCTCGACCGCGGCGGCGCTCGTCGCAGCCGCGGCGGGCGCCGGCGTCGCGAAACACGGCAACCGGGCCGTGTCGTCGGCCTCGGGGTCTGCTGACGTCCTCGAGGCGCTCGGTTTCAACCTGGAGCTGCCGTCGGAGCAGATCGCGCGCTCGATCGACGAGCTCGGCTTCGGTTTCCTCTTCGCGCCCACGCACCACCCGGCGATGCGGCATGCGGCCCCGGTGCGCCGCGAGCTGGCGGCGCGTACCGTTTTCAACGTGCTCGGCCCGCTCACCAACCCCGCCGGCGCACGGGCACAGGTCGTCGGCGTCTACGCGCCGGAGCTCGTGCGCACCATCGCCGAGGTCCTGGCCCAGCTCGGGGCCAGGCGGGCGTTCGTCGTCCACGGCGCGGGCGGCATCGACGAGCTGTCGCCTACCGGTCCGAACTTCGTCTGCGAGGTCGTCGACGGAGGCGTGCGGACGCGCAACATCGACCCGCTCGAGTTCGGCATCGAGCGGTGTGATCCGAGCGAGCTGCGCGGCGGCTCGCCCGCCGAGAACGCGGCCGCGATCCGGGCGGTCTTCGCCGGCGAGAACGGCGGCCGCCGCAGCGCAATCCTGCTCAACGCCGCCGGCGCGATCGCTGCCGGCGGCCACGCCGAAGACCTGCGTGAAGGCCTTGAGCTCGCCCGGGAGGCGGTCGACTCCGGGGCAGCCGCGGCCCGTCTCCACCAGCTCATTGCGTTCACGCAGCGGAAGGATTCCGTATGAGGTTCCGCGACGCGCTCGCAGCGCCGGGCCTTCGCGCAATCGCGGAGGTGAAGCGCCGGTCGCCCTCCGCCGGCGACCTGCGGCCGGACGCCGATCCGGCGGCGCTGGCGTCCGCGTTCGCCGAGGCGGGTGCGGCAGCGATCTCAATCCTCGTCGACGGGCGCTTCGGCGGCTCGCTCGCCGACCTGCGCGCGGCGCGGCAGGCGACCTCCGCGCCCCTGCTGGCGAAGGGCTTCTTTCGCAAGGAAGCCGAGCTCGACGAGCTCAAAGAGGCGGGCGCCGATGCGGCGCTGCTGCTTCTGCGCGACCTCGACGACCGGCGCGCCCAGGCGATGCTCGAGCGCGCAGCCCGGCTCGGCCTCGACGCGCTCGTCGAGGCGCATGACGCGCGCGAATTGGAGCGCGCCACGACGCTCGATGCGGAGGTTGTCGGGATCAACGCCCGCGACCTCAACACGTTCGCGATCGACAGGGCAGCCGCACTGGAGCTCGTCGCGGCCGCGCCGCGCGATCGGGTGGTCGTGGCCGAGAGCGGCATCGCCGCACGGGCGCACGGCGCCGCGGCCGAGCTTGCCGGCGCGGATGCCGTGCTCGTCGGGTCGGCCCTGATGCGCGCACCCGATCCGGCGGCGAAGCTCCGTGAGCTCCTGTCCCGCCCACTGGTGAAGGTGTGCGGGCTCATCCGCGCCGAGGATGTGCAGGCCGCGGCCGAAGCCGGCGCGGACATGGCCGGATTCATTCGGGCGCGAGAGACCCCGCGGCGCGCCCCCGAGGTGCTGCCGGTGCCCGAGACGATGCTCTCGGTAGCCGTCTACGTCGGCGAGCGCGGCGACGATGCGAGCGACCTCGCCCAGCTCTATGCGCGCGAGAACGGCCATCGGGGGCGGGACGGCGTGCTTTTCCGTGCCGACGAGCCGGTCGCCCGGGTGGTCGACCGCGCCTGGGAGGAGGACGACCCCGATCACATCGAGCGTGCTCGCGCCGGCGACGGCAGGATCATGCTCGCGGGCGGTCTCTCGCCGGAAAACGTCGGTGAGGCGATCTCGAAGGTGCGCCCGTGGGCGGTCGACGCGAGCTCGAGCCTCGAGACCGAGCCGGGCATCAAGGACCACGACCGAATTCGCGCCTTCGTCGAGGCGGCACGGTGAGCGCGGCGACGCGCACCTACGGCGAGTACGGCGGTCGGTACGTGCCGGAGACACTGATCCCGGCGCTCGACGAGCTCGAGGCCGGCTGGCAACAGGCGCTCGCAGATCCCGCATTCGGGCGAGAGCTCGACGACCTCGGTCGCGACTACGCCGGCCGGCCGACTCCGCTCACGCTTGCCGAGCGCTTCGCGCCGGGCAAGCGCATCTACCTGAAACGGGAGGACTTGCTGCACACGGGCGCGCACAAGCTCAACAACGCGCTCGGGCAGGCAGTGCTCGCCCGGCGACTGGGGAAGAACCGGATCGTCGCCGAGACGGGCGCCGGGCAGCACGGCGTCGCGACCGCGACCGTGTGTGCGCGCTTCGGCTTCGAGTGCGTCGTCTACATGGGCGCAGAGGACATGCGCCGGCAAGCTCCGAACGTCGAGCGGATGGGCCTCCTCGGCGCCGAGGTGCGGCCGGTCGAATACGGGACGAAGACGCTCAAGGAAGCGACCAGCGAGGCGATCCGGGACTGGATCACGAACGTCGAGACGACTCACTACCTGATCGGCTCGTGCGTGGGCCCGGCCCCGTATCCGGAGATCGTCCGAGAGCTGCAGTCCGTGATCGGGCGCGAGGCGCGCGAGCAGATCTTTACCGCCGAGGGCCGGCTGCCCGAGGTGGCTGTCGCCTGCGTCGGTGGGGGCTCGAACGCGATCGGCCTCTTCGCTGCCTTCGTCGAGGACCGGGACGTGCGGCTCGTCGGCGTCGAGGCGGCCGGCGCCGCAAGCCTTGGGACGGGCCGAGCCGGCGTCCTGCACGGATCGCGCTCCTCGCTCCTCGCCGACGCCGACGGGCAAGTGCTCGATGCGCACTCGATCTCGGCGGGCCTCGACTATCCAGGAGTCGGCCCCGAGCACGCTTTCCTACGCGACAGCGGGCGGGCCGAATATGTCGGCGCGTCCGACGACGAGGCGCTGGCTGCGTTTCGCCGCCTCGCCGAGACGGAGGGGATCATCCCGGCTCTCGAGCCGGCGCACGCGCTGGCGCGGGCACGCGAGCTGGACCAAGAGCTGATCCTGGTCTGCCTCTCGGGCCGCGGCGACAAGGATCTGGCCGAAGTCCTGTCCCGGTGAAGACGCTCGCGATCTATTTGATGTGCGGTGCGGCGACGCCGGAGCTCGCCGAGGCGGCGGTCGAGGGCGGCGCCGACATCGTCGAGCTGGGCTTTCCGTTCTCGGACCCGCTCGCGGACGGACCGGTGATCAGGCTGGCCGGCGAGCGGGCGCTCGCGGACGGCATGCGCACCGACGCCTGCCTCGAGTGCCTCGGCGCGACGCGAGAGCGTGTCGACGTGCCGCTGATCCCGATGACGTATGCCTCCCTCCTCGAGGCCTACGGCTACGAGCGCTTCGCGACCGCCGCCCGAGGCGCCGGCGCGACGAGCCTGATCGTGGCCGACCTGCCCGTCGACGCCGAGACCGACTTGCGCCGAATCCAGCTGGTCGCCCCCACCTCCACGGACGAGCGGCTGAAGCTCGCGGCGGGACGAACCGACGGCTGGCTCTACCTGGTCACGGTCACCGGCACCACCGGCGCCCGTGACGGCCTCTCACCCGCGCTTCGTGGACTGGTCGAGCGAGCGCGTGCCCTGAGCGACGTCCCGCTCTACGCCGGCTTCGGGATCTCGACGCCCGAGCAGGCCGCAGCCGCGGCCGAGCTCGTCGACGGCGTCGTCGTCGGCTCGCGCGCCGTGGAGGTGGCGCAGGACGGCCCCGACTCCCTGCGCGAGTACGTCGCTTCGCTACGGGCGTCGATCGACACAACGATCTCCGTGTAGCACTATCTTGGGGCCATGCGCGCCCTCGCACTGGCGATCGCGAGCGCGATCGCTCTCGTCATCGCTCCCGTCGCGGGTGCAGACATTCTCGGCTCGGCTCAGGTTCGAAGCGCCGACGGGAAGCTCTTGGCCGCTGCCCGGAGCGGGTCGTTCTCCTACCCGCGCGACGGCTCCGTGCTCTCGATCGGCAACGTGCTATCGAGCGGCAGTCGAATCGAGCTCAAGGACGTGTCGATGCTCGGCGGCCGCGTCCACGCCGACCGAGTCACGATCCGCCACGGCAAGCGCGCCACGATCGAGGGCCTGGTCGTCCAGGGTCTGCTCCGCGACGCGAGCGCGAACGCGCTCTTCCAGCTGGACACGGGCAGCTACCTGGTCGTCAGCCAGAAGGCGGTGATCGGCCAGAAGACCGGTTACGTCGGCCTACGGCTCAGCGTCGCGCAGGGCTACCCGGGCGTGCCCGGCGGGGCGGACATCCTGGTCGGCCTCCGCGAGCGGGGTCAGAGCCGCGGCGCGCAGCTCGCAAGCAGCGTCGTCACGGCAGCCGGGCCCTGGGCGGCGCTCGGCTTCGGGGCGGCGCCCACGGTCGCCGGCCTCCCGGTCGTCACCGAGCCGCTGCTGAATGCCGCCCTGCCACCGGCGAACGGCATCGGAGGCAAGGCGGTCGCGATCGCGGCCCAGTATCTGGGCATCGCCTACCGCTGGGGTGGCGCCGACCCGATCAGCGGCTTCGATTGCTCGGGGCTGACTATGTACGTCTACGGACAGCTGGGCGTCCAGCTCACCCATTACACGGGCGCCCAGCTGCACCAGGGCAAGCCGGTGCCACCGGAGGCCCTCCAGCCCGGCGACCTCGTCTTCTTCGACCCCGGCGCTTTCGGCGTGCCCGGCCACGAAGGCATGTACATCGGCGGCGGCCTCTTCATCCACGCGCCGCACACCGGCGACGTCGTCAAGATCTCGGCGCTCGTGACGTACGCGAAGCGTTACGTCGGCGCTGTGCGACCGTACGCCTGAGGCTCTAGCGGTCGCGCCGCTGCTTTTGAAGCTTCTGCATGGCCCGCCGTTGCTGGCGATTCTGCGGCTCTGGTAGCGCGCCTTCCTGGCCGGCGGCCTCGAGATAGGCGCGCCGTTCCGAGGCACTGAGGCGCGACAACGCCGCCTGCGCCCGCTGTGGATCCTTGGCGACACCGGCCCGCTCGAGCTTCTCCAGCGCGCTCGCCGCGTCCGGATTCTGCTTCGCGAGCGCGGCGCGCGAGGCCTTCATCATCAGCCCGCGGACGCCGGGAATCTTCGCGATCGCCTGCATCACGGGTCGCGCGTACTTCCCGCCACGGAAACGGGCGAGCAAGGCGAGCAACCCGAAGAGGATCAGGAGGGCGCCGACGATGAAGAGCGGGATGAAGTAGAGCCACACGGCGGCGAAACTTTAGCGCGGGAGGCCTTGGCGGGACGGCGCTCGTCGTCGGGGTGCGATGGTCGTCCCCTGGCAAGGGCGCAGGGAGCGTCAATAGCAGGAAGCTATTGGCGTGACTGAGGACGCCGCCAGGGGCGAGTAGCGCGGCCCGACGGCACAGACTCCGTTTCGTCAAGGCCTCCCTAACTTCCAGTCGCTGAAGGCGGCCAGTAACTTCGCTTCCGCCTCAGGACTGATGTCGGCAGGCGTCAACGTGCTGGTCAGCTCGATCGTCGTCGTCATCTGCTCGACGTACTCGTGGCAGCCGTCGCAGCCGCCGAGGTGCTGCTCGAAACGCCGGCGCTCGGCCTTCGGCAAAGCACCTTCTAAATAGTCGGTGACCAGCTCGACCAGCTCCTGGCAGCTCAGTTGTTCAAGGGTTGCGCTCATGCCGTCTCCGCGAAGTAGTCCTCCAGCGCCTGCCGCACCTTCGAGCGCGCGCGGTGAAGAAGGACCCTTTGATTTGTCTCCGTCAGCTGCAGGGCGTTACGCGTCTCCTCGGCGCTCCAGCCCTCGACGTCGCGGAGGCTGATCACCGCCTGCTGCGCGGGCGGTAGCTGCTCGATCGCAAGGTCGACAACGCGCCGCGTCTCGTCCGCGAGCAGTCGCTCCTCCGGCCATGGCTGCGGCCCCGCCGCCCATCCGCCCGCGAGGAAGCGGTCGGGGTCGACCGCGGGCTCGCGGTCGTCGCCCGGCCGCTCGAGCGCGGAAAAGGGGACCGTTCGCCCTTCCCGCTGCCCTCGGGTCTTGGCGATGTTCGTGAGGATCCGGAAGATCCAGGTCTTCAGCGAGGACCTGCCCTCGAAGCGGTCGATCCCGTTCAAGACGCCGATCCAGGTGTCCTGGACCACGTCTTCGGCGACCGCCCGGCTGGAGACGTACAGCTGCGCGACCCGCAGGAGCGAGGCGTTGTACATGACCATCAACTCCGCGAACGCCCGCTCGTCGCGTGCCCGCAGGGCCTTCACGATCCGGGCGTCGTCGAACGAGACGCGCGGCATCGGACGACTGTATAGGGACAATCTCCGAAAAGAGAAAACGACGAGGAGGCTCCATGCAGAGCAAGGGCTACGACTTGATCGTCATCGGCGCCGGCTCGGCCGCCCGCGACGGCGCCAACAGAGCCGCCAGGGAGCACGGCGCAAAGGTCGCTCTGATCGAGCGCGAGCGGTGGGGCGGCAGCTGCCCAAACGTCGCTTGTACGCCGACGAAGGCCTACCTCGTCGCGGCCGACCTGGTTCACGGGATCAACGAACTGGCGAGCAAGCTCGGGATCGAAGTCGGCCCCGCGAAGACGAACCTCGCCCAGGTGAAGGCGCGCAAGGATGCGCTGAAGAAGCCGCAGTCGAAGTGGGTCGAGGAGCTCCAGGCCGCCGGTTTCCACACCTACGACGGCACGGCCGAGTTCGTCGACGCGCACACGGTCCGCGTCGGCGACGTCGAGCTGACGGCCGACAAGATCCTGATCGCGACCGGTTCACGCACCGCGGTGCCGCCGATCGAGGGCATCGACGAGATCGACTGGATCGACCACGTGACGGCCCTCGAGCTCGAGCACCTGCCCGAGTCGATGCTCGTCGTCGGGGCCGGGGCGGTCGGTCTCGAGTTCGCCCAGGCGTTCGCACGCTTCGGGTCAAAGGTGACGATCGTGGACGCGCTCGACGAGATCGCCCCGCGCTCGGATCAGCACGCTGCGATGGAGCTACGGCTGGCGTTGGAAGGCGAGGGCATTCCGGTGCTCCTCGGCAGCTTCGTCCAGAAGGTGACTCCAGCAGAGACGCCGGCCAGACACGTGGCAACGGTCGTCCCCCGCGACGACGGCATGGAGCATGAGGTCGAGTTCGAACGCCTGCTGCTCGCCTCGGGCCGCAGGCCGAACATCGAGGAGCTGAACCTGGAGGCTGCGGGCGTCGAGACCTACAAGCTCGGGATCGCAGCTGACGAACGGATGCGCACGAACGTCCCTGGGATTTGGGCCGTCGGAGACGTCAACGGCCAGGCTCCGTTCACCCCGGCCGCCCAGTACCAAGCGCGGATCGCAGTCGAGGACATGTTCAGCCCCGGCGAAGGCCCGGCGGCCGACTACTCGGTGCTGCCGACGGCGATCTTCACCCACCCCGAGCTGGCGCAGGTCGGGCTGACGCAGATGGAGGCGGAGGAGCAGGGCTTCGAAGCCGAGTCGGTCCTCCATCTGCTCAAGAACGTCAAGCGCGCCGCCTACACGGACGAGCGGCACGGCCTCTACAAGATCGTCTTCGACCGGGAAAGTCGCCGCGTGCTCGGCCTGCACGTGGTCGCGCCCGGGGCAAGCGAGGTCGTCCAGGGCCTATCGGTCGCGATGCGCCTCGACGTCACGGTCGACGAGCTCGCGAGAGCCCACCACACGTTCCCGACGATCGGCGAGGGCGTCAAAGCCGCCGCCGAGCAGGTGCAGGCGACCGTCGCCGCCTGATTTCTGTGCCGAAACCGAATCGCAAGGCGGTTTTGGGCCCAATCGGTGCTACGGTTCTCGCGCCATAGATCAACAAGAGCGAGTACCGGTAGTGCGATCACGCCTCCGCTGCACGTTCGAGAAGTAGCAGGGAGGTGGAAAAATATGGCAAGCGGAACCGTTAAGTGGTTCAACGACTCGAAGGGCTACGGCTTCATCTCGCAGGCCGATGGCGGCGACGATGTCTTCGTCCACTTCAGCGCGATCGCCGGTGAGGGCTTCAAGAGCCTGACCGAAGGCGCGAAGGTCGAGTACGAGGTCGAGGAAGGCCCGAAGGGCCCCCAGGCCCGGAACGTCAGCATCGTCGGTTAAGACGATCTCTCGCGCGCGGGTGACAGCTGTCACCCGCGCGCTTTCATCTCAGCGGAAAGGAGGTGCGCTATTTCCGAAAAGGAGCAGAAGATCGAAGTGGACGGCGAAGTCGTCGAGTCCTACAAGAGCGGCATGTACCGGATTGCCCTCGACAACGGCCACGAGGCGCTCGGCTACACGGCCGGCAAGATGCGCCGGTACCGGATCAAGATTCTGATCGGCGACCGGATCAAGCTCGAGCTGTCACCGTATGACCTAACCCGCGGTCGCATCGTCTATCGCTACCGCGAGAGCGACGGAAACTCGGCTCAGGCAGCTAGCCAGTAGGCGGCGGCGCCAGCTGCTGCCAGGTCACCGCGAACGATCCTCCATCCGCGCCGACGGCGCCCGGGATCGCGTTCGCCCCGGCCTGCGAAGGCTGATCCGAGCCTGCCAGGTCCCCGTGCAACTCGATCGTCGTCGCGGTCCAGACGGGGTCTGAGATCCGGCCCTTATGGCCCTTGATCGTCGCGGTGCTGTGCGTGAAGTCGACCGTGCCGAAGTTCGTCAGCGGCAGTGTCGTGCAGTTGCCCGTGAAGTCACAGCCGCTCGGCGCCTCCGCGACCCATTCAGCCGAGCCGAGGTCCGGCCGCTTCATGTGCAGCTTCTTCGTGAAGAGCTTGCCGGTCGTGACGTTCTTGAGCCTGATCACGACGGTCTGCTTCTTGACCGAGACTGTGGCCGAGACCGTGTCCCCTGGCCGAATCGGCAGGCTCAGCATCACCGGCGGCGCCGGGTAGAGCTCGTACCAGGCTGTGTAGTACGCGGAACCCCCTTCACAGTTGGCGAGCGTCCCCGTCTGCTCGACCGCGAACGACCGCCTCGCGAAGCCGCCGAGCCCGACCCAGAACGCCGAATACGTCGGGGAGGAATCTGAGCAGGTCGCGCTCGGCTGGACCCAGCGGCCGGTCACGCTCGCGAACGGCTTCTTGTGGACGACCGCGTAGCCGGCCCAGTTGGTGCTCGCCTCGGTGTCCGAGCGGACGAGTGTGCCGTGCTGAAGAAGGCCGAGCCCCGGCTGCGGGGCGGCTCTGGCAGCCGTGGCAGGGGCGGCAACCGCGGCGATGCAGAGACCGATGGCAGCGAGGCGTCTCACGAAACGGCGAAGTGTACGTTCACTCTCGCGCAGTTTCGTGAAAGCAGGCTAAGAATCAACCGCCCGTGGCCGAGAAGTGCTGGTAGTCCGGCGACCCCGTCCAGCGTCCGCCCCACTTCCAGCCGGCCGCTGCGAACGCGCGGACGAGCAGGCCGCCCGGCACCGCCATCCCGGGCCGACGCCGGGTGCGGTCGAGAAAGGCGCGGCCGGAACTGGGATGGACACGGCCGCCGTCGAGATAAGGGTTCTCGACGGGGTTGACGTCGATCGCCTCCCCGTAGGCGTGGACCGACCAGCGGCGCGGTCCAGGGCCGATCACATAGCGGCAGTTGAACGCAGCTGTGTTGTCGGCCTGGAGCGAGCGCTCGTCCTTGCCGCCGTACGCGTCGATCGGCCGCAGGCGCCTGATCGGGAACCGGGCCGCGTAGAGCCGGCGGAAGACCTGCGTCAGCCCGGAGACCGCATTCGCGTTGACGACGAGCGCGCCGGTGTGGGCTCGTCCGTCGAAGCCCCAGTAGGTCAGGCGAAGGCGACGAAGCCGGGCCGGCGCCACCGGACAACCGGGATGCCACGAGTACGGGAGCTGCTTGGCCGAGACGAGCGACACCGTGTGGGCGAAGGGCGGTGCCTGGAGCGACACGGCGGCGAAGATCGCGAGGAACAGCGTCTTCATCTCGCCCCGAGCGTACTCTGCCGAGGAGCATGGCCAGGGCAATCACACTCGCCGTGGCCTCCGCCTTGGTCACGGCAGCCGCAGCCACCGGCGGCGACCGCGAAGTGACGGCGTCTTGCCCCCCGAACCTCGCGAACGAGCTTGCGTCGACCCGCGCGGCGACGCAACTCGTGACCGTGGTCGCGGCGTCGGGGCGCTCGACCCGCGGCTCGCTACGGCTCTGGCGCAAGTCGGGCGAGTGCTGGCTCGCGGTCGACGGCCCGTGGAGCGCCTGGCTCGGCCAGAACGGAGTCTCGGCAAACCGGCGCGAGGGCGACCGCACGACGCCCGCCGGCGCCTTCGGCTTCCAACGGACGATGTACGGGCTCGGCCCGAACCCCGGCGTTCGATACGCCTATCGCCGGATCGTCTGCGGCGACTGGTGGGTCGAGGACCCGCGCTCGCCCTACTACAACCGCTTCCGCCATGTCCCGTGCGGCTCCGAGCCCCCGTTTCGGGTGACCAGCGAGGACATGTCCCGCTCGCCGACGGCCTATCGCCACCTGGCGGTGATCGACTACAACACGCACCCGATCGTCCGCGGCCGCGGCTCGGGGATCTTCCTCCACCGCAGCACGGGCAGGCCAACGCTCGGCTGCGTCAGCCTCCCACTCGCGCAGCTGGTCACGGTGCTCCGCTGGCTCGATCCCTCAGCCTCACCGCTGATCCTGATCGGCACCGCGGCGACGATTCGCGGTTACTGAGGAGCTGTCCAGCCGAAGTCGCGCCCGAGCAGCTCGTAGAGGCGGCGGTTGGGCTCCGCGAAGTGCTCGGCAAGCCGCTGCCGGGTCTCGGCCGGCAGCTCCGCGTAGCGCTGCTCGTAGACGCGCGGATACGACTCGAGCGAGTGCGGCGGTGCCCCGAGGAAGCCCAGGATCTCCGCGTAGGTCTCGGCCGGCTTCGAAGCCAGATCGTCGCTTGCCACGACCAGCAGCTGCTCGCGCGGGAAGACGGCGAACCAGCGCTCGAGCTGCTCCGCGTAGCGGCCGCGCGCCAGATAGGCGTGGTCCCACCAAGCGTGGCTGAAGTAGCCGGGCTGATTGACCATTCGCTCCTCCTCCCCGGCCGTCCGCCCGGGCTCGGCCTCGATCGCGGCGTCGAACGACAGCGGCTCACGGCCGAGGGCGACTTCGTGGTGGTACTGCGAATGCGCGCGGTCGACGGGATCGCGCAGCAAGACGATCAGCTTCGCGCTCGGGACCGTGGCCCGAACCCGTTCCGGCGCCAGGGGGTGGAACACGTAGCCGGGGCTCGCCTCTCCCACCAGGCGCTCGCCGGCCCGTAGTGGAAAGTGCCCGCGATACCAGGCCTCGCCCCTTCGATAGTGGCGGTCGAAGTAGCTGACCTCCTTCCAGGACGGCCCGGTGATGCCGGGGTGCCACCGGAGGTAGGCATAGAGCGCCGTCGTGCCGGCCTTCTGGGCGCCGAGGATCAGGAAGCCCGGGAGCGGCCGGGCGAAGGAGGTCGCGCGGCCGTAGGTCCAGACGGCGTTGCGAAGCACCGCCCGGGCGGGGCGCGGGATGCGCGGAATCAGCTCGGCGGGGAGGCGGAGCCTCAGGTGTAACCGAGCTCGCGCAGGAGCGCGCCCGCCTCCCGTTCGACGTCCTCGACCTGCTCGGCACTGAGATCTTGCCGCCACCGGCCGATCGAGCGGCTGTGTACCTCGGCGAGCCCCTCCGCAAGCGGCGCCGGGTCCGTCTCGAGCCGTCGAGCGATCCGCGCCGCCGCCGCGGCCGGGTCGGCGGCGATCTCCTCGTAGCGAATCTCGAGCGTCTGCTCCGGCGCCGATTGCGCGGCGCTCAGGTAGCGCCGCCAGGCCCAGGCCGCACGGGTCGCCTCGGTCGCGCGCTTGAACTCCTCGTGCCGCTCGGGCTCGACCCACGAGCGCACGTGACTCCCGTAGGGAAGCCCCGCGTCGTCCCCGCCCTCGCGTGTGTCGGCGAGCCATCTTTTTTCGAGCAGGGAGCAGACCACGTCCCGGGCGTCCCGAACGATGTGCAGGAACGTCGCCCGCGGGTAGGCCCGCACGGCTGCGCCGACGACGAAGCTCAGCTCCGGCGTCTGCTCCACCGGGCGAAGGTCACGCACGAAGCTCAGCCGGCGTACCCGCTCCAGGGTCGAGCGGAGCTCGACCGCCGCCTCCGCCTCCGGGAGGGACGCCCAGTGCGCGATCGCAGCCTTGACCGGGCGCACCTCGCCGAGGTCGACGAAACCGGGCTGAGAGCCGACGGCGCCTGCAAGGAAGGTCGTCCCCGATCGCGGCGAGCCGACCACGAAGACGATTCGCTCCGTCGCGACCGCGGGATCGCCGCCCGGCTCCCGAAAGCCGCGCGGAGCCACCCGCGCGACCGTCCGCCCGTAGAGACCCGCCTGCCTGAGTGCTTGCCGAGCCGACACCGGCCGGAAGACTAGAGAACGCTCTCACTCATTCGAGCGATGCCCGGGTGGAGAGATGACTCGTGGCAGCCGATTCTTGGAACTGGCGTGGCTGCGGCTTCCATGACCCCGCGCACCTGGGCGGTGCAACGCTCGCTCACACTTCTGCGGGTGTTTCTGATCGCGAGCGCGGGTATCCTGCTCGCCGGCGCGATCATCCTCTCGGGGATCCTCAGCTCCCGGCTCAAGGCGCAGGTGATCGACGACGCGCGCTCGAGCCTGACCCAGTACGTGGACGGCGTTCTGCGGCCACAGCTCGTGCAGCAAGGCACCGTGGTCGTTCACCCACAGCTCTCGCGGCGGCTGGTCGACGAACTTCGCCGCCGCCCGGAGATCGTGACCGTGAAGGTGTGGCGGGCGAACGGCGTGCTTGCGTGGACGAACCGTGGACGCGGCCGGATCGGCCACCGCTTCGATCTCGACGGGAATCTCGGCGCGGCGATGCGAAGCAACGAGTCGGTCGCCGGGATCGAATTCCCGGACACCGAGGAGAACGCGGTCGAGCGCAAGCTCGGCTTCGGGCGGCTGCTCGAGGTCTACGCCCCGATCGAGAACAGCACCAGGACCCGGCCGATCGGCGCCTACGAGATCTACGCCGACCCGAAGCGCAGCGAGCGCCTGATCACGGCAAACAAGCATGCGATCTGGGCCGGCATCGCCCTCGTCTTCCTTGCGCTCTACCTCGCCCTCGCGTTGCTCGTCCGCACCGCGTCACGGACCTTGCGCCGGCAGGCGGCCTCCCTCGCGGCTC
>Ga0307306_10000149_pt1 | contig 15368 bp, 13 predicted proteins | sample ER_DNA_193_FD_194507 | JGI IMG/M metagenome (GOLD analysis project Ga0307306, IMG submission 194507) | Bulk soil microbial communities from the East River watershed near Crested Butte, Colorado, United States - ER_DNA_193 | ecosystem: Environmental > Terrestrial > Soil > Floodplain | place...
CGGGAAGCCTCGGCGAGACCGACGCCCTGGCCGACCTCGTTGTGCAACGGGCCGGCGAGGCGCTGGCCACGGGCCGGTAGCCTGCGCGCGTGCCTGACCACCCGGGACTGCGGATCCAGCACGACGGACCGGTCCTCACCGTGACGCTCGCGAGCCCCGAGACGCGCAACGCTCAGACGCCGTCTCTATGGTTCGCCCTGGCGGAGGTGGGGGAGTCACTGCCGCCCGAGGTGCGCGTGGTTGTGATCTGCGGCGAGGGCGCGTCGTTCTCGGCCGGGCTCCACCGGCAGATGCTTGCGCCGGGAGGTCTGCGGGGAGAGGCCGACATCCTGGCGCTCGCCACGGCGGACGAGGGGCTCGACGAGACGATCGCCGGATTCCAGCGCGGGTTCACCGTCTGGCGCTCGGTTCCCGCGGTCGTCGTGGCCGTGGTGCAGGGGCACGCGGTCGGCGCCGGCTTCCAGCTGGCCCTGGCGGCGGACCTGCGCTTGCTCGCCGACGACGCCCAGCTCAGCATGCGGGAGGTGCAGCTGGGCCTCATCCCGGACCTCGGCGGCACCGGGCCGCTCGTTCATGTGGTGGGGTATGCCCGGGCGCTCGAGATCTGCGCGACCGGCCGGTTCGTCGGGGCCGAGGAGGCGGCCGCGATCGGACTGGCGACGGCGGTCGTACCGCGGGCCGACTTGTCCGCCGCGGCGGACGACCTGGTGGCGGCTCTGTTGGCGGCACCCGCCGATGCGCTCAAGGCCTTGAAACCATTGTTGGCCAACGGGATTGACGCGACGCCCCACGAGCAGCTCGCCGCGGAGCGGGCGGCCCAGGCCGGGCTACTCCGCTCTCTGGCTCAGACTGCGCGTGGGTGAGAACCCGCGAGCTGTCACTACGGCGGAATAGCGTGCTCGGGACGAGGTGTTGAGTCAGAGGTCCGCAAGGAGGTGACGCCGTGAGCATGTCGGGCTGGATGGTCATGCGGTCCATGACCCGCGACTCCGACGTCGTCGACCGCCGGCTCACACCCGGCACGACCCGCCGCGTGCTCGGCTACGCGCGGCCGTTCCTGCGGCCGATCATCGTCTTCCTCGTCCTCGTCGTCGTCGATGCCTTCGTCATGGTGGCGGTCCCCTTGCTGCTCAAGGACATTGTCGACAACGGTGTCACACCCAAAGACTCTGGCGTCGTCATCCGGTTGTCGCTCGTCGTCGCCGCCCTGGCGGTCGTGGACGCCGGGCTGACGATGCTTCAGCGGTGGTACTCCTCGCGGATCGGCGAGGGCCTCATCTACGACTTGCGCACCGAGGTCTTCTCCCACGTCCTGCGCCAGCCCATCGCGTTCTTCACCCGCGCGCAGACCGGCTCGCTCGTCAGCCGGCTCAACTCCGACGTCATCGGTGCGCAAGCCGCGTTCACCTCGGTGCTCTCGAGCGTCGTCAGCAACGCGGTGTCTCTGGTCCTCATCGTCGCGGCCATGTTCACGCTGTCGTGGCAGCTCACTGTCGGAGCTCTCCTGCTCGTGCCGTTCTTCCTCATCCCGGCGCGGGTCATGGGGAAGCGGCTCGCCGGGCTGTCCACCCTTCAGATGAACCTCAACGCCGACATGGGCAGCCGGATGACCGAACGGTTCAACGTCGCCGGCGCCCTGCTGGTCAAGCTCTTCGGCAACCCCTCTCGCGAAGATCGCGAATACGCCGAGCGGGCGGGCAAGGTGCGCGACGCCGGCGTGCGGATCGCGATGAACCGCACCGTGTTCATGGTCGCCCTCGGGTTGGTCGCGGCCCTCGCCACCGCGATGGTCTACGGGTTCGGCGGGGTCATGGCGGTCAACGGGACGCTCACGGTGGGCACTCTGTTGGCCCTCGCCGCGCTGCTCGCTCGCCTGTATGCGCCGCTCACGGCGATCTCCAACGTCCGGGTCGACGTGATGACCGCGCTGGTGTCGTTCGAGCGGGTCTTCGAGGTGCTCGACCTCCAGCCCCTCGTCACCGAGAAGCTGGACGCCCGGTCCCTTCCGGACGGCCCGCTGGGCATCGACGTGGACGACGTGTCGTTCCGCTACCCCTCGGCCGACGAGGTGTCGCTCGCTTCGCTGGAGTCCACGTCCTCGGGGGACCGGGGGGCCGGGGAGTCGGTGCTCCACGACGTCTCGTTCTCGGTCGCGCCCGGGCAGCTCGTCGCCCTGGTCGGACCGTCCGGTGCCGGCAAGACGACCATCACGGCGCTGGTGTCACGGCTCTACGACCCGGGCGGCGGCACCGTCCGAATCGGTGGCGTCGACCTGCGTGACGTATCCATGCAGTCGCTGCATGACTCCATCGGCGTCGTCACGCAAGAGGCCCACCTCTTCCACGACACCATCCGGGCCAACCTCGCATACGCCCAGCCGGAGGCCACCGAGGAGCAGATGCGCGCCGCGCTGGCCGCGGCCCAGGTGCTGCGCCTCGTCGACAGCCTGCCCGAGGGGCTCGACACCGTGGTCGGTGACCGCGGGCACCGCCTCTCCGGCGGCGAGAAACAGCGCCTGGCGATCGCCCGGCTCCTGCTCAAGGGTCCGCGCGTCATCGTCCTCGACGAGGCCACCGCGCACCTCGATTCGGAGTCGGAGGTCGCCGTCCAGCGGGCCCTCGACGTCGCGCTCGCCGGTCGCACGTCGCTCGTCATCGCACACCGCCTCTCGACGGTGCGCGGCGCCGACCTCATCCTCGTCGTCGACGACGGCCGCATCGTCGAGCGCGGCCGCCACGCCGAGCTCCTGGCCCGGCGTGGCCTCTACGCCGACCTCTACGAGACCCAGTTCGCCACCGAGCTCGAGGTCGCCGCCTCCGGTCAGTGAGCCGTCAGGCGAGGCTGTTGGCCAGCGCGGCGTACTGGCCGAGCAGCAGGTCCCACTCGCTGAACCGGGCCCGTCCGACGACGTTGGCCGGCGTCCAGCCGCCGTGGGCGAACCGCACCCGGGTCCCACCGACGTGCTTCGCGGACTCGAAGGTCACGTCGAGGCGGCTTGGGTACGCCGGATCCTGGGCCAACGTGAACGTTTGGGCGAAGTGCCGTCCCGGCTCCCAGATGAGGATCTCCCCCAGGCGGTATGCGTCGCCGCCCTCGGGCAGCATCGTCACCTCTCCGCCCACCCAGGGATCGACCCGGATTCCGCGAAGCGGGCCGGGGGAGTACGCCTCCCGAGGCCACCACTCGCCGAACCGCGCCGTGAACACCTCGAACGCCTGCGCCGGAGCGCAGGCGACCCAGAGGTGCAGGACGATCGGCGCGGCCGCCTCCGCAGGCCGAGGGTCCGCCTCGGTCGACGTCGTGGCCGCCGCGGGGCGGTTGGACTCGACGAACACGATCCGGTTGCTGAAGGGGTCGATGACCGTGACCAACCGTCCCCAGGGGCGGTCCTCGATGCCAGGGTTCGCGTACGCATACTCCTTGGCCTTGAGCGTCAGCTGAAGGTCGAGCGCGTCGGCGACCGGGATGAGCACACCGCTGCCGGGGCTCGCGTCGCCGTGGTGCCCGCTCAGGTGGATGCGTGCGTCGCCGCGGGAGAGCTGGGCGTACAGCGGCTCGTGGCCGCCGGTGTCGTTGCGCCAGTCGACCCGGAAGTCGAGGTACTCGACGTAGAACGCCAGCGCGGCGTCCTCGTCGAAGATGCGCAGGATCGGGACGACGTGGCCATGCGCAGCGGGCCTCGCGGCGGCCACGGTGTTCCAGTCACGGGCGCCGAGCTGGCGGGCGACCAGCTCGAGGGCTTCGCTGTGGCTGACGATGACGTCGCGGTCGGCGAGCCCGCTGCGCAGGTGGCGTGCCATCGCCTTGGGGTCCGGAGATGAGGTGCTCATGATGCGGCTCTTTCCGGCGGACGGTGTCCAGGTGCCTGCGTTGCTGAGAGCGGGTCCGCCCAGGTGGTGAGAGCGCATCGCTGACGGTGATGTGGTGCGGTGGAACGGGGCATTCACCATCCCCGAGGGGTGCAGGCGGCCGGCTGCCCAGACCACGGTCATGGTATCGCCGCTACCGTGGCGCGATGGGTGACGTGGACGCCTACCTCGAGAACCAACCCGCCGAGGTACGCGTCGCACTCCAGCGCGTGATGGACCTGGTACTGGAGGTCGCGCCGGACGCCGAACAGGGGACGAGCTATGGGGCACCGGCGTTCCGGTTCGGCGGGCGACCGCTGGTGGGGTTCAAGGCGGCGAAGGAGCACCTGAGCCTGTTCGTGTTCGACCCCGAGATCATCGAGTGCGTCCGCGACCGGCTCCCGGGTTTCCGGGTGACGAAAGGGCTGGTCGCGTTCACCCCGGACCGAATGCCGCCGGACGACGTGGTCCGCGACATGGTGCGGTACCGCCTCGAGGCCTTGGCTCTTTAGGCATCCTCCTCGTCCCAGATCCGCACCTTCTTGGCCTTCGCGGCGACCGGTGCCCTCTCCCGGCGTTCGGCGGCGGCGAGGCGGAGGCGGTAGCCGAGGAGAATGAACCCGAACAGCGACGTGAGCCACCACTGAAATGCGTACGCCTGGTGCGGGCCGAGGTCGGTGTCCGGGGCGGCGAGGGGTTCCGGACGGGGTCCGGCTGGCTGTTCGGAGCCGAGCTCGAGGTAGGCGTCGAGCACGGTTCCGCCGCCGGTCTGCCGAGCCGCCGTGGTCAGGTCGATGCTGGCCAGCTGGCCGGCCGGCAGGTCCTTGCCGAGATCCGGTTCACCGCTGCGCAACCATCCCTCGATCGTCAGGTCGCCGCCGGGAGCCGCCGGAACCGAAGGAAGGTCGGCTGCGGAGTCGGGGTTGGGGACCCAGCCCCGGTCGACGAACAGCCGCGTACCCGAAAGGGTGCCGCTCAGGTCGAAGGGGACCAGGACTTCGAGCCCGGGTCGGCTGTCGAGCACGCGGTTGCGGACGAGCAGCTGCTGGTCCGACGCGTACCGGCCGGTCGCCGTGACCCGCAGCCATTGGTCCTCCTCGGAGAGAGGTATGCGTGCGGTCACCGAGTCGAGCGGCACCGGGCTCGCGGCATAGTGCATGGTGACCGCCTCGGCGCGGACCTGGCGGTCCTCGTAGCGGCTCCACTGCCAGCGGCCTAGCAGGATGCACGCGACCGCGAACCCGATCGCGAGGGCCAGGCCGCCGAGCATCCGCCGGTTGGCGAGCGCCGTGAGCACTGCCTCACGCTACCCGGCGTACGTGTGGCGGCCGTCGGCATACAGTTGATCGGTGACCGCCCTCCCGACTCCGAGGCCGCGTCCTGATGGCGTTGCGGGCCTGCCGGATCAGTTCGGGCGGATGGCGCGTGACCTGCGGGTCTCGGTGACCGACCGCTGCAACCTGCGGTGCACCTACTGCATGCCGGCGGAGGGACTGCCGTGGCTGCCGAAGCCGGAGATGCTCAGCGACCAGGAGCTGCTGCGGGTGATCGGGGTGTTCCTCGGGCTGGGCGTGCGGCAGGTGCGGCTGACCGGCGGCGAGCCGCTGCTGCGGCGGTCGATCGTCGAGGTCGTGGCCGGCATCGCGGCACTCCAGCCGCGGCCGCAGATCGCCATGACGACGAACGGTGTCGGGCTCGAGCGTGTGGCGGGGGCACTGGCCGAAGCGGGGTTGGACCGGGTCAATGTGAGCCTCGACACCATCGACGCCGAGACGTTCACCCGGCTGACCCGGCGCGACCGGCTGACCGACGTCGAGAAGGGCCTGGCCGCCGCCGCCGAGGCGGGGCTGACGCCGGTCAAGGTCAACGCGGTGGCGATGCGGGGCGTCAACGACAGCACGGTCGCGGACGTGCTGGCGTGGTGTCTGGACCGGGGGTACGAGCTGCGGTTCATCGAGCAGATGCCGCTGGACGCGCAGCACGCCTGGGACCGCTCGCTGATGGTCACGGCCGACGAGATTCGCTCTCGGTTGTCGGAGCGGTTCGATCTGACGGCGTTGCCGTCGCGGGAGCGGGGGAGCGCGCCGGCGGAGCGGTTCCTCGTGGACGGCGGCCCAGCGACCGTGGGGATCATCGCCAGCGTGTCGGAGCCGTTCTGTGCGGCGTGCGACCGGACCCGGCTCACCGCCGACGGCCAGGTGCGGAATTGCCTGTTCTCCGAGGTCGAGACCGACCTGCGCGGGCCGCTGCGTGACGGCGCCTCCGACGCGGAGCTGGCGGCCCTGATCCAGGGCGAGATGTGGCGGAAGAAGCGCGGCCACGGCATCGGCGATCCCCACTTCCGCCAGCCGGACCGCCCGATGTCCTCGATCGGCGGCTGACGCCAGCCTGTGAATCGCCAGCGCGGTGAGAAGTCCTCGGTCGGGGGGAAGAGGTCACCGCGATGACTCCTGTGGACAACTGAAGGGGCTCGTCACTCCGGCCCGCGAGGCTGGAGGCATGGAAGAGTCGGAGTGGTTCCGAACCTTGGGCCCTCCGGGTCTTCCGTGCGGGCTGGATGACCTCCGACGGGTCGCGTCAGACCAGTGCGGGCTCATCACGCGTCAGCAGTGCCTCGCTGCCGGACTCTCGAGCAAGGCGATCGAGGTCCGTCTGGCGAGCGGTCGGTGGCGGCGGATCCAGCATGGTGTCTACCAGACCGCTCCCGGACGAGAGGACTGGTGGTCATCCGCAGTAGCTGCCCACTTGGCATGTGGTCCTGATGCCGCGTGGTCGCATCAGACTGCCGCCTTTGTGTGGGGTCTGCTGCCGGCACCCCCTCGGACGCCCGAGCTGCTCGTGCCTCGGGACTTCGCCGCCCGTCCCCCGCGCGGAACCATTGTGAGACGGAGCCGCCATCTAGATGACCGTGTCGACCAGCTGTGGTGGCCGTGGGTGACCACCGTCGAGGACACCATCTTGGATATCGCTGAGGCTGCCACCGTCGACCACCTGTTCGCGCTTCTCGGCCGAGCCTTCCAACGCCAGCGGACTTCAGAGACGGTGGTCCTGGCCAGACTCGCGGCCCGGGCCCGGCATCCGCGCCGGGGCCTCCTGATGGAGGTTCTGGGCGACGTGGCTGGTGGCGCGGAGAGTGCGATGGAACTGCGCTATCTCCGGGACGTCGAGCGGGCGCATGGACTGCCCCGCGGCCAATGGCAGCACGCTTCGGCACCTGGGCGGCCGGAGCGCCACGACGTCGCCTACGTCGAGCAACGAGTTCTCGTCGAGCTGGACGGCCGGCTGGGCCATGAGGGCCCGGCCGCGCGACTTCATGATGGACGCCGGGACCGGCGGAGCGCGAGACGGGGCTGGCTCACCATGCGGGCCTTCTGGCCCGACGTGGCGGGCACGCCCTGCGTACTGGCCGAGGAGGTCGCGACCGTGCTCCAAACCAGAGGCTGGCGTGATTCGGAACGTCGCTGTCGCCGTCGAGCATGCACCGTGCCAGTCGTTTCCAGCGCAAGGCGGTGACAACTACCCCTGGGAGGGGGTGGTTCTCACCGCCTTGCCTCCCGGGCGAGGCGAGAGATGCCGGCGTCAGCCGTGCGCCTCACTCAGGTCGGCCGCGTCGATGACGTCACGGAGGAACCCGCGCATCCGGAGGAACTCCCCGAGCGACGCCTCGTGCTCGGCGCACGCCAGCCACACCTTACGGCGGGCCTCGTCGTGGAGCTTCGGGTTGTTCCAGAGCAGGGCCCGCGTCGCCTCGTTGCGGCACCCCTTCGCGCTGCAGACGAGCTCGGCCGCGACCAAACCGAGGGCCTCAGCTGTCGACGACGCGGCCGTGGATGGTGCGGTCCTCGTCGTCCACCCGCGACGCCGGCAGGGCCGCGGGCGGTCCGTGGTCGACAGGCGCCACGGCCTCGCCCGACCGCGGTCCCACCGCGTTGGCCATGACCACGGCGATGTAGGGCAGCACCACGGCCAGCGCCACGAACGTCCACCGCACCCAGCCCTCGGTGAACAGGGCTAGCGCCCCGCACACGACCCGGATCCCCATGGTCAAGAGGTACCGCCGGACCCGGTGTCCCTGGTCGTCCGCCGCCGACACGGGGGCGCTGGTAACGGACTGAATCTCCCGTGCGGTCGAGGGGCGCGAGGGGGCCCGCTTGGGCTGCTGCCCGTCCTCACCGCGACTCACCACCTCACTCTACGTCCGGCATCCGACCGCCGCCTTGGGGTGTGTCACGCGCCGCACTGCACGTCCAACCCGAGGTTCGCTAGCGTTCGGGGCGACACCTGTCCGCCTGCCGACCCCGACGGAGCCTCGATGACGCAGTCCGACGACACCGCCCTCAGGAACGTCCTCGTCACCGGCGGCAACCGGGGCATCGGTCTAGCGATCGCCCGGGCCTTCGCCGAGGCCGGTGACCACGTCGTCATCACCAACCGCAAGGGCGTGGCCCCGGAGGGGCTCGAGGCCGTCCAGTGCGAGGTCACCGACACCGACTCCGTCAACTCAGCCTTCGACGAGACCGAGCAGATCCTCGGCGGACCGGTCGAGGTCCTCGTCGCGAACGCCGGCATCACCCGTGACACCCTGCTCATGCGGATGAGCGACGAGGAGTTCGACGAGGTCATCTCCACCAACCTCGCCGGCGCCTTCAAGTGCGCCCGACGGGCGAGCAAGGGCATGATCCGGCTGCGTCGCGGCCGAATCGTCCTGATTTCTAGCGTCGTCGGCCTCTACGGCGCGCCAGGCCAGGCGAACTACGCCGCCAGCAAGTCCGGGCTCGTAGGTCTGGCCCGCGCGATCACCCGGGAGCTGGGTGGCCGTGGCATCACCGCCAACGTCGTCGCGCCCGGCTTCATCGACACGGACATGACGCAGGCGCTGCCCGACAAGGTCCGCGACTCCTACCTCGCCGCGATCCCGGCGGGCCGGTTCGGGGACGCACACGAGGTCGCCGCGGCGGTGCGGTTCGTCGCGAGTCCGGGGGCGGCATACATCAGCGGGGCCGTGATCCCCGTCGACGGCGGAGTGGGAATGGGGCACTGACATGGGCATCCTCGACGGCAAGAAGCTGCTGATCACCGGCGTCCTCATGGACTCCTCGATCGCCTTCCACGTGGCGAAGATCGCGCAGGAGGAGGGAGCCGAGGTGGTGCTGACGTCCTTCGGCCGCACCATGAAGATCACCCAGACCATCTCGCGTCGGCTGCCGAGCGCGCCGCCCGTCGTCGAGCTCGACGTCACGAACGAGGAGCACCTCGACAGCCTCGCCGACCGCCTCAAAGAGCATGTCGACGGCCTGGACGGAGTGCTCCATTCGATCGGGTTCGCACCGCAGGGCGCCTTCGAGTTCATGACCGGCACCTGGGAGGACGCGTCGACTGCGCTGCGCGCGTCCGCCTACTCGCTCAAGGCCCTGGCGGTCGCGGCCCTGCCCTTGATGGAGAACGGCGGCAGCATCGTCGGGCTCACCTTCGACGCCAAGTTCGCGTGGCCGGTCTACGACTGGATGGGCGTGGCCAAGGCGGCGTTCGAGTCGACGAACCGTTACTTGGCCCGCGACCTCGGCCCTCGCGACATCCGCGCGAACCTCGTCGCCGCCGGTCCGATCCGGACGACCGCGGCGAAGTCGATCCCGGGTTTCGAGCGGTTCGAGGAGGTCTGGGACGAGCGGGCCCCCTTGGGCTGGAACGTCAACGACCCGGTGCCCGCGGCCATGGCCTGTGCCGCGCTGCTGTCCGACTGGTTCCCCGCCACCACCGGCGAGATCGTCCACGTCGACGGCGGCGTTCACGCGATGGGACAGTGAGCGACCTCGTCGAGGTTCGTGAGGTACGCGTCCTCGACGGTCCGAACCTCTACTTCGCCCGGCCCGCCGTCAAAGTCTCACTGCGGCTGCCCGGGTACCTGGCCCTCGAGCGCCGGTATGCGTCGGAGCTCGCCGAGCGCTGTGGGCTGCGCTCGCCACGTCCGGGTCAGCCGAACACCGCGCAACGCCAACGATTCGTGATGAGGTTGGCCGCTCACCTGATGCGGCGGGTGGTTGCGGCGGTGGGGCCGAAGCGGATCACCGTCCGCACCCGTCCGGGCGGCTCGGTGGACGAGATCGTCGTGGCCATTCCGTGGCGGCACCGGAACTGGGGCCGCCTGGCTGGCGAGGCTCTTGCCCCGGTGCTGGAGGCGCTCCTCGGTGACGCCGGCACGCATACCGAGTCCGTGGACCGGACCGTCGCCGACGCCGCCGAGCGGATCCGCGTCGAGGAGCCCGGCGCGCCCTCGCCGGTCGGCCTCGCCTCCATGCCGGTCGTCTCCATCACCGGCACGAACGGCAAGACCACGACGACCCGCCTCGTCGCCCACCTCGCCATGACCGCCGGCAGGAAGACGGCATGGAGCTCCACGTCCGGAGTCGTCGTCATGGGGGAGACCGTCGACGAGGGCGACTTCTCCGGCCCGGCCGGGACCCGCGAGGTGCTCGCCACACCCGGTCTGGAGATCGGGGTCCTCGAGACCGCTCGAGGCGGGATGTTGCTGCGCGGCATGGGAGTAGCGGCCAACGACGTCAGCGTCGTCACCAACGTGACGGCCGACCACCTGGGTCAGCAGGGCATTGAGACCCTGGACCAGCTGGCTGAGGTCAAGGCCATCGTCACGACAGTCACCAAGCCCGACGGCTGGGTCGTCCTCAACGGGGAGGACCCCCGGGTGTGGGCGATGCGCCACCGGATCCGGGCTCGGCCGTGGGCGTTCAGCGTCGACCCGAACGCGCCGGCCCTGCGCGAGTCGATCACCGCCGGCGGGCGGGCGATCACGGTCCTCGACGGTGACATCGTGGTCCTGACACCGGGAGCCGACCCCGACCGCCTGGTGCGCATCGTCGACGTTCCGGTGACGCTGGCCGGCCTGTCGCGCCACAACACCGCCAACGCGCTGGCCGCCACGGCTGCGGCTCTGGGCCTGGGGCTGTCCCGCCCGGCGGTGGTCGAGGGATTGCGGACGTTCGCTCCCGACCCGGTTCTCAACGAGGGCCGGCTCAACACCTACTCGTTGCCGCTCGAGGACGGCGGCCGGGCGACGGTCATTCTCGACCTCGCCCACAACGAGGCCGGGCTCGAGGCGCTGCTCGAGGTCGCGCGAGGACTGGCCGCGCCGGGAGCACGGGTCCACCTCGGCCTCGGCGGCACGGGGGACCGTTCGGACGAGGCGATCCAGGCCCTCGGCGAGATCGCCGGCAAGGGCGCCGACCACATCGTCGTCGCGCACAAGCCGAAATACCTACGGGGCCGCACCATCGCCGAGGTCGACCAGCACCTGCGCGCCGGGCTGGCCCGGGTCGGCATCGGCGAGGTCGAGTCCTACGGCACCGAGGTCGAGGGACTTCTGGCCGTCGTCCCCACTCTGGCCGGCGGAGACGTCCTGGCCTTCATGTGCCACGACTCGCAGGTGGCCCTCCGCGCCTGGCTCGCCGACCATGGGGGAACCGTCGACGATCCTCAGACCATCCGGCGCAAGGTCGTCGCCGCACGCGGCGAGCACGAGCTGGAGGCGGAGATCGCGGCGCTCTGGTCGATGGCGGACGACGCGGCCCGCGTCGCGACGGCGGACCGGCTGGTGTCCCAGCACCCCGGGGACGAGCGCCTGGTGTTCGAGCTGGCCGGCGCATACGACGCCGCGGGTGATCCCGGCCGGGCGATCGGGCTCTACCGGAGCGCCCTTGAGGCCGGTCTTCGGGAGCCGTACCGGCACCGCGCGCAGATCCAGGCGGCGTCGACGCTGCGGAACCTCGGCGACCACGAGGGTGCCCTCCGGCTGCTCGACGACGTCGACGTCACCCACCCGGGAAACGTTGCGGCAGCAGCGTTCCGGGCCCTGGTGCTCGTCGATGCGGGGCGCGCAGTCGACGCCGCTGCGGACCTCGTCGACGCCCTCATCGACCGGGCGGCCGATGAGGACGCGGTCGCCTATCGGCGTTCGCTGAAGAGGTATGCGGGGGAGCTGCGGGCGGGCATCCGTTCACCCAGGAGCCCGGCGTGAACATTGCTGGGCCAGCGCTCGGAAAGCCGCGCGCCGCGGGACCATTGGTTGGCTTCGCCGTGAGGGCGGTCTGCCGCCGCGGCCGAGTAGCCTCGCCGCGGTGAGCACTTCCCCGAGCGGGCGCGGCGCCCTCGACGAGATGGCCCGCCGGGTCATCGACGGCAACACCTACATGGTTCTCGGGACGCTCGACCCGGACGGGCAGCCGCGGCTCTCGCCCGTTTTCTACACTGCGGCGCGGTACCGGGACTTCTACTGGGTGTCGGTCCCGGAGTCCCACCATTCACGCAACGTCGCGGAGCGGGCAGAGGTCCGCTTGGTCATCTTCGACTCGCAGCTGCCGCCCGGCGAGGGGGAGGCGGTCTACATCACGGCAACTGCACAGGAAGTCCCTCAGGAGAACCTGCCAGAGCTGGTCGGCGAGGCGTTCCGGACCGACGCCGGCACTCAGTTCTCACTGGAGGAGCTCAGCGGTGACGCCCGGCTCCGCCTCTACGTCGCCCGAGCCACCGCATACGAGGTCCACGTCCGCGGTCGCCATCCGACCCACGGCCGCGGCTACGACTCACGGCAGGAGGCGGACCCCACGGCGTGACTCACGCCGGGGCCGGCTGGGAGCTCTCCGCCTCCTCAGCAGCGTCCTGTTCAGCGGCCAGCGCCTCGACCTCGGCCTCCTGGCCGTGCGCCTCGGCGTCCCGGACCAGGACGGCCGGGTCGAGGTCCGGGTCGCCGACCAGCTCGCTCGCGTGCGACCCGGCCTGTGCGCTGTTCGTGCGGTTCTCCAGCTCGGCCACGACTTGGGCGTGCTTGTCGACGCACATGACGACGAGGTCACCCGGGTTGCTGCGCGCCATGACGTGGTTCACGGCGTCGATCTCGTTGAGGACGATCTCGACCTGCCGGCAGCGAGCGCCCTCGGCCATGGCCGCCCGGACTCCTTGGGCGATGAGGTCGGCCGTCTCGCCGCGCCGGCGACCGCGCAGTCGGTCGTCCTCGCGGATGACGAGTACGTCGAAGTGCTGCGCCGCGACCGAACCCAGCTCGCGCATGTCGTCGTCGCGGCGGTCGCCGGCTGCCCCGATCATCCCGATGCGGGACGCCTTGGCCAGATCCTGACGGCCCGCGCTCTGCGCGGTGTACGTCTCGACGAAGTCGCCGATGGCGCGCATGCCCGCCGCGTTGTGGCAGTAGTCGATGAACACCTCGACGTTGCCGACGTCGACGAGGTTCATCCGGCCAGGGGACAGGTAGTAGTTCGTCGTGAACGTCCGCAGGCCCTGGCGGATGTCGTGCAGCGGAGCGCCAGCCGCGAACGCGGCGCCGGTCGCGGCCAGCGCGTTGGCGACGTTGAACCGCGCAGCGCCGCCGAAGGTCGAGGGCAGCAGGTGCGTCCAGGCCAGCTGCATGGTGCGCCGGCCGTGCTTGATGACGATCATGTCGCCGCGCTCGGTCTGCTCGAGGACCACGGCCCGGCCGCCGCGGCGGCAGTGCCGCTCGATGAACTCGCGCGCCTCGGTCCCCGGGTATTCCAGTGAGAACCACACGACGTCGCCACTGCACCGCCGCCGCATCTCGCGGACCAGCGGGTCGTCGCAGTTCAGCACTGCGAAACCGTTGCGCGGCACCGCTTCCACGATGACCGCCTTGACCGCGGCCAGCTGCTGCAGGGTGTCGATCCCGCCCAGTCCCAGATGGTCGGGCGCGATGTTGGTCACTACGGCCACGTCGTTGCGGTCATAGCCCAGCCCCTCGCGCAGGATTCCGCCGCGCGCGACCTCCATGACCGCGAAGTCGACACGTGGGTTCTGCAGCACCATCCGGGCCGACTTCGGACCCGACGCGTCGGCCTTGATGACGAGGCGCTCGTCGATGACGACGCCGTCCGTCGACGTCATGCCGACCTTGCGGCCCAGGCCCTTGAAGATGTGCGCGATCATCCGCGCGGTCGTGGTCTTCCCGTTGGTACCGGTCACCGCGACGATCGGCACCCGCGACGGCGCCCCGGGTGGAAACAGAAGATCGACAACGGGTTTCGCGATGAACTGTGGCACGCCGACCGTCGGATGGGTGTGCATCCGGAACCCCGGAGCGGCGTTGACCTCGACGATCGCGCCACCGGTCTCTCGCACCGGTGAAGCGATGTCAGGACAGATGAAATCGATGCCGGCGACGTCGAGACCGACCATCCGGGCTGCTTCCTCGGCGATCTCGACGTTGTCAGGGTGGGCGTCGAAGGTCCGGTCGACCGAGATGCCGCCGGTCGACATGTTGCCGGTGAGGGCGAGCTTCACCATCTCGCCGGGCGGTGGCACGGACGCCACGCTGTAGCCCTGCCCGACCAGGACCTCCTCGGCGTTGGCGTCGAGCTTGATCTTGGTCAGGACCTTCTCGTGGCCGACGCCCCGGCGTGGGTCGGTGTTGGTGATCTCGACGAGCTCCGACAAGGTATGCGAGCCGTCGCCGACGACGTGGGCCGGCACCCGCTCCGCGATGGCCTGCATCCGGCCGCCGACGATGAGGCACCGGTAGTCCCGACCCGTGACGAACGACTCGACGATGACCGTTCCCCGGCGGGACTCGGCGCGCGCGATCTCGAAGGCCTTCTGAACCTCGCCCGGTGACTGGAGATCCAGGCATACCCCTCGTCCGTGGTTCCCGTCGAGCGGCTTGACCACCACCGGGTAGCCGACCCGCTCCGCGGCATCGACCGCTCCCTCCGGAGTGCGGACCGAGGACTGGCGCGGGACCGGGAGGCCGGCCGAGCCCAGCAGCGACGCGGTGAGGTCCTTGTCGCTGGCGATATCCACGGCCAGAGCCGACGTCTTGGAGGTCATCGTCGCGCGAATGCGCTGCTGGTGAACGCCTTGCCCGAGCTGGACGAGCGAGGCGTTGTTGAGCCGGATCCAGGGGATGTCACGGCTGACCGCCTCCTCGACGATGGCCGCCGTCGAAGGCCCGAACGCGGTGCGTTCGGCGAGGCGGATGAACTCGTCGAGCGCCTCGTCGAAGGCGAAGCCCTCTTCGTGCTGGACCAGGTCGTTGACAGTCCGGACCGCGAGCCGGCCGGCGGCCAGGCCGACGGTCTCGTCGATGTAGCCGTAGATGACGTTGTACCGGCCGGGATGGCCCTTGACGCCGCGGGTCTTGCCGCGTGACTGGTAGTGGCCTGCCTCGGTCTCGAGCTGCAGCGCGATGTGCTCGGCGACGTGTCCCATCCACGTTCCCTCGCGGAGCCGCTCGACGAACCCGCCGGCGTGACCGCGCGAGCAGTGGTGCCGTCTCAGGCCGGGAAGCAGCTCGACGAGCCGGTCGGCGAAGCCGGGAATCGTGTCACTCGGGTACCCCTCGAGGACGCCGAGGTCGAGGACGAGGTGGATCGCCTTCTCGTACGACCAGAAGTTCGGACCGCGATAGATCCGGGACTCGACGATCGTGAGGTCGGGGGAGAGGGGGCCGGTCGGCGTAGGGCGCTCGGCGGCCAACGGTTCCTC
>Ga0307306_10000150_pt1 | contig 15314 bp, 14 predicted proteins | sample ER_DNA_193_FD_194507 | JGI IMG/M metagenome (GOLD analysis project Ga0307306, IMG submission 194507) | Bulk soil microbial communities from the East River watershed near Crested Butte, Colorado, United States - ER_DNA_193 | ecosystem: Environmental > Terrestrial > Soil > Floodplain | place...
ATCGTCGACGCTGCGGGCGGCTGGACCGGCTTGATCCCGGCCTTCGTCATCTTCGTCGCCGTCTGCTTCCTCGGCGTCTGGACCTTCAGCCGCGAGGCGCCGAAAGTCGCCGAGCAGCTCTAGCCAGGACGCAAAGAATTTGCATTCCGCGCGCATTCTGTAGCAATTTTTTGTCTACACTCGGCATCATGCCGAGCACGATGGCGAGAGAAGCCTGGACTGACGAGCGACTCGACGACCTCAAGGAACACATGGACGAGGGGTTCCGGGAAGTTCGGGCAGACCTACGTGCGCTGAGGGCAGAGATGGCCGAAGTTCGGGGGGAGATGGGTGGAATACGGAAGGAAATCGGCGAGCTGCGCGAAGAGGTCGGCGAGCTTCGAGGAGAAATGCAAGCCGGCTTCGCCGCCCTGAACCGCACCCTTCAGATCGCCGCCGGCCTGATCGGGACGATGTTCGTGGGCCTGATGGGCCTGATCGGGACGCAGCTATAACCGGCACCTAGCGGCGGCGGCGCAGCAGCGGCACCCGCCAGGCCGCCTCGAGCACGATCGCGCGGCTCATCTTCGACTGCCCGACCTGGCGGTCGCGGAAGACGATCGGGATCTCGAGCACCCGGAAGCCCTTCTGCAGGGCGCGGTAGGTCATCTCCACCTGGAAGGCGTAGCCCTGCGAGGAGATCGCGCCGAGGTCGATCGCCTCGAGCACCTCACGCTGGAAGCACTTGAAGCCGCCGGTCAGGTCCTTGACTTCGATCCCGAGGACGGTGCGGGCGTAGGCGCTGCCGCCGCGGCTGATCGCCTGCCGGACCAGGCTCCAGTCCCGCACCCCGCCGCCGGCGACGTAGCGCGAGCCCAGCACCAGGTCCGCCCGCTCGCTCGCCTCGATCAGGCGGCGCAGGTCGGCCGGGTCGTGGGAGAAGTCGGAGTCCATCTGCAGGACGAGCCCGGCGCCGCGCTCCAGGGCGTGCCGGAACCCGGCGATGTAGGCGGAGGCGAGCCCTTCCTTCCCGGCCCGGTGCAGCACCTCGACCGGCAGCTCGGCGGCCAGCCGCTCCGCGATCTCGCCGGTCCCGTCCGGCGAGTTGTCGTCGACGACCAGCACCCGCGATCCCTCCGGCATGCTCTCCAGCGCACGCCGGACGATCTGCTCGATGTTCCCGGCCTCCTCGTAGGTCGGGAGCACGAGCCAGGCCGAACCCTGAGCCTCAGTCTGCGACATCCGGGGCGATGCTATTGCTACCAGTCGTCAGAGAGGTTCACCGGGCCGAAGGGTTCCATCGCCCTCGTCACCCGCAGGCATTGCGCACGGTTCCGCGGGCGGTAGACCTTCGAGGTGCGGAAGTCGACCAGGATCGCCTTGCCGTAGTCGGTCGGGCTGTTGCCCGCGTCGCTGACGGCAACCGTTTTGGCGCCGCAGATTTCCTGTCCTTCGAGGATCGGAAAGGCGCGCAGGTCTTCCTGGTCGTAGCTGACCTTGAAGGCTCCCAGCTGATCGTTGTTGCCGCCGCCGCCGAAGATCGGCAGGCTCGGCGAGGAGTACCCCGGATAGGGGGAGGTGAAGATGGTCGCTTCGGGCGGCGGCGAGGGCACGAGCTGGTGGGTGCCGGCGAGAACCTGCGCCTGCACTTCAGCCGACTTGGTCCAGCGCTGTTCGTCTTCGACGATCCGCACCGTGTAGGCGAGGAAGAGCCCGCCGATGAGGACGCCCGCGATCACGTCGCGCAGGCGGTCCCGGCTGCGTTCGGAGATCCGCGGCACCACCGCGGCGACGATCGCCGCGACCGCCGCCGCGACGAAGACGGCGAGCAGGCAGAGGCCGAGGGCGGCGAAGCAGTTGGTGCGGTTCTGGACCCCGGGGGCGTAGATCGGGTAGCGATCGGCGGCCGGGACGATCATCGCGTAGCCGATCGCGATCGCCCCCACGGCGAGAAGCAGCGGCCGCCCCCAGCGCCCGATCGCCTCGCGCCGGCGGTCACCTCCCGCCCGCCAGGCCGCGAGCACGGCAACCGCGATCACCGCGGCAACCGCGAAGAAGACCGGCCAGCGCGAGAGTTCGCGCACCGGCACGAACGTGTAGCTGAGCACCTGGGTGGAGCCTTCGGCGACGAGGCGGACGTTGGTGATCAGCTGGTGGCCGTGGGCGGCGCCGCCGCCGAACTTGCGGGTGAAGAACCAGAGGACGAGCAGGGTCGGGATCGCGTCGCAGAGCCAGCGCCAGAGGACTCCCCCCTTGCCGACCCAGCGGTAGAGGACGAAGGAGAGCAGGACCGCGGGGGCGACGATCTCGTAACCGGCGACGGCGGCGACGGCGAGCGTCGAGGCGGCGACCTGGGTTGCGACGGCGCGGAGGGTCGGGTCCGGCCCGTCGCGCCGGCGACCGTAGACCGCGATCACGGCGGCGAACAGGTACATGCCGATGAAGAGGTCGATCTGGCTGCCGGTGGTCCAGAACCGGGTCGAGTCGGAGGAGGGGAAGACCAAGAGGAGGGCGGCGGCTGCCAGCGCCCAAACCCAACCCAGCCCGAGGGTCCGCAGGAAGGCGAAGAAGGCGATCGAGAGGAACGCCGTCAGCAGGACCGCGAGGATCAGATGGGGGTGGTAGTGGATCCCCATCGTCGCGTAGGTGAGGGTGACGTAGACAGCCGCCACCGGCCTGCTCGGGGTCTGGTAGTTGTCGACCGCGCCCCAGAAGCCCGACTCCGGGTGGAAGTAGTAGTGGTCGGCGTTGACCCAGTCGTCGGCGACGAAGCCGCCGTGGAAGGCGTACCAGCCGTAGATCACGAACGCGAGGGCGAGGAAGAGGAGGGTGGCCAGGCCAAGTTCCTGCCGCCGCAGCGGCGCGGTCGGAGTGCGCGAGGCGTCAGGCGAGGCGCGGTGGGAGCTCGTCAGCCGGGGCATGGGATGAGGGCACGCCGCGCCCTGATTACTCCTACCCGGGCGGACGCAGCGGATGACGGTACCACGGGTACACTCGCCGCGATGGCAGAGGCTTCCGACCTCCAGGAGGAGATCGCCCGCCGCGACGCGGAGATCCTGCGGCTGCGGAACCTGCTGATCGCCAAGGACGCCGAGATGGCGGAAGTGAAGGGGCGGCTGACCGAGCTCGAGTACTACGGGCAGCGCCTGTTGGTGCTGCGCGCTCACGTGGTGCAGCGGGCGCCGGTGCTGATGCGGCTGGCCCGCGCGATCTACCGCCGGCTCCCCCGGCGCCTGCGCGGCGCGTGAGCGCGCCCCGCTTCTCGGTCCTGACGCCGGTCTACAACACGCCGGCCGACGTCTTCTGGGCGATGATCCGCTCGGTCCAGCGGCAGTCTTTCCCCGACTGGGAGCTCTGCCTCGTCGACGACCGCTCGTCCGACCCCGAGGTCGCCGGGCTGCTGGCCGAGGCGGAGCAGCTCGACCCGCGGATCCGCGTCGAGCAGCGGGCCGAGAACGGCGGCATCGTCGCCGCCTCCAACGACGCGCTGGCGATGGCCCACGGCGAGTTCCTCGCCCTCCTCGACCACGACGACGAGCTCCACCCCGACGCGCTCGCCCACGTCCACGAGGCGCTGCTCGGGGACCCCGAAGCCGACTACGTCTACACCGACGAGGACAAGATCGACCGCGCCGGCCACCACTCCGGCCCGTTCTTCAAGCCCGACTGGAGCCCGGAGCGGATGCGGACGCAGATGTACAGCTGCCACCTCAGCGTCTTCCGCCGCTCGCTGGTCGAAGAGGTCGGCGGCTTCCACCCGGAGTTCGAGGGCTCGCAGGACTGGGACCTGGTGCTGCGGGTGACCGAGCGCGCCCGCTCGGTCCTCCACATCCCCCGCGTCCTCTACCACTGGCGGATGCTGGAGACCTCGACCGCGGGCGGCGGCGAGGTGGCGAAGCCGTGGGCTTACGACGCCGGCACCCGGGCGGTGCAGGCGCACTGCGAGCGGACGGGGGTGCAGGCGCGGGTCGAGCGCGACCCCGCCGACGCCGGCGTCTACCACCTGCTGCCGGAGCTGCGCGAGCGGCCGCTGGTCAGCATCGTCATGCCGACCGCGGGCGGCCGACGCGAAGTCTGGTACGAGGACGTGGTCCTCGTCAGCCACTGCGTCCGCAGCATCGTCGAGCGCAGCACCTACGAGGACTACGAGATCGTCTGCGTCCACGACGCCGGCACCTCGCGGGAGGTGCTGGAGGAGCTCGGCGAGATCGCCGGCGAGCGCCTGCGCCTGGTCGAGTACGACCGCCCCTTCAACTTCTCGGAGAAGATCAACCTCGGCGCCGCCGCGGCCCGCGGCGAGCACCTGCTGCTGCTGAACGACGACATGGAGGTGATCACGCCCGACTGGCTCGAGCGGATGGTCATGTACTCGACCATCCCGCAGGTCGGTGCCGTCGGCGGCCGGCTGCTGCTGCAGGACGGGCGGCTCCAGCACGTCGGCGTGCGGGTGGAAAAGGGCCTGCCAGGGCACTACTTCCACGGCTTCCACGGCGACTACAAGGGCTACGCGAACGGCGTCCGCGTCGCCCGCAACTGCCTTGCCGTCACCGGCGCCTGCCTGATGACCCGCCGCTCTCTCTTCGAGGAGCTGGGCGGCCTCCCGATGGAGCTGCCGGTCAACTACAACGACGTCGACTACTGCCTCAAGGTCCGCCGCGCCGGGCTCCGCACCGTCTACGACCCCGACCTGGTGCTCTACCACTTCGAGTCCTCCAGCCGCTCCAGCGAGGTCGACGATTGGGAGAAGGAGAAGTTCCGGGAGAAGTGGTCGCCGCTGACCGCAGTCGACCCCTACTCGAATCCGAATCTGCGAGCCGAGGTCCCGCGCTTTACCTCGACCTTCCAGTGGGCGAAGCGACGCCGGTTGTTCGGTCAGCGCAAGTACGCCCGCGTCCCGTTCTGAGATCGGCACAGGTAACCTCTGGCCCGTGCAGGGATCGAAGATCCTCGTTCTCGGCTGCGGTTTCATCGGCAGCAACATCGTCGAGGAACTGGCCGACCTCTCCTCTCCTCCCCGGGTCCTGACGCGGTCGCAGCCCCCTGCCGCCGTGGCGAAGCTGCTGGGCGACGGGGATCTGCTGCTGGGCGACGCCCGTGAGCCCGAACTCGTCGCCCGGGCGCTGGAGGGGGTCGACCACGTCGTCTTCAGCGCCGGTGGCCTGCTGCCGGCGGCCTCCGAGGAGGACCCCGAGCTCGATCGGGAACTGACGCTGGGGCCGGTGCAGACGGTGCTGGAGGCGCTGCGGCCGCGGCCCGAGGTCTCCCTCGTCTACCTCTCCTCGGGCGGGACGGTCTACGGCGAGCCGGAGAAGGTCCCGGTCCCCGAGGAGGCGCCGACGAATCCCGTGGGCGCGTACGGGCGGCTGCACCTCGCCTGCGAGGAGGCCGTGCTGGCCCACGGCCGCGAGTACGGCACCCGGGTCCGCATCCTCCGCTGCTCCAGCGTCTACGGCCGCCATCAGTACCCGGATCGCGGCCAGGGCGCGCTCGTCACCTTCCTCAACCGGATCGAGACGAGGAGGCCGGTGGATATCTTCGGCGGCGGCGAGTCGATCCGCGATTACGTCTACGCCGGCGACGTCGCCAAGGCGGTGACGCGCCTGCTCGGAACGACGGGGGGCGAGGCGGTGCTGAACGTCGGCTCGGGCGAGGAAACGAAGCTGATCGACCTGCTGCGGCTGGCGGAGCGGCAGGCGGGGCGGGAGGCCGAAGTGATCGAGCACCCGGCGCGCGGGTTCGAAGTTGGGCGCATCGTCCTCGACGTCGACCGCCTCCGCGGCTTGATCGATTTCCAGCCGATCCCACTTCAGCAGGGGGTCGCACTGACCGATCGCTGGCTCCGCACGGAAGCACCCGCACGAGTGTGACCACCCTCGCCGAACGCCTGAACGGGCTGCGCTGGCGCCTGCGCGCGAGCCGCCGCCTTTGGAGCAGCGGTGCCGAGCCGACCGAAACCTTCCTGCCGCCCACGCCGCAGGTGCTCGAGCCGATGGGGGAAATCGACGTGCCCGGGCCGGGGGCGGAGATCACCGGCCCCGTCTTCATCGTCCGCGGCTGGGCGCTGTTCCCGCAGAGCCCGACGGCGAAGGTCGAGATCCGCGTCGGCGGCAAGCTGGTCGGACGGGCGCGGCTGGCGCACCTGCGGCCCGACGTCGACGAACACTGGGAGGTGCCCGAGGCGATCAGCTCCGGCTTCGAGCTGGCGATCGAACGCGCGCTCGTCGAGCTGCCGGAAGGGCCGACGAGGGTCGAGGCCGTGGCCGTGAGCGTGGCCGGCGAGAGCCATCCGCTCGACCCGGTCGAGGCCGTCCTCGGCGACCCGAAATCCGCGAGCGCCACCGGCGGCGGCAAGGACCCGCTGCCACCGCCGCCGCTGCCGACTCCGATGCCCTCGAAGAAGAGCGGCCCGAGCGTTCTCGTGGTCACGCACCAGCTCAGCCTCGGCGGCGCCCAGCTCTATCTGCTCGACCTGCTGCGGCAGCTGATCGAGACCGAGGGCGCCCGCTTTACCGTGATCAGCGCGCTCGACGGCGCGGTGCGGGAGGACCTCGAAGAGATGGGCGTGCCGGTCCACATCTTCGGCTTTCCCACCGCGGACGACCTCAGCTCCCACCGCGGCCGCCTCGAGGAGATGGCGGCCTGGTCGCAGGGACGCGACTTCGACGTCGCGATCCTCAACACGGCGACGATCTTCACCGTCCCCGGGGCCGAGCTCGCGCAGATGCTGGAGATCCCCTACGTCTGGGCGATCCACGAGAGTTTCCACCCGAGCGTCCTCTGGTCGGTGCTCTCGCCGCAGTTGCAGGAGCGCGCCGAGGCCGCCGTCGCCGGCGCCGAGGCCTTGGTCTTCGAGGCCGACGCGACGCGCCGCCTCTTCGAAGCCGACGCCGGCGGGGGCCGCTGCCTGACCCTCCCCTACGGCCTCGACCTCCGCCCGGTCGACGCCTGGCGCGCCTCCTTCGACATGCGCGAGGAGCGCGAGAAGGCCGGCATCCCGGTCGACGCCGAGCTCGTCGTCTGCATCGGCACGATCGAGCCCCGCAAGGCCCAGAACACCCTCGCCCAGGCGTTCGACCTGATCGCGGCCAGGCACCCGCGCGCCCACCTCGCCTTCGTCGGCGGCCGCGAAGACCCCGACTGCGAAGCGCTGGAAAGGCTGATCGAGGCCCGTGCCGCCGGCGGCCGGCGGATGCACGTGATCCCGATCACCCCGGACGTGCACAGCTGGTACGGGATGGCCGACCTGCTCGTCTGCGCCTCCGACGTCGAGTCGCTGCCGCGCACGGTGCTGGAGGCGATGGCCTGGGAAACGCCGGTGCTGGCGACCGACGTGTTCGGGCTTCCCGAGCTGATCACCGACGGCGAGACCGGCTGGCTCTGCCAGCCCCGCGACCTCGAAGCGCTCGCCGAGGGGCTCGACCGGGCGCTCAGCAGCAGCCCGGAGGAGCGCGCCGCGGTCGCCCGCGCCGCCCGCGCGCTGGTCGCGGAGCGCCACTCGCTGCCCCGCTACGGCCGCCAGATCGCCGAGCTGCTCGGGCTAAAAGGGGGCGGCGATGTCGCGGCTTGACAACAACCGCCGCTGGCTGATCGCCGTCGCGCTCGGCTGCCTCGTCCTCGCTGCCTTCAACGCCTGGTGGGTGGCGAAGTACCGCCACGGCTTCCCACTCGACGTCGACGAGAACGGCTACACGATGATCGGCCTCAACGACTGGCTCGGCTTCGAGAACCACGGCCTGCACGGCTGGTGGGAGGCGGTGCAGCAGCAGACCCCGAACGCGCCGCTGCTGCCCGCGATCACCTCCGTCGTCCTCGTCTTCAGCCCCGGCGTGCTGCAGGGGTTCGGCGTCCTGATCCTCATCGGGGCTCTGCTGACGCTCGCCACCTACGGCATCGGCGAGCGGCTGGCGGGTCCGCGGCTGGGGGCGCTGGCGGCGCTGGCGGTGGCGACCAGCCAGGGCACCTTCATCTTCACCCGCGAGTACATCTTCGCCCTCCCGACCGCCGCCTTCCTTTCCTGCGCTGTCTACGCGCTGCTGCGCAGCGAGGCGATGCGGCGCCGCGGCTGGGCGATCGCCTGCGGCGCCGCGGTCGGGCTGATGCTGCTCTCGCGGACGATGGCGGTCTCCTTCGTACCGGGGATCGTGGTCGTGGCGGCGATCCTGATCCTGGTGCGCGGGCGCGACGACCTCTGGCCGCGCCTGCTCAACTTCGGGCTGGCGATCCTGGCCGCCTTCCTCGTCACGGCGACCTGGTACTGGCGGAACCTCTCCCCCGTCTGGGACTACCTGACCAACTTCGGCTACGGCAACCAGGCGCAGTACTACGGCGAAAGCGATTCGACGCTCTCCTGGGCCCGCTTCAAATCGGTCACCGACCGGATGGTCCAGAGCGACCTGCTGGTGCCGCTGGCGGTGCTGATCTTCGTCGGCCTCGTCGCCCTCGCCGTGATCGCGGTGCTGCGCCTGCGGGAGAGCGACGACAAGCGGGGCACGCTGGAGGGATACCTCGGCGCCGACGTCCTCGCCGTCTTCCTCGTCGCCGCGGCCGGCTTCGGGGCGCTGATGACCTCGCAGAACGGCGGCAACGGCTTCAGCTATCCGATCGCGATGCTGCTGCCGCCGGTGGCGGTGGTTGCCCTGCGCCGCTTCCGGATGGCGACGATTCCGGTGGCCGTCCTGGTGGCGGCGATCGCGGTCCTCAACGTCGCCGCCCACTCGGCCGTCTCCGAGGGGGCGGCGAAGGTCCGCAACGTCGCCGTCCCGCTGTTCGGCGAACTGCCCTGGGTGAACGGCGAAGAGCACGCGGTCTCGGCGATGCGCGTGCAGGTCCCGGGGCCGCTGAACCACTTCGACGACCAGGACAAGGGCTGGACCGACGTCGACAAGGAACTGGCGGACCTGCTGGCGGCCGAATCGAAGGCTGGCCGGGTGCAGCTGACCACCTTCGCGATGCGCAACCGCGTCATCAGCACCAACAGCGTCGGCCTCGCCAGCCTGCTCGATAACCGCGTCGGCCTGCCGCTGACCCAGGTCATCGCCGAACCGACCGACTCCGTCGCCAACTACCGCCGCCAGCTCACCGACCCTGAACTAGGCAAACCGAACGCCCTGGTGACGATGAGCAGCGAAGCCGACGATTTCGAACCCATCGTCACCCAGAAGAAGGTCGAGGCGGCGGCGAAGCCGCTCGGCTTCCGCCTCGTCCGCGAGATCCCCCTCCCCGACGGCCGCTCCGCCCGGGTTTGGGTCAAGCAGCCGGAGTCTGCCGAACCGGCTCCGCGTCACAGAAATTCCAAGAAGACGCGCGGCAATTCTTAGTTTCTGCGCGTCTTCTGTAGCAGCTAAAACATTACGCTATTCTCATTGTGGTGGTGACGCCGAGAGAGAAGTGGAGCGACGAGCGGCTCGACGACCTCTACAAGAAGGTCGACAAAGGCTTTGCGGATACGAAGGACGCGATCGCGGAGTGCAAAGCCGAGATCAAGGAGACGAAAGCCGAGATTGCGGACCTCCGGCGCGAGATGAAAGAGGGCTTCGAAGCGCTGCACCGAGACCGGCGCAGTGGTGATCATCGCCGCCTTGATCGGCCTGATCGGCGTTAACGCGTTGTAGACGCTGCGCTGCCCGCGCTCGCGGCGCGGTAGTCCCCGCGGCTCAGGGTCATCTCGAGCCAGACGTAGAGGACGATGAAGAGGTAGCGGCTGCCCATCTCTTTCATCGCCAGCTTGGCGACGCCGCTGGTGCGGTTGGTCCAGTTGGTCGGGACGACCGCGTAGGAGTGGCCGCGGACGATCGCCTTCAGCGGCATCTCCACGGTGAGGTTGAAGTGCTTGGAGAGCAGCGGCTGGATCGTCTCGATGACCTCGCGCCGGTAGGCCTTGAAGGCGTTGGTGGTGTCGTTGTAGCGGTGGCGGAAGAGGATGCGGATGAACTGGTTGGCGAGGCGGTTGACGACGTACTTGACGCGGGGGTAGTCGTAGACGTGGGCGCCGGCGACGAAGCGGGAGCCGAAGGCGCAGTCGTAGCCCTGTTCGAGGACGCGGTAGTAGTGGATGAGGTCGTCGGGGTTGTCGGAGGCGTCGGCCATCACGATCACCACGGCGTCGCCGCTGAAGACGTCGAGGCCGGCGCGGATCGCGTTGCCGAAGCCGCGTTCGTTGTGGGAGCGGTGAACCCGGATCCGCGGGTTCTCTTCTCCCATCGCGGCGACGACCGCTTCGGTCGAGTCTTCGGAGTCGTCGTTGACGACTACGACCTCATAGTCGATCCCCTCGCGCTCGAGCGCGGCGACCACGCCTTCCACCGTCTTCCCGACCGAGCCCTCCTCGTTCTGGGCCGGCATCACCACCGAGAGCTTCATCGCCTCCGCCATGGGCGCCGACGCTATCGGAACAGTTACCGGGCGGGACGGCTGCGCAGCCGCGCCCAGGCTCGGCGCAACGGCGCCGTCGCCCGCCAGATGAAGGTCGACTCGTAGCGGTGGACCAGCTCGCGGGTCTCCTCCTCGCGCGCCGCCCGCTCACCCGTCAGCTCCGCCTGCATCGAGCCGCGCTCCTCACGGGCCGCGGTCAGTTCGGAGCCAATCTCGTGGAGCCGTTCGTGCAGCCCCGCGTTCTCGGCCCGGAGGCCGTGCACTTCCGCCCGAGCCCGCCACTCCAACCGCACCAGCCGGGCCATGTCGGCGAGCGGCGCCTCGGGCGGCTCCGTGGCGCCGGCAAGGCGCTCGAAGATCTCGACCAGCTGCTGGACGTGGACGTTGGCGCGATGGTGCGCCATCACCAGGTCGTGGTTGACCGGGCCCATCGAGCGGTCGTAGTCGGCGAACGCGGCGGCAAGGCCTCGTACGTCGAAGACAGGCTCGTTCCGGCCGCCGAATCCGCCCGCCTCGATCGCCGGATAGCTCTCGGCGGTCATCCAGCCCTGACCGCCGGCCCAGTCGTATACGAAGGCGGCGCGACCGCAGGCCATTGCCTCGAGGATCGCCCGCCCGTAGCCGATCACCACGTCGGCGCCCATCAGCGCCTCGCGCGGATCCCTGATCTGCCGCCCGCTGCCCCCCACCCTGACCAGCTGCAGCCCCGCTTCTCGGCAGGCCTCCTCCAGCATCGCCTCGCGGTCGGCGACGATGTTGTTGCTGAGCAGCAGGGCGCGCTGCGGGACCTCCGGCAGGGGCGGGCCGCTGACGAACCGCTCGGTGTCGATCGGCTGCCGCAGGCGCACCACCTCGTGCTTGGTGGCGAAGCTGCGCAGGCGCTGCTCGACCCGGTCGTTGAAGGCCACCGAGACCGCGACCACACCCGGCAGTTGCGGCGGCGACTGGGGGTCGAAGGTCTCGCTGTGACCGGCGAAAGCGACGCGGGCCCGCGGGCAGGCGTCGGCGACGTCGTAAGCGACGGCGGCGTCCTGCACGAAGGCGACGTCGAAGTCGTCTGCCAACTCGCCCGGGCCGATGACGGGGAGGCCGCGTTCGTGGGCGACCTCCAGCCCCTGCCCCGGCTCCGGCGAGAAGATGACCGCCTCGTGGGCGAGCCGGTCGAGCTGTTCGGCGACGGTGAAGACGTAGGACTCGGTGCCGCCGATCCCAAGCGCGTTGAGGGCGAGGAGGACCTTCACCCCGCCGACGCTACCTGACGCCGCACCCCTCCACGACCGGAGCTTCAGGCGGGCGCGGCGGTCCAGCGCTCGAGGTTCTGCTCGTACATCTCCTGCAGGATCTCGTCGATGCCGTAGCGGAGCTCGAAGTCGGGGTAGTCCGACTGGAAGGGCTCGAGGTCGGAGATCCACCAGCGGTGGTCGCCGATCCGCGGCTCCTCGCCCATCTCCCACTGCAGCTCGCGGCCGGCGATCCGCTCGCAGGCGTCGATCGCCTCCAGCATCGAGCAGTTGGAGAAGCGGCCGCCGCCGATGTTGTAGACCGCGGCGGGGCGCGGTGCCTTGCGGTAGGCGTCGAAGGCGGCGATCAGGTCGGCGCTGTGGATGTTGTCGCGGACCTGCTTGCCCTCGTAGCCGAAGACGGTGTAGGGCGTGCCGGTGACGGTGCACTTCATCAGGTAGGCGAGGAAGCCGTGCAGCTTCGCGCCGGCGTGCTGGGGGCCGGTCAGGCAGCCGCCGCGGAAGGCGACCGTCGGCATGTCGAAGTAGCGCCCGTACTCCTGGACCAGCAGGTCGGCCGCCGCCTTGGAGACGCCGAACAGCGAGTGGGTCGAGGAGTCGATCGACATCGAGGTATCGATGCCCTTGTAGTAGTGGTGGTCCTCCGGCAGCTCGAGCCGTTTCTCCAGGCTCTGCAGCGGCAACCGGTTTGGAGTGTCGCCATAGACCTTGTTGGTCGAGCAGAAGACGAAGGGCGCGTCGGGACAGTGGGCGCGGGCCGCCTCGAGCAGGTTGAGGGTGCCGTTGGCGTTGACGCCGAAGTCGGTCTGCGGCTCGCTCGCGGCCCAGTCGTGCGAGGGCTGGGCGGCGGTGTGGATGACCAGCTCGATCTTGCCGCCGTGCTCACCAAAGATGCGGTCGATCTCGCCGGCGTCGCGGATGTCGGCGTTCTCCCAGCGGAACTGGCTCGGGTAGGCCTCGACCAGACGCTGGGTGACGTGCGAGGTCGAAGACTCCGGGCCGAAGAAGCGCGCCCGCATGTCGTTCTCGATCCCGACCACGTCGAAGCCCTCGCTGACGAAATGGTCCACAGCCTCGGAGCCGATCAGGCCCCCGGCACCAGTGATGATCGCGACCGGCATGCGTTCAGTTGCTCCTTCCAGTTCGGGTATCGATTCCAAGCGCCTGGGCGATGCGCTCCTCGTCGGCGGCGATCCACTCGTTGATGTCGACGAGCACCTGTTCGGCGCTGCGCCGCGGCCGCCACTCGTCCAGGCCGAAGAGTCTCGTGCAGTCGGAGAGGTATATCGGGACGTCGCCCTGGCGCGTCTCCTCCACCGGCGTCATCGGCACCTCGTTGCCGGTCAGCCGCTGGCAGATCTCGGTCGTCTCGCGCAGCGAGAGGCTGCACTCGCGGCCGCCGCCGACGTTCACCGTGCGTCCGTCCCAGCTCCCGGGGTCGAGCAGCTGGCGCTCGACCAGGTCGACCAGGTCCTCGACGTGGAGGAGGTCCCGCACCTGCTTTCCATGCCCCCCGAACCCGATGTAGCTGAGCGGGTTGCGGAAGCGGTGGGCGAGCATCCAGTGCGTGAACACTCCCTGGTCCACCTTGCCCATCTGCCAGGGGCCGGCGATGACGCCGCAGCGGTCGATCACCGCGGGCACGCCGAGCGCCTCGCGGTACTCCTCGATCAGCATCTCGGCGGCGAGCTTGGTGGCGCCGTAGAGGGTCCGCGCGCCCTCGAGCGGGAACTCCTCTGAAATGCCCTTCGGCCCCACCCCCCGCACCGCCTGCTCGGCGGCGAGCTCGAAGCGGGTCTCGGTCTCCTCCAGGTTCAGCTCCACCTGCGGCGCCACCGGGTAGACGCGGCTGGTCGAGAGGAAGACGACGAAGGCGCCGTCACGGCGCGCCAGCTCGAGGCAGTTGTAGGCACCGGTGAGGTTGGTGTGGACGAGGTAGCCGGTGTCGCCGTCGATGCCGCTCATCACCGAGGGCTCGGCCGAGCACTCGATCAGCGCCGTCAGCTCCGGCAGCGCCTGCAGGTCCTCGGGCTCGCGGACGTCGCCTTTGACGAACTGGACGCCGGCCTCCTCGAGCCGCGGCAGGTTCAGTTCCGAGCCTTTGCGGTAGAGGTTGTCCAGCACCAGGACCTCCCAGTCGGGATGCCGGGTGGCGAGCGAGATGGCGAGGTTGGAGCCGACGAACCCCGCGCCGCCGGTGATCAGGAGGCGAGTCAAGGGCTGCGAAACTATCAGTTGGAATCGGGTGATCGACGGGGTCCACATCTGGCGCGCGGCGCTCGACGAAGCCGGGTGGCCGGGGGCGGAGGAGCTGCCGCCGGAGGAGCGGGAGCGGGCGGAGGGCTTCCTCCGCACCGGGGTGGCCGGGCGCTGGGTCGCCGCCCGCTGGGCGCTACGCCGGACGCTGGCCGGCTACCTCGACCAACCGGCGGCGGAGATCGCCCTAACGGTCGACGACCGCGGCAAGCCGAGGCTGCGGGACGGCAGTGGCGACGGGCTCGAGTTCAACCTCTCCCATTCCGGCGGCCTCGCGCTCGTCGCCGTGACCGAGCGGCGGGCGGTGGGGGTCGACGTTGAGACGATCGCGCCGCGGCAGAACCTGGTCGCCCTGGCGGAGCGGTCGTTGCCCTCCGAGGAGGCGACCGCGGTGCGGGCCGCCGCTCCCGAGCGCCAGCTCGACGCCTTCTACGCGGCCTGGGTCCGCCACGAGGCGCGGTTGAAGTGCCTGGGAACCGGCCTCAGCTCCCCCGCCCCGCACGTCGCAGCGGCGGTCGCCCCGCTCGACGTCGGCCCCGGATACGCCGCCGCGGCCGCGGTGCTGGGCTCGGAAATCGGTCCGCTGAGCTGCCGGACCCTGCGCGCCAGCTGAGCCCCCACCGCTACTCGGCGACGGGGGACGGGTTAGCTACTTTGTCTTCGTGTTTCGGGCAGCGGGAAAACTTCTACCGGCGATATTGCTGGCAGCGATGCTCTGGGCGGGCAGCGCCCAGGCGCTGACCCTGCAGCAGATCGGCTCCAACTTCGAAGAACCGATCTACGTCACCTCCGACCCGGGCAACCCCGAACGGCTCTTCGTGGTCGAGCGGCGCGGCTCGATCGTGCTCGTGCAGAACGGGGAAACCAAGCCGTTCGCCGACATCAGCGCGCTCGTCGCCGAAGGCGGCGAGCGGGGCCTGCTCTCGATCGCCCTCTCGCCCGACTTCGACTTCAGCGGTCGCCTCTTCCTCGACTACGTCGATGCGACGGGCGCGATCCACGTCGCCGAAATGACCGCCAGCGGCAACAGCGCCGCCAGCTCGACCCTGCGCGACGTGATCCCGCCGATCCCGCACCCCGGATCCAGCAACCACTACGGCGGCCAGCTGCAATTCGGTCCCGAAGGCGCGCTCTTCATCTCCACCGGCGACGGCGGCGGCGAAAACGACGAACACCACAACTCCCAGAACCCCGGCCGCAAGCTCGGGAAGATCCTGCGGCTGCCCTCGCCGGGGCCGCTGAAGGAACCGGAAGTCTGGGCGCTGGGCCTGCGCAACCCCTTCCGCTTCTCCTTCGACCGCACCGCCGGCAGCCTCTGGATCGGTGACGTCGGTCAGGACGTGCGCGAGGAGGTCGACACCGCCGACCCGGCTCTCGACAAGGGGATCAACTACGGGTGGAACTGCTTCGAGGGCAGCATCCCGGGCCCTGGCGACGACGAAGGTTGCGCGACCGCGCCCGCGGACG
>Ga0307306_10000154_pt1 | contig 15142 bp, 15 predicted proteins | sample ER_DNA_193_FD_194507 | JGI IMG/M metagenome (GOLD analysis project Ga0307306, IMG submission 194507) | Bulk soil microbial communities from the East River watershed near Crested Butte, Colorado, United States - ER_DNA_193 | ecosystem: Environmental > Terrestrial > Soil > Floodplain | place...
GTCGTCGCGTCGCGCACGATGAGCAGTGTCGACGTCGCGGGCCCCGCGCAGACGGGGCCACTACAGGTATTTTTCTTCGATCTGCTACACGTTGACGGACAAGACCTGCTGGACGTGGCCCTGGCTGAGCGCCTCGACCACATGCGCCAACTGCTCCCCGAAAGTGTGACGGTGCCGCGAAAGGTTTGTACGACGGCCGCAGAGGCCGCGGATACCTTCGCCGATGCCGTCAAGAGAGGCTATGAAGGTGTGGTGATCAAGAACCTGCAGGCCCCGTACGCTGCTGGTCGTCGTGACGCCGCGTGGGTCAAGGTGAAGCCGCGACACACCTTCGACCTGATTGTCACAGCTGCGGAGTGGGGTCATGGCCGCCGCCAGGGCTGGCTATCCAACCTCCACCTCGCGGCACCAGATCCCGGGTCGGCAAAGTTGATCATGCTTGGCAAGACCTTCAAGGGCCTCACGGACGAACTGCTGACGTGGCAGACGAAACGCTTCCTGGAGCTGGAGGTCCGGCGTACCCCGAGCACCGTCTACGTCGAACCGTCAACCGTGGTCGAAATCGCTTGTGACGGGCTGCAGGTGTCAACGCGATATCCCGGCGGGGTGGCGCTGAGATTTGCCCGAGTGCTGCGTTATCGGCCCGACAAGTCGGCTGCGGAGGCCGACACCATCGATAGAGTGAAGGCGCTGAGCCCGATCATCGACGACGCTGGCGATGCGCGCTGAGCCCTTCGACAAGCTCAGGGCGGCGCCCTTCGACAAGCTCAAGACGGCGCCTGCTGAAGCGCTCAGAACGGCACCCTTCGACAAACTCAAGACGGCGCCTGCTGAAGCGCTCAGAACGGCACCCTTCGACAAACTCAGGGCAGCGCCTGTTGAAGCGCCAGGTGTGCCCTTCGATGGGCTCCGGGCACATGGGCAAGAAATGGACAAACCCGCGAGCTTCGCAACGCGCACTTTCCGACAGACCCATAGTGGGTCAAGTCAAGAACAGCTGCTTGTCGGCCGGGTGGACAACTCCGGCGCTCGCGGGTTCGGGTGTTGGCTGTGGATTAGCCGGTCGCATGCGACCAGTTCCTACACAGTCGGATGCGGCTAGCTGGCCGTCACCTCACATGTCCAACAGTCATTCATTCCGTGGACCACCTCCTTCCCGTGTCCCACTAACGTATGCGCGGACACGGATCCGGTCAACGGACTTTGCGTACTCAAAAGCGCGATGCGCGAGTAGCTGAAAAAAGGAGCATTGATGACTCTCGCCCGGCTCAGCGACTTGCTGGTACCCGCAGCTGCGTCGGGCAAAGGTCTGGGCGCTTTCAACGTATTCAGCATCGAGCACGCCGAGGCTTTCACGGCGGCTGCCGAGGTCGCGACAACTCCTGTCGTCCTGCAGATCTCTCAGAATGCCGTGCGCTACCACGGAGCACTGGCTCCTATCGGACTCGCCACTCTGACATTGGCCCGCAGCGCGGCCGTTCCCGTCGTTGTTCATTTGGACCACGCCACCGACGAGAGGCTTGTCGAAGAGGCGATCTCACTGGGCTTCGGCTCGGTGATGTTCGACGCATCCGCGATGGCGTACGAGCAGAATGTCGCGGCGACCGCGGCAATGGTCGAGGCGTGCCACGAGGGCGGGCTCGATGTCGAGGCTGAGCTTGGTGTGATCGGCGGCAAGGATGGCGTCCACGCCGCGGGCGCGCGCACCCGTCCCGATGAGGCACAGGCGTTTGTCCAGGCAACGGGGGTGGATGCGCTGGCAGTCGCTGTCGGAACCTCACATGCGATGACCGAGCGGCACGTCTCACTTGATCTTGAGCTGATCAAGGCGTTGCGCGCCGCCGTGCCGGTGCCGCTGGTGCTGCACGGCTCGTCCGGTGTTCCTGATCAGGAGCTGGTCAATGCGGTCGAGGCCGGCATGACCAAGATCAATATCGCCACCCACTTCAATCATGTGTTCACCGATTCGGTGCGAGCGACGCTGTCCGCCAATCCTGAGATGGTCGATAGCAGGCGCTATCTCGCCCCGGCCCGTGACGCGCTCAAGGACGAGGCGGAGCGGCTACTCCGGCTGCTTTACCGGCCCTTGACGACGGCGTAGCGGTCCAAGGCCTCCTTGCGCTCGACTGCATGGTCCACGATCGGCTCACGGTACCCGTCGGGAACCCCGTCCGGCGCGGCCCAAGGCTCATGGAGATGGTCGATCGGCAGATCCGCCAATTCCGGGACATAGCGCCTGATGTAGGCGCCGTCGGGGTCAAACTTCTCCGCCTGGCCGGTGGGGTTGAAGATCCGGAAGTATGGCGCCGCATCGGTGCCGCAGCCAGCCACCCATTGCCAGTTGAGCTGATTCTGCGCGATGTCACCGTCGCGCAGGCACTCCATGAACCAGTCCGCGCCGTGCCACCAACCGATATGCAGATCCTTGATCAAGAACGAGGCAACGACCATCCGGACCCGATTGTGCATCCAGCCCTCAGCCTGCAGCTGACGCATGCCGGCGTCGACGAGCGGATAACCGGTCTTGCCCTCTTTCCAGGCCGTGAGCCGCTCGGCGGCTGTCGTGGTGCGATCTGGCTCGTCGGTCGGCATCTTGGCGAATTCCGGCCGGATCGGCTTGCTCACCGCATCCGGCCGGTGAAAAAGCACGTCGGCGAAGAAGTCACGCCAGGCGATCTGGCGGGCTAGTGCCGCGGCGCCTTCTGACCGCAGCGAGCTGAGGTCGTGCAGCACCGTTCGTGGATGTAAGTGGCCCCAACGAAGCGCGATGGAGAGGTGAGACGTAGCGTCGACACCTGGGAAATCGTGCAGCTTGGCGTAATCGGCAACCCCCTCGGAATCCTTGCGCAGCCAGGCACGCCAGGCTTTGGTGGCCGCCTTCTCGCCGACCAGTGGAAGCAGGTCAGCATCGGGCTTCTCGAGCTGAACACCATCTTTGGTTCCCAGCCAGCTCACGCTGGACGCGCGTACCGCGGGTGCCGGGTCGTGCACCCCATGCTCTAGCCAGGCGTTGTGGAACGGAGTGAAGACCTGGAAAGGGTTGCCCGAGCGGTTCATGAGGGTGCCCGGCGCGATGGCGTACGGCGAACCGGTTCGAGTCAGTTCGAGCTCCTCGCCGCTCAGTGCGTGGGCAACTCGCTCATCTCGCGAGCGCCCGTACGGCCCAAAATCGGCGCTGATGTGTACCCGCTGCGCGTCGTACGTCTTGGCAACGCGCGGCACGACAGCGGCTGGTTTGCCACGCACCACATGGAGTCCGTGACCGCCGGCGTCGCGCAGTTCATGATCAAGGGCGAAGAGCACCGCCATCAACCAATCGCGACGTACGCGTCCAGCGGTGGACAGCAGCGCCGGGTCGAGGACAAAGAGCGGGAGCACAGACTCCCCGTCATCGATCGCCGAACGGAGCGCCGGGTTGTCAGCTAGCCGGAAATCACGTCGTACCCACCAGATCGCAACCCGTCCCGCCGAGGCCATCGTCTAATCTTGCCATCGGGCATCATGGGTCTTCGCAAGCGTCGGAAATCGCGATCTGCTGAGCAGCGTCTCAAACGCGATGCGGGAGCGAAGACAATAGGAGAGACGTGAGCGACCTGATTGATACCACTGAGATGTACCTCCGCACGATCTATGAGCTGGACGAGGAGGGCATCGTCCCTCTGCGCGCTCGGATTGCGGAGCGTCTGCATCAAAGTGGCCCGACGGTGTCGCAGACGGTCGCACGCATGGAGCGTGACAATCTCGTGCATGTCCTCGGGGACCGCCATCTCGAGCTGACCGACGAGGGACGTGCGCGGGCGACCCGAGTCATGAGGAAGCACCGACTGGCTGAGCGGCTGCTCATCGACGTCATCGGACTCGATTGGGAGAAGGTGCATGATGAGGCCTGCCGCTGGGAGCACGTGATCTCCGAAGATGTGGAGCGCAAGCTCGTTGACCTGCTGCACGCTCCCACGATGTCTCCGTACGGCAATCCCATTCCGGGTCTGGAGGAACTCGGAGTGAGCGGGCGGACCGAGCCTTTCCGGGACGGCAATGAGCAGTTGCAGGACGTCGTTGGCGACTCGCCGTCCTCGATCACCGTCATCATCGAGAGGATGAGTGAGGAGATCCAGAAGGACGTCGAGATCATGGGCACGCTGCGCCAGGCTGGTATCCAACCCGGTGCTGAGGTCCGTGCTGAGTCCGGGGGATTAGGTGTCAGGTTGACTGTCGATGGTTTGCCTGGCTGCGAGATCGACCGCGAGGCCTCCACCCACCTGTTTGTGTCCCGCGTTTGACGCGCCGCGAGGAGTTTCGCGGTGGGCGATGACGTGAATTGGCCTAAGTATCTTGCCGAGTTCCACCGTGATCGAGCTGGGATTGCCGAAGCCGTCCTGTCCCGGACGCTGGCCGGTGATCATTCGCCCTACCGCTGGTTGGCTCGCGCGGTCTCAGCGACGGCGACGATCGTAGTTGATCTTGCTTGCGGATCAGGCCCGATGTCGCGTGAGCTGGCTCAGCCGGGGCGTACGATCGTCGGTCTCGATCTGTCTGAACGCGAGCTCGCTTTGGCGCTCGCACGAGGGCCTGGACCGTGGGTTCGAGCCGATGCACTGCAGCTTCCTTTCAAAGACGCAAGCGTTGACGTCGTCACCAGCTCGATGGGATTGGTGGTCGTGCAGCCGTTGACCCGGGTGATCGAAGAGGTAGCGCGGGTACTGCGGCCAGGAGGCGTCTTGGCCGCGATCGCCCCAGGGATTCGGCCGCTCGCCCCGAGCGATCTGAGGGTTCTCACGCGGATCAACGGCCGGCTGCGTACCAAACCACAGTTTCCGGGACCAGTCGAACTGACTGGATTTGCCCGAACGCTGCAGCTGCATGGGATGCGGGCCGTAGAAGATGCCCGCGAGCGTTATCGGTTTGGCATTCGTTCTCGCGCCGACGCGGAGCTGGTCATGTCGGCGTTGTATCTGCCGAACACGCGGTGGTCGCGGGTGGAGCGTGCGATCGAGTATCTGGAGGACAGCGCCAAGAGGCGCGAGGTGGTCGAAGTGGCCATACCGATGCGCCGACTCGTGGCCATCAAATAGGACTAGGGCAAATAGGGCTAGAGCCATATCTGGGCCGAGGCGCTACGTAAGTATTGGAATAGGCGTACCTGTTGCGCGGTTGACTCAGTGGCTGTCACAGGCCCCCAGGCAGCTGATTCCCCAACGAGGAGCATATGAATGGCAACGATTAACATCACCGCCGAGAACTTTGAAGAGACCATCACCGACAACGACATCGTTCTGGTGGATTTCTGGGCCGACTGGTGTGGACCGTGCAAGCGGTTCGGACCTGTCTATGAAAAGGCGTCAGAGGAGTACGACGGGATCGTCTTTGCCAAGTTGGATACCGACGCCAACTATGAGCTGACCAGCCAGCTGGGCATCGAGGGCATTCCGACCTTGATGGCCTTCCGTGAGGGCGTCCTGGTCTTCAATCAGGCCGGTGCCCTTCCGGGGCAAGCCCTGAAGCAGGTGCTGGACGCTGTGAAGGGACTCGATATGGAAGAGGTCCACGCGCAGGTCGCCAAGCTCCAGGCCGAGCACGAGCACAGTCACGAGTAGGAAGATCGTGCGCGTTTGACCCCTCAAGACAAGGGCTACGCGCACGATGTTGTTTTGAGGCCGTCTAATGCCGGTCGTGTTGACCAACCGAAACTCGTCTTATCGCAACACCCTGCGTCGTCAAGGACCTCGCTGACTGGCCTACGGTTCGGTGGCGGCGCGCGTCACCGGGTGGGGAACTGCGAGTAGTCCGGGAAGTTGCCGAACAGCCGCTCGTCCTCGCCGTCCGGACCGTACGTGACTGCCTGCACGAGCAGGTCTCCGCCGACGAAGGCGCCCTTCCATGACTCACCGATGCCGCCGAACACCTCCTCCCGGTCACCCCTGCTGCGCGGTCGATTGATTCCTACCTTGAAGGCCTGCAGCTGCTCGGCGACGCGCGACGCGAAGTCCATGTCGTCGGTCGCCAGGCTGGCCACTAGGCACCCGTTGCTGGCATTCATAGCCGCGAGCAACTCGGCCTCGGTGTCCACGCAGACGACGGAGTCGAGGGGGCCGAACGGCTCGGCGTGGTGCAGCGACCAGTTGGCCGGTGGCTCGAGGACGCAGGCCGGTGCGACGTATGCGGAGGTGTCCTGTCCATCAAGGAAGCGCCCAGCTCCCACCGAGCCGCGGTGCAGCGGAAGCCCCCGGCCCTGCATTGCCTCCTCGAACTGCTCTCCCAGTTCCGCAGCCTTCCGAGCCCCGATCACCGGCCCGAAGTCCAGCTCCGGAAGGGGATCCTCCGTACGCTCGACAGCCAGCGGGTGGCCGAAGCGCAGGCTTTCGACGACCGGCAGGTAAGTATCGAGGAATGCGGGCAACAAGCGTCGCTGGATGACGTACCTCGGGTACGCGGTGCACCGCTGCTTGGCGTATTCGAACCCCTTGCGCAGATGCTGGGCGAGCAGCTCCCACTCGGTGAAGTCCCATACCCCCCACGCGTTCAGCCCTTCCTGCTCAAGAAAGTGGCGACGGCGGCGGTCGGCCAGGGAGGTGGCGGCGACCCGTCCGTTGGATCGGCCTCCAACGAACGCCAGTGCCCCGATGCCGGGATTGCTGATCAGGACGTCGCCCAGCTTGCCGCCGATCCCGCTTAGCAGCGTGACCGGAAGACCGGCGCGGGCCATGAAGGCGTGGGCGAGCGTTAGGCAGTGGAAGCCGCCCTGGCTCGGCGTCTTAGCCACCACGGCATTGCCGGCTAGTACCTGAACCAGCTCGGCGTGCACCTGCACGCTCATCGGGTAGTTCCAGCTCGCAATGTTCGACACGGGGCCGGGCAGCGGCCGCCGCTCGGCATCTGTTCCGATCGCCAGCTGGCGCTCTATCTCATCGACGTACCAGCGGACCCCGTCCAGGCCGCGATCCACGTCGGCCACGGCCAGTCGCCATGGCTTGCCGATTTCCCAGACCAACAAGAGGGCGAGCAAGTCCCGGTGGAGGACCATCGCGTCGATCGCGGCAGTCACCCTGTCGCGGCGTTCAGCCAAGCCGATCTTCGACCACTCCGCATGCTGATCGCGGGCATGCTCGATGGCGCTGGCAGCGATGTCGCGCTCGACACGTGGCGGGCCCTGGATCGGCGACATGTCGACCGGGGTGACATGGTGGCCGGGCACCCCGACGCGCTGCCACTTCCCGTGCAGCAGATTCCGGAGGCGGTCGGACTCAAATGCCTCCGGTGCCACCGACACGCTTCGGGCGTAGGTCTCTGCCCACGAGTATCCAGGTTTTAGCTGCAGGTTCGGCACGTCGACATTCTGGCGCTCCAGCAGTCTCGCCCTGCGAGCGGGCCGGTTGAGGCTTGCTACCCGTCTTGGGCAACGCGGTGCGAACGGCCTGACTTGGCCGCTCGCGGCCCGCTGGGTTTCGGATCTTTGTCGCTGTGGCGAGGTAAGGTGCGGCTGAAATCTGATCCGACTGCATGATCGACGTGCCGGCGAGTACGGCGCGTCCAGGGGGAAGAATGAAGGGCTTCAAGGACTTCGTTTTGCGGGGTAACCTCATCGAGCTTGCCGTCGCTTTCATCATGGCGGCCGCTTTCGCCGCCGTCGTTACCACATTCACCAACTGGTTGCTTTCACTGATCCCGGCGGGCGCCACCGACTTCGGGGACACCAAGTTCGGGTTGTTCCTCACAGCGCTGGTGTCTTTCCTTGTCATCGCTGCGGTCGTCTATTTTTTCATCGTCACCCCATACGAAAGAGTTAAGACGCGTTTCGGAAAGCAGGAGGCCGAGGCTGCGGACCCCGACGAGATCACGCTGCTAAAGGAGATCCGCGACCTGCTCGCCACACGTCAAGGCGGCACGGTTTGATCCTGCAGCGCCGATTGAGCTGGCCGCTCAACAATGCGGGTCCCAGAAACGCGGGCCTGGGGCTCGACAGGTCGAAGACGAGACGCACCGGAGGCCACGGAGACTCTGCACGATGAGGGCACAGCTCGCCGCTCAAGCAGTCCTGTTCGTTCAGGGTGCCGGAGGTATGCACCAGCCTGAGGGAAGTGGGTGCTGCCTACCTCGCCCGGGAGCTCGGCGCCGGCTACCGCGTCATTGCTCCGGAGATGCCCGATGCTGATCATCCTCACTATCAGCCCTGGAGGGACTTGATCGAGCAGGAGCTCGAGGCGGTCAATGAACCGGTCATCCTGGTTGGTCACTCGTTCGGCGGCTCGGTGTTGCTGAAGTACCTTGCTGAGGGCTCGCACCAGAAGCCTGTCCGGGGTTTGTTTCTTGTCTCGGTGCCCGATTGGGGGCCAGATGGCTGGGCGTATGACGAATTCGCGGTGCCAGATGATGTTGGTTTGAGGCTGCCTAGATCGAGGATCTTCCTGTACCACAGTCGTGATGACCCGGAGGTGCCGTTTGTGCACCTGGGCTACTACCAAGAGCGTTTACAAGCGGCGACGGCGCGGCCGATCGACGGCTCGGAGCACTCGTTTGTTCAAGGGCTTCCGATGCTGGTCGACGACATCGAAACCTTGCCCCGCTAGAGATCGTGCGCGTCGCCAAATCTGGCGATAGGTCGATACTCGTGTAGGTCAGGCGTTCTCCACTGGCGCCACTGGACCGGCTGAGCACCCGGCGTCAATGTCCCAGAGTGGTCTCCACGACGGTGAAGGACCCTGGCCGGTAATCGCTGTACCGCAGCCAGCCCGGACGGATGCGGACGTGCACGATGTCGGGATCATGGGCGCGTTCCAGGCCGTCCGGGTACTGGGCGAGGTAGGCCTGCAGGCAGCGATCGTGGTCCGCACCCGTCGGAATGTCGGCGGTCCCCTCGCATTGCACGGTCCTCTCGTTGTCCCAACCGATGACCAGCGCTACTTGAGCAAAGGCTGACAGGTTGCGGTACTTCCGAGAACTTCGGGTTGTGTCGAAGACCAATTCGCCCCGTTCAGTAGCCGCGATGCCTACCAACGCTGCTTGTGGTGCGCCGTCAGGCCCGCGGGTAGCTATTACGGCTAGCCCGCGTTGCCGGACAAAGTTGATGAACTGGTGCTGATCCACGGCACCACCCTGCCCCAGCAACCGACGCGAGCGACGCACGAACCTCCGAGGAGACAGGTGGAGACGGCGCGCTTCTGCATCCGTGGCCTTGGTACGGTCCAGCGCGGGGTTAGGCCGCACGTGGGCGGAGGCGGATCTGCTGGAAGGAGTAGTAGATCGCGATCACGAAGTGGGCAACCAGGCAGGCCGGCGCGCTAGCCACGGCAATCCCGAGCGTCACGAGATAAAGCCCAATGCCGACGGCACTGAACCGCACGATGGAGCCGCGCACCGCGCCGGGATCCACGCCGTCGGCGAGCAGCGCCGGGTGCAGCGCGACATAGGAGTAGAGCGCGGCGAATCCGACCGACATCGCGAGCATGACGGCGGAGTACACCAGGGCCGCGCTGCGCGCATCGCCACTACCGGCAAGCAGGTACTCCGACAGCAGCGCCGTAGCGAACGGGATGGCCACGACTGACATCAGCAGCAGTAGGTTGAGGAACAGCACGTTGCGGTCCACCCGCGCGACTAGCTCGAACACCGCGTGGTGGTTGACCCAGATGATGCCGATGATAAGAAAGCTGGTCACGTAGGCGGCGTACGCCGGCCATTCATGCGCTAACGCGACCGCGAGCGGCTCGTGCAGCGCGTTACTCGGCGGCACATGCAGGTCCAGCACCAGCAGGGTCACTGCAATGGCCAGGACGCCGTCACTGAACGCTTCCATGCGGCCTGTCTCGCTCACGGCCATGGGGTGAAGCTGATCATCCATGTGGAGCTGTATACCGGCCTGAGTGACGTGACCCAAATAGCTGTCTGACTGCGGGCGGCTCGCAGCCCCTGGTCGGGCAGACTGTGCGAGTGGTGAACGCAACTCCAGCCAAGGACTCAGCTGCTGCCCGCTCCTACGATGAGTTGGTTGCTGCGGCATCGGCGGCACCCACCGAGGGCTGGGACTTCTCGTTCTTGGCTGGCCGGATCGGCTGCTCGCCACTCCCGTGGAACTACGTCGAGCTGGCACAAGCGGCGGTTACCGAGGCAAGGACAGTTCTTGACCTCGACACCGGTGGCGGGGAGACGCTGGGGGAAGTGCTTGGCGGCATCCCGGACTTCATAAATTCGAGCCGCACAGTCGTTGCGACCGAACCCTATCCGCCGAATCTGCCCGTGGCCGCCGAGCGGCTAGGTCCGCTGGGAGTCGACGTTCGAGCGCGAATCGACATTTTGCCAGTGGAGGACGGCTTTGCCGACTTGGTGCTCAACCGGCATGGCGCGCTGGATGCGGCCGAAGTAGCCAGGGTGATGCGTCCCGGCGGTCGCCTGTTGACCCAGCAGATCGGCCCGGGGAACGATGCAGAGCTCAACGCCGCGCTCAGCGCACCGCCGCCGAGCTCTGGAACATCCGCCGCGGCTCTGGTCGAAAAACTGCAGTCGGTGGGGCTGGTCGTCGATGAAGCGCAGACCGCGACCAGCGAAGTCACGTTCGGCGATATCGGAGCGGTCGTCTACCAACTACGGATGGTGGCCTGGCAGATTCCCGACTTCGACGTACGAACCTACGGCGCCCGCCTGCGTGCCTTGGACGCCCGCATTCGTCGGGATGGTCCGCTGCCGGTACGGAGCCGTCGAGTGCTCGTACGTGCCCATCGGCCGTGAGATGCAAGTGGCCATTTCAACCCTTGCCCCCGGCCCGGGCCCGTTCTCGCGGGTCAGGCCAGCGCTCAGTCCACCGGCGCTCCTTGAGGCGGCGGTGTTACTCGGCGACCACGACGTAGTCGGTCGCGATGTCGCTATCGGCCCTCAAAGCATGTAGCCGTTCCCAGGCATCGGCCGCCTGCCGGTTCTGCTCGTCGAAGCGACCGATCTCGTCCGAGCCCTGATGCTCCGCGGGGAAGTACCGGTCACGTGCCTCCCGATCGACGATCTCGAAAACCAGCAGGTACTTGCCGGCACGTACGCCTCGCTCACCCTTCAGCAACCGGGTCGTCCAGCCCTCGAACATCGGCAGCGAAACGACCTCAGCGGCCACCCGCTCGAATTCGGCGGGGTCTGCTCCGGGCCGCAACTCGATCTCGTGTAGTCCCACTACTCGCGCCATCGTTCCTCTTCCTGAGCTTCGGGCATCGGCTTGATGCCAAACGTAGCGACACGACGTCGTGCGGGGCAGCCGATTTGGTCTCACTTCGAGGAAAAGGCGGCCATCGGCTGCGCTGCGCATCCAGTCGCCGGACGGCCTGTGGTCGCCCAGAGGCGGGCTCGCGGTCATTCTCAGGACCAGCGGCTTGCACACCTGAGGGGGGACGGAGTTCCGAGCTGATCCTTGAAATCCCTCCGCCGTAACGAGAGTCTGGCGGGGCGGTGCTTGCCGTAAGGACGCCCGAGGTGCTGAGAATCCTCATATCTACCCGAGCCGTTTACGGCCAGAACCTACGCATACAGGAGTGGCGAATTGGTTGACATTGACAAGGGTGTGGCGATGTCCTTCCGGCCTGACCGCTACGTGCTGGGTTTACAGGAGATCGACCAGACACAGGTCGCGGTCGTTGGTGGCAAGGGCGCGCAGCTGGGGGAGCTGTCGCGGATCGAAGGCATCAGCGTGCCGGCTGGCTTCTGCGTGACGACGGACGCCTTCCGACGGGTCATGGCGGAAGCGCCGTCGATCGACGATCGGCTCACTCGACTGTCGCGCCTGAACCCGGACGACCGGGAGGCGGTCCGCACGCTGAGCGCGGAAATCCGCCGGACCCTGGAAGGGATCGCCATCCCTGAAGATCTGGCGGCGGCAATCACCCGCGCGCTCGCCCGGCTCGGCGTGCAAGCCGCGTACGCTGTACGATCCAGCGCGACGGCGGAGGACTTGCCGACGGCCTCCTTTGCTGGCCAGCAAGACACGTACCTGAACGTCATCGGGCCGGCGGCGATCCTCCAGCACATCAGCCGGTGCTGGGCATCGCTGTTCACCGAGCGGGCCGTGACCTACCGCCTGCGGAACGGCTTCGACGACGGCATGGTCCAGATGGCCGTGGTCGTGCAGCAGATGGTCTTCTCGCATGCGGCTGGCATCTTGTTCACGGCCGACCCCATCACGGGCAACCGGAAGGTGGCCGTCGTGGAGGCTAGCTTCGGCCTCGGCGAGGCCCTGGTCTCGGGGCTGGTGAACGCAGACGCCTACAAAGTGCGCGACGGCGAGATCGTCGCCAAGGCGGTCGCCACGAAGCAGCTGGCCATCCACGCCTTGCCGGCCGGTGGGACGCAGAAACAGGCGATCGATCCGGCGCGGCAGGAGCAGCCGGCGCTGACGGACGCGCAGATCGTGCAACTGACGCAGCTCGGCCGCCGAATCGAGACGCACTTCGGCTGTCCCCAGGACATCGAATGGTGCCTGGCCGACGATGCTTTCCAGATCGTCCAGAGCCGGCCGATCACAACGCTGTTCCCCGTCCCGGCGGTGAGCGACCGGGAGAACCACGTCTACGTCTCCGTCGGTCATCAGCAGATGATGACCGACCCCATGAAGCCCCTCGGGCTCTCTTTCTGGCAGATGACGACCCCCGCGCCCATGGCCGAAGCCGGCGGCCGCCTGTTCGTGGACGTCACCCAGAGGCTGGCCTCGCCGGCAACCCGCGCCGGCATCCTGGAGGCCCTGGGGAGATCCGATCCGCTTACCGGGGACGCGCTGCTAACCATCCTCGAACGCGACGGCTTCATCCGGCCGCTCCCTGGCGAGGATCCCCCCGGGCCACTGTTTGGCGGCACGTCAGCTCCGATCGAGACCGATCCGGCCATCGTCACCGAACTGATCGGGCGCAGCGAGGCATCCATCGCCACCTCCGAACGCGACATCCAGACGAAGTCCGGAGAGGCGCTGCTCGACTTCATCCGGGCGGACATCCAGGAGCTGAGGCGGATGTTGTTCGATCCGCAGAGCCATCAGGTGTTCATGTCGGCGATGGAGGCCGCTTGGTGGCTCAACGACCAGCTGGAGGCGTGGCTGGGCGAGAAGAACGCGGCGGACACGCTCACGCAGTCGGTTCCCCACAACGTCACGTCGGAGATGGGGCTGGCGCTGCTGGACGTCGCTGACGTGATTCGCCCGCATCCGGACGTGGTGGCGTTTCTGCAGCACGTCGACGACGAGGGTTTCCTGGACGAACTGCCCAAGCTCGTGGGCGGGCAGGAAGGGCGAGAAGCCATCGAGGCTTGGCTCGACAAGTACGGCATGCGCTGCGTCGGCGAGATCGATATCACGCGGCCGCGTTGGAGTGAACGCCCCTCCACGCTCGTGCCCCTGATCCTCGGCAACATCAAGAACTTCGAGCCGGGAGCCGGCGAGCGGCGCTTCGAGCAAGGGCGCCAGGAAGCCTGGAAGAAGGAGCAGGAGCTGCTGGAGCGCTTGCGGGCCCTGCCGGACGGGGAGCGCAAGGCCGAAGAAACCAAGCGGATGATCGACCGGGTCCGGACCTTCATCGGGTACCGGGAGTATCCGAAGTACGGCATGGTCAGCCGCTACTTCGTGTACAAGCAGGCCTTGTTGAAGGAAGCCGAGCGCCTCGTGCAGGCCCACGTACTTCGTGAGAAGGAAGATATCTTCTACCTCACCTTCGCCGAACTCCGTGACGTCGTGCGCACGAACCACGTGGATGATCAGCTCATCCACCAGCGCAAGGACGCGTTCAGGTCGTATCAAGCGCTCACACCGCCCCGGGTGCTCACGTCGGATGGCGAGGTCATAACCGGGGCGTACCGGCGCGACGACGTGCCGGCCGGCGCGCTGGTCGGCCTACCGGTTTCCGCCGGGATCGTCGAAGGCCGGGCTCGCGTCATCTTGGATATGGCGGAGGCCGATCTCGAAGCGGGCGACATCCTGGTCACGGCGTACACGGATCCCAGCTGGTCGCCCCTGTTCGTCACGATCAAAGGCCTTGTGACACAGGTGGGAGGCTTGATGACCCATGGCGCAGTGATCGCCCGGGAGTACGGCTTGCCGGCCGTGGTGGGGGTAGAGGATGCCACCCGGCTGATCCGGGATGGGCAGCGGATCCGCGTGAATGGAACGGACGGGTACGTCGAGATCCGGCCCTAGCGATCAGCCGATCATCGCGCCCCCGAAGGGATCGGCCGAGTTACCCGCACCGATGACGCAGAAGCTGGCACGGCTTGGCTCCCTCGCCGTGCAGGTCCTTCAAGCTGTCCCGTCGATCAGAAGGGCGGCTCCACTTCGACACACCGAGTAGACCGCCTAGCAACGCCATGGTGGTTAACAGGAGGTAATGACAACCCGCCCGCGGGGGTCACGGTTTCGTGCTGGCCTGGATGATCACGGCCCAGGAAAGCAGCACAGTGGCTTGGTACCGCAGAGCAGCAGTACGTAGCCCGGCCCCGACTTCGAGCTGGTTCACGAACGAGATCGCTCATCTTGATGCGTTGCGTCGTGGCCGCCGAGGAATACAACATGGCCCGACACGCGCTGCCTTCGACACTGGCACCGAGCCAAGACGCCGGCGACGCCTTGGGCCGGGGCACGGCGCTCGAGCAGCAACAGCGTGCGCCTCAAGCTGCCAAAACCGACCACCCGGGAGCCACCCGAACCTGAGCTGCAGCCATCCGCATGCTTATTTTTGGTTGCGAACGCAGCCGTCAGCCGGCGGGTGTCTGGACGAGGGTAATGGGCCCGATGGCGACCTGCTGTTAGGGATCTGATCGATCCCCGCTGGCCACGGGCCCGTGCCATTACGCTGCTCCTAGTGATCGTCGGCAAGCGTATTTGTTGCGAGGCAAAGGGAAGACGACCTGCACCATTTTCCAAGTCAGCCCCCATAGCTCAGGGGATAGAGCAAAGGTTTCCTAAACCGATCCAAGACCCCTAGTGGTGAGTCAAAAGTGCCTCCGACTTGCGGAAATGCTGCTCGTCGATTGGCATCGTGTGGCAGCGTCGGGCATCGCTAATGGCACGATAATGGCACGGCGGCCCAGGCGCTCACTGGAGTGCAAGGGTAACTGCGTCACAACAATGGGCGATCCGCAAGACGCGTACCACCGACGCAGCAGGCTTAGGTGATCGAGGTTCAGCGTCTTGGAC
>Ga0307306_10000155_pt1 | contig 15118 bp, 14 predicted proteins | sample ER_DNA_193_FD_194507 | JGI IMG/M metagenome (GOLD analysis project Ga0307306, IMG submission 194507) | Bulk soil microbial communities from the East River watershed near Crested Butte, Colorado, United States - ER_DNA_193 | ecosystem: Environmental > Terrestrial > Soil > Floodplain | place...
CACGACCGTCGAGGTGACCCAGGCCTACGTCGACGACTGCGTGGCCGCTCACGCCCGCGGCGAGCTCACCGCGGTCGACGCCGCCAAGGCTAAATGGTGGAGCGCGCAGGTCCAGAACGACGTCCTCGACGAGTGCGTCCAGCTCTACGGCGGTTACGGCTACATGAATGAGTACCGCGTAGCCCGCGCCTGGCGGGACGCCCGCGTCACGAAGATCTGGGCCGGCTCCAACGAGATCATGAAAGAGCTCATCGGCCGCGACCTCGGCCTGTGAGCCAAGAGGCAGCCGAGCTAGAAGCAGCAGGCCGGCCGCCCCCGCAGATGGCGGCGGCGGCAGGGCCGACCCGGGCCCGGGTGGTGGCCGGCCCGTTCCGGTGACCCCGGTGCCCGGCAGATCCTCAGCCGGGGACGCGGTCGGTGGGCGGTGTCGTTTCTCGGCGTGTTCATCGGCGGCTCCTGAACCACTCCACCGCGCCCTGCGCGCGACGGAGCTCGGCATCGGGGAGGACGGCCCTCGGGAAGAGGACCGTGCTGCGCAGTTGGGACCGGACGAGGACGGCGTGCCGGGTGACGTACATCCGGTTGACGCCGCGGTACGCGATGGTGGCCCGACCGGTGGGGTCTTCCAGGACCAGCGCGTCGTCCCGGACGCCGGCCCGGATGACCATGCCCGGGCTCGCGCTGAGTCCAAGCCGGCGCCAGGCGCTCCACCAGGTGACTCCCACCAGGATCAGGGTCACGCAAGCCGGCCAGGCCGCCCAGAACCACGAGTACCCGGGTAGGAACAGCGGCGACAGCAGCATGAGGACGTCGACGACCGCCAGGGCCAGCATTCCGGGATGGAGCAGCGATCGCGTCAGCGCCGCCCTCGCCAGCTGACCGCGGGTCGCCTTGGTGCACTGGTATGCGTGGGGCAGCGGCGCGTCCACGGGGGGCACCCCCGGAGGGGGCTCGCTGGCTGCGGCCTCCACCAGTGCCTGGAGCAGCTGCTCCAGGGCCGGCTCGGCGAGCTCGGCGGGGGAGCGGCAGGACACCGCCGCGCCGGTTCCGCAGGACGACCGTGTCCCCGCGCCGGACCACCGACTGCCAGCTGGCGTAGGGGGTGACCGTCGTGGCGATCGCATGACGCAGCGCGAGATGGGTCGCGCCGACCCCCAGGCCGAGCGTGAAACCGGGTGGGGCGAACGCGCCGGCCGACCGGAGGCAGCGCACGAACAACAGCACCGGATTGAGAACGACGACGACGGCGACCGCCGCGGCGCCGAGGGTCGACCGGAAGACCAGTGCGACGCCCAGGGTGGCGGCCAGGAGGATCCCGAACTGCACGAGGTAGGCGCGCGAGGTGATCCAGCAGCGGAACAGGGCGCGGGCGAGAAGCCTGGGCGTCTCCTCCCGAGCCAACATGACATGAGTCAAGGGGACCTGCGGATCCACCTCGCCGGTAAGTGGGTTCGAGTACGAATGAGCTATCAGTGAAGTCCCCTGCGCTGGCGTCTGCCCTGTCGCGGGGAAGTCTCTCCCGGGACAACAGGCCCGCACGCCCGTCCGTTGGCGAACAGGGCCGAAAGGACGAGTCTGACGGAGCTGGTCGTGCGCCAGCCCGTCAGAGAGCCGTCCTCAGTCTCGAGGACCGCCGGCGACGTAGATCACCTGACCGTTGACGAACCCGGCCTCGTCGCTGGTCAGGAAGGAGATCGTCGCCGCGATGTCCTCCGGCTGACCTACCCGCTGGACCGGGATCTCCTTGGCGTTATAGGCGACGAAGTCGTCGAACGGGACGCCGAGGCGCTCCGCCGTGGCCCGCGTCATCTCGGTCACGATGAAGCCTGGGGCCACCGCGTTCGCGGTGACGCCGAACTTGCCTAGCTCGATGGCGAGCGTCTTGGTGAAGCCCTGCAGGCCGGCCTTGGCGGCCGAGTAGTTCACCTGGCCGCGGTTGCCGAGCGCCGACGTCGAGGAGAGGTTGACGATCCGGCCGAACCCCTCCTGTGTCATGTGGCCCTGGACGGCACGAGTCATGAGGAACGAGCCCCGCAGGTGCACGCCGATGACCGCGTCCCAGTCCGGCTCGGTCATCTTGAAGAGGAGGTTGTCGCGCGTGATACCGGCGTTGTTGACGAGGATGGTCGGGGCGCCCAGCGCCTCACCGACCTGGGCAACGGCCGCCGTCACCTGGTCAGCGTCGGCGACGTCGACTCCCACGCCGAGCGCCTGACCTCCCGCGTCGGTGATCGCGGCGACAGTGTCGGCGCAGCTGGCCGCGTCGAGGTCGAGGACTCCGACCCGGTGTCCGTCGGCCGCGAGCCGCTTGGCCGTCGCGGCGCCGATGCCCCGCGCCGCACCGGTGACGATCGCAGTCCTGGGGGTGGTGGTCGTGGGCACGTCGAACTCCTGCGGCGGGGGGACGCATACGGGGGAGGTGCGGCATGCGTGCGGGCGGTGGGCCCGGTGAGTCTACGAGGGCCGGATGCGCTGTGCGCCGCGTGGTCAGGCGGCGGCCGCGTCGACGATCTCGGCGAGCTCCCGTCGGTTCGGTCCCGCGGCCAGGGCAGGTCGCCACCCGCTCTCGTAGACCACCCGCGCCAGGGGCTCGACGGCATCGAGCACGGCCGGCAGAGCCCTCATGGCCACATAGGGGCCGATCGCCGGGCCGATCCGCACGTCGACGCGGGACGCCTCCATCACGAGGTCGGACGGCAGGCGCGGCAGGGAGAGGTCGACGTCTTCACCGCCCCACCGACGCCGCAGGGCATGGTCCATGATCGCTTGGTCTTCGACCCAGGGGCGCATGTTCGCCTCGGTCCACGCGTCGAACGCCTCACCGACGTCCGTCAGCCGGCTGGTGGTCGCGCTCGCAGCGACGTCCACGGTGGCGTCGAGCAGCCGCAGCAGCTCGTCGACCTGGAGCATCGTTGTCGCCAGCCCGCGGCCGAAGTTCGGCGTGGTCGTGCACACGGCGTCGCCGACGAACACGAGGCCCGGAAGGGCGAGCTCGCCATCGTGGCCGCGCTGGCTGCGGTAGGCGTTCAGCAGGGTGCCTCCGGGCAGCACGTCCGTGAGCGGGCGGGACCGTTCGGGGTCGGTCCACTCGGCCAACCCCGGGATGGCTTGGACCGCGGCGTCGAACGCGGCGTTGTGCCGTAGCCCGACGAGGTCGTGCGCATCGGTCGAGCGGATGACGAGCGCCGAGAAGATGCCGCGTTCGTGGAGGAACACGAGGCACTGGTATCCGTCGAAGTTGGCCTGCCATGCGATGGGGCTCACCAACGGACCCGCTTCCGCTCCCTCGCGCAGCTGGTGGACGCGGTCGACGTAGGCGATCCCGCAGACGCCGCCGGCGGACTGTGGCGCACGTCGGTGGCGGTTCACCCGTCCCGTCCGCCCGGAGGCGTCGACGACCAGATCGGCCTCGAGCGACGATCCGTCGACGACGATGCCGGCGGCCCGGCGTCCTCGGTGTTCGGTCGACTCGACGACCCGGTCAACATGGCCGGTGCGCAGGGTGACTCCCGGAACGGCCTCGGCGGCCGCCCGTACGCCCCGTTCGTAGGTGCTGCGCTGACACCGCAGCCCGGCGAGCGCGAGGGTGCCGTTCGGTTGCGGCGTCTGGACCGGTTCGGCCCCGACGTCGAGCAGCCGCTGGTATGCGTCGGGCAGCTCGCGCTGAAGCGTCTCTACCACCTGCGGGCGGATCGCGTGAGCGTGGTGGAACTGCATGACGCCCTTGCGGGCCCAGACTCCTTCGGAAGGCGGCCCAGGGTTGCGGTCGACCAGGGTCACGTCAGCCCCCCGCCGCGCGAGGCCGGCGCCGAGGACGAGACCAGCCGGTCCGGCACCGATGACGGCCACCCGCACGAGGGCTCATCCTCCATTGAGTAGGACTGAACAGGCATCGACCACCCTCATAGTGCACTGAATGCTGTTCATGGAGCGCGCCGACACAGCGGTCGGGGGCACGGCGGCGCTGCTGCTCGATGGCGCGGCGGTCAGGCCTGCTTGATCCGGAGCATGCCCTCCTGCGTCGCGGAGGCGATCAGCCGGCCGTCGGCCGCGAACATCCGGCCGAACGCGAGCCCTCGTCCGCCCTGGGCCGTGGGAGACGTCTGGGTGTAGAGGATCCACTCGTCGGCGCGGGCCGGGCGGTGGAACCACATGGCGTGGTCGAGGCTGGCCGGTCGAAGTCGCGGGTCGGACCAAGCGAGCCCGTGCCGGCGGATCACCGGTTCGAGGAGCGCGTAGTCGGACGCATACGCCAGCACTGCCGCGTGAAGCAGCGGGTCGTCGGGGAGGGGCCTGATCGTGCGCAGCCACACGCTCTGGCGGGCGGCCAGCTGACGGCCAGGGGTCACGTTGATCGGGCCCTCGACGTGGCGCAGGTCGACCGGCCGCGCCCGAAGATAACCGCGCGGGACCACGCCGTCCAGGTCGACGACGTCCTCGGACGGCAGGAGTTCCGGGTCGGGGGCGGCGGGCATCGACTCCTGGTGCTCGAGGCCGCCGGCCGGTTCCTGGAACGAGGCGATCATCGAGAGGATCGGCTGGCCGTACTGGATCGCCTGCACCCGCCGCGTCGAGAAGGAGCTGCCGTCGCGGATCTGGTCCACGGCGAACCGGATCGGGTGGCTGTCGTCGCCCGGTCGCACGAAGTACGCGTGCAGCGAGTGGATCGGCCGGCCGACATCGTGACCGGCGCCGGCGACGGTGCGTCCCGCGGCCATCACGGCCTGGGCGAGGACCTGGCCTCCGAACACGCGCCCGTGCGGCTGCTTCTGGCTGTCGCCGACGAACACGTCAGCCACGGACTCCCCGAGGTCGCTCTCCTCGTCCCCCTCGACCCCCTCGACGCGCACGTGGGCCTCGCCCAGATGTCTGAGGTCGAGCACGGCGAGCAGCTCGTCGAGCGGTTCGAGTGGGGCGACCGGCTCCGACGAGTCCACCCGCGGGACTCTAGCGGTGCACCACGGCGGGTGATCGTGACGCCGGGTCAGGCCCAGTGGGGCTCAGACGCGGCGGACCGGCCGGGCCGGCAGGATCTCGCCAACGACCTCGAGCAGGTCGCGCGACGGCGGCAGACCGAGCTCCTCGCGCATCTGCGCCGCGAACCGGCGGAAGTGAGCGAGTGCCGCAGCGCGGTTGCCGCTGGCGAGCAGCGCCCGGAGCAGACCCGCGTGCGAGGACTCACGCCACGGGTCGAGCCGAATGGCCCGCAGCGCCGCGTCGACGCCGTCCCCGTGGCGCCCGTCGTTCACGCTCGCCGTCACGACATCATCGAGCAGGTGCAGCTCCAGCTGCCGGAACCGCTCCCGCTCCAGGGCGACCCACTCCTCCTCCCAGCCCGGGAGGAGCTCGAGGTCGAACCCGTGGCGGCCGCCCGAGAACCGCGGCTCACCGGAGCGCACCGCGACCACCTGTCTCTGCAGGTCCTCGACGTCGACGACCACCTCCGGAGCGATCCCCAGCGATGCGGGCGTCGCGTCGACGATCGGGGCGAGGGCGCCGAGCCGGGAGAGGGTCGAACGGAGGTTTGCTCGAGCGCGGGTCTCGTCGACGTCCGGCCAGATGGCCGCGGCCACGGTCGAGCGCCGCACGGGGTGACCTTGGATCGCCAGGTAGGCGACGAGCCGCTGCCCCGCGGGCGGCACCTCCACCCGGCCGTGCGGCCCCGAAAGCCCGAACCCGCCGAGCAGTCGGATGGACCAGTGGTCACTCGCGAATCGTTCTGCAACGATCATTGTCAGTCCTCACCAGGTGCCCCGAGTGGCGCGCATTCGCACTCCTGATGGCCGTCGTCCCGGATCGTCATGTGGATCCGGCAGGTCCGGCCGATGACTCCCCGCGTCAGATCATCACGTCGATGGACATGTCGAGCAGGAGACCGCTGCCGCCGTCCGAGATACCAGTGCGGGCCTTTTCGTGCACGGCCTTGTGCGCGCGGTGACGCTGCGGTGACGCTCTACCCACGGTGCGGTGACGCCGCCGTCACGATCTCGCAACTCTCGGAGCACCGGTGAATCACGCGGCCGTAGCGCGCGAGGCACGCGGCGGCCGCAGCGCGGTGACGGTGGTGTCGCGGCGTCGCAGCGGAGCCGTCGCGTCGCCGTCCACGGTGCTGTGACGACCGGTCTGTTCCATGGATCCCGTCCATGTCCGATTCATCAGGTACGGAAGGAGGTGACCACCATGACCTTCGTCACCCGTGAGGAGCTCGTTCGCGAGGAGGTCGAGCTGCTGCCGTCGCGCGAGACGCTCGCCTTCATCAACTACGCCAACGTCTACGCCACCAACGTCGCGGTCGCGCAGAACACCTACACGGCGTTCAGCGCTGCCTACGCCACTGCGAAGCAGGCTGTTTGGGTGTCCCAGTCCTGAGAAACGGCCCCGTTGCGGGCACATTGATCAGGACGACCACGCCTACCTGACATCTCGGAGGGAGGAAACATGGGCACGATCTCCGTCACGGAGCTCGAGACCACCACGGTCGAGCTCCTGCCGGCGCGCGAGACCCTGGCGTTTATCAACATTGCCAACGTGAATGCCGTCAACCTGGCGATAGCCATCAACGCCGGCACGTTCGGTTCCGCCGCGTACGCATCGGCCAAGCAGCTTGTGGTGGTTCACCAGAGCTGACAAGACCGCTCGGCGCGAACACACCACGGCGGAGGCCGAGCCAATCGGGAGAAGGGCTCGGTCTCCGCTCGCGTGGTCCGTCACGAACCCAGGGCCCACTACGCATACCGAGCTTCGACGCCCACGGAACCCGACGCATCCCGAACCTCGCCACACGAAGCAACCCGACGAAGGACACCCGACGCCGATGACCAACTCCACTCTGGTGGCGCCTGCTCTGGCCCCGGGGATCGGGCTGCTCGGTGAGTATCAAGGCTCCGGCTTCACCGAGCCGCACTACCTCATCGTCCGCGCCGACCAGCAGGTGCTGCACGTGTCCCGGCTTCTGTTCGTCGTCGCGTCGCACATCGACGGACGCAGCAGCCTCGACGAGATCGCGGGGCGGGTAAGCGACGAGTACGGACGGACACTCGACAGGGACGGCCTCCAGTTCCTCCTGAGCGCCAAGCTGCAGCCGATGGGCATCGTCGCCGACGTGTCGACCGACGACCGCGCCTCCGTCGGTCTCCCGCTGACGACGGCTCCGACGCTCACACCGGAGCGGCCGAAACCCACATCGGTGAATGCGTCCCGGACACCCACCTCCCGAACGCCGGCAGTGCCCCCGCCGACATCCTCCCGACTCTTGCCCCGCGCCAACCCGTTGCTGGCGCTGCGGTTTCGCCTCACCCTCGTCCCACCGCCGGCCACCCGGCTCCTCGCCCGGCTCTTCGCCCCCTTCTTTTTCGGCCCGGTCGTCGTCCTCGGGTTGGTCGGGCTCGTTCTGGCGGACGTGTGGCTGTTCCGCGAGGCCAGCCTGAGAAGCGCCGTCGACGCCTTCCTCAGCGACCCCCCGATGCTGCTGTCAATTCTCGGCATCCTGCTGGCGTCCACCCTCGTCCACGAGTTCGGCCACGCCGCCGCTTGCCGGTACGGCGGCGCACAGCCGGGCAAGATCGGTGCCGCCGTTTTCCTCGTGTTCCCGGCCTTCTTCACCGACGTCACGCAGTCGTACCGCCTGGGTCGCGCGGGGCGCGTCCGCACCGACCTCGGCGGCGTCTACTTCAACGCCCTCACCATCGCGGCCCTCACGGTGTTCTACGTCCAGACCCGCTCCGCCGCGGTCCTCATCGCCATCGTCTTCGTCCACGCCGAGGCCCTTCAACAGCTGTGGCCGCTCGGTCGCTTGGACGGCTACTTCGTCGTCGCGGATCTCGTCGGCGTTCCGGACCTGTTCGGCCGGATCGGCCCCATCCTCCGCAGCTCCGTGCCGGGCCGCCCGACCCATCCCAAGGTGGCGGAGTTGCGCCGTTCGGCGCGGATCATCGTCACCCTCTGGGTCGCGGTGACTGGCCCCATCATGGTGGGCCTCTTCGCGTTGATGCTTTGGAACGCGCCGTCGGTCACCCTGCAGGTGCTCGACTCGATGCGGGACCAATGGGCCGCCCTGCAGTCCTCGATCGACGAGAGCGACGCCGCCGGTATCACGCTAGCCGTGCTGTCCCTCGTTCTCCTGCCGCTGCCTGTGCTGGGCCTTGCCTGGCTGGTCGGCGGCATCCTCCGTCGCCTTCTCGCCGCGATCGTGCGGCTCGTCGGGCGTCGCCGACCCCGTCCACAGTCCGTGGGCGCCCCAACCAAGGAGATCACGATGTCCGGATCGGATCCCGCCACTCACCTGTCCGGTGCGGTGGCCAGCCTGCCGGCGCCCGAGCCGTCGGGCGTCACCTCATCTGCCGCGGCCGCGCCAACGCCCGGCCCATCGAGCGACACGGGCGCCGCGCCCGACCCGGTGCCGGCGCATTCTGCGGCCGAGCTCACCGAGCGTTTCCTGCTGCGAGCCCAACCGCATACCCCTCGGGGCGGCTGGCGCCGCGGCGTGTTCGCCGTCACCGGCGGCAACCTCAATCCTGGCCCCAGCCGGCGTGAGCGCCGGGAGGACGACCTCCTGGCTCGCGTCCGTACCCGCATCGACGGGACCCGCCGCATCGTCGTCCTCTCCCGCAAGGGCGGCGCCGGCAAGACCACGACCACGCTGATGCTCGGTCACACCTTTGCGACGCACCGGGGCGATCGTGTCGTCGCGCTCGACGCCAACCCCGACGCCGGCAGCCTCGCCATGCGGCTGCCGCGGGAGTCGCAGTACTCGGCGACCGACCTCCTCGCCGAACGGGCCTGGGTCGATCGCTACTCCCAGATCCGGGCGTTCACCTCCCAGGACCCGGTCAGCCGGCTCGAGGTGGTCGCCTCCGACGACGACCCGCGGATCAGCCTGGCCCTCGGCTCGCAGGACTACCGGGACCTCGTCGACACCCTCGACCGGCACTACAACATGGTTCTCGTCGACACCGGGACCGGCATCCTCGACGATGCCATCCGCGGCATCCTCGAAGAGGCCGACCAGCTCGTCGTCGTCATGCCGCCCGCGCTTGACGGCGGCCGGGTCGCCGCGATGACCCTCGACTGGCTCGACCAGCACGGCCACGGCGAACTCGTCGCCGGAGCCGTCGCGGTCGTCAACTCCGTCCGTGGTTCCGGGCCGCTCGAGCTGGACCGGCTCGAGGAGCACTTCCGCTCCCGGTGCGCATCCGTCCATCGGATCCCTTGGGACCCGGTGCTCGAGGCCGGTGCACACTCGGCCCTCGCGGACCTGCGTCCCGCCACCCGGGCCGCCTACCTCGAGCTGGCCGGAGCGGTCGCCGAAGGCTTCGCGACCAGCGGGCGGGCCCGGATCGGAGCGCAGTCATGAGGGCGCGCGGGCTCCTTCGGCTGGCCGCCTCCACGGCCGCCGTGGCGGCGATCGTCGTCGCGCAGCAGCTCCCGGCCGACGCCAAGACGACCCGGGGGCCGGGAACGGTGACCTTCGACGACCGGCAGGTCGTTCAGTTGACGCGTCCTGGCGCCGAGCGAGGCAAGGGCGGTCTGGCTCTGCACCTGACCTCCAAGGACACTGTCGTCGCCGGCAATCTCGCGGTCGCGACGACGTCGTGCGACGGATGCCATGCGACGGCCATCTCGTTCCAGATCGTCGTCGCCGACAAGGCGCCCGCGTCGCTCGACGTCGGAAACGCCGCCATCGCCGACAACGAGGGCTGCGCCTTCTGCGTAGCGGACGCGTTCGCCTACCAGTTCGTGCTGGCCTTCGACGGCGACGCCCGGATCACCGGCTCGGGCCGACGGCAGCTGGAGCACGTCGACGCCGCGCTCCGGCGGCTTGCCCGGTCTGGCGGCTCGGCCGAGGAGATCCTGGCGGCGGTTGAAGGGTATGCGGACCAGGTGGACCGCGTTCTGTCGACCGAACTGCGCGTGCGTCCGGTGGTGCACAAGAAGGTGATCAAGGACCTCGGTCACGGGCCGAAGTCCATGGCTCTGCCGCCGGACGCCCCGGCCTCCTGAACCGGCGCCCTCGCGGCGCCTCACGACTCCGGCCACGTCGGCCCGGCCGCGACCCGGGCTGGCGTGGCCGGTTCACTCGTTCTCTGCACGCGCCGCGGACCGCTCCTCGCTCGGTGCGGCGCGCTGGCGTCCATGACGACATGCTGCTCCCATGGACGACCTGGCCTTCGCCGAACTCCACGTGCACCTGGAGGGCACGCTCGAGCCGGAGCTGATCTTCACTCTCGCCGAGCGCAACGGGGTCCGGCTGCCTTACCGGGACGTCGAGGACCTGCGCTCCCGGTATGCCTTCGCCGACCTGCAGAGCTTCCTCGACCTCTACTACATGAACATGCAGGTGCTGCGGACGGAGGAGGACTTCGCGGACCTCACCGATGCCTACCTCCGCCGCGCTCGGCAGGCCGGTGTCCGGCACGCCGAGGTCTTCCTCGACGTCCAGGCGCACACCGAGCGGGGAATCGCCGCCGCGGTGGCGCTGGGCGGCGTGAGCCACGCGCTCGGCCGGTCCGAAGAACTGGGCCTCAGTAGCGGTCTGATCGTGACGATGCTGCGGCACCTGTCCGCTGAGTCGGCCATGCACGCATACGAGCAGGTATGCGCCACCGGCCTGCCGCTGCTGGGTATCGGCCTCTGCTCGTCAGAGGTCGGGTACCCGGCCGCACCGTTCGCCGACGTGTTCGCACGAGCCCGAGCCGATGGGCTGCACACGGTCGCGCACGCCGGTGAGGAGGCGATCCGGGCTAGGTGTGGGAGGTGCTCGACCTGCTGCAGGTGGAGCGGGTTGACCACGGGATCCGGTCGGTGGAGGACCCGGCGTTGATGGATCGACTTGTTGCGCAACAGCTTCCGCTCACCGTGTGTCCGCTGTCGAACGTCCGGCTGGCGGCCGTGGAGAGCCTTGAGCAGCATCCGCTCGCTCGTATGCTCCGGGCCGGCGCTCTGGTGTCGGTGCACTCCGACGACCCGGCGTACTTCGGCGGGTATCTCGACGACAACGTTGCCGCGATCCGCGCCGCCCTGGCGCTCAAGGAAGCCGAGGTCCGGCAGCTGGCCGCCAACAGCATCCGGTCGTCCTTCCTTGCCGAGGAGCGCAAGACGCAGCTGATGGTGTGACCGGCTTGACGTCAACCCGGAGATCCAATAACCTCCTCTAAAATCCAATCAAATCCATTGGGTCAGCCGACGAAGAGGAGAGCCGATGGGACGCGAGCTGCTTGCGGGCCTGGACGTCGGGACGACGTCGGTCAAGGCGCTGCTCGTCACCCCGCAGGGGACCGAGGTCGCGCTCGGTCGGGCTGCGACGACGTGGTCGGCGACCCCGTCGGGCGCGGAGACCTCCGCTGCGTCGATCGTCGACGCGGCGCGATCCGCACTCTCAAATGCCCTCGATCGAGCACCGGGCGACCGGGTCACGGCGCTCGGCGTCGCGTCGATGGCCGAGTCCGGCGTGCTCGTGGGACGGGACGATCAGTCCCTCACCCCCGTCATCGCCTGGCACGACCACCGCGACGAGCAGCAGCTGCGCGACCTGGTCGACGCCATCGGCGGTGAGCGGTTCTCGATGCGGACCGGCCTGCCCGTGTGGACGCAGTGGAGCCTGACGAAGCACCGCTGGCTCGTCGACCACGTTCCCGCCGCTCGGACCGCCGTACGTAGGTACAACATCGCGGAGTGGGTGGCTCGGAACCTCGGCGCCGCTCCCGTCACCGAGCTCTCGCTGGCGTCCCGAACCGGCTGGCTCGACCTGGCCACCGGGCGGCCGTGGAGCGAGACCCTGGCCTGGTCCGGTGCTGCCGAACAACTTGTACAGGACCTCGTGTCGGGCGGGACCCCGGTCGGGACGGCGCATACCGAAGGGGCTCTGGCGGCCCTCGACGGCGCCACCCTGACCGTTGCCGGTCACGACCACCAGGCCGCTGTCGTCGGTGTCGGGAGCAGTGGCGCCGGTGACGAGTTCGACTCGTGTGGGACCGCCGAGGCGATCGTGCGCACCATCGCCCCGGGCCTGGAGCCCAGGGCCATCACCTCGCTGACTGGCGTGGGCGTCACCGTCGGCTGGCACGCCATCCGGGACCGGTGGTGTCTCCTAGGCGCGACCCAGGGTGGTCTGATCCTTGGCCGGGTGCAGGCCGCGCTCGGAGTCGACGCCGCCGGTCTGGCCGGCCTGGACGCGACGGCGCTGGCCGCCGCGGACGACCCGTCGGTGCTGGAGATCAGCGACACCGCCGACGTCACGATCGCCGAGGGTGCCGACCCGGGGTCGGTCTGGCGAGCGGCCGCCCGGACGGTCACGGAGCAGGCGCGAGCGGTCGAGGCGAGCCTCGATGGTGCAACCGGCCCGCGGCGAGAGCTCGTCGTCGCCGGTGGATGGACCAACAGCGCCGCCCTGATGGCCGTCAAGGCCGAGGTGTTCGGACCGCTGCGGCGGGCCGCGACGACCGAGGCCGGCGCCCTCGGGGCGGCCTTTCTGGCCGGGTTGGCGCACGGGACGTACGCGTCCTTCGACGACATCCCGAACGGCGCCCACCCGGATCCCGCCCGCGAGCTCCAGCCGAGCACGGACCGCCCGTCATGAGCCTCGCCACCACCGCCGACCTGCTCGAGCGGGCCCGCTCCGGTGGCGTCGGGCTTCCGGCGTTCAACGTCATCACCCTCGAGCACGCCGAGGCCATCGCCGCCGGCGCCGAACGCGCGGGTTGCCCCGCGATCCTGCAGATCAGCGAGAACGCCGTGAAGTTCCACGGCGGCCGGCTGGAACCGATCGCCGTGGCCGCCGTAGCGGTGGCCCGGCAGGCCGCGGTGGAGCTGTCCGTGCACGTCGACCACGTCGAGGACCCGGGTGTCCTGCACCAGTCGGAGGGGCTCGGCATCAGCTCGGCCATGTTCGACGCGTCGCACCTTGACTACGAGGCCAACGTCGCCGCCACGCGCGAAGCCGCTCGGTGGGCCCGCGCCCGAGGCATCCTCCTCGAGGCCGAGCTCGGCAAGGTGGGTGGCAAGGACGGCGCCCACGCGCCGGGTGTTCGCACCGACCCGCGCGAGGCCGCCGAGTTCGTGGCCGCGACAGAGGTCGACGCGCTGGCCGTCGCTGTCGGCAGCTCCCACGCGATGGTCGAGCGCACCGCCGCCCTGGACCTCGACCTCATCCGCGAGCTGGCCGACGCGCTGCCGGTGCCACTGGTGCTGCACGGTTCCTCGGGGGTTCCCGATGCGGCCCTCGCGGAGGCGGTGCGGGCCGGCATGGTGAAGGTCAACATCGGCACGATCCTCAATGTCGCGTGGACCTCCGCCGTCCGGGAGGTCCTCGCTGCCGATCCGGCGGTGGTCGACCCCCGAAAGTACGTCCATCCGGCCCGCGACGCCGTCGCCGACGTTGTGGCGCACCTCTGCAGCGTGATCGGCCGACCGTCATGATCGTCACCCTCACGTTCAACCCCGCTCTGGACCTCACCTACGCGGTGAACGAGTCGTCGGTGGGGGAGGTCGACGTCCACCGGGCCACCACCGCGACCCTCGAGGCCAGCGGCAAGGGCGTCAATGTCTCCCGCGCCCTCCATACCAACGGGATTGAGACAGTCGCCGTCGTACCGCTCGGCGGATCCACGGGCCACCACCTAGCCGAGCTGCTCGCCCTGGACGGCGTCCGGCACCGGATCGTCGCCCAGCGAGCCGTCACCCGAGTCAACACGACGATCGCGGCCAACGGCGGGCATACCGCCAAGGTCAACGGTCCCGGCGGCCGGCTGTCCGACGAGGACCTCGAGGCCCTGACCGGGGAGGTGGCGGCCGCGCTGGCCGGGTCGCCCGCCGGTGATGAAGCGTGGCTGGCGGTATGCGGGTCGCTGCCACCCGGGCTCGACCCGTCCGCGGTTGGAGAGTTCGTCGCGCTGGCGCACGCACACGACGCACGCTGCGCCGTGGACGCGTCGGGGACAGCGCTGGCGGCGGCGATCGAGGCGGGCGCCGACCTGTTGGCCCCTAACCGGCTCGAGCTGGCCGAGGTCGGCCCGACTGCGGCCACCGCCACGACCGTCGAGCACCTGGCCGCGGTCACCGCGGAGATCGCCTGGGAGCGCGCTACCTCGCTGCTGGTCAGCCTCGGTGGGGACGGTGCCCTGTTCACCGACGGGGACGTCGTCGTCCACGGCCACGGACCCGCCCTTACTCCGGTCAACACGGCCGGGGCGGGCGACGCGCTCCTGTCCGGGTGGTTGGCTCAGGCCGGCGCCCCCGCCGACCGGATGGCCCGGGCGATCCGCTGGAGCCGGGCCGCCTGCCTGGCCGCGACGACCGTCGCCCCACCGCTGCCCGACTCGACGGATGCCTCCGACGGGGTCACCGTCGACCGGCTGCCCATCGGCCGAACCGAAAGGTCCACGCCATGACCACCAACCGCCGCATCGTCGTCAGCGCCGTCGAGACCATGGAGCTGCTCGACGAGCCCGTCCCCACCCCCGCTTCCGGGGAGGTCCTGGTGCGCAGCACCTACATCGGCGTATGCGGGTCCGACACCCATGCCTTCCACGGCCGGCACCCGTTCATCCCGATCCCGTATCTCCCGGGCCACGAGGCCACTGGAGTCGTCGAGGAGCTCGGCCTGGACGCCACGACGGTCGCGGTCGGTGATCGCGTGGTCGTCGAGCCGACCCTGCCCTGCTGGGAGTGCAAGCAGTGTCGGACAGGAAACGAGAACCTCTGCGAGAACCTCCAGTTCTTCGGGTGCGGCTACCCGCAGGGAGGGATGGCGGACCGGTTCGTGGTTCGGGCCGACCGGCTGCACGTCATCCCGGACGACATCGACGACCTCGCCGCCGCCCTCATCGAGCCGTTGTCGACGCCGGTCCACGCCGGCCGGATCGCCGGGCCGCTCGAGGGAAAGTCGGTCGTCATCCTGGGGGCAGGGACGATCGGCCTTCTGATGCTCGCCGTCGCCCGGTGGTCCGGGGCGAAGCGGGTCGTCGTGACCGACCCGCTGCCGCCCAAGCGCGACACCGCGCTCCGGCTCGGCGCGGACGCCGTCGTCGATGCGACGGCCTCCGACGTCGCCGCGCAGGTCCGGGCGGCGCTGGGCGAGAGCGCCGACGTGGTCTTCGACTGCGTCGCCGTGAAGTCCACGACC
>Ga0307306_10000156_pt1 | contig 15068 bp, 15 predicted proteins | sample ER_DNA_193_FD_194507 | JGI IMG/M metagenome (GOLD analysis project Ga0307306, IMG submission 194507) | Bulk soil microbial communities from the East River watershed near Crested Butte, Colorado, United States - ER_DNA_193 | ecosystem: Environmental > Terrestrial > Soil > Floodplain | place...
TGGCCGAACAAGAGCTTGCCGCCCAGGACGACTTCGACCACCAGATCGTCAACGACGACATCACCCGCGCCGCCGACGAGCTGGTCCAGGTGGTGCGTTCCGAGCTCGGCCCGGCCACGACGGGCTGATCCTCTAGACTCGGCCGCCGATGATCAAACCACGCGTAGACAAGCTTCTGGACCACGCCGACTCTCATTACGCCGCCGTCGTCGTCGCGGCGAAGCGGGCTCGGCAGATCAACAGCTACTTCCACAACCTCGGTGAGGGCGGCTTCGGGGAGTACCCGCCGCCGATGGTCGAGACGAACGCCGAGAGGAATTACCTCTCGATGTCGCTCGAAGAGCTCGCCGAGGGCAAACTGAAATACGAGTACCGCTCCTAGCAGTCACAGCGCCCCGCCCCTCGCGGGGCGCTTTCATTAGGAGCCCATGGCCCGGATCCTTTTAGGAGTCAGCGGCGGCATCGCCGCCTACAAGTCCCTCGAGCTGGCACGGCTCGCCACCCTCGCTGGGCACGGGGTCCGCGTGCTGATGACCGAGACGGCGACTCGTTTCGTCGGCGCCGCCTCCTTCGAGGGGATCGTCGGCGCCCCGGTTCTGGTCAACGAGTTCGAGCGCGACCCGATGCGCGGCGCCTTCCCTGGCGATGAGGCGGTCTCCCACGACCCGATCGGACACCTCGAGCTGGCCGGGCGCTGCGACGCCTACCTGGTGGCGCCGGCCTCGGCGAATACGATCGCGAAGCTCGCCTCCGGCAACGCCGACTCGATGCTGACCACCTCCTTCCTCGCCTGCACGGCGCCGCGCCTCGTCGCCCCGGCGATGAACGACCGCATGTACGCGGACGCGGCGACGCAGGCGAACCTGGGGGCCCTGCGCGAGCGCGGGGTGGAGGTGATCGAGCCCGAGGAGGGGAAGCTCGCCTCCCGCGGCGAGTACGGCCGCGGGCGCCTGCCCGATCCCGAGCTGCTGCTGGCGCGGATCGAAGCCGCGCTGCCGGGCGGCGACCGCCCCTGGGACGGCCTCCGCGTCCTGGTCACCGCCGGCGGCACCCGCGAGCCGATCGACTCCGTGCGCTTCATCGGCAACCGCTCCAGCGGCCGCATGGGCATCGCGCTCGCCGCTGCGGCGGCCAGGCGCGGGGCGGAGGTGACGCTGATCGCCGCCAACGTGGCGCTGCCGGCGCCGCCGGGGGTGCGGCGCGTCGACGTCGAGACCACTTCGCAGCTCGCCGCCGCCGCCGCGGAGGAGTTCCCGCAGGCCCACCTTCTGCTGATGGCCGCGGCGCCGGCCGACTTCCGCGCCGCCCAGCAGGCGGAAGGCAAGCTGCAGCGCGCCGAGGGAGTCGAGCTCTCGCTCCAGCCGACGGAAGACATCCTCGCCTCGCTCAGCGCTCGCCGCGGAGAGGGGCAGACGATCGTCGGCTTTGCCGCCGAAGCCGGCGCCGGCAGGGAGGAGGCCGTTGCCCGCGCCCGCGGCAAGCTCGAGCGTAAGGGCGCCGACCTGATCGTCTTCAACGACGTCTCGAATCCGCAGATCGGCTTCGAGAGCGAGCGCAACGCGGTGACGCTGATCGGCGAGGATTCCGAGAGGGAGGTCGCGATCGCCTCGAAGGACGAGATCGCCGAGGCGATCCTGCAGGAGGTCGACCGCCTGCGGGCAAAATCCCGCCGGCCCACGCACTGAGCGGGCTATACTGGCTTCAAGCTTTTCTGTCCCTATGCGGTGTCGAGGAGTGGGCCTGGCCCACTTTTTTTACGCCCGGACCCAAAATACGCACCCCAACAGCACCCCGCCCCAGGCATGGCCGAACCCACCGAGCAAGAAATTCAGCAGCAGATCTCCGAGCTCGATTCGGAGATCGACCTGATCGCCATCGAGAAACCGAGGACCGACACCCTGCGGCTCTTCATCGACCACCCTCAGGGCGTCGATCTCGCGCTCTGCGAAAGGGTCACCAAGCATCTGAAGCACCTGCTGGTCGATTATTCGCTCGAGGTGTCCTCGCCGGGTCCCAAGTACAGAGACCGCCGCAAAGCCGCCAGTTCCGAAACCAAGGAGTCGCTTCAGTGAGTAAAGAGATCGTCGACGCAGTCAAAGCGCTCGAGCAGGAGAAGGGCATCTCGGCCGACCGGCTGATGGACGCCCTCGAGGACGCGCTGCTCTCGGCGTACAAGAAGACTCCCGGCGCTGCCAAATACGCGCGGGTCGACCTCGATCACGAAACCGGTGACTTCCGCGTCTTCGAACTGATCCTGCCTCCCGAGCTGGAGGAGAAGCTCTTGGCCGAAGCCGCCGAGCTGCAGGAGGAGCCCGAAGTCGATCCGGAGACCGGCGAAATGAAAGAGCCGGAAGATCCCGAGCTCGACCCGGAGATGATCGCTCCCTACGAGGACCAGATCGAGACCCGCGACGTCACCCCCGAGGACTTCGGCCGGATCGCCGCCCAGACCGCCAAGCAGGTGATCCTGCAGCGGATCCGCGAGGCCGAGCGGCAGATGATGTACGACGAGTACCAGGACCGGGTCGGCGAGCTGATCACCGGGATCATCCAGCAGTCCGACAAGCGCTACACGCTGGTCCAGCTGCGCGAGCGGGTCGAGGCGCTGCTGCCGAAGTCCGAGCAGGTCTACAACGAGCGCTACGACCACGGCATGCGGGTCAAGGCGGTCATCACCGACGTCTCCGACTCGACCAAAGGCCCGGCGATCGTCGTCTCCCGCCGCAGCCCGGAGCTGATCAAAAGCCTGTTCGAGCTCGAGGTGCCGGAGATCGCCGACAAGCTGGTGGAAATCACCGGCGTCGCCCGCGAGCCCGGCTACCGCTCGAAGATCGCCGTCGTCTCCCACGCCGAAGGGGTCGACCCGGTCGGCGCCTGCGTCGGCCCGCGCGGCTCGCGGGTGCGGATGGTCGTCTCCGAGCTGCGCGGCGAGAAGATCGACATCATTCCTTACAACGAGGAGCCCGCTCGCTTCGTCGCCAAAGCGCTCTCGCCGGCGCGCGTGCGCGAGGTCATCGTCGACGACGAGGAGCGCCAGGCGACCGTGATCGTCCCCGACGACCAGCTCTCGCTGGCGATCGGCCGCGACGGCCAGAACGCCCGCCTCGCCGCCCGCCTCACCGGCTGGCGCGTCGACATCAAGTCCGAGACCGAGTTCGCCTCCGAAGAAACCGACATCGAGATCGAGGGCGAAGAAACCTTCGACGGCCGCTGCATGGCGGTGCTGACGAAAGGCCGCCGCTGCCCCAACGCGGCGATTCCGGGCTCAACCTACTGCGGCCTGCCCCAGCACCAGGCGCTCTCGCGTTTCGAGACCAGCCAGGTCGCGATCCTCTCCGACCTCTCCGAGGCCGAGGTGGCGATCCTCGCCGATCCGGACGGTGACGAAGGGCAGGTCGAAGAGATCGTCGCCCGCGCCACCGCCAACTTCGTCGAGCCGACCGACGAGGAGCCTGCGGCCGAGGAGGAGGCTCCGGCGGAGGAGACTGCCGACGAAGTCGCGACCGAGGAAGCGATCGAAGAGGACATCCAGCAGGAGGCCACCGAAGCCGAGGAAGTCAGTGGCGAGACCCTCGACGACGATCCTGAAGCCTCCGCACAGGTACCCGAGGAGGCGGAGCAGGCTTAGTGGCTAAGAAGCGGGTTCACGAGATCGCGAAAGCGCAAGGCGTCAGCTCGAAAGAGCTGCTGGCCGCCCTTCAGGCGGCCGGCGTCGAAGCGAAAGCCGCCGCCTCGACGGTGGAGGAGGCAGACGCGGTCAAAGCCATCTCGGCTGCGAAAGGCAACGGCGGCGCCGAAGCGACGAAAAAAGCGCCGGCTCCGCAAGCCGCGGCCAAACCGGCGGCGAAACCCGTCGCTCCCAAAGGCCCTCAGACCTCGACCAAACCCGTGCGCGCGGGTGGGGCCCAGCAGAGCCCTGGCGCTAGCGCCGGGGCGAAAAAACGCCGGGTCGTGATCGACTCGCAGGCCTCGCGCCGCGAGCAGATGGGTGGCCCGCCGCCACAGCGCCCGCCACGCCGCCGCGGTGGCCGTCGCCGCCGCCCGCTGTTGGAGGAGCCGCCGATGGGTCCGGCGACCCCGGCCGAGCCCGAGGCGGTCAAAGTCAACTCCGGCGCCACTGTCCGCGAGGTCGCCGAATCGCTCGGCCTTGCACCGGCCGAGGTGATCAAAAAACTGATGATGATGGGCGAGATGGCGACGCTCACCCAGACCCTCACCGACGATTCGGTGAAGGCGATCGCCGACGAGTACGACCGCAAGGTCGAAATCCTCCACGCCGCCGACGAGGAGCCCGAGGAGCCCGAGTTCTCCGACGCCGACGAGGATCTGGTCGACCGGCCGCCGGTGGTGACGATCATGGGTCACGTCGACCACGGCAAGACCTCGCTGCTGGACGCGATCCGCGAGACCGAGGTGGCCGCCGGCGAGGCCGGGGGCATCACCCAGCACATCGGCGCCTACCAGGTCCATCACGACGAGAAGACGATCACCTTCCTCGACACCCCGGGCCACGCCGCCTTCACGGCGATGCGCGCCCGCGGCGCCAAGGTCACCGACGTGGTGGTGGTCGTGGTCGCCGCCGACGACGGCGTCATGCCGCAGACCAAAGAGGCGATCGACCACGCCCGCGCCGCCGACGTGCCGATGCTGATCGCCGTCAACAAGATCGACAAAGAGGGCGCCAACCCGGAAAAAGTCCGCGGCGAGCTCGCCCAGATGGAAATCAGCCCCGAGGAGTGGGGTGGCGACACCGTCTTCTGCGAGGTCTCGGCGAAGACCAGGGAGGGGCTCGACAACCTGCTCGACATGATCCTCCTGGTCACCGAGCTGGAGGAGCTGACGGCCAACCCCAACACCGAGGCCTCCGGTCACGTGATCGAGTCCCAGCTCGACCCCGGCCGCGGTCCCGTCGTCACCGTCCTGGTCGAGCGCGGAACCCTCCGTGTCGGCGACTCGCTGGTCGCCGGCCCCCAGTGGGGCCGGGTGCGGGCGATGCAGGACTTCACCGGCAAACCGGTCGCCGAGGCGGTCCCGGGGATGCCGGTCGAGGTGCTCGGCTTCGACGGCGTTGCCGACGCCGGCGAGTTCGTGCAGACGGTCGAGGGCGACCGCCAGGCCCGCCAGATGGCGGGAGAGCGCGCCCACCGGCTCAAAACCGAGGCGCTGGCCCGTCGCCAGGGGCGCAAGGTCAGCCTCGACGAGGTCTTCGCCCGGGCCCAGGAGGGCGAGATCAAGGAGCTCAACATCGTCCTCAAGGCCGACGTCGCCGGCTCCCTGGAGGCGCTCCAGGACGAGCTCGCGAAAGTGCCGCAGGAACGGGTCGCGATCAACATCATCCACTCGCAGACCGGCGGCATTAACGAGTCCGACGTGATGCTCGCCTCGGCCTCCGACGCGATCATCATCGGCTTCAACGTGCGGCCGCTGCTCGACGCCAAACGGGCGGCGGCGCGCGAGGGCGTCGACGTCCGCACCTACTCGGTCATCTACAAAATCACCGAAGACCTGCGCAACGCGATGGAGGGCCTGCTCGACTCGGTCGCGGTCGAGGAAACGATTGGCGAGGCGCTGGTGAAACAGACCTTCAAAGCCTCCAAGGTCGGCCGCATCGCCGGCTGCATCGTCGCCGAGGGCAAGGCCGTGCGGACCGCCAGCGTTCGCCTGATCCGCGAGGGAACGGTGATCTGGACCGGACAGCTCGGCTCCCTGCGCCGCTTCAAAGACAACGTCCAGGAAGTCGAGGAGGGCCAGGAGTGCGGCATCGTCCTCGAGGGGTACGCCGACGTCAAGGACGACGACGTGCTCGAGTTCTTCCAGACGAAACAGGTCGAGCAGACCCTGGAGTAGCATGGCCGGACCCCGTATGCGGCGCATCAACGAGGTGCTTCGCGAGGTCGTCGGGGCGGCTGTGGCAGGCGAGTTGAACGATCCCCGGATCGGCTTCGTGACCGTGACTTCCGTAGAGACCAGCCCCGACCTGCGCACCGCCAAGGTGTTCGTCAGCGTGCTCGGCGACAGCGAGGAACGGGAGGCGTCGCTGGAGGGCCTGCGCTCCGCCCACGGCCTGATCCAGTCGCGGATCGCAGGGGAGACGCGGATGAAGCGGACGCCGAAATTGACCTTCCATTACGACGACACGATCGAGAAGGCCTCCCGGGTCTCGGAGCTGTTGGAGGAGGGAGAGGACAAGCCGTGAACTCGCTCTCCGACATCGTCACCGATCTCGAGCGCGCCGCCGCCGAGCTGCGCGACCGCGACCGCTTCCTGCTGACCGCTCACGAGGGCCCCGACGGCGACGCCCTCGGCTCGCTGCTCGGCCTGCACAAAGTCCTCACTCAGCTCGGCAAGGACTCGGTGATGTTCATGGCGGCGAAGGAGTTCCCGCTGCCGATCGAGTACCGCTTCCTGCCGCTGGAAGAGGTCTTCCACGAGGCCCCGGCCGACATGGCCGATCGCACCGTCGTCTTCCTCGACTGCGGCAATATCGACCGGGTCCCGGTCGAGTGGCTGACCGGGGGCGACAACGACGTCATCAACATCGACCACCACCACGACAACACCCGCTTCGGCGACGTCAACTTGGTCGAGGTCGAGGCTTCCTGTACGGCTGAGATCGTCTACGACCTGGCGCTGCTGCTGGGAGCCCGGATCACCCCAGAGATCGCTTCGGCGCTCTACGTCGGCCTGATCACCGACACCGGCAAGTTCATGTACGAGAACACCAACGCCCACACCCACCGGGTCGCGGCGGACCTGATCGACGCCGGGGTCAACGTCGACGACACCTACCGGCGCCTCTACGAGCACGTCCCGATCGAGAAGCTGCGGCTCGTCTCCCGCGCCCTCGACAAGATCTCCAGCTACGTCGGCGGCAAGCTCGTCGTCAGCTACATCACCATGGCCGACTACGAGGCGACCGGCGCCGCCGAGGAGATGACCGAGGGGCTGATCGACAACCTGCGCTCGATCGAGGGGGTCAAAGTCGCCGCGGTGATCCGCGACCTCGGCGACCGCGGCCGCTCGGCCCGCAAGGTCAGCCTCCGCTCCAGCGCCGGAGACGTCGACGTCTCGGCGATCGCCCGCATCAACGGCGGCGGCGGCCACAAACGTGCCGCCGGCTTCTCGACCGACCTCGAGTTCGATCAGCTGGTCGAGTTCCTGGCTGGCGAGGTCTCCTCCCAGCTAGACGCCTGAGCATGACGGCCGCGACCGGCTCCGTGCTGCTCTTCGACAAGCCGGCTGGGATCACTTCCCACGACGCCGTCGCCCGGGTGCGTCGCGAGCGCGGCGTCAAAGCCGGCCACGCCGGCACCCTCGACCCCTTCGCCACCGGCCTGCTGCTAATCCTGCTCGGCCGCGCCACCCGCCTGCAGCGCTTCCTCGTCGGCCTGCCGAAGACTTACCTGGCGACTGCGCGGCTCGGCTGGCGCTCCTCGACCGGCGACCCGGACGGCGAGCTGACCGAGACCGGGCAGATCCCGGATTCGCTCGAACTGCCGACCGGAACCGTGCGCCAGCAGGTGCCGATGACCTCGGCCGTCCGCGTCGGCGGCGAGCGCCTCTATAAGAAGGCCCACCGCGGCGAGGTGGTGGAGACCCCCGTGCGCGACGTCCAGGTGCACCGGGCCGAGCTGCTCTCGGGCGATGGCGAGCGCGCCCACTACGAGATCGAATGCTCGGCCGGGACCTACGTGAGAACTCTGCTCGAGACCTTGGACGACGCCTACTGCGAAGAGCTGCGGCGGACCGCGATCGGCCCCTTCCGGGTCGAGAACGCGGGGGAAGAGGTCCCGGCCGCCCAGGTAGGGCAGCTGGTGCCCGCGGTGGCGGAGGCGCTGCGATGAGCAGCATGAAGGTCACCTCGCTCCCCGACGCGGAGTCGCGCCCCCGCAGCGTCGCGATCGGCACCTTCGACGGCGTCCACCTCGGCCATCAGGCGGTGATCGAGGGAGCCGACACCGTCCTTACCTTCGATCCGCACCCGCTCGAAGTCCTGCACCCGGCGGCGACGCCGAAGCTGATCATGCCCTTCAACGTCAAGCGCGACGTGATCGAAGGGCTCGGCGTCGAGGAGCTCGTCGTCATCCCCTTCGACAAGGACTTCGCCCATCGCAGCGCCGAGGACTTCATCGAGCACGTGCTGCTGGAGAAGCTCGACGCCAAGCAGGTCTCGGTCGGGGAGAACTTCCGCTTCGGCGCCAAAGCCCAGGGCGATCCGGCGATGCTCGAAAGCCGTTCGGAGTTCCAGACCCGGGTGGTGCCGCTGGTCGAAGTCGACGGCGAAACCGTCTCCTCGACCCGGATCCGCGCCCTGGTCGCCGCCGGTGAGATGGACGGGGCCCGCCGCTGCCTCGGCGCGCCCTTCATGGTCGAGGGAGAAGTCGTCACCGGCGACCAGCGCGGGCGCGAGCTCGGCTTCCCGACCGCCAACATCGTCCCCGACGACCGCCTCGTCATCCCCGGCCATGGCGTCTACGCCGCCTTCGCCGACGGCGTTCCCGCCGCCGTCAACGTCGGCATTCGCCCGACCTTCGAGAGCGGCCGCGGCGTCCTGATCGAGACCTACCTGATCGACCGCGAAGAAGACCTCTACGGCAGGACCCTTCGCGTCGCCTTCGTCGAGCGCCTGCGCGGCGAGCGCAACTACCCCGACGTCCAGGAGTTGATCGATCAGATGCACCGCGACGTAGAAGACGCAAAGCGGTCATGCGCGGGCTTTACCTCGCCCTAGGGGCCCGCTATGCGCCGAAGCACGTTCATCTTCCTTGCCTGGCTTTTGGTCGCCGCTGCCCCCGCCGCGGCGTCGCAGAGCCCGCCTATCGAAATCTGGGGGGGCGCCAAGGCGCAGTCGCTCGTCTTCGGCCCCGACGGCAACCTCTGGTTCACCGCGAACAACTTCACCTTCGAAGGTGACTCCAGCGGGATCGGACGCAATACGCCAGACGGTGAGGTGCGGCAGTTTTCGCTGCCCGAGGGGGGTCGCACGGGAATCGGCGAGATCGCCGTCGGCGCCGAAGGGAACATCTGGTTCGCCCATACCGCGGCGGATGCGATCGGGCGGTCGGACCTCGAGGGACATGTAACCGAGTTCCCGCTTCCGCAGGGCAGCTCGCCGCAGGGGATCGTCGCCGGGCCCGACGGGGCAATCTGGTTCACCGAGTCCGGTGCGGGCCGGCTCGGGCGGATCGACAGCAGCGGCTCGGTCGCATCGTTTCCTCTGCCGATCGGCTCCCACCCGCTCGCCCTGGCAGTCGCCGACGGCGCCCTATGGGTGACGGAGAACGGCCGCAACGCCATCGCCCGCGTCTCCCCGGACGGAGCCGTGGCCGAGCACCCGCTGCCGCAACCCGACAGACGGCCGAGGGCGATCGTCCGCAGCGGCGACGACAGCCTCTGGTTCAGCGAGGAACGGGGGTCACGGATCGGCCGCCTCGGCCCGGGCGGCACGATTGCCGAATACAAGGTGCCGGGGAACGCGCGGGGCACCGACGCACTCGCCACCGGGCCCGATGGCACGGTCTTCTTCGTAACCGGCAGCGAACGGGCCCGGGTCGAAGTCGGCTCGCTCTCGTCGAAGGGGGAGCTCACCGGCCTCGGTTGCCCCTCGGTCAGTTGCGATCTCCCTGTCAGTGCCCTGACGGTCGGCCCGGAAGGAGACCTCTGGTACGGGACCGACGTCGGATACTACGGAGGGGGTGGTGGAGGAGAGTTCCAGGTGCGAACCAGCCCCGGCACCGTCGGCCGCTTCGAGCCGCCGAGCCCTGTGGCGATCACCATCCCCCGACCGGCGCTGCGGGTGCGCGGGCACTTCGCCCATCTCGCCCTCATCTGTCGAAGCCCTTCGGAAGTCGGGTGCGTCGGCCACGTATCGCTGGAGGGCAACATCCGCAACGCGAAAGGGAGAGTCGTCAGGCAGCAAGTCTCCCACACGTCCTACTTCTGGATGGCCGCGAGAAGCAGGCACCAGTTTTCCCTGCTAATCCCAAGCTACGCGATGGACATCTTGCACCGCAGGCCCCTGCGGGTGATGGTGAGGGCAGTGGTCCACGGGGGCTTTGAAGCAACCCGCCGGTTCACCCTGCGACCGCCGCGCCACCACTAGCGCCTGTGCTAGCTTCCAGCAGCCGTCGCACCTCCGTGTGCGGCGTTTTTACGAGATGAGCCTGACCAAAGAGAAAAAGAGCGAGCTGATCGGCAAATACGGCCGCGGCGACAAGGACACCGGCTCGGCCGAGGTCCAGATCGCCCTGATGACCGAGCGGATCAACGAACTCACCGAGCACCTGCGCGCTCACGCCAAAGACCACCACTCGCGGCGCGGGCTGCTGATGCTGGTCGGCAAGCGCCGGCGGATGCTGCGCTATCTCGAAAGTTCCGACCTCGAGCGCTACCGCGCCCTGGTCAAAGAACTCGGCCTGCGGCGATGATCGCCGTCGGGGAGCAGGCCCCCGACTTCACCCTCCGCGACCAGGACGGCGAGAAGGTGTCGCTCTCCGACTACAAGGGCCGGAAGGTCATGCTGGTCTTCTACCCCGGCGACTTCAGCCCGGTCTGCGGCGACCAGCTCTCGATCTACCAAGAGGTGAAGCCGGAGATCGCCGAGAAGGGGGTCGAGCTGGTCGGGATCAGCGTCGACAGCTTCTTCGCTCACAAGGCCTTCCAGGAGAAGCTGGGGATCGACACGACCCTGCTCTCCGACTTCGAGCCGAAGGGGGAGGTCGCCCGCGCCTACGGCTCCTACCTCGAGGCGCCGCTCGGCTTCGCCAACCGGACGCTGGTTCTTGTCGACGAGGACGGCAAGGTCGCCTGGACCTACAAATCGCCGAACCCCGGCGAGTTCCCGGGCGCCAACATCATCTTCGACGCCCTCGGCTAGCGCCGATGGCCGACCTTGGCAGCGCCTCGATCCCGCCAGCCGGGCCGGACGACCACGTCCGCGGCGCGGGGGAGGAGGGGGTCGTCGTCTACGCCGATCTCAGCTGCCCCCGCTGTGCTGCCGACTGGCCGCGGCTGCGGGAGCGGCCGGGTCGGCTGGTCTTCCGCCACTTTCCGGTCGCCAGCAAGCACCCGCGCTCACCGGCCCTGCACGCCGCCGCTGAGGCCGCGGGTCGGCAGGGGCGCTTCTTCGAGATGGTCGACTCGCTTTATGCCGACCGCGGCCGCGTCGACGATCCGCACCTTTGGGAGCGGGTCGAGCAACTGGGCCTCGACCTCGACCGCTTCGAGGCCGATCGCCGCTCGGCCGAGATCGAAGCACGGGTGCGGCGGGACTTTGAGTCCGGCATCCGCGCCGGGGTCACCTCCACCCCCGGGGTCTTCAGCCTCTAGCTAGGGAGGTCGATTCGGCGCTCGGTGAAGCGCCGGTTCCCCGAGGCGTCGATGACATAGGCGGATGCCCACACGTGAGGGCGCCGGCCGGCGGCGACCGCGCGCTTGGCCGCGGTCAACGGCTTCCCGTTGACGTACACGGTGAACACAGCGCTGTCGCCGGGCTTCATCCAGGCTCCGGAACCGAGCAGGCCCCAACTGGTGCGGCCGGCGCTTAGAACTCCGCCTGCCGACACGTAGGCGTAGTCGTAGCTGCGGATCCTCAGGAAGAGCCTATGCCTCGTGATGAAGTCCTGCCGTCGCGCAAAGGCGATCTCGATCCGCGGCTTGACCCGGTCGGGGAGGCAGGGGGAGTGCCGCCGCGGGTCGTAGTCGCAGCGGTCCTGGCTCTCGTCCCCCCAGCCGTCTTCGTCGCTGTCGGACTCCACCCCCGCTCGCAACAGCAGCTCGCTGTCCGACATTCGATCGGTCGGGGCGCGGAGGCCGGAGCTCAGGGGCGGGATCCACTCGGCCACCTCGCCGACGCCCGGCGCCGAGTGCGCAATCGGGGCTGAGGCGGTGCCGTTGCCCGAGCCGAGCACCGAGACGTCCAGAGCAACCCGCTGCCCGCTCTCGATCGGCAGCCGCGCCGGGAACTCCTGAAGGCCGGGCTCGCCAAGCGGCAGCGGTAGGTACGGCGTCGCTGCCCCGGAAACGGGCTCGGTGCCGTCCAGTAGCCGCAGCCGCAACCGGACGGACGCCGTCCCGGGAGAGGCTGGCCCGGAGGCGACCCACCAGCGCGTGACCACGCCGGGGCGTTCGGATCGACCGCCGAGGCGTGGACCGTGTCCATGGGCGAGGCGCATCTGCGTCTCGGTGCAGGCGGCTTCGAGGCTGTTGAGGGGAGTCGGGCAGATGCCAGCATTCGGAAGCGCGGATAGGTTGCTCCCCACCGTCTTCCCGCTAGCGGCTACGGCACCCCACGAAGCAGCGAAGAGGAGGCAGGCCGCAGCCGCCGCCCATTGCGAGCCGAGCCGGGCCATCGCGCACATGTTAGTGGGCCTGTACTCTTCCGGTTGAAAGAGAACGAGAGTTCTGAAAGCAGATGGTCGCCATCCGGGCGGCCGGAGGTAAACAACTAAATGAGCATGTTTGACGTTACCCGCGTCTCGGCGGATATCGGCGATGGCCAGATTTCCTTTGAGACCGGCAAACTCGCGAAGCAGGCGGGTGGCGCGGTCGTAGTCCAGGCCGGCGACACCATGGTCCTTTGCACCGCCACCGTCGGCAGCCTGCGCGACGTGGACTTCCTTCCCCTCACCGTCGACATCGAGGAGCGGATGTACGCCGCGGGCAAAATCCCCGGCTCGTTCTTCCGTCGCGAGGGCAAATCGAGCGAGAAGGCGACGCTCACCGCGCGCATGATTGATCGTCCGATCCGTCCTCTCTTCCCCAAGGGCTGGCACTACGAGACGCAGCTGGTCGCGATCCCGATGTCGGTCGACCAGGTCAACCCCTACGACATCCTGGCGATGAACGGCGCTTCCGCGGCGCTGGCGATCTCGCCGGTTCCGGTCGCCGATCACGTCGGCGCCGTCCGCATCGGCAAACACGAGGGTGACTTCGTCGTCAACCCGCCCGAGGAGACGCACGAGGAGCTCGAACTCGACCTCATCGTCGCCGGCACCTCCGAGGCGATCCTGATGGTCGAGGCCGGCGCCAGCGGTGTCACCGAGGCCGAGATCCTCGACGCCCTCGACATCGCCCACGCCGAGATCAAGAAGCTCTGCGCCGTGATGGAGGAGCTGCAGCAGAAGGTCGGCAAGGAGAAGATCGAGGTCGAGGCGCCCAGCATCGACGAGGGCCTGCTCTCCGAGATCCGTTCCTCGCACGGCCAGGCACTGGTCGACGCGATCGCGACCGAGGGCAAGCTCGAGCGCTACGAGGCGATCGACAAGGTCAAGGACGAGGTCGTCGGCCACTACGCCGCCGCCCACGAGGACGGCGAGGTCGACAGCGACCGCGTCGCCGAGGTCAAGGCCGCGATCAACTCGATCGAGAAGGACACGATCCGCAAGGCGATCGCCGTCGAAAAGAAGCGCCCCGACGGCCGCGCCCAGGACGAGATCCGCCCGATCGAGACCGAGGTCGACATCTCCCCGCGCGTCCACGGCTCCGCCCTGTTCACCCGCGGCGAGACCCAGATCCTCTCCAACGTCGCTCTGGGTACGACCCGGATGGATATGCGGATCGACACGCTCGGCCTGCAGACCACGAAACGGTTCTGGCACCACTACAACTTCCCGCCCTTCTCGGTCGGGGAGGCCGGCTTCATGCGCGGCCCGAAGCGCCGCGACATCGGTCACGGCGCCCTCGCCGAGCGCGCCCTGGTGGCAACGATCCCGGACGAAGAGTCGTTCCCGTACGTGATCCGCGTCGTCTCCGAGACGCTCGAGTCCAACGGCTCCTCGTCGATGGGCTCGGTCTGCGCTTCCTCGATGGCGCTGCAGGCCGCCGGCGTCCCGGTCACCGCGCCGGTCGCCGGCGTCGCCATGGGCCTGATCAAGGAGGGCGACGACTACATCGTCCTCACCGACATCGCCGGCGTCGAGGACCACCTCGGCGACATGGACTTCAAGGTCGCCGGCACCGCGGAGGGCATCACCGCCCTGCAGATGGACATCAAGATCACCGGCGTCACCTTCGACATCCTCCGGGACGCGCTGGATCAGGCTCTGAAGGGCCGCCAGTTCATCCTCGGCAAGATGGCCGAGGCGATCGACGGGCCGCGGGAGAAGCTCTCCGCGCACGCGCCGGCGATCGAGTCGATCAAGATCGACCCGGAGAAGATCGGGGCCGTCATCGGCAAAGGCGGCGAAACGATCCGTGCCCTCTGCGAGGAGTTCGAGGCCGAGATCGACGTCGAGGACGACGGCACGGTGCGGATCTACGCGCCGACCGGCGAACTGGTCGACGGTGCGGTTTCCCGCATCAACTCGATGACCAAGGAGGCGGAGATCGGCGATCGCTACGACTCCGCCAAAGTCGTGAAGACGACGACCTTCGGCGCCTTCGTCGAGTTGGTCAAGGGCACCGATGGCCTGCTTCACATCTCCAACGTAAAACCGGGCGAGCGAGTCGACTCCGTCGACGACGTCCTCAAAGCCGGTGAAGAGATCGACGTCACCGTGGTCGAGGTCGACAAGGAGCGCGGCCGGATCGGGCTGCGTCTCACCGACGACCCTTCGGTCGCGGGTAAATCGCCCGAGGAACTGGCTTCGGTCGGTTCCGGCGACGGCGGCCGGCGCAACGGCGGCGACCGCGGCGGTCGCGACCGCGACCGCGGCGGCCGTGGGCGTGAACGCGAGCGCCGCGGCTAGTTGAGCGCCAAGCTCACCACCCTGGACTCGGGCGTCCGGGTCGTGACCGAGGAGGTTCCCTCGGTCCGGTCCGTGGCGCTCGGGCTCTGGGTCCGAACCGGATCCAGAAACGAGACCCCGGCGCAGGCCGGGGTCTCGCACTTCCTCGAGCACCTGCTGTTCAAGGGGACCGCGCGCTACTCGGCGATCGAGATCTCCGAGCGCTTCGATGGTCTAGGGGCCTCCATCAACGCCGCCACCGGCAAGGAGACGACGCACCTGCACGCGCGCTTCCTCGACGAGCACACCGAGGAGGTCTTCGACCTGCTCGCGGAAATGCTGCTGGCGCCGACCTACCCCGACATCGACTCCGAGCGCCAGGTCGTGATGGAGGAGATCGCG
>Ga0307306_10000161_pt1 | contig 14872 bp, 19 predicted proteins | sample ER_DNA_193_FD_194507 | JGI IMG/M metagenome (GOLD analysis project Ga0307306, IMG submission 194507) | Bulk soil microbial communities from the East River watershed near Crested Butte, Colorado, United States - ER_DNA_193 | ecosystem: Environmental > Terrestrial > Soil > Floodplain | place...
CGAGATCGAGGGCACGATCGTCGAAGCGCTCCCCAACGCGATGTTTCGCGTGGAGCTGACGAACGGGCACAAGGTGCTCGCCCACATCTCGGGCAAGATGCGCCAGCACTACATCCGGATCCTGCCTGAGGACCGCGTCGTGGTGGAGCTCTCGCCGTACGACCTCGACCGCGGCCGGATCGTCTTCCGTTACCGGTGACCACCCAAGAGAAACAGAAGACCCAGCAGAAGACACGAGGCAGATGAAGGTCCAGCCGAGCGTCAAGAAGATCTGCGACAAGTGCAAGGTGATCCGCCGCAACGGGCGGGTCATGGTGATCTGCGACAACCTGCGCCACAAGCAGCGTCAGGGCTGATCACCACCACAGCACAAGTCGCCCTTCGAGGACGACAACAGAACAATAAGCAGACACCCGGCCCCTGGCGCTGAGCCCATCCGACAGCAGACCAGGACGTCACCCCCGGCACGGAGGCCGGGGACCGGAGCGCTCTAGGCCTGACGAGGCGTCCGGAACGGTGACTGCTCCCAGACCTCCGTGAGACCCGAAACGGGAGAACACCCACACATGGCACGACTCGTCGGAGTCGACCTGCCGCGCGAGAAGCGCGTCGAGGTCGCCCTCACGTACATCTTCGGAGTGGGCCGCACCCGCTCCAACCAGGCGCTGGCGGCGACCGGCGTCAACCCGGACACCCGGGTCCGCGACCTGACCGACCAGGACCTCGTCTCCTTGCGCGACTACCTCGAGTCGAACGTCAAGATCGAGGGTGACTTGCGCCGCGAGATCGCGGCCGACATCCGCCGCAAGGTCGAGATCGGCTCTTACGAGGGCCTGCGGCATCGCCGCGGCCTGCCCGTGCGCGGCCAGCGGACCAAGACCAACGCGCGTACCCGCAAGGGCCCGAAGCGTACCGTCGCCGGCAAGAAGAAGGTTGGTAAGTAATGCCCCCGCAGAAGCGTGCGCAGGCCGGCGCCAAGAAGGTCCGCCGCAAGGAGAAGAAGAACGTCGCGCACGGGCACGCCCACATCAAGAGCACGTTCAACAACACGATCATCTCGATCACCGACCCGACTGGTGCGGTGATCTCGTGGGCCTCTGCCGGCCAGGTCGGCTTCAAGGGCTCGCGCAAGTCCACTCCGTTCGCCGCGCAGATGGCCGCCGAGGCCGCCGCCCGCCGGGCGATGGAGCACGGTATGCGTCGCGTCGACGTCTTCGTCAAGGGCCCCGGTTCCGGTCGGGAGACCGCGATCCGCTCGCTGACCGCGACCGGCCTCGAGGTCGGCGCGATCAGCGACGTCACGCCCTCGCCGCACAACGGCGTCCGTCCGCCCAAGCGCCGCCGCGTCTGAGCCACAAGGAGATTCGATAGACCATGGCTCGGTACACCGGCCCCATCACCAAGAAGTCGCGTCGGCTCAAGGTCGACCTCGTCGGCGGCGACAAGAACTTCGAGCTTCGCCCGTTCCCGCCCGGCCAGCACGGCCGGCGTCGGATCCAGGAGAAGGAGTACCTCACCCAGCTGCAGGAGAAGCAGAAGGCCCGCTTCACCTACGGCGTCATGGAGAAGCAGTTCTTCCGTTACTACACCGAGGCGGCCAACCGTCCCGGCCGCACGGGCGACAACCTGCTGACCATCCTCGAGTCGCGGCTCGACAACGTCGTCTACCGGGCGGGCCTGGCCCGCACGCGGCGGGCCGCGCGGCAGCTGGTCACCCACGGCCACTTCGAGGTCAACGGCCAGCGCGTCGACGTGCCGTCCTACCGCGTCTCGCAGTACGACATCATCACGATCCGCGAGAAGTCGCGGGAGGCGTTCCCGTTCGAGCTGGCCCGCCAGACCTACGGCGACCGGCCGATCCCCGCGTGGATGCAGGTCATCGAGGGCTCGCTGACCATCCTCATCCACCAGCTACCGACCCGGGCCCAGATCGACACGATCCTCTCGGAGCAGCTGATCGTGGAGCTCTACAGCAAGAACTGATCGACGGTATGCGGCGAGCTCACCTCACGAGTTGAGCCCGCCGCATACTCGGGCCGGCTCCTGGACAGAGGGGAGCCGGTGTTCACGAGGCGTCATATAGCGGGCGCCCGTGGGAAGGAAAGAACCAGTGCTCATCGCACAGCGTCCCGTGCTCAGCGAAGAGGTCGTGGCGGACAACCGCTCGCGCTTCGTCATCGAGCCGCTCGAGCCCGGCTTCGGCTACACGCTCGGCAACACCCTCCGCCGCACTCTGCTCTCGAGCATCCCGGGTGCCGCGGTCACGTCGATCCGGATCGACGGTGTCCTCCACGAGTTCCAGACCATTCCTGGGGTCAAGGAGGACGTCACCGAGATCATCCTCAACCTCAAGTCCCTCGTCGTCTCCTCGGAGCAGGACGAGCCCGTGGTGATGTACCTGCGCAAGCAGGGCCCTGGAACGGTGACCGCCGCGGACATCGCGCCGCCGGCCGGTGTCGAGGTCCACAACCCCGACCTGCACATCGCGACCCTCAACGGCAAGGGCCGCATCGAGATGGAGCTGACCGTCGAGCGCGGTCGTGGCTACGTCTCCGCCGCGCAGAACAAGGCCGGCGACGCCGAGATCGGCCGCATCCCGGTCGATTCGATCTACAGCCCGGTTCTCGCGGTGAAGTACGCCGTCGAGGCCACCCGAGTCGAGCAGCGCACCGACTTCGATCGGCTCGTCCTCGACGTCGAGACGAAGAACTCGCTGGCCCCGCGGGACGCGATGGCGTCCTCGGGCAAGACCCTGGTCGAGCTCTTCGGGCTGGTCCGCGAGCTCAACATCGAGGCCGAGGGCATCGACATGGGCCCCTCGCCGACCGACGCGGCGCTGGCGGCGGACCTGGCGCTGCCGATCGAGGACCTCGACCTCACCGTCCGGTCGTACAACTGCCTCAAGCGGGAGGGCATCCACACGGTTGGCGAGCTGGTCTCGCGCAGCGAGGCGGACCTGCTCGACATCCGCAACTTCGGCGCGAAGTCGATCGACGAGGTCAAGGCCAAGCTCTCCGGCATGGGACTCGCGCTCAAAGACAGCCCACCCGGGTTCGACCCGAGCGCGATCGTCGACACCTACGGTGACGACTACGACTACGACGACATGGCAGACGTGTCGACGCTCTCTGAGGGTGCCCCGGACTTCGGCGACCTCGGGGACGACGGCCGGGCGCTGGCCGAGGACGAGCGGTACTGACGGATCGGCTCGGCCGGCCCGTGGGCCGCGGCGCGTCCGCGGCCCACGACCGGTCACCAACCTGACTGGAGAACACCATGCCTACCCCCACCAAGGGGCCGCGTCTCGGCGGCGGCCCGGCGCACGAGCGGCTGATGCTGGCGAACCTCGCCACCTCGCTGTTCGAGCACGACCAGATCACGACGACCGAGGCCAAGGCCAAGCGGCTGCGCCCGTTGGCGGAGCGGCTCATCACCTTCGCCAAGCGCGGTGACCTCCACTCGCGTCGGCGGGTGCTCACGGTCGTCAAGGACAAGGGAATCGTGCACCGGCTCTTCGCGGAGATCGCGCCGGACATGCAGCAGCGTCCCGGCGGCTACACCCGGATCACCAAGATCGGCGCCCGCAAGGGCGACAACGCGCCGATGGCCGTGATCGAGCTGGTCCGCGAGCCCTTGTCGGCGAAGAAGGCCACCGTCAAGGAGGCCGAGGCGGCGACCAAGCGCGCCGCCAAGCAGTCGCAGGCGACGACGGCGGCCCAGGCGCCCAAGGAGGCGCGGCCGACCGATGCGACGACCGAGACGACGACTGCCGCGGAGCCGCAGGACACCACCGACGGTGGCTATGGGCCGGGTTCGGCCGCCCCGAACGAGGACGGCTCCGCGCCGGCCGGGTTCGAGATCAAGGGCAACGCCGACTCGATGAAGTACCACGAGCCCGACGGCCAGTGGTACGAGCAGACGATTGCCGAGGTCTACTTCCGCGCGGCCGAGGACGCCGAGAAGGCCGGCTTCACCAAGGCCGGCGGCGACGACGGCACGTAGTCGAAACCTCTTCACTTTCAGCTGAGGTGCGTAGCGTCCGGAATTCCGGTCGCTACCCGCGGGAGCGGTGCGGCGGTCAGCCTTGGTGGTGGTCGTGGCCCATCAGCCGCTCGAGGAACAGAAGGTCGTCGGTCGCCAGCCAGCTCTCCTCGAGGGCCACGCCCCCGACACGGTGCACAGCAGCGCGTAGCGGACCAGCCCAGATGTGCTCGATGAGCGCGACCGCCGCGGTGGTGCCGATGGGGACCGAGTCGGCCAGGGACCAGCTCGAGCGTCGTGACTGGTCGTGGCTGACCGGCGGTGGCTCCGACCGAGACGACGACTGATCAGCCACACCGCCGCCGGTCCCCTGTCCCGACTCGTCCCGACCCCTATTGAGCGAGGATCTTGGCCTTCTGGGCCGCGAACTCGGCCTCCGTGAGGACCCCTGCCGCTCTCAGCTCACCCAGCTTCTGCAGCTGCTCCAACATGTCCGGCTCGTCCGCAGCTGGGGGCGGCGGGGGCGGCGGGGCGTAGGCCGGGGGCGGTGGCTCCTGGTACGCCGGTTGCTGCGGTTGCTGCGGTTGCTGCGGTTGCTCGTGCGCGGCCCACTTGTTCGCCTGACGCCGCGACACGCGGTTGGACACCGCGGTCGCCGTGCCTGCTACCACGGCCGTCCTGGCCATTCCACCGATCAGTCCCATGCTCGTGTCCTTTGCCCTTCGGCTGTCTGTCCCATCCGTTCCGGCCTACCGGTCGGCGGACTCGAGTGCGTCCAGCATCTTGAGTACGTCGTCTGCGGGGATACGTCCGCTGGCGACGACGTCGGCTCCCGCGCGTCGCATGGCCGACACGAAGGGGCCGGCCCAGGTGTTCTCGTACACCAACAGTCCGGCGGCGCTTCCAGGCGCGATCACCGAAGCGGCTTGGCCTAGGTCATCGTCGTCCAAGAGGCCGGACTCCACGCCCTCGAAGACCGCAAGATCAAGGGACGCCATCCCCGTCGAAGTCCGAGATCGCAAGCGCGGAGAACGACCCGTCCTCCATTCTCTTCACGAACCTCAGGTCCAGGATCCGGATGATTCCCCGTTCCACGAGATCCACCAGAGCGGCCAGCCCTTCCCCGGTCAACCTGGCTTGTGGAAACTCAAGGGTCAAATAGTCGATCGGGCCAATGTCCTGCTCGGTCATGCTGCATCCCCATTCTCGCGCGCCGTCGTCCTCCCGCCTGCCAGAGTGCCGACGTGGGAAGCACGTACGCTCGCAGCCGTCGCCGGGCGGCTGCTCACCCCTAGGGGATGAGAACATCCGACGGCAGCGGTTTGCTGACCCCTCGATGCGGGTCCGCCTCGCGCGTCTCCACTCGTGAGGTCGTGGTCTAGTGACGCGCACCGTCATGCCGTCACCTTCAGGGGATGAGGCGTGCGCGACGGCTGAGCGGGAGTCTGGCGGTCGGCGCTCCGTCGCATACGCAGCCATCGGGAGCTCAGACTTGACCGATCACGACCCCCAGCCGGCCGTAGGTGGCGAGCCCGTCACATCCGGCAGTCGCCGCCTGATGGTGTTGCTCGCGATGGCGATGTTCGTGCTCGTCGTCGACACGTCGCTCATGAACGTGTCGATCTCGGCCGTCATCAGGGATCTGAACACCACCGCCAGCGGTGTCCAGTCCGCCATCGCGCTGGAAGCCCTGGTCTCGGCCGCCTTCATCCTCATCAACAGCAAGGTCGGCGACCTGATCGGTCGCAAGCGGGCCTATGTGCTGGGGCTCCTGGCCTACGCCATCGGGGCGTTGGCCATGACCCTGGCCCAGAGCCTGACGGCCATCGTGGTGTTCTGGGCGCTCATCGGTGGCATCGGCGCCTCGCTGCTCCTCCCAGCGATGCAGTCGTTGATCCACGGCAACTTCGCCGGCGCCGCGCAGCGACAGGCGTACGCGATGGTCGGGGCGTCCGCAGCCATTGCGGCCGCCATCGGCCCGCTGCTCGGGGGGTTCGTCACGACGTACCTCTCCTGGCGGGTGGGCTTCGGGCTGGAGGTCCTCATCATCGCGGTCGTTCTGAGCCAGATCAGGCTCGTCCGTGACGTGGCGTACACGGGCTCCCGGAAGATCGACCTTGTCGGCTCCGTCCTGTCGGTCCTCGGGATGGGCGGGGTCGTGCTGGGGATCCTCGTCTGGCATGAGGGAGGTGAGTTCGTCCTCCTGCTGATGGTGGTGGGCGCCGCCGCCCTGGCCGCCCTGGCGTGGTGGCTGGTCCGGCGGCAGCGTGCACAGAAGGTCACGCTGCTCGACCCGGGCCTGTTCCGGCATCCGAACTTCACCACCGGGGTCACCGGTCAGATGCTCCAGCAGATCACATTGGGGGGCGCCATGATCGCCTTGCCCCTCTTCCTCCAGATGACGTTGGAGTATGACGCGATGCAGGCCGGCCTCTCGCTGGCCCCGCTCTCGCTGACGATGTTCGCGGCCGCCCTGCTGGCCGGTCGACGAGCCGGGAACCGTCGCCCGGCGTCGATCATCCGGATGGGCTTCGTTCTGGCGAGCCTCGGGACGGCGTCGATCATCCCGCTCGTACCGCGCGTCGACAGCGGCTGGCTCCTCGTCATCCCCCTCATGGTCACCGGCGCCGGCCTTGGCCTGCTGGTGTCCCAGCTGAACAACTACACCCTCGCTCCGGTGGAAGAGGAGCGGATCAGCGAGGCGGCCGGTGTGAACTCGGCAGCGGGGTCCTTCGGCCTCTCTTTCGGCCTGGCCATGGCCGGCGGGATCATGCTGGCCGCGCTGTCGTTCGGCTTCACCCGGATGACCGAGAACAGCACGGTCATTCCCGCCGCTCAGCAACAGCAGATCGCCGCGGCCCTCGAGACCGACGCCGAGGTCATGAGCAACACCGAGCTCGACAAACGGATCACCGGCCAGCCGCCCGAGATCGAGCAGGAGGTCCTGGCCATCAACAACGACGCGCGGAACCGGTCCCTACAGTTAGCCCTGCTGGTCCCCGTCCTCTCCGGTGTGCTCGGGCTGGCGACCTCGTTCCGCATGATGCGGCTGCCCGACGTCAAACCGGCCGCTCCACTGGAGGGAATGGACTTCGGGTGAGCCACCAGGAAGAGCACCTCGGTCCCATCCCCGTCGGGTGAGGTCCGCTGCCCGGTCGGTGCCCGACAGTGAGGTCAACCGAGAAAAAGGAGCCCTGAGTGTTCGACAACAACGGTTCGTTCCTGCTGGCGATGTTCGAGTTCTTCATCTTCTTCGCCTGGTTCATGTGCCTGTGGTGGATCTTCGGCGACCTCTTCCGCAGCTCTGATCTGGGGGGGCTCGCGAAGACGCTTTGGGCGCTGTTCATCATCGTCATCCCGTGGCTCGGCATCCTCGTCTACCTGATCGCCCGAGGCAGCGGCATGACCGCTCGGACGATGGAGTCCCAAAAGCGGACGCAGGAGGCGCAGGCGGACTACATCCGATCAGTGGCCGGCTCTGAGACGGCTTCGAAGGGAGCCGGCGCCGCCGACCAGATCGCCTCGGCGAAGTCGTTGCTCGACTCGGGCACAATCACGCAGGCCGAGTTCGACCAGCTGAAGGCCAAGGCGCTGGCGGCCTGACTTACCCGGTCTCCTCGGCGATACCCTCGACTGGGCGGGCGGGGGCCCGCCGGGGACGGCGGTCGGTCGGGGACGAACCGGGACAGGGCGCGTCCGACCAGGACGCCCAACGCGATGGCGACCAACGTCTCGACCGTGGACGTCACGATGGACATCCCCGAGTCGTCGCCGTGCAACAACGCGGCGACACCCACCAGACCGAGTGCGCCCGGGACTAGCAGCCAGAACGCCGGGGTGAAGCTGACGATCATCGGTGGCCCGGTCCGCTGCTTGGCCACGAGAGCGGCCGCGGGTGTCATGGCGGCTGCCCCCACGAATGCCGAGAGAACGCCGCCGAACGCCAGTCCCCCGAGAACCTGGGCGCCATAGGCGACGTACAGCACGAGCAGGATCCAGCCGAGCGAGGTCGGCCGGGCGCACTGGTTCATGACGATGCCGAGGCCGAACACTGCCACGGCGATCCACGGGCCGGCGGGTCCAAGCGGCCGTGGGGCGTCGGCCACCTCGATCGCGGGTACGCCGACGAGCGCTGCCGCGGCGAGGATTCCCAGCCCGAGGAGAACCAGCTGAGCCGCTCCGGCCGCGAGCCGTCCTGCTCCGGAGATCATCTGTCCGGTCACCAGCTCGATCACGGCGGTGGTCAGCAGCGCACCCGGGCAACAAGGTCACCAGTGGCGCGATCAGACACGGGATGACGTCGAGCGGCACGCCGGTCCGGGCCAGCAAGAACACCGTTAGCGCGACAGTGAACGACGTCGCGACGTTCACCAGCACCTCGAACCGCGGGGCGACTCGTTTGGCGACGAGCAGGAGTGCTCCCGCGAGGCCGCCGAGTCCGGCCGAGAAGACCAACCCGAACCACGACGCGCCGAGGATCACGGCGAGCCCCGCTGCCGTCAAGACCTGACCGACCAACTGCAGACCGGGCGGGAACGGGGGCGCTTCATCCCGAATGGCGGCGATCCGTTCGTGGGTCTGACGAGGGTCGACGACACCGGTCTGGACGCCGCGGACGACGTCGACCAGATCCTCGGTCTGGTGGAGCCGAAGCCGCTGTCGCCCACTCGACACGACGCCGGTCCGGAGTTGGCCACCAGCGCGCGCCGAGACCAGGACGGCGGTCGGCAGGACGATGATCTCGGCCTCCGGAACCCCGTACGCGCCCCATCATGTGCACGTCCGCCTGAACGTCATTCACGTCGAAGCCAGAGTCGATGAGCGCCTCGCCGGCCAGGGCCATCGCAACGAGGACATCGCTGTCGAGCTCGGAGGCGGTCGGAGGGGCGCCGGCCTGGGACATCTCGCCAGCGCTCGTCGCTCGCGCGATGCGCACGAGGAAAAGGCTCACGGCGGCCAGGATCGCCAAGGCGACCACGACCGAGCCGATCGGGACCGCGCCCGTCGAGCTCGCCGGCGGCGTGGCCGGCCTCGTCGCGGAAGCGGTCGTCGGTCCGTCCGTCGGTGTGCTGGAGGGGGCTGGCGGGCTGGTCGACGAGAACGCGGACGTGGAGCTCGCGGATGCTGTGACATCGGCAGATGTCGCCGCGGTCGTATCTGACGTGAGAACCGACGGGCTCGGCGAAGGACTCCCCACGATCACGGTGGGGGTGGGAGTAGCGAAGGGTGTCGGTGTCGCATCTGCCGCCACGGCCGGCGCCAGGGCACCAACCGTCAGCGCGACACCGGTCCATAGCGCTGCGGCGGCGCGCGGCAACGTCTTCACCAAAGCGAGTCGGCGGCGCCCTGAGGCGATGCTGCGCCTAGGTCCGGTCATGGTGTTGCGAGCCCAAACACAAGACATGGCGCCTAAACTGAGCGAGATCCGACGGACCGGCGGCGACGAGCGCTTTGTCCGGAGACGATCCCGGGCCGCGATCCCAGTGGGCGCAGTCGTCGCACGGGTGGCCACCCCGCTACCGCAGTCGATGCCGCGATATGAGGAGCGTTGAGAATGTCGACCTCAGGAATCCCGGACTCCGCCGCTGGCGGCAGAACCGTCATCGTCAGCAGTCGGTTGTGGGCAGGAGACGCGGCCACTGCCTGCGTGGCCGCGTTGGTGGCTGTTATCGGCGTCCTGCTCTTCAGCTCAGTCCTCGACATCAGAATCGTGCAGCCGCCGCTGCTGTTGACGATCACCGACTCTCTTGCGGTCAACTACGCGGCGACCGCGTTCGTGGCCGCTCTCCTGGCGACCGCACTGGCGCACCTCCTGGCGGCCACCACGCCTCGCCCGCGGATGTTCTTCGGCTGGATCGTCGGCCTCGCGACGGTGGCCACGATGGTGGTGCCGTTCGCCGCCGACGCCAGCATGGCGGGGAAGGTGAGCACCGCCGTCATCAACATGGTGGTCGGGATCGCCATCGCCACGCTGTTGACGGGCATACTCTCCCGGACGGTGATGCTGTCCCGGCGGTGAAGGTCCGAGGTCATCGTGCTGCGGCTGCCGCGCGATCCTCGGCGGAGCTGATGGCGTGCGCCGCCAGGACGAGCGTCAGGTGGCTGAAGGCCTGGGGGAAGTTCCCGACCTGTCGCTGGCGCCCTACGTCGTACTCCTCGGCCAGTAGACCAAGATCGTTGGCCAGTCCCAGGAGCCGCTCGAACAGCGTCCGCGCCTCGCTCGTCCTGCCGTTGGCCGCCAGAGCGCTGACCAGCCAGAACGAGCAAGCCAGGAACTGCCCTTCGTCTCCGGTGAGTCCGTCGTCCGTGTGGGCGGTGGAATAGCGCGAGACGAAGCCATCGCGGCTGAGCTCGCGGGAAACGGCGTCGATGGTGCCCGTGACCCGCTCGTCAGTGCCCGGAAGGAACCCCACCAGCGGGATGTTCAGCACGCTCGCATCCAGCTCGCTCGAGCCGTAGTACTGGGTGAAGGTCCGGCGCTCGCGGTCGTAGCCACGGTCGCAGATCTCGTTGTGGATCTCGTCGCGGGTCTGCCTCCATCGCTCCAGCGGCGCCTCCAGCTGGAATTGTTCGGCAATGCGCACGGCGCGGTCGAAGACGACCCAGGCCATGACCTTGGAGTAGGTGTAATGGCGACGCGGTCCTCGGCTCTCCCAGATCCCGTCGTCCGGCTCACGCCAGATGCCTTCGACGTACTCGATGGCCGTGCGCCACCTCGGCCACAGCGTGGGCTCGACGCGCCCTCTCAGCTGGACCCCGAGGAAGGCGACATTGAGGACCTCCCCGTAGACATCCAGCTGGAACTGTTCGGACGCCGCGTTGCCGACTCGGACCGGTTGTGAGCCCTCGTACCCGGGCAGCTCGGGCAGCTCGAACTCCGTCAGTCGGCGCTCCCCGTTGATGCCATACATGATCTGCAGCTTCGACGGGTCCCCGGTCGCGGTGCGCAACAGGAAGTCGCGGAAGGCCATGGCCTCGTCGGCGTACTCAGCCGCGATCAGCGCCTCCAATGCAAGTACGGAGTCGCGCAACCAGCAGTAGCGGTAGTCCCAGTTGCGGAGGCCACCGATGTCCTCGGGCAGCGACGTCGTCGGCGCGGCGATCAATGCCCCGGTCGTCTCGTACGTCATCGCCTTGAGGACGATGAGCGACCTCAGCACCTCGTCCCGATATGCGCCCCGGTACTGGCTCCGGCCGGTCCATTCCTGCCACCACGCCTCGGTGCGGGCCAGCGCCGAGTCGGCATCCTCGACCGGAGGTGTCTGAAGGTGCCCACGGTGCCAGGTCAGGACGAAGCGTTCGCGTGCTCCCTCGATGGCCACGAACTCCGCGGTGACCGTGCCGTCCTCCAATGTGAGCGGGAGATGCGTGCTGAGCCGGAAGGCATCAGGACCGGCCGTGGCCAAGACGCCGTCGGAGACCGGCTCGGTCCATGGCGCGATGGACCCGTAGTCGGGGCGCAGCACCAGCTCCAACTGCATGCGGACCCGGCCGCGGAGACCCTCGACGATGCGCATGAAGCGAGGCGGCCCGTCCCCCCGGGGCGGCATGAAGTCTGTCACCCGCACGGCGCCCTCGGCCGTCTCGAAGTCAGTGTCGAGGACGAGCGTTCCCCGCCGGTACCGGCGCGTGGTCATCACCACCTCGTCCGCGGGCGCTAACAGCCAGCGGCCGTGCCGCTCGTCACCCAGCAGCGCGGAGAAGCACGACGCCGAGTCGAAGCGGGGAAGGCACAACCAGTCCACCGAACCGTTGCGGCCGACGAGGGCCGCCGCTCGGAGGTCCCCGACCAACCCGTAGTCCTCGATCAGCATCGTGGCAGTCCTCTCCCGGCCTGGTACCGGCGTCCGGAGGGTCGGCGCCCCACCCGGCGACCCTGTCACGAGGGCAGAAGGGCAGCCTCATCCTCCGGGGGTGAGGCACCTGGTCGGCTCGTCGCTAGCTCCGCCGGAGCCGAAGACCGCTGGTCGCCAACGGTTTGGACCATTGCCGCCGAGCCGACTCTTCTCGCGGACGCGACGGCATACTGGTCCGGTGGTCGAGGAGGCCAGCCCCGCACGGCCCTCGGGCGAGGAACGGCTGCCTGAGGCACGAGTGCGCGGGCTCCTGCACGACACCTCCGAGCTCATCGAGGGTGCCGTCGTCGTCGGCGCCCTGCTGGTCGTCATCGGCCACGCAGAGTCGAGTGACGACACCCGCGTGGTCCTCACCGCGCTGGGAGTCTTGGGGATCTACTGGCTCACCCATGCCTACGCGCACGCCCTGAGTGCAACCCTGACCCACCGCCGCCGACTGTTCGGCCTGCTCTTCACGGCGATCCGCCACGACAGCACCATTCTCCTCGGGGGCGTGCCGGCGTTGGCCGTTTTCGCGGTTCTGCTGGCCTTGGGCGCCGCATTCAGCACTGCCGTCGTGAGCGGCCTCTGGGCGACGATCCTGTTTCTCACCGCGGTGGGCTTCTACGCGGGATACCGCATCGGGCTCCGGGGCTGGCGGCTCGGCGTTGAGGCTCTGCTCGCCGGCTCCGCGGGCGCGTTCATGCTGCTGCTCAAGACCTTCCTGCACTAACTGGTATGCGGGCGCGCTCCGCTACGGGTCGTGTCTCGGAAGTCGAGCGGCGCGGTGGAACTCGAAGGCGCGGGCGCGCCCCGGCGAGTCCGGGTCGTCAGTAATGGGCTGGTCGGCCATGAACTGGCGGATGGCGTGGGCGAGCTCGCCGGGATGGCTGAAGTTGATCGCGTGTGCGGCGCCTTCGATGACCACGAGCGCCACCAGGCTGTCGTACTGTTCGGCAACCTCCTTGATCCGTGCGGGCGACGGCATGAGCGGGTCCCGATCGCCGACCACCACCAAGGTCGGCACCTCGAGGGCCAGGAGGCGCTCGAGTGCAGGGAACTGGGTGAGCGCCCGGAAGAGCCGCATCGTGCTCGGAACCCCGAATCGCAGGTAGTCCGGCACCGCGACCGGCATCAGACGGGTCGGCTCCCGCACCCCGTCGCGGGCCAGTTGCACGATGGCGCGCTGCAGCGGCTGGTTGAACAGGCCGCCGGCCGGCGAGACCAGGATGGCCCGGTCGATGCGGTCGGGATGCAGTCGCGCGAACTCGCAGATGACGGGGCAGCCCATAGAGTTTCCGACAAGCGTCGCCACGCTGAGCTTCCGGTCGTCCATGAAGTCGGCGGCGGCGGCGGCCAGGTCGGGCACGTCGAGCGGGCTGATGCCGCGCCCGCTGCGACCGAATCCGGGAAGATCGGGAACCACCGTGTGGAACTCCCCGGCGAGCTGCTCGGCCGTCGGCAGGAGATATCGGCCGGACAGACCGAAGCCGTGCAGATGCATCATCACCGGTGCGTCCGGTGAGGGCATCGACTCCCGGTAGAACACCTCGACGCCGTCGATGGTGGTCCAGTGCTCGGTGAGGTGCCCCCGCGTCCGGCCCACCCGGCGCCGCGTGCCCTTGTGCCGTCGGGGGGAGCGGACGCGTAGACGCGTGAGGCGGCCGCGTGAACCCATGTCCGCCACGGTGACACGTCCGATCCGTGAGAGCGTCGTCCACTCGGGAGGGGGCGCCTCTCCTGGGGACGAGGGCCCGTGGACAGCGCTCCTGGCGTCGGCGCCAAGTCCCCGTTGCGACGTCACCCCCGCTGGATGAGGCGACCAGGCCGGCGTCCCACCGACACTGGCCACGAGACGGCTGCGGTGGCCTCCGCGGACACCATGGGCCGGCGCCGGGAAGGGCGGACATGACCGGTTCGAGTCCACTGCTCGGCCACGAGGCGACGACCATCGCGGCGACCGTTCAGACAGTGCTTAGCCGGCACGCCGAGCAGACCGGCCTCCTCGTCGCCTCCGCGGTCGCGCCGCAGACGTTCACCCGCTCCTTGGGCCCTCGGTCGGTGGCCGACCAGGCCGTCGTCACCGGTGTCGTGTCGGCTCTGACGTATGCGGTCACGGTCGCCACCCAGGACGCGCTGGTCTCGGTGGTGTCGGCCTTGCGCTCGACCAGGGGTGCTGGTGACGTGCGGTCCCGGCTCCTTGTCGTCAATGCCGCTGCGATCCCTCTCGGGCTGAGCCTCGCTCGTGGGCTGACGGTGCATGAGGACGAGCATGCGGTAAGGAGCGTGCTTCGACAGAGCGCGTGGCGGACTGCCGTCACCGGACTCGGGGGAGTCCTCGTCATTTCGGGCGAGTGGGCCGCGGAGACCCTCGACCGACAACTCGGTGCGCACGGCCGGCTGTCGCGCCTTCCGCTCGCGATACCGACCGGCGTCCTGGTCGCGGGGGTCGTCGAATGGAACCGCCGCCGCGGCGTGGCGGACGACGGTGCGGTCTCAACGGCACCGGGCCTTGCCGCGGCGGCCGGCTCGCTGGGCGCCGGCCTGGGTGTCACTGCCGCGGTCGCCGCCCTCGCCATCGGCGAGGAGCGGTTGGCCTCCATGTTGGGCGGTGCGCTCGCGGGTCGGTTGCCGGGGTCACCCCTGACGTGGCGACTGGCCGGACACGCCACGGTCCTTTCTGCCGTCGGTGGCGTCATGTCCGTCGCCTGGGGACAGGGGATGCAGCGGATCGAGAGGGCCACGACATCGCTCGATCCGGTGCTCGAGGGCGGGGAGGACAGCTCCATCGTCATGGGGACGTGCAGTGGGAGCGATGCCAGCCTGGTCTCCTGGGAAGGCCTGGGCCGTGAGGGACGGCGACACGCTCTGGCCGCCGTTCGGTCACGTCCGTGGGCAGACCGGCCGGCCGGCCTTCCCGACCTCTCCATCCCACGGTGACCGGTGCACCGGCGGTGGCCGATCCGGTGGAGGTCTACGTGGGCCTCGACAACGCGCCCACGCCGAAGGAGCGGGTGGAGCTGGCTTTGGCGGAGATGGACCGGACCGCGGCCTGG
>Ga0307306_10000164_pt1 | contig 14695 bp, 13 predicted proteins | sample ER_DNA_193_FD_194507 | JGI IMG/M metagenome (GOLD analysis project Ga0307306, IMG submission 194507) | Bulk soil microbial communities from the East River watershed near Crested Butte, Colorado, United States - ER_DNA_193 | ecosystem: Environmental > Terrestrial > Soil > Floodplain | place...
AGGACACCGGATTCCCCCGCCACCTGCCTACGGGCGAGGGCCTGCTCGCCTTCGCCACCGCCGAGGAGGCGGCCGCGGCGATCGACGACGTCGCCGCCGATTACGAGCGCCACGCCCGCGCCGCCCGCGGCCTCGCCGAGGAGCTTTTCGACTCGCGCCTCGTCCTGACGCGCCTGCTCGACCGGGTCTCTAGTACACCCGCTGATTCCGCTGCAAATCCAATCCAATCGGCCGATACCGTCTCTTGATGGAGCTCTCCAACGTGACGGTCCTGCTGGCGCGCCAGCGCAGCGGGACCAACGCCCTGCGGGACGTGCTCGACTCGCACCCGCGGCTCTTCTGCCTGCCCGAGGTCTTCCAGGCCGAACCGTCGCCGAAGGCGCGCTACGAGGTCGAGGCCAACTACTTCAACTTCCTCGACGAACGCCGCGGCGAGATCAAAAAGGTCCTCACCTCCGAGGAAGCCCAGGAAGCCCTCTTCCTCGAGTACCTCGCCTACCTCGACAGCTTCAGCGAGAAGCCGAGGATGGTCGTCGACATCAAGTACAACTCGGCCCACAACGTCGACGCCCCCTGGCGCGATCTCGCCGCCGAGCCGACCCTCTTCGCCTACATCCGCCGCAACGGCATCCGCGTCCTCAACCTGCGGCGCCGCAACTACCTCCGCTACTACCTCTCCTGGCTGAAAACCGAGCAGACCCGCAAGTACCACCTGCACGCCTCCGGCCCGGACGGGGCGGTGAAGGTCGAGGACGAGGGAATCGAACTCGATCTCGAGGAGATGTTCTTCCGCCTCGAGCTCTGCCGCAACGAAGACCAGCTGATCCACCGCATGCTCGGCGGCTACGACAACTACATGGCGATCGAGTACGAGGAGCTGTTCCCGCGGATCGGCGCGCCCCCCGCCGACGCCGTCCTCGAGCAGGTCGCCGGGTGGATGGGGATCGAGCCCGAGTTCAAGAAGAGCCAGCCGCGCTACCGCAAGCAGTCGGTGCTGCCGCTCGAGCAGGCGATCGTCAACTACGACAAGGTCGCCTTGGCGCTGCGCGAGACCGAGTTCGAGTACGTGCTCGAGGACGAGCCGACCTACCGCGCCGCCGCCGAGCCGGCGACGGCTTAGCCCGCCCTCACTGCAGGCCGGGTAGCTGCAGCGCCGCCGGGCGGAAGAGGTTCGGCGACGGCAGCACGTCGCCGGCGTGGCTGCGCTCGCCGCCCCAGTTGAGCGACTGCGGCCGCTCGTAGGCGCCGGAGTCGATCTCCTTCGCCACGGCGCGGAAGAGCTCGTCGAACTGGCCGCCGATCCGCTCGACCGTGAAGGCTTCGCCGATCGTCCGGCGCGCGTTGCGGGATAGAGCCGCCTGCGCGTCGGGGTCCTCCCAGAGGCCCTTCAGCAGCGCCGCCCACTCGCCGTAGTCGCGGCCCTCGACGATGTAGCCGTTCTCGCCGGAGACGATCACCTCCGGGATGCCGCTCGGCATCGCCGCGGTGACCGGGACGCAGCCGCGGGCCATCGCCTCGACTAGGGCCAGCGGCAGGCCCTCGAAGTCGGAGAGCAGGACGAAGAGGTCCTGGGAAGTGAGGGTCTTGAGGATTTCGTCGCGCTGCATGCGGCCGGGCAGCTTGATCCGGCCGTCCTCGAGGTGGGCGGCGGCCGCCCGCGCGAACTCCTCCTCGGTGCCGTCGTGGGCGTTGAAGGTGCCGACCAGGGTGATCTCGTACGGCACCTGCGCCCGGTCGAGCGCCCCCGCCAGATCGACGAAGTCGAGGATCCGCTTCTGGTACTGAACCAGCCGGCCGGTGTAGATAAGACGCAGCTTCTCGCCGCGGCGGGGGCGGCGGCGGGCGACGTCGGCCTGGCGGACGCTGGAGTTGTGGATCACGTGGGTGCGGGCGCCGATCACCGGGTTCAGCTCGCGCACCCGCTCGCGCAGCAGCTCGGAGACGCAGATCACCGCGTTGCAGTAGCGGCCGAGCCGGTAGGCCTGCTCGTAGTAGTCGTTGTCGTCGGCCTGGACCCAGCTGACGATGCCGACGTTCTCCGAGAGGGCGGGGGCGACGCTGTTGGCGAGGAAGTCGTAGGCCATGAAGAGGATGCAGGGCGACTGCGACTCCAGCTCGCCCATCAGCGCGTGCCAGACGCCTGCGGGGCCCTTGCGGTCGCGGTCGACGAAGCTGTGGGGGAGCAGCGGCAGCGGGTGGTCGAGGGCGCTTTCGCGCACCGTCTCCTCGTCGCGGGTGAAGAGGACCTCGAGGTCCCAGCCGAGCTCCAGCAGCTGCAGCCCGGCCGCCTCCAGCGAGGCGTTGACGCCGCTGACCGCCCAGTCCGAGCTGGGGATGAAGACCTTCGGCCGCTTCACCTTGCCCCGTTTCTTTCGACGGTGGCTTTTGACCCCGAGCTCCTTGCCGGCCAGCTTCAGCAGCGCCTCGGCGGCGCGCTGCGGCGAGCGCCCCCGCGGCGCCTCGAGGACGCGGACGCCGTTGGCGTCGAGGATCGCCGCCGCCTCCGGCACGTCGCAGATCGCGAACAGGGGCCGCTGGCCGGTAAGGGCGAAGGCGAGCAGTCGCAGGGCGGCGGGGCGGAAGATTTCGCAGGCGAGCGCGTAGTCCTCGAGCACGAAGGTGGGGCCGGCCCAGTCCGGGTCGGGCTCGGGGGCAAGGCCGGAGACGAGGAGGCTGCCGAGGTGGTGCTCGGCGGCGAGGTGGGCGGCGATCGCCGCGGGCGCGGGGCCGCTGCCCTCACCGGGGCCCTCGGTGAACCAGAGGATCGTGTCCTTGGTCCAGCTGCCGCGCTGCAGCGAGCTCGAGTCCCCCCGCACCTGGTCGAGCAGCTTCTGGTGGACGTGGGACGTCGCCCGCCCTTCGTCGCGGCCGTAGCGCAGGTAGTGCTCCAGCGGAGTCGGCGCCGAGGTGGCGGCCTTGCGGGTTTTCTCGCGGTAGTAGCCGTCGCGGAAGAGGGCGTTGGGGTGGGCCGAGCGCTGCTCGGGGTCGACGTAGTGGACCAGCGCGTTCTTGCCGTTCTTGTGCAGCCGCGGGACCTGGTCGTAGTAGTAAGCGGTGTCGAAGTAGGGGCTCGGGTCCTGCCCCTCGGTGGGGGAGTGGGCGATGAAGTGGAGCAGCGGGTTGGAGCCCGGGGCGGCGGCCTCCGGGTAGCGAGCGAGGTACCAGTCGGTGTCGAAGAGCGGGTGGGGGTCGGCGCCCTCCTGCTGTCCCTCGACGTCGTAGTGGGCGATCGCCTCCTCCAGCGAAGCGAACTCGCGGCCGACCTGCTCGGAGTAGTGCTCGAGCGAGAAGAGCAACTCCAGGTCCGGGCGGCCTTTGGCCTGTGGCTGCGGCTGCGCTGGGGCGGCGGCCGGCTGTTGGGCGTCCCCGTTCCCGCTCGCCGCCTTCAGCTCGTAGACGGCGCCGGCTTCGGGGTCCCGGGAGACCTCGCGGTAGTGGCTCTCGAGGTGCAGGCGCAGCTGCTCGTAATGGTCGAGCCACCAGAGCGAGGGGGCGGGGAAGGCGATGTGGTCGACGCCTTTCGCCCGCAGCTCCTCGAGGTGGGAGATCGCGCCGGCGCTGTCGACCGGGTGGTAGCCGGCGTAGGTCCCGTCGGTGCGCTGGGGGAAGTGCCAGGCGGCGCGGCCGTCGATCTCGAGCAGCTCGGCGTCGCCCTTGCTGACCACGGCCACTGTCGCGTCCGCGGGGACGGCGCTGCGGACGAACTCGGCAAAGCGGCGGACGAGTGCCCGGTATTCGTCTACCCCATAGTTCATGCCTGCTTGCCGCACCTCCCTCGCGTCGACCCGTCAATCAGGTGTCGGCACCAGGAAGGAATCCCTTAGGAACAGCTCCCCCCAATTGGGCAGAGCGTCCAAATCCCTAGACGGATGCCCGATTGACGCCCCGCGGCGGCGTAGCCTCCGCCGCGTGAGCCTGCGCCGAGACCGCGAAAAACCGCGTATATGACGTTTGCTCGCGGTCTCGCGGATGCGGAGGTTCGGGACGGACTGGAACAGGCGCTGGCGGGCGTCGGCTGCGAGCTCGCGGGAACGATCGAGCGCCGCCCCTACGCCTACCGGACGAGCTTCCCGCTGGAGGAGCTGCGGGTGGAGCTGGCGGGGGAGGGGCCGGTGACGCTGCTCTTCAAGCAGCTCGACTGGGACGCCCTCGATCCCGAGGCCCAGGTGGCGAAGCCGCGCTTTCTCCACGACCCCGAGCGAGAGCCGGCCGTCTACGAGAACCTGCTGCCGCAGGCGCCGCCGGGACCGCCGCGCTGCTTCGGCGCGATTGCCGAGGCAGACCGCCACTGGCTTTTCCTCGAGCGGGTCGAGGGCCGCGAGCTCTTCCAGGTCGGAGAGCGAGAGCTGTGGGAGGAGGCGGCCCGCTGGCTCGGTCGCTTCCACGCCGCGATGGCGCCGGACCTGGACCGCCATCGCACCGAGGGCCGGCTGCTCGACCACGACACCGTCTTCTACCGGGGCTGGATCGAGCGCGCAGCTGAGTTCGCCGCCGAGCGTGACGACGGCTCGGCCGCCAAGGTCGCCTGGCTCCGCGACCGCCACGACCAGGTAATCGAGGCGCTGTGCGCGATGCCGCGCACCGTCCTCCACGGTGAGTTCTACGCCTCCAACGTCCTGGTCGCTTCCGATTTAGAACACACCCCAGTGGGTCAAACATCGGATGCGCGGGTGGTGCCGGTGGATTGGGAGCTGGCGGCGGCCGGGCCGGGGCTTACCGACCTCGCCGCACTGGTCGGCGGCTGGTCCAAGACCGATCGCGAAGGGCTCGCCGCCGCCTATGCAAGCGAGCCGGGGATGCCACCTTTCACGCCACGCGATCTCGACTTCGCCCGCCTCCAGGTCGCGATCCAGTGGCTCGGCTGGGCGCCGCCGTCCTGGGTCCCGCCGGAGGGGCAGCGGCACGACTGGCTCGGCGAGGCCGTCGCGCTGGCGGAGGAGCTGGGCCTGTGAGCGAAGAGCGCTTCCTCGTCGTCAACGCCGACGACCTCGGCCTCTCCGAGAGCGTCGACGACGGCATCTTCGCCGCCCACTCCGAAGGCGTCGTCACCAGTGCCAGCCTGATGGTGCGGCAGGGGGCGGCGCCGGCCGCGGCCGAGCGGGCGGGGGGGCACCCGAAGCTGGCGATCGGCCTCCACATCGACCTCGGCGAGTGGAACTACGAAGAGGGGGAGTGGACGCTCGCCTACTCGCACTGCGACGGCGACGATCCGGAGGCGGTCGCGGCCGAGTGCCGGGCGCAGCTGCAGCGCTTCCGCGCCCTGCTCGGCCGCGACCCGACCCACCTCGACTCCCACCAGCACGTGCACGAGTCGGAGCCGGCGAAGGGCGTGGCGGAGGCGCTCGCCGCCGAGCTCGGGGTGCCGCTCCGCAACCGGGCGATCCGCTACGAGGGCGGCTTCTACGGCCAGACCGGCAAGGGAGAACCATTCCCCGACGGCATCACCCCAGAGCGCCTGCTCGACCTGATCCGCGCCCTGCCCCCCGGCTGGACCGAGATCGGCTGCCACCCTGCCGCTGGTCCCGTCCCAACCTCCTCCTACGACGCCGAGCGCCAAATCGAGCTGGAGACGCTTCGCGATCCAGAGGTGAAATCCCTGCTCAATGTGACGCACATCAATCTGTGTTCTTTTGCACAGGCAGATCGCAAATAACTCCCTAACTTCAGGGGCATGATCCGTTCCGCTCCACCCGCGCCGTTCAAGACCGCGCTCATCACCTTCGCCATCGCCGTCGTCATTGCACTCGCGATGACCGTGGCGCCGCAGCCCTACTAGCCGCCGAGCACGATCGCGCAATAACCGTCGGCGATCTCGCCGGCGGAGAGCCGCCCGCTGGGGCGGACCCACTGCGGGGTGTAGTTGACCATCCCCAGCAGGGCGAGGAGGGAGAGGCGGCGGTCGGCGAAGGTCATCGAACCGTCTGCCTCGCCGCGGGCTAGAAGCTCGTCGAGGATCTTCTCGAAGGCTTTGCGTTGGGCGCGGACGTGGCGCCAGCGCGGCTGGCGCTCGATCGCCTGGCGCTCCTGGGTGAAGACGAGCATGTGGTGGCGGTGGGCGACCACGTGGGCGACCCAGGCCTCGACCAGCTCGCGCAGCTGCTCAACCGGCGGCAAAGCGGCGGCGACGATCTCGCGGGCGCGCTGCAGCAGCGGCTCCAGCAGCTCGTCGCAGATCGCGATCAGGAGGTCGTCCTTGCCCTCGATGTAGTGGTAGAGGCCGCCGGCGGCCAGTCCGGTCGCCTCGGTCAGCTCGCTCATCGAGGTGCCGTCGTAGCCGCGCTCGGCGAAGAGCTCGGCGGCAGCGGCAACGACCTCGCTGCGGCGCGCCTCGTAGCGGGCGCGCAGGGCCGGACGGGTGGGGGGAGAGGGCAAAGGCATTCTGGGAAGGGTAACCCAAAAACCGAACGCTCCTTCGAACTTCGAATGGAGATTCGGTAACCTGGAGGCATGGACTTCGAGCTCGGCGACGAGCACCGCCTGATCCAGCGCACCGTCCGCGACTTCGCCGTCGGCGAGGTGGCGCCGGTTGCCGAGGAGCTCGACCGCGAGAAGCGCTTCCCCTACGAGATCGTCCGCAAGCTCGCCGGCCTCAACCTGATGGGGATCCCGTTCCCGCAGGAGTACGGCGGCGGAGGAGGGGACTCGCTCGCCTATGCCCTGGCGGTCGAGGAGCTGACCCGGGTCGACTCCTCGGTCGCGATCACCCTCTGCGCCCACACCTCGCTCGGCACCCAACCCATATATCTCTTCGGGAACGAGGAGCAGAAACGGGAGTGGCTGCCGCGGCTGACCTCCGGCGAGATCCTCGGCGCCTTCGGCCTGACCGAGCCCGAGGCCGGCTCCGACGCCGGCAACGTCCGCACCAAGGCCCGGCTCGAGAGCGGCGAATGGGTGATCGACGGCGCCAAGCAGTTCATCACCAACGCCGGCACCGAGATCTCCGGCGTCGTCTGCATCACCGCCCGCACCGGCGACGACGAGATCTCCAACCTGATCGTCGCCAACGGCACCCCCGGCTACGAGCAGGGCGAGCCGTACCGGAAGATGGGCTGGAACGCGTCGGACACGCGGCCGCTCACCTTCACCGATTGCCGGGTCCCGGAGGGAAACCTGCTCGGCCCGCGCGGCATGGGCCTCCGCCAGTTCCTGCAGGTGCTCGACATCGGCCGCATCGGCGTCGCCGCGATGGGCGTCGGCCTCGCCCAGGGCGCGCTCGACGAGGCGCTCGCCTATGCCAAGGAGCGCCAGGCCTTCGGCCAGTCGATCTCCCGCTTCCAGTCGATCCAGGCCAAGCTCGCCGACATGGCGACCGAGATCGAGGCGACCCGCCTGCTCGTCTACAAAGCCGCCCGCGAAAAGGACCGGGGCGAAAACTTCAGCCTCACCGCCGCCCAGGCGAAGCTGAAGAGCGGCCGCCTCGCGGTGCGCTGCTGCGAGGAGGCGGTGCAGATCCACGGTGGCTACGGCTACATCGAGGAGTACCCGGTCTGCCGCTTCTACCGCGACGCGAAGATCCTCACGATCGGCGAGGGGACCGACGAGGTCCAGCAGATGGTGATCGCCCGCGCCCTGGGGGCGTAGGCGATGCCGATCCCGACCGCAGTCCGGATCCGCGAGGTCGGCCCGCGCGACGGCTTCCAGAACGAGCCGGAGACGATCGCCACCGAGGACAAGGTGCGGCTGATCGAGATGCTGGCGCGCACCGGGCTGCGGCGGCTGGAGGTGACGAGCTTCGTCCGCGCCGACGTCGTCCCGCAGTTGGCCGACGGGCGCGAGGTGCTGGAACGGGCCGACGTCCCCGACGACGTCTCGGTCTCGGTCCTGGTGCCGAACGAGCGCGGGCTGGAGGCGGCGCTCGAGGTGCGCGACAAGATCGACGAGGTCAACGTCTTCCTTTCCGCCTCGGAGACCCACAACCGCAGGAACGTCAACCGCTCGATCGAGGAGTCTCTGTCGGGGGCGGAGCGGGTGCTGGCGCGCGCGACCGAGGAGGGGCTGCGCTGCGAGGGCGTGATCAGCACCAGCTTCGGCTGCCCCTACGAGGGGCACGTGCCGCTGCGGCGCGTCTTCGAGATCGCCCGGCGGCTGAGCGCGGCCGGCGCGGTCGAGGTCGGCTTCGGCGACACCACCGGGATGGCGAACCCGCTCCAGGTCGCCGAGTTCTTCTGGAAAGCCGCCGAGGAGCTTCCCGGCGTCGAGCGGACCGCCCACTTCCACAACACCCGCGGCCAGGGCCTTGCCAACGTCTTCGCGGCGCTGCAGGCGGGGGTCGACTCCTTCGAGTCGAGCTTCGGCGAGCTCGGCGGCTGCCCGGTGCCAGCGGGTGCGACCGGGAACATCGCCAGCGAGGACCTGGTCTCGATGCTCCACGAGATGAACATCGCGACCGGGATCGACCTCGAGCAGCTGCTGGGGGCCTCGCGGGCGGCCCGGGAGGTGCTGGGACGGCCGCTCGGCTCCCACACCCTGGTCGCCGGGCCGGTGGACTGGCATGCGTGAGAAGCACCTCGAGCTGATCGCCGAGCTCGAGGCCGAGCTAGAGCGCGTGCGCGCCGGCGGGGGAGAAAAGGCGGTCGAGCGCCATCGCGGCCGCGGCAAGCTGACCGCCCGCGAGCGCGTCGCCGGCCTCTGCGATCCCGGCACCGAGCTCCTCGAGCTCTCGCCGCTGGCCGCGCACGGGCTGTATGACGGAGCGGCGCCAGGGGCGGGGATCGTCGCCGGCATCGGCGTCGTCAGCGGCCGCCGCTGCGTGGTCGCCGCCAACGACGCCACCGTCAAAGGCGGCACCTACTACCCGGTCACGGTGAAGAAGCACCTGCGGGCGCAGGAGGTGGCGCTGCAGAACCGGCTGCCCTGCATCTACCTGGTTGACTCCGGCGGCGCCTTCCTGCCGCTGCAGGACGAAGTCTTCCCCGACCGCGACCACTTCGGCCGCATCTTCTTCAACCAGGCGACGATGTCGGCGCAGGGGATCCCGCAGATCAGTGCCGTGATGGGCTCCTGCACGGCGGGCGGCGCCTACGTGCCGGCGATGAGCGACGAGACCGTGATCGTGCGGCACCAGGGGACGATCTTCCTCGGCGGCCCGCCGCTGGTGAAGGCGGCGACCGGGGAGGAGGTGACGGCCGAGGAGCTCGGCGGGGGAGACGTCCACGCCCGCAAGAGCGGCGTCGCCGACCACCTGGCCAAGGACGACGCCGAGGCGCTCGAGATCCTGCGCGAAATCGTCGCCACCCTGCCGCCGAGCCCGGCGCCGCCCTGGGAGCGAATCGAGCCGCGCCCGCCCGCCGGCGAGGCGGAGGAAATCCTCGACGTCGTCCCGATCGGCTCCCGCGCCCCCTGGGACATCCGCGAGGTGATGCGGCGGATCGTCGACGGGGGGGACCTGCGCGAGTTCAAGGAGAAGTACGGCAAGACGCTGGTCTGCGCCTTCGCCCGCCTCGACGGCCACCCGGTCGGGATCGTCGCCAACAACGGCATCCTCTTCAGCGAGAGCGCCCTCAAGGGAGCCCACTTCGTCGAGCTCTGCGACCAGCGCCGCATCCCCCTCGTCTTCCTCCAGAACGTCAACGGCTTCATGGTCGGCTCGAAGTACGAGCAGGGCGGGATCGCCAAGGACGGCGCGAAGATGGTGGCGGCCGTCTCCACCGCCCGCGTCCCCAAGATCACGGTCATCGTCGGTGGCTCCTTCGGGGCCGGCAACTACGGCATGTGCGGCCGCGCCTACTCGCCGAGGTTCCTCTTCATGTGGCCCAACGCGAGGATCTCGGTCATGGGCGGCGAGATGGCAGCAGCCGTCATGAAGGAGGTAGGCCAACCCGAGACCGCCGAGCTTCTTCACGACCAATACGAAGAGCAGGGCAAGCCCTTCTACTCCACCGCCCGCCTCTGGGACGACGGCGTCATCGACCCCCGCGACACCCGCAAGATCCTGAGTCAAGCCTTGGCCGCCTGCGCCAACGCCCCCCTCGCCGAGCGGGCCGCACCCGTCTACCGGATGTGATCGGGAACCTCCTGACCCAGTTGGTGGCAGCCGCCCTGGCGGCCGTAGCCTCCGCCACTCCCGTTCCGGCGCCCTCGCACTGCCCATCCGACCACCCCGCCTGCCGAGAAACCGTAGGCCGCATCGTCTATGTAGAGCGCGTAGACCCCGACGGCGACGGCGACGCCCACTTCGTCATCCGCGACCCCCAGAGCATCACCCTCCCCGGGCTCACCGCCATAGACGTCCGCGCCGGCCTCCGCCCCCATCCCCTGCCCGGCCCAGGCAAAGAAATCAGCGCCGCCGGCCCCGTCCAGACCGGCTCCTACGGCCAGCATCAGATCCACGCCCTCGAGCTCCACGTTGCACGGTCTGGTGACAAGCCGTAACGAGTGCGGGCTGTCACCTGATCTCTGAGTCACCCTTTCTGTGCAGGGACTAAAACTCTGCGCGTACCACAAAAGCATCGGGAAACTAGACATCTTGTCGCCCAGCTTCCCTGGCACCCACCTTGACAGGGTGCCTCAAGGGACTGTAGAAGCCTCTTCCGAAAGGTCCGCTGAATTTGAGCGAACAGAAGCAGCTCCCGAGGCACGTCCCGCAAAGACAAGTGCCCCGGGAGTAATCAATACCGAGCTAACCGCTCGGACAGAGAAAGGAAGTATCTCAGATGTCTAAGAAGCTGATTGCAGCTTGCATGGCGATCGCAGCCTTCGCGGCCCTCGCGATGGCCTCGACCGCCTCGGCGGCGCCCGTGCTCACACACCCGACAGGTAAAGTGCTGGGAGCGGCGACGCTGCTGAACACAAACGTCGGCGAAACCAAATTCATCTCGCCCTCCCTCACCGTCGCCTGCACCACGGCGAGACTCACAGGGCCCCTGAAAAACAACAGCACAGCCGGCGGCTTCGAAGGTGAAGTCACCAGTGCCACCTTCAACGGCACCGGCACCGGTGGCGACTGCACATCGACCGGCTCCTTCTTCACCGGCTCGGTCGGCGTGACAACCAACACCGGCACCAACGGCACGCCCTACTGCATCAAGAACACCCTCGGCGACAACCTGGAAATCCGGGGTGGCGCCTGCACCTCGGCGACGCGGCCGATCCGCTTCGCACTCGACCTGACAGGCCTCGTGACCTGCACCTACGAACGGGCCACGGGTATCGCAGGCACCTTCAAAACACATCCGGAAGAGGCTACGGGTTCGGTCAACTCCAGCCAGCCCTTCACCCTCGTCTCCGGATTCGCCTGCCCGTCCACGGGTGAACTCTCGATGACGTTCACATTGGAGACAGACAGCGAAATCGCAGAACCGATCTACATCTCCTCCTGAGATCGGATCAGTCTGCTTCGTACGACCGGGGCCGCTCACGCGGCCCCGGTCTTTTCTGTTCCGCAGGATGAGAAAGGACCATTCCTATGTCGAAGCTCACTTGGGCCTGCGCGGCGCTGGCTCTCATCGTCTCGGCCGTGCTGGCGCCCGCCTCCTCAGCCGCACCCGTGATCACACATCCCACAGGGACGGTTCTGGCTACGGGGGTAAACCTCCAGGCCACAAACGTCGGCGAAACCAGATTCGTCTCTCCGTCGCTTACCGAATCCTGCACCATTGCCAAGCTGACAGGGCCCCTGAAAAGCAACAGCACAGCGGGCGGCTTCCAGGCCGAAATCACCAGTGCCACCTTCAACGGCACCGGCACCGGTGGCGACTGCACATCGACCGGCTCCTTCTTCACCGGCTCGGTCGCCTGGACATTCAACACCGGCACCAACGGCACGCCCTGGTGCATCAAGAACACGCTCAACGACAACCTCGAAATCCGGGGTGGCGCCTGCGCCTCAGCGACGCGGCCGATCCGCATCGCCAAAGATCTGACAGGTCTCGTGACCTGCACCTACGAACGGACCGCGGGTATCGCCGGCAGCTTCAAAACACATCCGGAAGATGCTCTGGTTTCGGTCACCTCCGGCCAGACCTTCAGCCTCGTCTCCGGATTCGCCTGCCCGTCCACCGCTGAACCCTCGCTGACGTTCACACTGGAGACAGACACCGCGACCGCGGAACCGCTCTACATCTCCTCCTGAGATTCGAGCAGTCTGCTTCTCACGGCCATCGCATATCGCTCGCGGAGGAGCCTGGATGTGACAAGCGTTGATGAGTGCTAGGTGTCACCGGGGAAGCAAGGCAGTCGTTCTTTGCAGGGAAAATTAGCCCCGTGGAGCAGGCGCTGCAGGGATAACCAGACAGAGTGTCTTGATAAATACGAGACCATTGACTTGACAGCCCGAGGCCCTCGACTGTAGAAGCCCTACATCAAGGTTCGCTGATCAATGAGCGGACAAAAAGAACTCCCGAGACGCCTCTCGCAAAAGCAGCGCCCCGGGAGCTCAAATGAACCCCGAGCCACTAGGCTCGAATTGGGAAAGGAAGTATCTCATATGTCAAAGAAGCTGATTGCAGCTTGCATGGCGATCGCAGCCTTCGCGGCCCTCGCGATGGCCTCGACCGCCTCGGCGGCGCCCGTCATCACACACCCGACAGGCACGGTTCTGGCTACGGGGGTAAACCTCCAGGCCACAAACGTCGGCGAAACCAAATTCATCTCGCCCTCGCTCACCGTCGCCTGCACCACGGCGAAACTCACAGGGCCCCTGAAAAGCAACAGCACAGCGGGCGGCTTCCAGGGTGAAGTCACCAGTGCCACCTTCAACGGCACCGGCACCGGTGGCGACTGCACATCGACCGGCTCCTTCTTCACCGGCTCGGTCGGCGTGACAACCAACACCGGCACCAACGGCACGCCCTACTGCATCAAAAACACGCTCAACGACAACCTGGAAATCCGGGGTGGCGCCTGCGCCTCGGCGACGCGGCCGATCCGCTTCGCACTCGACCTGACAGGCCTCGTGACCTGCACCTACGAACGGACCACGGGTATCGCAGGCACCTTCAAAACACATCCGGAAGATGCTCAGGGTTCGGTCAATTCCGGCCAGACCTTCAGCCTCGTCTCCGGATTCGCCTGTCCGTCCACGGGTGAACTCTCGATGACGTTCACACTGGAGACAGACACCGCGACCGCGGAACCGCTCTACATCTCTTCCTGAGATCGGAGCAGTCTGCTTCAACCGACCGGGGCCGCTCACGCGGCCCCGGTCCTTTTCGCGTTGCGCCCCATTTCGGTGCTCGCCCTGAGAAAGGAACTGCCCTATGTCAAAGAAGTCCATCCCGGCCTACATGGCCTTGGCTTTCATCGTCTCGGCCGTGCTGGCGCCCGCCTCCTCAGCCGCGCCGGTGATCACACATCCCACAGGCACGGTTCTGGCTACGGGGGTAAACCTCCAGGCCACAAACGTCGGAGAGATCAAATTCATCTCGCCCTCGCTCACCATCGCCTGCACCGCGGCCAAACTGACAGGACTCCTGAAAAGCAACAGCACAGCCGGTGGATTCACCACAGAAATCACCAGCGGCACCTTCACCGGCACCGGCACCGGTGGCGACTGCACATCGACCGGCTCCTTCTTCACCGGCTCGGTCGCCTGGACATTCAACACCGGTACCAACGGCACGCCCTGGTGCATCAAGAACACGCTCAACGACAACCTGGAAATCCGGGGCGGCGCCTGCAGCGCGGCGACGCGGCCGATCCGCTTCGCACTCGACCTGACAGGCCTCGTGACCTGCACCTACGAACGGACCACGGGTATCGCAGGCAGCTTCAAAACACATCCTGAAGACGCCCAGTGGTCCTTCACTGCCGGCCAGACGTTCAGCCTCGTCTCCGGGTTCGGCTGCCCGTCCACCACTGAGCTCTCGATGTCGTTCACACAGGAGACAGACACCGGGACTGCGGAACCTTTCTACATCTCCTCCTGACAAGGGGGTAAATCGATTTCCACGATGGGGGCTGGGTCGAGCGGGCTCGTCTGACTTGCGGATGTTGTCACTGGAAGTGAGGAGATCGTTCGGCCCGGAACCCCTATCGTTCCCTATGGGATCCAAGCGCGAGCTTTGATCCGCTTGAGCCGGGGAACATCGGATGGGGATAGGAGACAGGGATGAGCAAGGCGCGACTGAATTGCAGCCTCCGATCAGCGAGGGCGACCGTATTGGCAGCGCCGATATGGGCGGCCCTATGCCTTCTGTCGGCCAGCTGGTCTCATGCCACGGCCGCAACCTGTCCTAACGAACCCTTCCGCGGCGGCCTCTCTGGGGCGCTTCCCGATTGCCGGGCCTACGAGCTGGTAACGCCTCGCGACCTGAACGGGCGTTTACCGCTCCCGATCAACTCCGCGTTCGAATCCCCGCGCAACCTCGAACTGTTTCCCACGGAACTGCTTTCCCCGTCGCGCTCCAGCTACCTGTACATGACTCATTCATCGACGCCGCCGAGTGCTTCCGAAGCGAACGGAAACTCTGATTTGTTCGAAGCGCAGCGGACCGCACAGGGTTGGTCGACCGTGCGTCGTCTCAGTCCATCGGGGACGCAGGCCGTCACTCCCAATATTGGCGGCGCGGCATCCGATCATCTCTACGCGTTCACCCGTATCGAACCCAAGGGGGAAGGTCATCCTGCGGGAACCCTGGGTGACGAAGGGTATGCCTCATACCTCAGTGCTCCCGACGGCTCGTTCGAGCCCATCGGCATCGGCAGCCTCGGCGTCGAACTGTTTGCGCAGGGCCGCTACATCTCGGAAGGGGGCCGG